>Ga0206117_100304_pt1 | contig 63812 bp, 59 predicted proteins | sample 3A5Ametagenome_FD_177997 | JGI IMG/M metagenome (GOLD analysis project Ga0206117, IMG submission 177997) | Enriched microbial communities from leaf-cutter ant dump, University of Wisconsin, Madison, United States - 3A5A | ecosystem: Environmental > Terrestrial > Nest > Insects nest > Nest dump... | reverse complement strand
AAGCATGGCGTAATGGCCCCTGCCCGCGCAACGGGAATTGTACCAAAGACCAATTGGTCTGCCGTCCCAGCGACCAGGGTGGTTCCGCCGGGCCGGATTTGGCCCTAGACTGCCGCCATGCCAGACCGTGCCGCCCTGCTTGCCGCCAATGACGCGTTCTATCGCGCCTTTGCCGGCGCCGACCTTGCCGCCATGCTCGACATCTGGACGTCGGGGCATCTGGCCAGTTGCACCCATCCCGGCTGGCCGCCGCTGACCGACCGCGACGAAATCGTGGAAAGCTGGCGGCGGATCTTCGAGGGCCAGTCGGCCATCGGCGTGACCATCGCCGGCGCCGCCGCCTTTGCCCATGGCGACGCCGGTTACGTGCTGTGCTATGAGCGCATCGGCGACGCGGTCATGGCCGCCACCAACATCTTCCGCCGCGAAGGCGGGCGCTGGCGCCTGTTGCACCATCACGCCGGCCCGGTCGCCCAGATGCCCGAACCGCGGGCCGAAGGCCCGCGCCGCGTGCACTGAAGATGCTATTCACCCACTAATTCGACAAAGCGGCCCGCGGCACCGTGGCCGGTGCCCAGGATCGGGGCCAGCAGGCCCGGCAGGGCTTCCAGCGCCTTGCGGGCGGCGAACGGCGGGTTGATCAGCACCAGCCCGTTGCCGTTCAGCCGGGCGGGGTCGCGCGGCGCCTGGATCATCATCTCCAGCGCCACCAGCCGGCGCAGGCCCGCCTGTTTCAGCGCGCCATGGAAGGCCGCGATCGTTGCCGGCGCCTTGATCGGGTACCAGCCCATGAACACCCCGGCAGGAAACCGGCGATGGCTGCGCACCAGGGCGCGGACGAAATGGTCGAATTCGTCGCGGATCTCGAACGGCGGATCGATCAGCACCAGGCCGCGCCGCTCGGGCGGCGGCAACAGCGCCTCGATCCGCTCGTAACCGTCGCCTTCGTGCAGATGGACGCGGGGATCGCGCCCCATCGCCCGGCGGAGGCTCGCGAATTCCTCGGGATGCTTTTCGACCAGCACCAGGCGGTCGTCGGGCCGCATCAGCCCTTGCGCGATCAGCGGCGAACCGGGATAGCGGCGCAGCGAGGGTTCAGTCGCGTTCTGCTGGCGCACCAGATCGAGATAGGGTTTCAGCGGCGCCAGATGCGGCCCGTCCGCGCCCAGCACCTTGGCGATGCCGCCGCGATATTCGGGATTGCGCAGGGCTTCGTCCGACATCAGGTCGTAGGCACCGCGCCCGGCATGGGTGTCGAACACGACAAAGGGCTTGTCCTTGGCCTTCAGCGCCTCGATCAGCAGGGCCAGCGCGGCATGCTTGAGCACGTCGGCGAAGTTGCCGGCGTGGAACAGATGGCGATAGTTCACGACGGCGCCGCCGGCAGGATCGGCTTGGGGCCCAGAACCGTATCGATCTTGCGCTTCAGCTGGATCAGCGACACGGGCTTGACCAGATAACCGTCGACCGACTGTTCCTTGGCCGACAACACGGTATCGGTCTGGGAATCCGACGTCAGGAACACCACGGGCGTCCTGGCGATGGCCGCAATCTTGGCCTCGCGCAGCGATTTCAGGAATTGCAGCCCGTCGACCGGCTTCATATGGATGTCGCACAGGACCAGTTGCGGCCGCACGCGCAGCACTTCCAGCAGCCCGGCCTTGCCGTCGGCCGCCTCGTGATAATGCCGCACGCCGATCTGGTGCAGCAGCGTGCGGATGATCTTGCGGGTGAATTCCTCATCCTCGACGACCAGGACCCTGGTCGCGGCATAGTCGACCTCGCTCATCGTGTTTCCTCGTTCATTCAGGCCAGACCTTCATTCAGGCCTGGCGATGCCATGGGCCGCCAACATGGGCGCCAGGGCGTCGACCAGTTCATCGTAAGTCGGGGCCAGCACACTGGCCAGCAGTTCGGCGCTGTCGGCATCGGCGGCATCCAGCATGTCCTGCAGGTCCGATGCGATCTGGCCCAGCCTTGCGGCACCGATCGACCGGGCCGAGCCCTTCAGCGCATGGGCCACGTGGCGCGCCTCGGCCAGGTCGGCCGCCCGCAGTGCAGCCTCGAGCGCGGCGATCGTGCCGGGCACCGATGCCAGGAAACTGGCCAGGAACCCCAGCGATTCCGCATCCAGCGTGCCGAAGGTTTCGCGGAAGCGCGTCAGTTCGAAGATTTCCGGGTCGATCTCGGACACAGCCGGTGCCGGGGGCGTCGCGGCCGCCGCCTTGCGCCGCAACCCTTCGGCACCGGGCAGGAACCGCTGCAGCACCGCGACCAGCGCCTTGCGGTCGACCGGCTTGGTCAGGTAATCGTCCATGCCGGTTTCCAGGCACAGGGCGCGTGTGCCCGGCAAGGCATCGGCGGTCAGGGCGACGATCGGCAGCCTGGGATCCGCGCCCGTCTCGGCCTCGGCGGCGCGGATCGCCCGGGTCAGTTCGAAGCCGTCCATCTCGGGCATGTGGAAATCGGTCAGCAGCAGGCCGTAATGGCCCGCGCGCCATTTCGCCAGGGCCTGCACGCCGTCGCCGGCCATCTCGTGCGCATAGCCGTGGCGGTCCAGCAGACGGGAAATCACCAGCTGGTTGGTCGCGTTGTCCTCGGCCACCAGGATCAGCACGCCGGCCGCCCGCGCCTCCTCGATCGGGGGCGGGGCATGGACGACCTCGACCCCGCCGCTGCGCTGGTCCAGTTCCGCCCGGCCCAGCGCGGCCGCGATCACCCGCCACAGCACCGCGCGCTGCACCGGCAGGGTCGTGGTGGCAAAGATCCCCTGGCGCGTGGCATGGCCGAGGGTCGAGGCCAGCGCGCGCGGCATCGCCAGCACGAAGCGGGCGCGGGCAAAGGCCGGATCGGCGGCCAGGCCCGTCGCCAGCAGCAGTTCCGGCGCCGCCGTCGCCGTGGCGAACACCACGATCACGGCATCGGGCCGGGCGGTGACCGCGGCACGCAGCGCTGCTTCGTCAGCCTCGACCGCGGTGGGCAGGATGCCTGCGGGCGCCAACGCATGGGCCAGCGCCGCCAGCCGGTCGCCATCGGCTCCGACGGCAAAGACCGCGCCATCGTCGATCGCCGGTTCGGGCCGCGCCGCGGCGCCGTCGCCGGCCGCGACCAGCGGCAGGTCGAACCAGAAGGTCGATCCCTCGCCCGCCCAGGACGTGCAGCCGATCGCGCCGCCCATCATCTCGGTCAGTTTCAGCGAGATGGTCAGGCCGAGGCCCGTGCCGCCGAAGCGGCGCGAAGTCGAATTGTCGGCCTGCTGGAACGGCTTGAACAGCCGGTCCCGCTGTTCCGGCGTCAGGCCGATGCCGGTGTCGCGCACCGCGAAGTGCAGCATCGGACCCTTCGGGCCGGCAGCAATGGACACCCTGACGACGACCGCGCCGACCTCGGTGAACTTGATGGCGTTGCCGGCCAGGTTCAGCAGGATCTGGCGCACCCGCGTCGGATCGCCCACCACCGCCGCCGGCAGGCCGGGATCCAGGTCGACGACGAAGGCCAGCCCCTTGTCGTCGGCGCGCTGGGCCAGCAGTTCGCCCACGCCCTCGACCGTCTCGGCCAGGTCATAGGCGATCGCCTCGATATCCAGCTTGCCGGCCTCGATCTTCGAAAAATCCAGGATGTCGTTGATGATGGTCAGCAGGGCGACCGACGACGACCGGATGATCCGGGTCATGCCCCGCTGATCCTCGGTCAGGTCGGTCTGTTCCAGCATCTCGGCCATCGTCGTCACGCCGTTCATCGGCGTGCGGATCTCGTGGCTCATCATCGCCAGGAACGACGATTTCGCCTGGGTCGCCGCCTCGGCCTTCAGCCGCTCGCCTTCCAGTTCATGGTTGGTGTCTTCCAGCCACAGGGCCGACAGCTCGGCCTGGGCCTTGGCATCTTCCAGCGCCTGGGCTTGTGCCTTCTTGTCGCTGACGTCCAGGAACACGCCGCTGATCACCAGGCCCTCGTCATCGTCGCGCCGCCCGGCCGCGCGCAGGTTCAGCCAGCGTTGGCCGCCCGCGGGATGATCGATGCGAAAATCCAGGTCGATCGGGGCGAGGTCGGCGCGGATCGACCGCAAGGCGCCGTAGACCGCGTCGCGATCCTCGGCCACCACCAGCGGCAGGGCCGCTTCGGGCCCGGCATCGGCGGCACGGACCTGACGGGCGTCATACCCGCGAATCTCGGCAAAACGCCGGCTGGCGAACAAATGATGCATCGCGCCGTTTTCACGCACCTGCAGCTGGAACACCGCGCCGGGAATGGAATCGGTCAGGTCGTTCAACCGCTGCTGGATGCCGCGGCGATAAAGGCGCAGGCCCATGACGATGCCGCCGATCACGGTGGCCAGCATCACGAAGAACCCGGCGGCCAGCATCTCGACCAGGCCCAGGACACGCCGGCGCGACGCGGCGCGGGCATCGTTGGCGAAATGCGTCGCGGCCAGCGCGAAATCATGGACGCCGCCCAGCAGGGCAAGGCCCTGGCCGGCGATGTCGCGGCCGGCGGCCGGCGCCGGTTCGTCCGGTTCCAGCAGGCGGTCGATTGACGCAAGATAACTGCGCAGGCCGCCCATCACCGCGGGGTAATCGGGCAGTTGCGCCAGGAAACGGCCCTGGTCGCCGGTCTGGGCATTGGCCACGCGGCTGAAGAACACGTCGACCCGTTCGCGCAAGGCTTCGATCGGCATCGCCGGATCGCCGGCGGCATAACGCTGGGCATCGGCGACGACGCGCAGCAGGTCGACCTCGACCTGCGCGATGCCCCACAACGTATTGTCATTGGCATCGCCGACCTGTTCGACGAGCAGGTCGCGGACGACGAGGAACAGAAGCCCCAGGACGACCGCGACCAGCGCCGCGCCGACCAGCAGGCCGACGGCGGTGCGGCGCAGGCTGCGGCGGTTCACTTAATTTCGAGCGACTTGATCTGCCAGACGGAGCGGCCGAAATAGACTTCGGTCTTCAGGTCGGGTTTGGCATCGAACGGATACAGCAGCCACAACGGGCCCTTGTCGCGCACGGTCAGCCGCTTGCCGTCGGCGGCAAAGGCCAGGAAAGCCCCCTTGTCGCGCAGATCCTCGATCGGAATTTCCGCCTTGTAATCATTGATCGCGGCGGCGACGACCTTGGTACCCTTGGCGCCAACCGCTTCCAGCAGCTTCGCCCCGGCGATCCCGTCGAACTTGGTATGCCCCTCGGTCCAGGGGGTGGCGGTGGTCACCACCTCGGCCCCCAGCGCCTGCAGCATGGCCAGATCGAAGCGGGCGACACCCGCGTCGTTGGTACGGGCGATAGTGCCACGGATCTCCAGGATGACCGGGCCGGTCGGCTTGGCCAGATCCTGGGCGGTGGCCATGGTTGCCGGCATGACCGCCACCAACAGGCCCAACAGCAGCTTGCGCATCACGAAAGTCTATCCCCCGTCGTCGTCTTCACGGGCGATACTAACGAATGCATCCGGGGTTTGCCACGCCGATGGCAAGCCCCTGGTATCAGATGCCTTCAACCCTTGAGGATCGCCGCGTGATGGGCGATGTGATCGGCCATGAAGGTCTGGATGAACCAGTAGCTGTGGTCGTAGCCGGCATGGCGCCGCAGGTCCAGCGCCTGGCCCGACTCCGCGGCCGCCTGGGCCAGGGCATCGGGGTGCAGCTGATTGGCCAGGAACTGGTCGTCCTCGCCCTGGTCGACCAGCATGGTGCCGGCAAAGGGGCGATGGCGCATCAGCAGCGTCGCATCCCATTCCGCCCAGGCCGCCTGGTCGGGCCCCAGGTAGTTCGAGAACGCCTTCTGCCCCCAGGGCACCGCCACGGGGTTGGCGATCGGTGCGAAGGCTGAGACTGAGGCCCAGTCGGCCGGGTGGCGCAAGGCCGTCACCAGCGCGCCGTGGCCGCCCATCGAATGGCCGAAGATGCCGCGCCGGCCCGACACGACGGGGAACAGCGCCTCGACCAGCGCGGGCAGTTCCTCGGCGATGTAGGTGCCCATGCGGTAGTTGGCCGACCAGGGCGCGTTGGTCGCATCGAGATAGAACCCGGCGCCGGTGCCGAAATCCCAGTCGTCATCCTCGCCGGGATTGCCGATGCCGCGCGGGCTGGTGTCGCAGGCGACCAGGGCCAGGCCATGCTCGGCCGCCAGGCGCTGGGCACCCGCCTTGATCATGAAGGTTTCTTCGGTGCAGGTCAGCCCGGCCAGATAGTACAGCGCCGGCACCGGCCCGCCCTCGGCCTGCGGCGGCAGGTAGACCGCGAACTTCATGTCGCAGCCGGTGGCGGCGGAAGGATGGGCATAGAAACCCATCCAGCCGCCAAAGCAGCGCTGCCGGCTGCGGGTCGTCAGGTTCATGGTCAGTAGACCACCACGGTGCGGATCGATTCGCCGCGGGCCATCAGGTCGAACCCTTCGTTGATCCGTTCCAGCGGCAGGGTGTGGGTGATCATGTCGTCGATGGCGATCTTCTTGTCCATGTACCAGTCGACGATCCGGGGCACGTCGGTGCGGCCGCGCGCCCCGCCGAAGGCCGAACCCTGCCAGACGCGGCCGGTGACCAGCTGGAACGGCCGGGTGGCGATTTCCTGGCCCGCCGCGGCGACGCCGATGATGGTCGAGACGCCCCAGCCCTTGTGGCAGCATTCCAGCGCCTGGCGCATCAGCGTGGGGTTGCCGACGCATTCGAACGAATAATCGGCACCGCCCTTGGTCAGTTCGACCAGGTGGCCGACGATGTCGCCCGCGACCGTCGCCGGGTTGACGAAATGGGTCATGCCGTACTGGCGGGCCAGGGCCTCGCGGCCCGGGTTGATGTCGACGCCGACGATCATGTCGGCACCGGCCATCTTGGCGCCCTGGATCACGTTCAGGCCGATGCCGCCCAGGCCGAACACCACGACGTTCGCGCCCGGCTCGACCTTGGCGGTGAAGATCACCGCGCCGATGCCGGTGGTGACGCCGCAGCCGATGTAGCAGACCTTGTCGAACGGCGCGTCGGGCCGGATCTTGGCCAGCGCGATTTCAGGCAGGACCGTGTAATTGGCGAAGGTCGAGCAGCCCATGTAATGCAGGACCGGCTGGCCCTTGTAGGAAAACCGGCTGGACCCGTCGGGCATCAGGCCGCGGCCCTGGGTCAGGCGGATGCGCTGGCACAGGTTGGTCTTGCGGCTGAGGCAATATTCGCATTCGCGGCATTCCGGCGTGTACAGCGGAATGACATGGTCGCCCGGCTTCAGCGAGGTGACGCCGGGACCGACCTCGACCACCACGCCCGCGCCCTCATGGCCCAGGATGGCCGGGAACAGGCCTTCCGGGTCGGCGCCCGACAGGGTGTACTTGTCGGTGTGGCAGATGCCGGTGGCCTTGATCTCGACCAGCACTTCGCCGGCCCGCGGGCCTTCAAGCTGCACGGTCTCGATCTGCAGCGGCTTGCCCGCCTCGAACGCTACTGCCGCACGAACGTCCATCCCGAAGTCCTCCAGCCCGATTGATCTCAGATGGGTCGTCGTTACCACCCCGGGGGCCCCGGGGACAATCACGAATGCGACCCGATCCGTTACGAAACCTGCTAGCCTGCCGGCAGGCCCCTATTTCGTTTCACACTGGAAACATCGCCGATGAATCTCCGCCTTTTGAGGCTGATCGTTCTGCTGATTCCGCTGGCCGGTATCGGCCCGGCCCGGGCGGACGCCAACGACCAGCTGCTGCTGGACCTGAACACCGCGACGTTGCAGGCCTATCGTGCCGGGCGCGGCACCATCCAGGACCGTGTCGATCCCGTCGTCATCGTCGGCCAGGACCTGACCTTCCGCTGGAACGGCCAGGTGGCCCACGCGCCCTATACCCCCCGGCTCTATACCGTCGTCAAGTCGCTGTCGCATCTCTACCTGGGCACCGTCACCCTGCTGCAGGCCCATGCCGATGACCCCGGCGGATCGCAGGCCGCCTGGCGGCCGCATCTGGCGGCGATGCGCGACCGCGCCCGCGCGCTGGAACCGCATCTGGGCGAGCTCGGCCTGGGCCGCGATGCCCTGGCCCGGCACCGGTATCTGTCAGACCATCTGCTGGCCTTCATCGACCGCGCCCTGGCCGAAGGGTTCTATACGCGCGCCGACCTGGTGGCGATGGCCCGGTCGCTGACGCCATTCCTGCTCGCCTCGGTCGACGATGCCGCCCGCGCCCAGATCGACATGATGCACGCGGCCGTGCAGGGCTGGCGGGCGCAACTGCCCCCGGGCGCCTGGGACAGGGTCGTGGTGGTGGTCCAGGGCCCGCACCAGCCGCGCGCGATGAACCTGCAGGCCAGCTATTTCCGTTATGCCCTGGGCGACGACGACCGCGTGATCTATGCCGAGAACATCTTCGACGAAAAGGGCGCGCTGGGCCTGCTCGGCACCGTCATGACCGACCGCGAACTGGCGATCGTCGCCTTCGACGATCCATTGCGCATGGAACGCGATCTGCTGGGCGATGCGGCCGATGTCTATCTGAAGCAGGTCTTCGGCAAACTGGGGAAATCGCGCCCCTGATCATCGATCACATGGCTGTCAGCCCCGGCCGGTGGCCTTCAGCAGAAAACCCAGCACCGCGTCGTTGAAGGCTTGCGGCGCCTCGATGTTGCTGAGGTGACCGGCACCGGCCAGGATCGTCAGCGCCGAGCCCGGCAGGTCGCGATGCATCGCCTGGGACAGATGCGGCGGGGTCAGGCGGTCTTCCGCGCCCACGACGAAATGGGTCGGCATGGTGATGCCCGAGAGGTCACCGACCAGGTCCTGGTTGACCGTCGCCTCCAGCGACTTCAGGTAAGATTCCTTGTGCAGCGCCCCGATGCTGTCGACCAGCCGGGCCAGTACCGCGGGCGGTGCCGCCGGGCTCATCAGCGAGCGGGCGACGACGTCGGCGATGTCGCGCGGCTCCTTGCCGGCCAACAGCGGATCGCGGCGGCTGGCGACGAATTCGGCGCGCTTTTCCGCCGACAGGGTCGAGAAACCGCGGTCGGTATCGACCAGCGTCAACGTGGCGACACGCCGCGGATAGAGCAGCGCGAAGCGCATCGATATCCGCCCGCCCATCGACAGCCCGACCAGATGGGCCTTGTCAGCCCCGAAATGGTCCAGGACCCGGCCCAGGTCATGGGCGAAGTCGTCGAAGGCCAGCGGGCCATCGTAATCGTCGCTGTCGCCGTAACCGCGCGCATCCCAGGCCACCGCCTTGAAATGGCGGGCGAAGACCGGCAACTGGTCGGTCCAGTTGGTGCGGTTGCCGCCGATGCCGTGCAGGAACACGACCAGCTCGCCCTCGCCCATGACATCGACCGCCAGGCGCGGCGCCGGACCGATATGCGTGACCATCGCAAGGTTACTCCCTCAAAGACCGAGATAGGCTTCGCGCACCCGTTCGTCGGCGGCGAGCACCGGGCCGGGGCCCGACAGCACCACGTCGCCGTTCTCGACGACATGGCCGTGATCGGCGACGGCCAGGGTCTGGCGCACGTCCTGTTCGGCGATCAGCACGGTCAGGCCGCGGTCGCGCAGGGCGCGCACGATGGCAAAGATCTCCTTGGCCATCACCGGGGCCAAACCCAGCGTGGGTTCGTCCAGCAGGATGACGCTGGGATCGGCCATCAGCCCGCGGCCGATCGCCAGCATCTGCTGTTCGCCGCCCGACATCGTGCCGGCCCGCTGGTCGCGGCGTTCGCGCAGCCGCGGGAACATGTCATAGACCTCGTCGCGCCGCGACCGCGATCCGGCGCGCGCGCGGCGCACGATGGCACCCAGGCGCAGGTTTTCCTCGACCGTCATCGTCGGGAACACCAGCCGGCCTTCCGGCACCAGCACCAGCCCGGCATCGACGCGGCGATGCGCCGGCCAGGCGGTGATATCCTCGCCCGCAAACAAGAGCCGCCCGCCCTGGGCGCCCAGGGCACCGGCGATGGTGCGCATGACGGTGGTCTTGCCCGCCCCGTTGCCGCCGATCAGGGCCGTGACCTGTCCCTGTTCGACCGCCAGCGACAGCGACCGCAGGATGCGCACCTGGCCGTACCCCGCGGCGACGCCGTCCAGTGTCAGGATCGCGTCGGTCATGCGTCCTCGCCGTAATAGACGCGCAGCACGGTAGCGTCGCGCGCGATGTCGGCGGGTTTGCCGGTCGCGATCAGCTCGCCGTGATGCAGCACCAGGATGCGGTCGGACAGCTGCATCAGCGCCTTCATCACATGTTCGATGACCAGAAGCGTCAGGCGATGGCGCGTGCGCACCGCATCCAGCATGCCCAGCATCTCGGTCACCTCGGGCGGCGTCAGCCCGGCCATGACCTCGTCCAGCAGCAGGAAGCGGGCGCCGGTGGCCAGCGAGCGCGCCACTTCCAGCCGCTTCTGCCCGGACAGGGTCAGGGTCTCGGCCAGGTCGTCGGCACGCGCGGCCAGGCCCACCGCGGCCAGGGCGGCCCGCCCTTGCGCCTCGGCGTCGCGCTGGCTGGGCCGGTCGGGGTTGCCGTAGAGGGCGGCGACCACGACGTTGTCCAGCACCGACAGCCCGCCGAAGGGCCGCACGATCTGGAAGGTGCGCGCGATCCCCAGGCGACAGATCCGATCGGGCGACAGGCCGACCAATGATCGTTCGCCCAGGGTGATGTCGCCGGCGGTCGGCTGGCCGTGGCCGGCGATCAGGCTGAACAGCGTGGTCTTGCCGGCGCCGTTGGCGCCCATGATGCCGACGGTCTCGCCCTCGGCCACGCTGAAGGTGACGTCCGACAGGGCGCGCAGCCCCCCGAAGGATTTGGAAACGCCCTGCAGGGACAGCGTCGTCATGCCGCCCGCCCCGGCCGCCCGGCGAACATGCCGGCCAGGCCCCGTGGAATGAACAGCACGAACAGGATCAGCAGGGCACCCAGCACCACCATGTACCCCTGCGGCAGGCGGGCCCACAGCAGTTCCGACAGCAGGGTGAAGAAGGCCGCGCCCAAGAGCGGCCCGCGCGCATCGTCCGACCCGCCGACCACGGCCATGGTGACGATGGTGAACGACACGGTGGGGTCGAAGGCCTGCATCGGTTCGAAATAGGTCGTGCGCATCGCCGCCAGCCCGCCGATGATGCCGGGGATGACCGCCGACAGGGCAAAGGCGATCATCTTCAGCCTGTTGACCGGCACGCCCACCGTCTCGGCCGCCTCCTCGTTCTCGCGCAGCGCCAGCAGGCCGCGCCCCAGGCGCGAACGGCGGATGACGAAGGCGCCGATGGTACCGATCGCCGCGAGCGCGAAGGCGATGGCGTAAAGCCAGATGAGGTCGGGGGCGCCGAACATCAGCCGGCTGAACGAGCCCAGTTCGGATTCCAGGATGATGACCAGGTATTTGACCAGTTCAGCCAGGCCGAAGGTCAGGATGACGAAATAGGGCCCGCGTACCCTCAGGACCGGCATGCCGACGACCAGCGCGAAGACACCCGCGACCAGGCCTGCCAGCAGCAGCCCGACGGCCATCGGCACCACGCCCCAGGACAGCGCCACGACATAGGCGCCCAGGCCGTAGAACACCGCATGCCCCAGCGAGACATAACCGGTCATCGCCGACAGCACCGTCCAGCTCTGGACCAGCGCGATCCACGAGAACAGTGCGAAACCGACGCCAAGCAGATAGTTCGATCCCCAGATCGGCAAGGCCAGGCCGGCAATGGCGAACACCGCCGGCAGGATAAAGGGACGATAGGCCGCGATCATCGCACGACGCTCCCACGGCCGAGCAGGCCTTGCGGCCGGATCAGCAGGATGCCGATGAATACGCCGTAGATCAGCACCGAGCGATAGGCGGCCGAGGTCAGCGCGACGCCATAGACCTCGAGCACGCCCAGCAGCAGCCCGGCGATCAGGCCGGCGGTGATGTTGCCCAGGCCCCCCAGGATGATCACGACGAAGGCCGAGATGGTGAAGGGAAAGCCCATGAAGGGCGATATCTGTTCGGTGGTCGAGACCAGCACGCCGGCGATGGCGGCGATGGCGAAACCCAGGCAGATCGCGGCGATCTGGACGCGGTCGATATCGACCCCGACGATGACGGCGGCGTCGCGCCGCTCGATCAGCGCCTTGATCGCCAGGCCGAAGACATGAAAGCGCAGCAGCAGATAAACGGCGGCGCAGATGGTGACTGCCGTGACCAGCACGAAGATGCGGTTGCCGGTCAGGGCCACGTCGCCGAAACGATAGACCTGGTCCATGAACTGGTAACCGCGGGCCGAGGCGGTGAAGGCCATCGCGGCCAGGTTCTGCAGGATGACCGAGATGCCGAAGAACAGCAGCAGCGAGTTGCCCTCAAGCCGCCGCATCAGCTGCGGCGAGGCCAGCAGGCGGCGGAACAGCCCCAGATAGGTCAGCCAGCCGAGCAAGGCGCCGGCCGCGGCCGCGACGACCAGCCCCGCGATCGGCGACAGGCCGAACAGGGTCAGGCCCCAGAAGGCGACATAGGCGCCGATCATGACCAGGTCGCCATGCGCCACGTTCAGGAGGCGCATGGTGCCATAGACCAGGTTGAGGCCGAGGGCGATCAGAGCGTAGAGCGCGCCGGTGATCAGGGCGGCGAACAGCAATTGTCCCGACAGCAGCACGTCCACGTCTCTCTACCTCCCCCGGCCTTCAGTCAGGCGGCCGATTACCAGCTGGTCTTCGGCCGATAGGGCGCGGTCTGGATCGAGGCCGGCCAGACCAGCTCGATCTTGTCGCCCTGGATCTGCAGGAAGGCGGTCGGCGTCGAGACGTTCTCGACCCCCTTGAACTGCACCGGACCGTTGATGGTATCGAAGGTGGTGGTCGAGATCACCTCGCGCAGCTTTTCCTTGTCCAGGCCGGCCTTGGCCACCGCCTGCTGCAGGATTTCGCACGAGATATAGGCCAGCGCGCTGTCGAGATGGTCGGGGATCTCGTTGAAGCGCTTGACGTAGGCATCATAGAACGGCTTGGCCTTGGTCCAGTCGGCCCGGTAGGGCGACCAATGGCCGACGGTGACGATGTTGTTGGCCGAGGAACCGACGACCTTCTGGTAGAAATCCATCGTCGGGCCGACCAGCACGAAATCGAACGGCGCTTCCAGCCCGATTTCCTTGGCCTGCTTGGCGAACAGGACGGAATCGGACGGGTATGACAGCGCGACGATCGCGTCGGGCTTGGCCTTCTTGACCGCGGTCAGCATCGCGGTCATGTCCTTGGTGGTCGGCGGGTATTCCTCGTTGACGCGAAGCTCGATGCCTTCCTTCTTCAGGGCCGGCAGCAGGAAGGACTTGATCTCCTTCGAGAACGGCAGAACGCTCGAGATCAGCGCGACCGAGGTAACCTTGTTGGCCTTCATCATCGCGGCCAGTTCGGGCCCGATCTTGTCGGGGATGGCCGAGGTCGGGAACCAGATGTAGCCCGGCTTGATCTCGCGCAGCTGGGCCGAGGCGGCCGAGTTGCCGACCATCGGGAACTTGTATTTCTCCAGCACCGGGGCCAGGGCGAAATGATGCGGCGTGCCCCAGGGGGCCAGCACCAGGTCGACCTTGTCGTCGGTGATCAGCTTTTCATAGATGCGGACGGCCTGGCCGGGATTGGACTGGTCGTCATAGGACACGAATTCGACCGGCCGCTTGGTCCCGGCAACGTCGAGGCCGCCGGCCGCATTGACCTGCTCGCGCCACAGTTCGTAGGCGTTCAGCTGCGAGGGCGCCGCGTCGGCAAACAGGCCGGTCTTGGCGATCGAGAAACCGATCCGGACGGGATCGGCGGCCAGGGCGGAACCCGCACCCAGGCCGATGGAAGCTGCCAGCACCGCGCCGGCAATAAGGTCACGCCTGTTCATGAAAACCTCCCGTTGTGATTAATGGCTGTGGCGTTCGATGAAAGCCCTGGCCGGGCCGAGCCAGGTGCCGGCGGCATCGCCGGCGTGATAGCTGGCGCCGAAATGGTCGCAATCGGGCAGCACGAGACGCGTGGCCTCGATCCCCCTGGCCTGCAGCGCGGCTTCCATCTCGGCCGCCTGCGTCATCAGATGGGGAAAGTCGCGGTCGCCATGGGCGATCAGGAACGGCGTGCGATCCGATATGGTCAGGATCGGGCTGGCCGCGGTCTCGGTGCCCGCAGGCCCCAGGAAGCGCGGCCGCATCGCCATGCCCGCGCCGTCGCCGAAGCGATAGACGCCGGATACCGGCAGGCAGCCCTTCAGCGGGTTGGCAGCCAGGGCGCGGGCGCGCCACCAGCCGTCCTGCACCGCCAGCAGCGCGGCATAATGCCCCCCGGCCGAATGGCCGCCGGCAAACAGCGGGGCGTTGCCGGTCTCGGCCATCAACCGGACCAGGCCGTCGGCAACGTCGTCCAGGCCGGTCGGGAACACATGGGCCGGCGCCAGTCGATAACCGATGGTGGCAAAGCTGATGCCGGCCGCTGTCAAGGCCGGCGCCATGAACGCCATCCATTCCTTGTAGCCGTTGGTCCAGCCGCCGCCATGGATGAAGGCCAGGACGGGTGCATCGGCCCGTTCCGCCGGATAAAGACTGAGACGCTGATACCGATCGGGGCCGTAGGCGATCTCGCGCCCTGGCCCGACACCCCGGCCCAGTTCCATGACCCGGTCGTGATAGGCCTGGCCGACGGCCGAGAACGGTTCCTGCGGCGGATAGTCCATCATGCCGCGGCCTCCGCCTGGATCAGCCCGTCCAGCACCCGTTCCGACGTCAGCGGCAGCGCGTGATGACGGTGGCCGGTGGCGGCGGCAATGGCGTTGGCAATGGCCGAGGGCACGACGTTGATGCCGATCTCGCCGGCGCCCTTGGCACCGAACGGCCCGTCGGGCTCGGGCGCTTCGACGATGATCGAATGGATCGCGTAGGGTGCGTCGCGGCTGGTCGGCACCTTGTAATCCATCAGCGAGGGGTTGGCGAGGCGGGCACCGTCCCACACCATTTCCTCGAACAGGGCGAGGCCCATGCCCTGGACGAAGGCGCCTTCGAGCTGGACTTCGACCAGTTGCGGGTTGATGGCACGGCCGACATCGGCGGCCGACCAGGCTTCGACCACCCGGACCTTGCCCGTGACGTCGTCGATCTCGACCTCGACCACCACGGCACCGAACGAGAACACGCCGATGCGCGCGAACGGCAGGCCGATGGCCACGGCGCGCTTGGGGTCATGGGTCATCTGGTCGAAGACCAGCGTGTGTTCGCCGACGATCGGCCCGCCCACCGCCCAATGGGCCCGGCCCGAAATCGCGGCGAAGGACACTTCGGCACCGGGCACGCCGACGATGCCGACACTGCCGCCGGGGCGCAATTCCAGGTCGCCGATGCCGCATTCCAGCATTTCGCTGGCATGCTGCTTCAGCTTGGCTTCGACCGCGCGGGCGGCGCCGACCACGGCGCGGCCGGCGGTATAGGTGACGCGGCTGGCCGTGGTGCCCCAGTTATAGGGCGAACCGTCAGTATCGGGGCTGGCGACCGACACCTTGTCGACCGGCAGTTGCAGCGCCTCGGCGCAGATCTGGGTCAGCACAGTGTCCGACCCCTGGCCGATATCGGTGGCGCCGGTGTTCAGCACGACCGTGCCGTCCTCCAGCACCCGCACGATCGCGCCGGTACCCAGCAGGCCCGAGATATGCGCCGTCACCGACATGCCCAGGGCGCGACGCTTCTTCCCCTGCCGCGTCACCTTGGGCCGGTCGCGCCAGCCCGACGCGGTTTCGACCGCATCGATGCAGGCGGCCAGGCCGTTCGAGGCGACCTGCTGGCCGACGAACCAGGGCTCGCCCGGGGCCAGCATGTTGCGCCGGCGGATGTCGATCGGGTCGAGGCCCAGCCGCCCCGCGATCTCGTCGATCTGCTGTTCACCGGCAAAGGAAACCTGAGGTTGGCCAAAACCGCGGAAGGCGCCGAAGCGCAGCTTGTTGGTATAGACCAGCTGTCCTTTGGCCCGACGATGCGGGATGCGATAGGGGCCGGGCGACATCAGCAGGCTGTAGCCCAGCACACCGGGGCTGTCGTCGGCGAAGGCGCCGCAATCCAGCAGCACCTCGATCTCGCGCGCGACCAGCGTGCCGTCCTGCTTCGCCCCGGTCTTCATGCGGATCTTGAAGGGGTGGCGGGCGCGGACGATTTCGAAGTCTTCCTCGCGCGTCAGGATCAGGCGCACGTTACGCCGGCATTTCAGCGCCAGCGCCACCACGATGGGCTGGATATGCGCTTCCATCTTGTTGCCGAAGCCGCCGCCGACCCGGGGGGTCAGGCAGCGCAATTTCGTCATCGGCAGACCCAGGGATTCGCAGACATTGGCCTGGACGCGAAATACCGACTGGTTGGCCGACCACAATGTGATCCGCCCGCCCGCCTCGTATTCGGCCAGCGCGCCGCAAGGTTCGATCGCGACATGGGCCTGGGCCTGCGTCGTGTATTCACCCTCGACGATCACGTCGCACTGATCCCAGGCGGCATCGATGTCGCCTTCGTCGAAATGGGTGCGCGAGGCAACGTTCCCCGACGAGCCGGCGTCGAACACCTTGACATAGTCGGCCAGGTGTTCGTGCAGGATCGGCGCGTCGGGGGCCAGCCCTTCCTCGGGCGACAGGACGGCCGGCAATTCCTGGTATTCGATATCGATCAGGCGGCAGGCGGCGCGCGCCTGCGCCTCGGTTTCGGCGGCGACGGCGGCCACGGGCTCGCCGACATAGAGCACCTTGCCCTTGGCCAGCGCATGTTCGTCCTTGATGAACGCGCCCATCCGCCCGTCCGAGACGTCGTCGCCGGTCAGCACGGCGACGACACCCGGTGCGGCCAGCGCGCGGCTGACGTCATAGCCGACGATGCGGGCATGGGGATGCGGGCTGCCCAGGATGGCGGCATGCAGCACGTTGGCGCGCTGCAGGTCGGCGATGTAGCGGGCCTCGCCCAGCACCTTTTCCTGGTTCTCGAATTTCGGGATGGACAGCCCGACGGCAATACCGGTGGGATCGGTCATCGCGCCAACTCCTCGGCGGCGGCCAGCACGGCATCGACGATCTTGCGATAGCCGGTGCAGCGGCAGATGTTGCCCGACAGCGCGGCCTGCACCGCCTCGGCATCGGGCCGCGGTTCATCGGCCAGCAGGCGGCGGGCCGAAATCAGCATGCCGGTCGTGCAGAAACCGCATTGCACCGCGCCGCGTTCGACGAACTGGCGCTGCAGCACCGCCATCACGGGGTCGCGACCGGTGCCCTCGATCGTCACCACCTCATGCCCCTCGCAGGCCGAAGCCAGCGACAGGCAGCCGCGCACGGGCCAGCCATCGACCTCGACGGTGCAGGAGCCGCAGACACCCTGGTTGCAGCCGCGCTTGGCCCCTGTCAGGCCCAACTGGTCGCGCAGCACGGTCAGCAGCGTGTCCGACCCTTCCGCCGTCACGCGCCGGCGCGTGCCGTTGACCTGCAGGACCAGATCCTGGCGATCGTCCATCATGCGGCCTCCCGCGTGTCGAGCAGTTCGGAAATCGCTGCCTGCAGCAGGCGGGGGATCAGGCGTCGGCGATAGTCGGCGCTGCCGCGCACGTCGTCGACCGGATCGGATGCCTCGACCAGCAGGGCTGCCGCCTCGGCGATTGCCCCGGGGTCGCGCAGGCGACCAGCCAGCGCCTGTTCGGCGGTATCGAGGCGCAGAGGCACCGGGCCGCAGGCGCCGACCGCGACACGCGCGCCGTCGCCATCCAGCACCAGGGCCAGCGAAGCAATGGCGAAATCGCCCGAGGTGCGCGCATGCTTGCGATACAAGGACGGCTGCGGTCCCGCCGGCGGCAGGTGGATGGCGGTCACCATCTCGCCCGGTTCGATGGCGGTCGTGTACCAGTCGACGAAGAAGTCGCGCGCGGCCAGGCGGCGCGTGCCGGCCAGCGCGGCCAACTCGATCTCGGCATCGGCTGCGACCAGCGCGGGCGGATAGTCGGCGGCCGGGTCGGAAAAAGCGATCGATCCGCCCATGGTGCCCATATTGCGCACCACCGCATTGGCGATGACCGACGCGGCCTGTCGCACGACGGCATGGCCGCCGGCCAGGCGAGCATCGGATGCGGTCTCGCGATGGCGTGTCATTGCGCCGATGCGCACCCGACCGTCGCCGGCAACGGTGATGCCGCGCAGGTCGGGAATACCGTCCAACGCCACCAGCACCGTGGGCTCGGCCAGGCCCGCATTCATCATCGCCACCAGGGTCGCGCCGCCGGCCAGGCAGCGCGCCTCGGGTTCGTCGGCCAACACGGCCAGGGCGGCGGCGAGGGTGTCGGGGCGAACCAGCCGCGGGCCGGTCACGACACAGCCTCCGCCTCGACCTTGGCGCGGAAGTTCCTGACGAATTCCTCCGACAGCCCCTGCGCCTTCTTTTTCATCACGCCCAGGCCGAACTTGCCCAGCCGGCCTGTTACCGACACCTCCGAGGCGTAGGTCACCTCGGTCGTGCCATCGTCCAGCGTCTTCAGTTCCAGCCGGTTCTCGGCCGACACCATGCTGGCCCGCGTACCTTCGTCACCGCGGGTGACCGAGACGACGCGCTCGGGCGCCACTTCCTCGGTGACCTCGACCACCAGGTCGAAACGGGCACTGATCGGCCCGACGGCGACCTTGACCCGCGCCTTGTAGGTCTTGTCGTCGACCACCTCGATGGCTTCGCAGCCGGGGATGCAGCCGGCCATCAGCCCGGCATCGGTGATCTTTTTCCAGACCCGCACCTGCGGCGCGGCGATGTTGAAACTGCCTTCGATCAGCATGGCCTGGCTCCCTTGGCTCGGCCCGGCCGCTCAGCGCGGCACGCGCTTGACGATCATCTTGGGGTCGACGATGCGGCCGGCCTCGACCACGACATTGCCGTCCAGCGCGATGGTGCAATCGCGCATCGGCACATCGTAATGGCCCCGCGTCTTGCGCTTGCCCCCACCTTGCGTATTGGGTCCGGTCGAGAACAGGAAATTGCCGGGGAAGCTGCGCGACGCGGCGCGGCTGCGCTCGGGCGCATCGCCGTACAGGGCCAGCGAATCCCAGCGGCATTGCGGGTTCAGGCCCCAGCCGGCATGCGACACGGCATAGGGGTCGCGGTCGCCCTCGAAATCCTCGCCCTCGCGCAGCCATTCGCGCATCAGCGTGGCGTCCAGACCGCCTTCGATCTTGGTGATATGCCCGCCCTCGATCTCCAGCCGGACTTCGTCCTGGACGTAACGGCAATAGGGCAGGATGATGATGTCGCCGGGCTGGAACACGACCCGGCCGCGCGCGCTGCCTTCGTTGGGGAAGGTGTGCAGCAGGCCGACGCCCCAATGGTCGAAGCGGCCGGGTTCGTCAGCCATGCCGTACTGGCTCATGACCGGGTATTCGCCGCAGTCATAGGTCAGGTCGGTCCCGGCCTTGGAGGTCACGCGGACGGTCTTTGTCTTTTCATACAGCGCATGGGCGTGCAGCACCGCTTCCTTCAGGCCGGGCGGCGACTGCAGCTGCTCCAGGTCGTCGGGCGCATCGATGATCATCTGCACCCGCACCTTGTTGTTCATCACCTGCTTCAGCCAGGCCGAGAACAGCGGCACGTGGAAGATCAGGACCATGTCGCAGGCCATCAGCGCGTCCAACGTGCCCTTGCACTTGCCGATGGTCGGCACGCCGACCTTGGTCCAGCCGGGAATCGCGTTGACGCACATTTCGTAGATGTCGGCGCCCAGTTCGTCGGCGGCGGCGAAGGCCGACTGGATATAGTCGCGGCGGGTGCCCAGGTCCGAGACGATGGCGATGGTCTCGCCCGGCTTGATGTTGCACAGCTGGAATTGCTGGCGGAACAGCTGGGTCAGCTTGCCCGGATTAACTTCCTGACTGCGGACGGCGGCGTGCAGCATTGCCCTCTCCCCTGCCTGTTCCCTGTTGCGTTGCTCGTTGGATTGATTAAAACCGAACGATCTTCGTTTTTCAATACCGAATTCCATTCGTTTTAGGAAAAACCCGATGGCGCAGGTCAAGAAGACCGAGGTCCGCGACGGCATACTGGCCGCCGCCGCGACGCTGTTCGCCGAACACGGTTATGCCCGGGCGACGATCAGCCAGATCGCCAAGGCCGCCGGCACCGCGCCGTCCAACGTCTACGTCTATTTCAAGTCCAAGCTGGAGATCGTCTTCGCGATCTACGACCCCTGGCTGAAGGAGCATCTGGAGGCGCTGGAACTGGAAGTGGCCGGCCTGCCGACGGCCGAAGCCCGGGTGTTCCGCATCGTGGAAAAGCTGTGGCGGGATATCCCGGCCGACCGCAACGCCTTCGCCAACAACCTGATCCAGGCAATTTCACAGGCGACGCCGGAAGATTGCTACGACCCGGCCCTGCTGCGCTGGACCGAACAGAAGATCGCCACCCTGCTGGCCACGTCCCTGCCCCCGCAGCGCGCCGCCGAGATCGACGCGCTGCGTTTCGCCCATATCCTGATGATGGCGTTCGACGGCTTTGCGGTGAATTACGCGGTCAACCGCGCGATCCGCTGCGACGACGTGATGATCGAGCAGATCTGCGGGGCGATATTGGGGCGGGCGGGCTGAGGCCCGTCGTCGTCCCGGGCGTAGCGTAGCGAAGACCCGGGATCCAGGGTGGCGCGGCGCAGGTTGCAACGCCCTTGCCCTGGATCCCGGCCTGCGCCGGGATGGCGGCTTTTACTCCTAAAACCCGAGGGGGCCCGAAGCCCCCCTCGCAACGTCCTTAGAACATCCCGGCCTTGTCGACGGGGATCCAGGGCGAGGTGGCGCGGTCGACCTGGTTGAAGGCGGGGAACTTTTCGCGCAGCTGCTTCATGTTCTTCACGCCGCTGTCGCGCAGTTCGGCCTGGGTGAACAGGGTCGGCGGGATGGTGATCTCGTGGTCCAGCGGTTCCTTGGCCAGCTTCTTGGCGATGGCCCGCACACTGACCGCGCCGATCGCCGCCGGATTGGTCGCGGCGGTGGCGGCCCACGGGCTGCCCGGCTTGATCATCAGCTGGATGTCCTGGGTCGAGATGTCGGCGGTGTAGACCTTGACCTTGTCGGTCATCGAGGTTTCTTCCAGCGCCATGACCACGCCCTTGCCGAATTCGTCATAGGGCGCGAAATAGGCGTTGATCGTCGGGTTGGCGCGCAGCACCGCCTTCACCTGCTCGGCGTTCTTGACCGAGAACGGCGAATCCAGCGTGCCGGTGCGCGCGATTTCCTTCATGCCGGGGTTCGCCCCCTTGATGTCGGTGAACGCCTTGTCGCGCTTGTCCAAGGGCAGGATGCCGGCGACGTAGACGTAGCCGATATTGGCCTTGCCCTGGAAATCCTTGAGCATCGCATCCAGCGCCATGCGGCCGAGCAGCACGTCGTCCTGGGCGATCTGGTTGATTTCGGGATGCTGCAGGTCGACGTCGAAGGCGACGACCGGAATGCCCTTGGCCACGGCGTCGGCCGCGGGCTTCTTCAGCGTCTCGGTCAGGCCGTGGTCGAGGATGATGCCGTCGACCCCCATGTTGATCGCCTGGTAGACGAAATTGGCCTGGGACTGGTTGTCCATGTTCTTGCCGAAGGTGGTCAGCTTCATGCCGATCAGCTCGGCCTGGCGCTCGGCGCCGGCGCGGTACATTTCCATGAACTCGCCTTCCACCATCTGGCGGATCAGCGCGACATGGACCTGCTTCTTGCCGTCGAACGGGGCCGGTTTCGCACCCTGGGCCATGGCCGGCGCGGCCGCCATCAGCGCGGCGATACCGGCGGCGGTCAGAGCCAGCGACTTGATCAGACTCATCGTTTCCTCCTGTTTATATCCCTGAACATCGGCGCCTACCTCCGCCGTGCGAGGCCGAAAGTAAAGGCGAGCGCTGCCACCAGCACCACGCCCTTGATGAAGTCCTGCCAGAAATACGGCAGGTTCAACATGGTCAGACCATTGAGCAGCATCCCGACGAAGATCGCGCCGACAATGGTGCCGAAGGCATTCGGACGCTTGGCGCCCAGTACCGCAAAGCCGATCAGGGCCGCGCCGACCGCATCGAGCAGCAGGCCGCCGCCCGACGACACGTCGCCGCGGCCGACGCGCGCGGCCAGGATGATCCCGCCGACCGAGGCGATCAAGCCGGACAGCACATAGGCCACGATGCGGTAGCGATCCACCTCGGCCCCCACCAGGCGGGCGGCCTCGGCGTTGCCGCCGATCGCATAGAACACGCGCCCCCAGCGGGTATGCTCCAGGATGACATAGACGATGACGGCCAGGATCAACATGAAGATCACCGGCGTCGGCACCAGGTCGAACAGCCGGCCCTGGCCCAGGAACAGGAACCCGTCGGAAAAACTGCCCGCCGCTTCCTCGCCGTTGGGCAGGATCATGCCGGTGCCGATCGAGCGCCCGCCCGACGGAATCAGCTGCAGCCCCTGGATCAGGAACATGGTGCCCAGCGTCGCCAGCAGGTCGGGGATGCGCAGCCGCACGATCAGGATACCGTTGACCAGCCCGATCAGCGCGCCCAGCGCCAGGCAGGTCAAGACCGTCGCCGTGCCCGACATCTCGGCCACGACCATGCAATAGGACGCGGCCATCACCGTCATCGCCGCCGTCGACCCGACCGACAGGTCCAGCCCGTCGATGACAAGGGTGAAGGTCAGGCCCAGCGCCAGGATGGCATAGACGGTGACGCCCAGCAGGATCGAGAACTGGTTATGGCCGTTCCAGAACGATGGTTGGGCCAGGCCCAGCCCCAGGAACGACGCGGCCATCACGATCAGGAAACCGTAGCGGATGAAAAAATTCGACATTTCGACCTTGCGGCTCATCCCGCTACCCTGCCCTCGAATTTCGTTTCGGGCGCCTGCGACGCCCAATGCACCAATTGTCGCCGGTCGATCGCGCCGACCAGCTGTTGTCCCGCCACCGCGCCATGGTTCAGCACCACCACGCGGTCTGCCACCTCGAGAATTTCGTCGAGGTCGGCGGCGAACACGATGACGGCGCGATCGCGGCAATGGGCCCGCAGATACGCGTTGATATCGTGGCGCGAGCGGATGTCGATGCCCTGATAGGGTTCGTCCAGCAGCAGGACCTGCGACGGCTTGACCAGCCAGCGCGCGACCACGACCTTCTGCTGGTTGCCGCCGGACAGCGAGCCGATCATCGCCCCCTCGCCGTCGCATTTCACGCCCATCGCCCCGATCATGCGGTTGGCCGCCCGCTTTTCCGCATCGTGGCGGATCAGCCCGGACCACGAGAAGAACGCGGCGAAATCGCGCAGAAACGGCAGGGTGATGTTGTGACGGATGGTGAATTCGGGCACCACCGCATTGGCCGCGCGGTCCTCGGGCACCATGAAGATGCCATGGGCGATCGCCTGGGCCGCGTTGGCCGATGCCACCGGCCGCCCGTCGACCAGGATCTGGCCCGACACCGGGGCCCGCAGGCCGAACAGGCACTGGGCCAGTTCCGACTTGCCCGCCCCGATCAGCCCGGTCACCCCGACGATCTCGCCGGCCCGCGCCTCCAGGTTCAAGGGCGGCGCCCCCGGCGTCACCACCAGGTCGCGCAGGGCCAGTTTGGGCGGCCCGGACGGGTCGGGCACCACGGCGACGCGATCTTCGGACCGGTCCAGGTCGCCGACCATGGCGGTGACGATCTCGGCCACCTTGAAGGGCGCCTGCAACAGGCCGCCGTAACGGCCGTCGCGGATCACGCCGACACGGTCGGCGATCCGCTCGATCTCGTGCAGGCGGTGCGAGACATACAGGATGGCGACGCCTTCGCGGCGCAGGCGGTCCAGCCGGGTGAACAGCCGCTCGGCCTCGCGCTCGGACAGGGACGAGGTCGGCTCGTCCAGGATCAGCAGCTTGGGATCGGTGGCCAGCGCCCGGGCGATGGCGATCAGCTGCCGGTCGCTCTGCCCCAGATCGGCGACCTGCATGTCGAGGTCGAGATGCTCGATGCCCATGCGCGCCGCGATCTCGGCCGCCCGCCTGGCGATGCGCTGGGGGCGATAGAAGAACGGCGCCCCCTCGCCCACCAGCAATTCGGCCAGCGCCAGGTTCTCGGCGATGGTCATGTTGGGCACGACGCCCTGGTCGATCAGCTGGTGAACGGTGGCGATGCCGTTCCGGTACGCTTCGTGCGGCGACGAGAAGCGCACCGGCCGGCCATCGACCAGGATCTCGCCGTCATAGTCGGGGTAATAGCCGCAGATGATCTTGATCAGGGTCGACTTGCCGGCGCCGTTGGCCCCGACCAGCGCGAAGATCTCGCCCGGATGAAAATCGAACGACACGCCCTGCAGGGCGGTCGTCGGGCCGAACCGCTTGCCGATATCCCTGACCGATACCGCGGTCATCGGGCCGACAGCTCGCGCGCCAGGCCGATGACGTCGCCGATGCCGGCGAAACCGGCGCGCCCCTTGGCCAGTTCGGCGCCCAGCCGCAGGGCCGCGACCTCGGCCCGGGCGCGTTCCTCCAGATCGGGGATCGTCGCGATCTCGGCCACCTTGGCCAGGCCGACGATGCGCCGCATCATCTTGACCCCGGCAAAACCCAGCGTGTCGGCGAACAGCCGTCGCATGAATGCCTGGCGGAACGCCTCGGCGCTGTGGCCATCGAGGTCGCGGCCGATGAACGAGGTGCCGCGCCGGCCATCCTCGTCGCGCCACAGGGCCAGGAACTTGGCCTCGAACGCCTCCCACACCTCGCGCGTGACCGACAGCAGCCAGTCGCGATAGGCCGCGGGGTCGCGGCCGGCGGCGCGCTGGCGATAGTCCTGGGACAGATAGGCCAGCAGCAGATTGGCGATCAGCGCCCCGGGATCGAAGCCCATCGGGCCGTAGAACGAGAATTCCGGATCGATGACGAAGGTCTCGTCCGCATTGGCCATGATCGACCCGGTATGCAGGTCGCCGTGGATCAGGGCCTCGGCCCGGGTCATGAAGGCATACTTGATCTCGCCCACTGCGGCGCGCAGGGCGGGTTCGCGCTGGATCGCGTCGATCGCGGCGCGCGGCAAAGCGGGATTGTAGTCGTTGGTCTCGTTGTCCTCGTAGGGGTGCGTGAGGACAAAATCCTCGGTGATCTTGCACAGCTCGATATTGATCGCCCGGCCCGCCGCCTGCTTCTTCGCGTCATGCGCCAGGTACAGGTCGGAGGTGTGGAACAACGTGCGCGCCATGAAGGTCGACATGTGGTCGGCCAGGCGCGGGAACAGATGCCCGTCGATCAGTTCGTGGCGCAGGATGCGGTGGTCGCGCAGGTTGCGCATGATCACCAAGGACATGTCCGACGACGAATGATAGATCGCCGGCACATGCTCGGGGCACAGCGCACTGAAACGCTCGAGCGCCGCAACTTCGAAATCCATGCGGTGGCGCGTCAGCGGCCAGGATTCGCCGACCACCCGCAGGAACGGCACGGCCTGCTTGACCACGACGGTTTCGTCGGGTGCGCGCCGGTTGGTCACGATGAACACGAAGTTCAGGTTGCCGTCGCCGACCTCGCGCACGTCGAGATCGTCGAAGCTGGAGAAAAGCCCCTGCATCGCCGGCAGCCCGGCCAGGTAGGATGCGATATTGGCTTCGGTGATCCGTTCAAAGGCCATGCTGGTTCTCACGCATCGGGGCGGCGCCGCCGGATCAGGTCGAACCGGACGACGTCGGTGTTGTAATAATCGTTGGAATAGCAGATCGGCATGCCGGCCGCGTCGTAGAACACTTCCTCGAGCAGCAGGAACAGCCCGACGCTTTCCACCATTTCCGGCAGGTCGCGACGGGTCAGGATGGTCGGCGCGATCGCCGTGTGGGTATAGGCCATGGCGTGGCCCGCGGCGGCGAACAGCTCGAACAGCGATTCGCCCAGCTCGCCCTCGCAGGTGTCGAAGACATCCTTGCGCACGATATCGATGCAATAGGCGGCGATGACGGTGCCGGCCCGCCGCACGCGTTCGATCCGCACGCAGGGGTCGCCGGGTTTCAGGTCCAGCCGCGCCGCCAGGTCCTCGGGCGCGGCGATGGTCTTGACCTGGGTGCGGCCGGTCGAGGGGTCTTCCTTGATGCCGCGGATCAGTTCGGTGACCGATTTCAGATCGGCCAGGTCATGGTTCAGCACGACCGGCGGGCGTTGCACGAACGTGCCGCGGCCCTGCACCCGGTACAGCAGCCCCTGGCTGACCAGATTGGCCACCGCCTCGCGCAGGGTCGAGCGGCCGACGCCGAACGTCGCGGACAGTTCGGCCTCGGTCGGCAACTGGTCGCCGACCTTCAGGCGCTGCTGGCGGATCATGTCCAGGACCGCGTCCTGGATCTTCTCGCGCAGCGGCCGTTCGACCCGAAGCCGCATTTTCCTCCCCCGAGGTCGTGTTTATTTGTCTGATGACTATCCCTATCAAACGTCGCAGCGCAGCGTCAAGCTACCGTCCAGCGGGGGAGGACACTGGAAAAGATCAGACAAACCGGTGTGAAATACGCCGCCAGGCCAGGGCGACGGCTGCCGGCACCGGCTCGATCAGCGGCACCGGGACCAGATGTCGCAGGGCACGGGCGGCCTCGGCCAGCGGGCCGCCGCCGATGATCAGGGTTTCGGCGCCGTATTCGGCAACCGCCTGCAGGCAGGCGGCCAGCAGCGCCTGGCGCAAGGCAGCGGCATCGGCCATCAGCAGGGCGGGATCGCCAGGCGTCAGCACGACGGGCACCCCGTCATAGCCATAGCAGCGCGCCATCGTGCCGATCGCGGTGGCCAGGCCCGGGGTGGTGGTGACCACGGCCACCCGCCGCCCGGCCGCGGCCAGGAACGCCGCTTCGCCGATACCGGTGACCGGCACGGCCAGGCGCTGGCGCAGTTCGTCCAGCCCCGGATCCCCGAAAGCCGCCACGATCACCCCGTCGGCGCTCAGGGCCGGCGCCAGGCTGGCCACCGCCCTCCCCGCCTCGGCCAGGCCGGTGGCCGAGGTGATCAGCGGCACGCCGAACGGCGCGGTGATGCCTTCCAGGTCCAGACCCTCGGGCGCGGCACGCCGGGCGATGGCCAGCATGGCGGCGGTCGTCGCCGCCGAGGTGTTGGGATTGACCAGCGCGATGCGCGGGGTCATGCCAGCAGGCAGGCGGCCTGGTGGTCGCCCTGGCCCCGCGCGGCCAGCACCGGCACCTGGGCCTCGCAACCCGGCCCGACGCTGGCGCAGCGGGCGGCAAAGGCGCAGCCCGGCGGCAGGTCGGCCAGGTCGGGCGGCGCGCCGGGAATGGTGACCAGCCGGCTGCCCGGCACGGCCTGGTCCACCCGCGCCGCCAGCAGGCCGCGGGTATAGGGATGGCGCGGATCGCCGATGACCTCGGGCACCGTGCCGCTTTCGACGATGCGGCCGGCATACATCACCGCGATGCGGTCGGCCACCTCGACCGCCACGCCGATGTCGTGGGTGACGAAGATGACGGTCAGGCCCAGTTCGCGCTGCAATTCGCGCAGCAGCAGCAGGATCTGGATCTGCACGGTGGCATCCAGCGCCGTGGTCGGTTCGTCGGCCAGCAGGACCTTGGGGTTGCAGGCCAGCGCCAGGGCGATCATCGCCCGCTGGCGCATGCCGCCCGACATTTCGTGCGGATAGGCATCCAGGCGGCGCGCCGGCGACGGGATGCGCACCCGTTCGAACAGGGCCAGGGCGCGGGCGCGCGCCGCCGCCTCGGTGATGCCCTCGTGCTTGCGGATCGCTTCCGTGATCTGGCGGCCGACGGTATAGACGGGGTCCAGCGCCAGCATCGGTTCCTGGAACACCATCGACACGACCCGGCCGCGCAGATCGGCCAGGTCGCGGCGCCCCAGGGCCATCACGTCCCGGCCGGCGACGCGAATGCTGCCGCCGATCCGCGTCCGCTTTTCCGGATGCAGCCGCAGCAGCGACCGCAGCGTGACCGACTTGCCCGAGCCCGATTCGCCCAGCAGCGCCAGCACGCTGCCCTGTTCGACCCGCAGATCGACGCCGTTGACCGCGCGGATCGCCTTGCGCCCGGCGGTAAAGGTGACCGTCAGCCCCTCGATCTCGATCATGCCGCCGCACCGGCGTGCGAATGGCCCGATCCGGGCTGGCCGGCGAAACAGGCTGCAAGCTGGCCGGGGCGCAGCGGGGCCAGCATGGGCATGTCGGTCGAACACGGCGCCTCGGCCAGGGCACAGCGCGGATGGAACCGGCAGCCGGGCGGCGGGTCGATCGGGTTGGGCGGATCGCCCGACAGCGGCGCCTCGGCGGTGCGATGGGCCGGGTCCATCTTGGGCATCGAGGCCAGCAGGGCCGCGGTGTAGGGATGGCCCGGCGCGGTGAAGATCGCGTCGCGCGCGCCGATCTCGGCCACCCGGCCCAGATACATGACCATCACCCGGTCGACCATGAACCGCACGACGTTCAGGTCGTGCGAAATGAAGATATAGGTCAGGCCGAATTCGGCCTTGAGGTCCAACAGCAGGTTCAGCACCTGCGCCTCGACCGACTTGTCCAGGGCCGAGACGGCTTCGTCCAGGATCACCAGCCGCGGTTCCAGTGCCAGGGCGCGGGCGATGTTGACGCGCTGGCGCTGGCCGCCCGACAGTTCGTGCGGATAGCGCCCGGCGAAACGCGCGGGCTCGAGCCCCACCCGCGCCAGCAGGTCGTGGGCGCGGGCCGTGGCCTTGGGCGCCGGCACGCCATGCACCCGCGGGCCGAAGGCGATCGATTCCCCGATGGTCAGGCGCGGGTTGAGCGAGGCGTAGGAATCCTGGAACACCATCTGGACCTGGGCGCGATAGCTGCGCAGGTCCAGCCCGGCGCCGAGTTGTTCGCCATCGAAGACGATCTGCCCATGATCGGGCCTGATCAGTTGCATCAGCAGGCGGGCGGTGGTCGACTTGCCGCAGCCGCTTTCACCGACGACGCCGAGCGTTTCGCCCTTCAGCAGGGTAAAATCGACGCCGTCGACCGCACGCACCACGTTGCCCCGGCCCAGCAGGCCGCGACCCTTGACCGGGAAATGCTTGACCAGCCCCTCGACGGCCAGCAGCGGCTGGGCCGGACCGCCGCGGTCGCGCGGATCGGCGCTCACGACTTCACGTCCATGGCGCCCCGCAGGCCGTCCGAGAACATGTTGAAGGCGATCGAGGTGATGAAAATCATCACGCCGGGCAACGCCGCCACCAGCGGCTGGGTATAGATCGCGGTGCGCAGCGTGTTCAGCATCAGCCCCCATTCCGGTTCGGGCGGCCGCACGCCCAGCCCCAGGAACGACAGGCCGGAAGCCAGGATCATCGAGACCGAGACCAGGCTGGTCGCATAGACGAACACCGGCCCCAGCACGTTGCCCAGCACATGCACGCGCACGATGGTGAAGGCCGGCGCGCCCGAGGCGCGCGCGGCATCGACATAATCCAGGTTGCGCACCTGGGTCGTGACGCTTTCGGCGACGCGCGCGATCGGCGGCACGAAGACCAGGGTCAGCGACACCAGCGCATTGGTCAGCCCCGCCCCCAGCGCCCCCGACAGGGCCACGGCCAGCAGGACCGAGGGGAAGGCATAGAAGACGTCGACCGTGCGCATGATCAGCGTGTTGGTCAGCCCGCCGACGTAACCCGCGGTGATGCCGATGGCCGCGCCGATGACAAAGGCGATCGGCACCGGCGTGACACCCATCAGCAGCGACAGCCGCGCCCCATGGATCAGCCGCGACAGCATGTCCCGGCCCAATTCGTCGGTGCCCAGCGGAAAGCCCGGGAAGCCGACGGGCTTCAGCCGGCGCAGCATCATGCCCTTGGCCGGATCGTTCGGCGCCAGATAGGGGGCCAGGATCGCCATCAGCACCAGCCCGACGATGACGGCCAGCGCGACCATGGCGACGGGATCGCGCGCCAGCCGCCTGATGACCCCCGACCAGTAGCCCGGCGACCGCGCGATGGCGGCGACGGGAATGTCGGCGGCGGTGGCGGCGGTCATGCGCGCTGCATCCGGGGATCGACGGCGGTCTGCACGATGTCGACCATCAGGTTGACCCCGACGAAGAACAAGGCCAGCACCAGGATCGTGCCCTGCAGCAGCGGCAGGTCGCGCTGGAAGATCGCGGCGTTCAGCAGGAAACCCGTGCCCGGCCAGGCGAAGACGGTTTCGATCAGGATCGAGCCGCCCAGCAGGTAACCGAGCTGCAGCCCCATCACGGCAAAGGCGGTCGGCGCCGCATTCTTGACCACGTGGCGGAAGATACCTGCGTGATCCAGCCCCTTGGCCCCCAGGGCGCTGATGAATTCCTGGTTCAGGATGTCGCCGACCAGGGCGCGCAGCGTGCGGGCGACGATCCCCATCGGGATCACCGACATGGTGATCGCCGGCAGCAGCAGATATTGCAGATAGGCCCAGTCGAACGACCGCCCGGCCGACCCGCCCGGGCCGCCGCCGGTCGCCGGCAGCCAGCCCAGCTCGACCGAAAAGATGATGACCAGCACCATGCCCAGCCAGTAATGGGGCACCGAAACGCCCAGGACCGACAGGGTCGAACACAGCCGGTCGATCAGCGATCCGCGGAAATAACCGGCGACGACGCCGAACAGCGTGCCGAAGAAGAAACCGATCAGCGTCGCCACCGCCGCCAGGATCAGCGAATTGACCACCGCATTGGCCAGTTCGCCGGCCACCGGCCGCCCCGTGGCGATCGAGGCGCCGAAGTCGCCGTGCAGCACCCGCCAGGCCCACAGCCCGTATTGCACCGGCAACGGCCGGTCGAAACCGTAGACCGCACGCATCTGCGCCTGCAGTTCGGCCGACGCATCCGACGGCAGGACCGCCGTCAGCGGGTCGCCCGGCGCGATATGGACCAGCAGGAAGCAGACGATGCTGACCCCCACCGCCACCGGCAGCATGTAGGCCAGCCGCTTGACCGCGTAGATCAGCATCGTCCGTCCTCCCCCCGGGATCAGGGCGCCATCGAGATCGGCGAGAAATCCTGGAACCAGTTCTGGGCCTGCACGAAGCCCTGGACCTTCTTGGTCATCGCCCGCGGGTTGACGTCATGCGTGACCATCAGGAACAGCGCGTCGTCGACGTATTTCTCGTGCACCTTCTGCAGCACCTTGGTCTGGGCATCCTTGTCGAAGGTGTTGCGCACCTCGTCGAACAGCTTGTCCATCGCCGGGTCGCAGTAATACCCCCAGTTGGTGCCGGCCGGCGGGGCCAGGTTGCATTGCAGATGGCGGATGAAGCCGGTGAAAGGGTCCTGGATGAAATAGGAATAGTTCATGCCGGTCCCGCCGCGCGAGCTTTCGTGCTTGGCGCCGGCGCGCCAGATATTGATCAGCGTGTTCCACTCGACGACCTCGAACTGGACTTCCAGTCCGATCTCGGCCAGCTGCTGCTGCAGGAATTCGTTCATCGGCAGGGGCTGCATCTGGCCCGAGCCCGAGGCCGAGATCAGGATCTTGGTCTTCAGCGGCTTGTCGGGGCCGTACCCCGCCTCGGCCATCAGCTTCTTGGCGGCGGGCAGGTCGTAGGTGACCTTGAAGGTCGGGTTGCCGAACCACTGATGGCCCGGCGGGAAGAACCCCTCGGCCGGGATCATCAGCCCGCCCAGCAATTCCTTGAGGCCCTGGCGGTCGATCGCCAGGTTGGCGGCCTTGCGGATGCGGATGTCGTTCCAGGGCGACCCTTCGATCCGCGACAGATGCCAGGTCCAGTTATGGGGATAGCTGTTGGTGACGATGTTGAACCCGGCACCCTTCAGCGAGGGCACGGCATCGGGCGGCGGCGCCTCGATCCAGTCGACCTGGCCCGACCGCAGGGCGGCGACGCGGGCATTCGCCTCGGGCAGCGGCACCAGGACCATCCGGTCGAGCTTCGGCACCCTGGCCTTGTCCCAGTAGTCCTTGTTGGGCACCATCTCGACCCGCTCGCGCGGGACGAAATTGACGATCTTCCACGGGCCGGTGCCGGCCGGGGTCTTGGCGAAGGCGTCCCAGGATTTGCCGACCTTCTCCCATTGGCTGGGCGAGGACATCATGATCCAGGCCAGCTGGTAGGGCAGCGTCGCGTCCGGCACGTTGGTGATGATCTCGAGCGTCAGCGGATCGACCGCGCGGTACTTGGCCACGGCGGGAATGCGCGACCGGCCCTGGGCCGACTGGCGCGGATCGAACTGGGGCGATTCCTTGACCAGCAGCTTGTCGAAGTTCCAGACGACCGCCTCGGCCGTGAACGGCCCGCCGTCGTGGAAGGTGACACCCTCGCGCAGCTTGAAGGTCCATTTGGTCTTGTCGGCCGGATCGACCGTCCAGGAGGTGGCCAGGCCCGGCACCAGGTCGGACGGCTTGTCCGATTTCGACAGGTCCCAGTTGACCAGCGCGTCATAGGCGGTGAACCCAAGGAACCGCTGCCCTTCGCCGCCGTTGTCGGTCTGGCCCGTCGTCAGCGGAATGTCGGACGCCGTCATGCCGATACGTAGCGTGCCCTGCGCCATCGCCGCCTGGCCGCCGATCAGGGCGCCGACCGCGATGCCCGCGGCCAGCGCCAGATGCCTGAAACCCGTCTTACCCATGTTTGCGCCCCTGTTTCATTCTTGAGACAGGCGGACGCAATTCCCATGCCAGGGCCGTGCGGTGGTTTAGCCAGCCGAACTACAAGCCACGGCCGTATTTCGGGCAGACCGCTGCCTAAACTTTAGGCTAAAGCGCCGCCAGATGGGTATTCAACAGATCGGTGATCAGCATCGTCCCGGGGCTGTGGGTGATGGCGATCGGCGGCCGGGCGTTGCGGATCGCCACCTGGGGGGTCACGCCGCAGGCCCAGAACACCGGTATCTCGCCCGGGGCGATGTCGACGGGGTCGCCGAAATCCGGCCGCGCGATATCGCCGATGCCGATCTGGTCCGGCGCGCCGATATGCACCGGCGCGCCGTGCACCGACGGGAAGCGCGAGGTAATCTGCACCGCGCGGATCGCGTCGGCCGGGGTCAGGGGGCGCATCGAGACCACCAGGTCGCCCCGGAAACGGCCGGCCGGGGTGCAGGGCATCGTGGTCCGATACATCGGCACGTTGCGGTTCATCTGGATATGGCGGACGGGCACGCCGGCAGCCAGCAACGCCTCCTCGAACGAAAACGAGCAGCCGATGACGAAGGTGACGAAATCCTCGCGCCACAATGCGCGGATATCGGTGGGCTCGCCGGCCAGTTCGCCGTCGCGATAGACGCGGTATCGCGGCACGTCGGTCCTGATGTCGATGTCGGCCCCCAGGGTCGGCAGCATGGGGTCGCCGACCTCGGACACCGCCAGCAGTGGGCAGGGTTTGGGATTGGCCTGGCAGAAGCGCAGGAAGTCGTTGGCCCAGTCGGCCGGCAGGATGACCAGGTTGCCCTGGACATGGCCGGGCGCCAGGCCCGCGGTCTGGCCGGTATGGATGCCGGCGCGGATCGGGGTCCGGTCGGCGGCGGCACTGGCTTGCATCGGCGGCTTGCCCCTCACATGCCCAGATAGGCCTGGCGGATCGTGTCGTCGGCCAGCAGGTCGCGCCCCGCCCCCTCCATCACGATGCGGCCGGTCTGGATGACGTAACCACGATCGGCGATTTCCAGCGCGCGGTGAATGTTCTGCTCGACCAGCAGGATCGAGATGCCGCGCGCGCTGATCAGCTGGATCGTCTCGAAGATTCGCGTCACCAGCTTGGGCGCCACGCCCCAGGACGGTTCGTCCAGCAGCAGCAGTTCGGGCCGCCCCATCAGGCCGCGGCACATGGCCAGCATCTGCTGTTCGCCGCCCGACAGCGTGCCCGCCTGCTGGCGCCGGCGTTCGCGCAGCACGGGAAAGGTGGCGAACGAGAATTCCAGCGTCTCGCGCCGGTAATCCTCGTCCTGGCCGGCGAAGGCGCCCAGCATCAGGTTCTGTTCGACCGTCAGCCGGGGGAACAGCCGCCGCCCTTCCGGCACCAGGACCAGGCCGCGGCGCACGCGCTGATGCGCCGGCACCGCGGTCAGATCCTCGCCCTTGAACAGCACCCCGCCGGAATCGATGCCGTTCAGCCCGACGATGGCACGCAGCGTCGTCGACTTGCCATTGCCGTTGCCGCCGACGATCGCCACGATCTCGCCTTGCCCGACGGTCAGCGAGATGTCGCGGATGGCCGGCACCCGGCGATAGCTAGAATGGACATGGTGGACTTCCAGCATCGTCCTCACTCTCCCAGATAGGCGGCGATCACGGCGGGGTCCCGGGCGATGTCGGCCGGGGTGCCGTCGGCGATCTTGGCGCCGTAATCGAGGACCAGGATGCGGTCGGCGATCGGCATGATGCCTTCCATCACATGCTCGACGATGATCGAGGCGATGCCGCGGCCCTGGATGCGCCGCACCAGGGCCGAGGCCTCGCGCACCTCGGTCTGGTTCAGCCCGGCCATCACCTCGTCCAGCAGGATCAGCTTCGGTCCCGCAGCCAGGGCACGCGCCACTTCCAGGCGTTTCTGCTCGGACACCGTCAGCTCCTCTGCCGTCACCTCGGCCCGGTGGCTAAGCCCGACGAACTCGAGCTCGGCCCAGGCCACGTCGCGTGCCCGCGCCACCCGCTTGTGGTGCAGCATCGCCCCGACCATCACGTTCTCCAGGGCGGTCATCGAATGGAAGACACGCACGATCTGGAAGGTGCGGGCGATCCCGAGACTGGCGGCCTCGTCCGGCTCGGCGCCGGTGATGTCGCGCCCCTCGAACACCACCTGGCCCGCCGTCGGCTGGTGGAAACCCGCCAGGCAGTTGAACAAGGTGGTCTTTCCCGCCCCGTTCGGGCCGATCAGCCCGACGATCTCGCCCGGCAGGACCGAAAAGCTGATGTCGCGATTGGCGACCAGGCCGTCGAATGCCTTGGTCAGGCCGGCGACGTCGAGCAGCGTGCCGGTCATGGCCGCACCTCGACCGCCTTGGGGGCCGGGGCGATGCGCCGTCGCAGGTCGCGTGCCAGGCCCATGATGCCCGACGGGCTGTAGACGGCGACCAGGATGATCAGCGCCGCATAGACGATCATGTCGGTCCCGGCCCCGGTCGATCCGAACAGGACGCGGCTGTATTCCTCGATCGCCACCAGCACGACGGCGCCGACGACCGGTCCGAACAGCGATCCGACCCCGCCCAGGATGGTGATCAGCGCGATCTTGATCGATACCGACGTCGCCAGCACCGAACCGGGGTCGATGAACAGTTCCTTCTGGGCATAGAACGTGCCGCCCAGCGCGGTCAGGAAGGCCGACACCGCGATCGCCACCAGCTTGTAGCGCGTCAGGTTGACGCCGAGGGCGCGGGCGGCCTCGGGCTCGTCCTTGATCGCACGGAAATAATAGCCGATATGGCTGCGCTCGATCGCCCAGCCCGCGGCCAGCGACAGGATCAGCAGGCCCAGGATCAGGTAGTAGTAAGGCACCTTGGACGTACCGAACACCATGGCCCCGATACCGGTCGGCGACATCGGCGGGTACAGCCCGACGGCCCCTTCCAGCCAGTCGGACCCGGTGACCAGCACCTGCACGATCTCGGCCACCGCGATGGTCGCCATCGCGAAATAATGACCCTTCAGCCGAAAGCAGGTCCAGCCCATCGCCAGGGCGAAGACGACCGCGATCACCCCGCCGGCCAGCATGCCGGCCCAGGGCGACAGGCCCAGCTTCAGCGACAGCATGGTCGAGGAATAGGCGCCGATGCCGTAGAACACGGCATGGCCCAGCGAAACCTGGCCGGCATAGCCGCCCAGGATGTTCCAGGCGACGCCGAGCTGGGCGCCCATCAGGATCAGGATCAGGAAATTCAGCCGCGACGGATCGGTCACGACCAGCGGCAGGCACAGCGCCACCGCAAAGAACAGGGCCGGACCGCCGGCCTTGCGAAGCTCGTTCATGCCATCACGCCTTTCCCATCAGGCCCCGCGGGCGCACCAGCAGGACGACCAGCATCAGCGACAGGACGATCGCCACCTTGTATTCCGGACCGACGAAGAAGCCGCCGGCGACTTCGACCAGGCCGACGATGATCCCGGCCCAGAACGCGCCGGCGATGCTGCCGAACCCGCCCAGCACGACCACGACAAAGGCGGTCAGGCTGAAATTCGCCCCGACATCCGGAAAGATCGGGAAGAAGGTCGACAGCAATCCGCCGGCAATGCCGGCGCAGGCGGCGCCGATGCCCCAGGCCAGGGCGAACATGCGCTGGGCATCGATGCCCATCAGCGTCGCCGCCTCCTTGTCGATCGCGGTCGCTTCCAGCGCGGTGCCGAGCCGCGTGCGGTTGAGGAAATACCAGAGGGCGCCGCTGATCACGACCGCCCCGGCCGCGGCCGTCGCCTGGGGCAGGCCGAACTGCACCGGCCCCAGCACCACCCGGCCATCGACCAGCGAATGGCCGATCAGGCGGTGATCGGGCTTCCACAGGAACTGCGCCAGGCCGCGCAGCAGGATCATCAGCCCGAACGTCGCGAAGATCTGCGACAGCATCGGGGCCTTGATGATGCGGCGGATGACGGTCTGGTAGACCGCGACACCGACGCCGAACAGCAGCAGCGCCGTCAGCGGCAGGGTCGCGATCGGATCCAGCGCCCACAGCGCGAACGCCCAGAAGCAGGCATACATGCCGATCATCAGGAATTCGCCATGGGCGAAGTTCACGATGTCCATGACGCCGAAGATCAGGGTCAGGCCGATGGCGACCAGCGCATAGATCAGGCCGATCAGCAGCCCGGAGACCGCGATCTGCAACAGGATGTCGATGTTCATGATGTCCTATCCCCGTAAAGGCGCCGCGCCCGTTGCCGGGCGCGGCGAGTTGCCCTGGATCAGCGTGCGTTCCAGGCGGGGATGGGGAAGACGATGTCCTTGGTCGCAACGTCGAACGGCCAGACCGTCACGTATTTGCCGTCCTGGACCTGGACGATGATGCCCTGGCCCAGTTCGTTCTGCCCGGCCGCGTCGAAGCGGATGCCCTTCCAGGGCATGATCAGCCGGTCGGCCGGGATGTCGGTTGCCGCCAGCGCCTTGCGGATATCCTCGGGCGCGGTCGATCCGGCGCGATTGATCGCGTCGGCCAGGACGGCCATGCCGGTGAAGGCGCGGGCCGAATTGCCGTTGAAGTTGACCTTGGCGCGTTCCAGCATCAGGGCGTTGACCGCCTTGATCAGCGGATTACGCTCGGCCTGGTCCAACGCCCAGACCTCGCGGCTGATGATGTAGTCGCCATCCTTTCCGAGGGTCTTGAGGAATTCGGAATCGTTGAAACCAGCATTGTTGGCCAGCAGCATCTGGGGCATGAACCCCAGTTCCTTGTAGGTCTTCATCGACAGGATCGCGTCGCCCAGATAGGACGACTGCATGATCACGGCCGGATTGGCCGCTTTCAGCCGCTGGATTTCGGACGTCATCTGCGCGGTCTTGGCCGGGTAGTGCAGCTTTTCCACGACCTGGAATTCCTGCTGGTCGGCCAGCTTCAGTTCCAGCCGGGTGGTCTCGTTCCCCCACAGCGTGTTTTCGTTGAAGATCGCGACGTTGCGCAGCTTGACGTTCTTCTTCTGCTCGAAATCGCGCAGGAAGGCGAAGAAGTTGGTGACGAACAGGTCGTCATGCGGCGTGGTGCGGAAGAACCATTTGAAATTCCGCTGGGTCAGGGTGACCGACGACGAGTCCGGGTTGAGGAACGGCACGCCGTAGCGTTCCGCCGCCTGGCTTGCCGTCGCCGTGACGTTCGAGAAATAGGCGCCCATCACGGCCACCACTTTCTCCTGGGTGATCAGCCGCTCGGTCTCGGTCGCGCCGACCTGCGGGTTGCCCTGGTGGTCGCCGAAGATCAGCTTGATCCTGGCGCCTTTCAGATTGGGCATGCCGACCGCCGCCTGCAACCTGTCGGGGGCCTTGATTTCCCCGTTGGTGATCGCCGCGGCCAGTTCGGCGGCGGCCTTCAGTTCGACCCCGGTCGATGCCGCGGCACCGGTCAGCGGATAGACCACGCCGATCCGGATTTCTTCCTGTGCCAGCGCCCCGCCGCCCGGCACGACGGCCATCGCGACGAGCGCGACGCCCGTCATCAACCCTTTGAACCAATTCCCCATTTCAGCCTCCTCACGTGATGCCCCATTGATGGTCTTGTCGATTTTCGGGGTGCCGTTTGCCGGCCGCCCACCCTGTTGACCATCATGTGACGTCAGAGAGGCTGAACGCGTCCAATCGTATGTTTGGATGCGGATTGATAGAAATTGGTGATCAGCGAGCGGCCTGTTCGCCGGCGACCGCCACCGCCAGACTGGCCACGGCAGCCGCCATGTGGCTGTCCGGCGTCGCCGGATAGGCCACCACGAAATCCAGGTCGGGCAAGGGATGATCGACCCGGACCCGGCGCAGATGTCCTTCGTCCAGTTCGCGGGCGATGATGGCCGGCGGAATGACGCTGACCCCGACCCCGTCCTTGGCCATGCGCGACACGGTCGCCAGCGACGAATTGCCGAAGATCCGCACATGGCTGAGGCCGGCTTGCGCGAACAGGTCCCGGATCACACCATAAGGTTGCGTCGTCCGTGAGAAGGTGATGATCGGCCAGCGCACCAGATCGGTCAGCCCGACCGGCTCGCCGGGCAGCGGCAGGTCGGGGCTGGCCACCCAGCCCAGGGGATAGCTGCATAACGGCTGGACCTGGAAACGGCTGTCGGTATAGCCGCGCAGCAGGAAGGCGATGTCGAGTTCGTGGCGCAGTAGGGCGTCGCGCATGGCGGGCGAGGTGTCGACCTCGACCTCCAGCGACAGGGCGGGATAGCTGTGGTTCAGCCGCTCGATCAGCGTGGCCAGCCAGGTGTGGACCATAGTTTCCGCGACACCCAGCCGGATGGTGCCGCGAATGGCCGACCGGTCGGCCATCGCGGTCAGGAGTTCCGCTCGCAAGGCGAGCATCTTCTCGGCATAACCCAGCAGGGTGAATGCGTGGCTGGTCGGGGCGACGCGGCGGCCAAAGCGATCGAACAGGCTGACGCCCAGTTCGTCCTCGAGTTGCGAGATCCGGGCCGAGATCGCCGGCTGGGTGGTGTTCAGCCGCTCGGCCGCCTTGCGAAAGCCGCCAAGCCGCACGACCCAGACAAAGGTTTCCAGAGTTTTCAGATCCAGCATGGTTGACGCCCGCCTGCCCCATCCCGCGTTATCGCGCCCATGACAACCTTCTTCCCCGGGTTCGCCCGTCATCGTATCAGCACCGCCGGGGCCGAGATCAATGCGGTCGTGGGCGGCAGCGGCCCGCCGCTGCTGCTGTTGCACGGCTATCCGCAGACCCATGTCGCCTGGCACCGCCTGGGCCCGCTGCTGGCGCGCGATTTCACCGTGGTCGCGACCGACCTGCGCGGCTATGGCGATTCGACGGCGCCGGCCGACGGACCCTGGACCAAGCGGGCCGTCGCCGCCGACCAGGTCGCGGTCATGGCAGCCCTCGGCCACCGCCGGTTCGGCCTGGTCGGCCACGACCGGGGCGGCCGGGTCGCCCACCGCCTGGCGCTGGACCATCGGCAAGCCGTGGCGGCCTTCGTCTCGCTGACCGTGATCCCCACGCCCGAAATGTGGGATCGGATGACCGCCGCGTCGGCCCTGAACGCCTGGCACTGGTTCATGCTGGCCCAGCCGGGCGATCTGCCCGAACGGCTGCTGGCGGCCGATCCCGCCCTGTTCCTGGACCGCACGCTGGCCCGGATGGTGCACGATCCCGCCAGCCTGGATCCCGCGGCCGTGGCCCACTATCACCGCTGCTTTGCCGATCCCGCCGTGCGTCGGGCGATGATCGGGGATTACCGGGCGGCGGCGGGCATCGACGATGCGACCGACCGCGCCGATCTGGCCGCCGGTCGCCGCCTGGCCTGCCCCGTCCATGTCCTGTGGGAGGAAGGGCGTTACGCGCGGGGCGAGACGCCCGTCGACATCTGGCAACGCTGGGCCGCGGGACCGGTATCGGGCGGCCCCATCCGGTCGGGCCACCTGATGCCCGAGGAAGCGCCGGCGGCGGTGGCCGCGGCGATCATGCCGTTTCTGAACGACAACCTTTGATTAAGGTTACCGCTTAGTGTCTAGCGGCGGGCGTTCTGGTCGAACTGCGCGCCGTCCAGCTGGCAGCCGACCATGTCGGTGCCCGCCAGGTTGGCGCGCAGGAAACGCGCGCCGTTGCAGTTGGCTTCGCGCAGGAAGCTGCCGGCGAGGCTTGCTTCGGTGAAATCGGCGTCGGCCAGCGTGGCGGGCCAGCGGCGGCCGGTCGCCTCGCCGCCCGAGGTGCGCAGCGCGACCGAGCCGAGTTGGGCACGGTCGAGCACGGCCCGGATGAACTGGGCCTTGGCGAAGTTGGACCCCGACAGATCGGCATAGGCCAGCCGGGCATCGTTCAGGCTGGCCCCGGTGAAGTCGGCCAGCATCACCCGGCTTTCACGCAGGATGACACCTTCCAGCCTGGCCCCGCGGAACGAGGCGCCGGACAGGTCCAGGCAGGACAGGTCCAGCCCCGACAGGTCGGCACCGTCGAAGATCGCGCGGGCGCCGGCACGGCCGTCGGTCGCGATCCATTCGGCATGCAGCTTGATGCGGTCGCCGATGGTGGGCGGCAGGTTGCGTTCGCCGCGCAGGCAGACCGCGCCGGTCAGGTCTGCCCCGGTCAGGTCGCATTTGGTCAGGTCGACATTGCGCAGCGAGGCGTCGCGCAGTTGCGCCTGGACCAGCTTGGCCCCGGTCAGGTCGGCACCGTCGAGGGTCGCGCGGTTGAGCCGCGCCCCGGTCAGGTTGGCGCCGGTCAGGATGGCGCCCGCCAGGTTGGTGCCGCCCAGCGACGCCTCGGTCAGGTCGGCCTTCTTCATCGCGGCGCGCACCATCGAGGCGCCGTCCAGCTTGGACTGCGTCATGTCGGCGCCGTCGAGGCTGGCGTCGTCGAAATTCGTCGCCCGCTCGTCGCCGTCCTCCTTGTTCTTGGCATTGGCCGACATGATGCGGCCGGGCCGCAGGTCGGCGCCGGTGAACCGGGCCCCGGCCAGGCGCGCCAGCTGGAAACTGGCGCCGCGCAGGTCGGCCTTATTGAAGTTGCCCCGGTCGATCAGCGCCTTGGTGAAATCGGCGCCGAACAGGTCGGCCATCTGGAACGAGGACGCGGTAAGCGAGGATCCGGTGAAGCGCGAACCGGCCAGCACCGCGTCGTCGAGCACCACGTTGTTCAGCATCAGGCTGGTGAAATCGGCATCGCGCGCCACGAAACGCCGACCAGTGCGCGCGCGCACGTATTTCACGTGCTCCATCATTTCGCGAGCCAGGGCTGTGGGGACCTGCCGATACATAAGCGTGACCTCCTGTCGCAGTCCGTGGCAACCGTTCTGGCTGACACTCCGTCGTTACCGCTTTCAGCGCGGATAATATCGTCAACTCTCACGGCGCTTTGTCATAATTTGTCAAAGAGACCGACTGCCGGACAAGCAACGGATTGGAACGAGAGTGTTCCAATTGTAACAATAATGCACCTTTAGGCGTAATTCCGACATTCCACGGTTGCCACCATTACTGTAGGCACAGGCAGTGAGTGAATAACACCGATAGTAATGTTGAAAATTTCGTGCAGCTGCCTCGCCCGATTCGTTCCTGTCATATGTGGAAGCGGCCCTCGTCCGCGCCCCCCCCCCGGCGCGATGTCGTGGATCGGCATGAGGGCATGGCAACCGCCCCCTGCCGGTGCTTGCACGCGGCGCGACTGCGGCGCCTAATCATGCCCACGGGTCTTCCGGGGGGATAGCCATGACCACTTCATTTTCCGTCGACCGCCGCAGCTTCATCGCCGGCGGCGCAGCGACCGCCCTGACCTTGGCCGCCCCGGCCCGGGCCCAGGACGGCCTGCGCCTGTGGATCGCCATTCCGTCGCAGCCGACCGTCAAGCTGGCCGAATTGCTGCTGCCATCGTTGCGCGCATCCCTCGACATGCCGGTGACGGTCGTGCCGTTCGACAGCCGGCCCGAGGCCCGCTCGCCGATCGAGCACGTCTATCGCTTGCCCGCGACGGCCAATGACCTGCTGCTGTCGGCCAACCCGCTGCTGGCCGCCTACCCGGCCTATTGGAACAAGGATATCGATCCCCGCCGCTTTGCGCCGGTCACCAAGCTGACCCGCGGCGACAGCTTCGCCCTGATCGGTCCGGCCGGCGCGCTGGGCAAGCAGTTTGCCGGGCTGGCCGCGCTGGCGCCGGGCCGCAGCCTTCGCGTCGCCACGCTCGGGGTTCGCAGCGCCCACGGCCTGTTCGGGCAGGTCCTGGCCCGTCGCGGCGGCTTTGCGCTGGAACTGATTGCAGTCGACAGCCAGGAGGCAGCCCTGGCCCAGATCGCCGCCGGCAAAGCCGACGCGGCCATATTCGCCACGAACATCTTCGCCCAGTTCGCCGGCCGCCACCCGGGGCTGCGCCCGCTGGTGACCAGCGGTGCCAAGCGTTCGCCGAAATTTCCGTCGACCCCGACCCTGGCCGAACTGGCCGCCGCACCCAAGCTGTCGTTCACCCTGGCGCTGGGTTTCTTCGGGCCGCCGGGCATGCCGGCCGCCACCGTCGCCCGCCTGGACGGCGCCTTGCGCAAGGCCGCCGGAGTTGCGGCGACGCAACGCGCCGCCAAGGCGCTCGGCTATACCCTCGATGCCCTCGGCCCCGACGGCCTGACGATCGACCTGAACCGCGATCGGCGCATCGTCAACGAACTGGGACCGGCCTGACCGCCCAGGCGCGCCCCATGGTCAGTCCCCGTATGGCGGCAGGTACTGCCACAGCCCGGGGCAGTTGGCGGCCTGGGCCAGGCTGGCCGGCGCCGGACCCGAGCCCAGCGTGCGGATCGCCGATCCGGTGGCAGGCGAATAGGGTGTCCAGTTCGGTACCTGCAGGGTGGTGGCGAATGTCGTCCAGGCGGTCGCCATGGTCTGGGCCAGCGCCGCATTGGCCGGCGGCACCGGGTTCAGGTAATTGGGCAGGGTGTTGAAGACATAGGGCAGTTCCGCCCCGTGGCAGACATTGCCGCTGGCCTGGGTGCAGGCCGGCACCTCGGGCCCCCAGGTGTCGTAGGCCGGGGGTTGGGTGAACAGATAGGCATAGGTCGGCGGCACCGACGTCTGGAACTTCTGCTGGTAATAGACCGCCTGGGCCGACATCAGGTTGCCGCAGCGGAAGGCGAAGTCGTTGATGACGTTCGACAGCGCCTCGGCCGCGGGGCTGCCGGCGAAATAGCTGGGCACGTTGGATTGGGCCAGCGCCGAATAGGGCAGCACCGGATGCAGCAGCGAGCCGGTGTTGTAGAGGCCGATGCGGGTCGAATAGGCCAGGCCGAAGATCGCGTCGCGGATGGCGCCGTAATCGGCGGTCGAGAACTTGTTGCCGTTGGCGATGTAGGCCCCGTCGGCGAACAGGTCGCCCTCGTCGCTGTTGATGCCCCAGATCAGCGGCTTGGCCGGCGCGCCCGCGACGTAGCCGGCATAAGGCTGGCCCATCACCGTCACCCCGTCGACGACGGGGGTCCAGGGCAGCGCCTCGGGCAGGCCGCCGTTGGTCACGATCCGCTCCAGGCTGCGCACAGGGGTCGAATAATCCGCCTGCCCCGCCATGACGGTGGCCAGCGGCAGCGACTGCAACCAGGCCAGGCTGGGCTTGTGGCAGTCCGGCGCCCCGGCCTTGCACAGCGACGACACGAAGCTGCGGAAGTTCGTGTTGATCTGGTGGATGCCCGACGGGTACTGGAAGCCCATCGGGTTGCTTTCCATGATCGCGGCCCGGAACAGCCCCGACGACCCCGGCGCGCTGTAGAGGTGCAGGCCGACCGACATCGCGCCGGCGCTTTCCCCGAAGATCGTCACCTTGGCCGGATCGCCGCCGAAGGCCGCGATGTTGGACTGCACCCAGCCCAGCGCCGCCCGCTGGTCCAGCAGGCCCAGATTGCCCTGGATGGTGACGCCGTGTTCGCCGTCCTGCGCGGCCAGGAAACCCAGCGCGGCCAGCCGGTAATTCAGCGTGACCACGACGACGTTGCCCGACGCGGCCAGATAGCTGCCGTCATAGACCGGCAGCGACCCCGCCCCGTCGATGAAGGCGCCGCCGTGGATGAAGACCATGACCGGCCGCCGGGTTGCCGATCCGGCCGTCGTCTGGGGCGTCCAGACGTTGAGGTACAGGCAATCCTCGGCCCCGTTCAGGACCTTGTCCTTGACCTGGGGACAGATGTTGCCGAAGGCGGTGGCCTGGCGCACCCCGGTCCAGGCGGGTGCCGCCGCCGGCGCCAGCCAGCGCCGCGCGCCCACCGGCGGGGCCGCATAGGGAATGCCCTGATAGCTGACCAGGGGAACCGACCCTGCCGGGGTCGTGGCCGTCACCGCCAGGCCGCAGACCCCGCCGCCGGCCGTCGGCACCGTCGTCGTGCAGGCCGGGGCCTGCGCCGCGGCCGGCCCGGACCATGCGACCGCCGCCAGTACGGCCGCCGCCGCCATCCCCCATGGCTTCATCACATCCCCCTGTCGCATCCAGCCTGATCGCCCAAAGTCGCATGCGGCCCGGGGACGTACAAGCCACGCGATGGAACACAAAGGAACTGACGGACGGGAAATGTCGCCTTGGTACCGATCGGCCCAAGGGCGATGTCGGTTTTGTGCAAACCCGTTGCCGGTAACATTCTCGCCGCAACCGGGGGCCGGCGCCCACCATGGCAGGATAGCAGTGGGGGTCGAAAGACAAGATCATGCAGCGGTTTTCCGGCGTAGACCTGTTCCTGCGCGCCCTCGGCCGGCACCAGACCTGGAAGCCGCAATGGCGTGAGCCCGAGCCCAAGGCGGCCTATGACGCCGTGATCGTCGGCGGCGGCGGCCATGGCCTGGGGGCGGCCTACTACCTGGCCAAGGAACACGGCCTGCGCAACATCGCGGTGCTGGAAAAGGGCTGGATCGGCGGCGGCAACACCGGTCGCAACACTACGATCATCCGGTCGAACTACCTGTTCGACGAAAGCGCCGCGCTGTACGACCACGCCGTCAAGCTGTGGGAGGGCCTGTCGCAGGACGTGAACTACAACGTGATGTTCTCGCAGCGCGGCGTCCTGATGCTGGCGCATAACATCCACGACATCCAGTCGTTCAAGCGCCATGTCCATGCCAACCGCCTGAACGGCGTCGACAACGAATGGCTGACGCCCGAGCAGGTCAAGGAATTCTGCCCGGCGCTGAACGTCGGCCCCAACATGCGTTACCCGATCCTGGGCGGCGCCCTGCAGCGGCGCGGCGGCACGGCCCGTCATGACGCGGTCGCCTGGGGGTATGCCCGCGCGGCCGACGCGCTGGGCGTCGACATCATCCAGAACTGCGAGGTCACCGGCATCAACCGCGACGCGCAGGGCCGCGTCTCGGGCGTCGAGACCACGCGCGGCCCGATCCGCACGACCAAGGTCGGCGTCTCGGCCGCCGGCCATTCCAGCGTGCTGATGCAGATGGCCGGCCTGCGCATGCCGCTGGAAAGCTATCCCTTGCAGGCGCTGGTGTCGGAACCGGTCAAGCCGGCGTTCAACTGCGTCGTGATGTCCAACACCATCCACGCCTATATCAGCCAGTCCGACAAGGGCGAGATGGTGATCGGCGCCGGTACCGATGCCTATACCTCGTACAGCCAGCGCGGCGCGCTGCATATCGCCACCCACACGCTGGACGCGATCTGCGAGCTGGTGCCGATGTTCCGCCGGCTGCGCATGCTGCGCAAATGGGGCGGCATCGTCGACGTCACCCCGGACCGCTCGCCCATCCTGGCCAAGCTGCCGGTGCCGGGGCTGTACGTGAACTGCGGCTGGGGCACCGGCGGGTTCAAGGCGACGCCGGGCGCCGGCCATCTGCTGGCCTGGACCATGGCGCGCGACGAACCGCACCCGATCAACGCGCCCTTCACCCTCGAACGCTTCCGCGACGGCCGTCTGATCGACGAAGCCGCCGCCGCCGCCGTCGCCCATTGAGGTCGCCCCGATGCTGCTGATCCCCTGTCCCTATTGCGGCGAACGGCCCGAGATCGAATTCCGCTATGGCGGCGAGGCGCATGTCGCCCGGCCAGCCGATCCGTCGGCCCTGGATGACGAGGCCTGGGCCGCCTATCTGTACATGCGCAACAACCCCAAGGGGCTGCACGCCGAACGCTGGCGGCATATCCACGGCTGCGCGCGCTATTTCAACGTGCTGCGCGACACGGTCAGCGACGTGATCGTCCAATCCTACAAGACCGGCGAACCGCGCCCCGACCAGCCGAAGCAGACGGAGGGCGTGGAATGACCGCGCCGTTCCGCCTGGCCCAGGGGGGCCGCATCGACCGCGCCCGGCCGCTGGGCTTCACCTTCGACGGCCGGTCCTACCAGGGTTTTGCCGGCGACACGCTGGCCTCGGCCCTGCTGGCCCATGGCGTGCACCTGATGGGCCGGTCGTTCAAGTATCACCGCCCGCGCGGCATCCTGTCGGCCGGGGCCGACGAACCCAACGCCCTGGTCGGCGTCGGCCGCGACGAGACGCATTACACCCCGAACCTGCGCGCCAGCCAGGTCGAGCTGTATGACGGGCTGGTCGCCGAAAGCCAGAACCGCTGGCCGTCGCTGAACTTCGACGTCGGCGCGATCAACGACCTGTTCGGCCGGTTCATCCCGGCCGGCTTCTACTACAAGACCTTCATGTGGCCGCGTAAGGCGTGGGATCATTTCTACGAACCCAAGATCCGCGCCATGGCCGGTCTGGGCCGCGCGCCCCGGGCCGCCGATGCCGATCGTTATACCCAGCGTTACGCCCATTGCGACGTCCTGGTGATCGGCGCCGGGCCGGCCGGCCTGGCCGCGGCGCTTGCCGCCTCGGACGGCGGGGCCAGCGTCATCCTGTGCGACGACCAGGCGGAATTCGGCGGCAGCCTGCTGTCGGAGGTCACCGCCACGATCGACGGCCAGCCCGCCCAGGCCTGGGTCACCGACACGGTCGCCACCCTGCGCCGGCGGGCCAACGTCACCCTGCTTAACCGCACCCAGGCCTTCGGCTATTACCCGCATAATTCGATCGGCCTGGTCGAACGGCTGACCGACCATCTGGCGACGCCGCATCCCGACATGCCGCGCGAACGGCTGTGGACCCTGCGGGCGCGCGAGGTGGTGATCTGCGCCGGGGCGCTGGAACGCCCGATGGTGTTCCCGGAAAACGATCGGCCCGGCATCATGCTGGCCGGTGCCGCACGCAGCTTCGCCAATCGCTACGCCGTCAAGGCGGGCAGCCGCGCCGTCCTGTTCACCGCCCAGGACGAAGGTTATCGCGCCGCCATCGACCTGGCGCGCCAGGGCGTCCATGTCGCAGCCATCGCCGATATCAGGCCGAATCCGGACGGCGAGCTGCCGGCCGCGGCGCGGGCAGCCGGGTTGAACGTCATGCCGGGCACCACGATCACCGGCACGCGCGGCCGGCTGCGCGTCAGCGGCGCCACGCTGGGCCGGCTGGGGCTGGACGGCCGGGTCGGCCAGGGCCAGACCATCGCCTGCGACCTGCTGCTGATGTCGGGCGGCATGACGCCGTCGGTGCATCTGTTCTCGCAATCCAAGGGCAAACTGCGCTTCGACGACACGATCAAGGCCTATGTCCCCGGCCAGTCAGCCGAACGCGAACGGTCGGCCGGTGCCTGCCGCGGCGTGTTCGGCCTGGCCGCCGCGATCTCGGACGGCTTTGCCCAGGGCGAGGCGGCGGCCCAGGCGGTCGGCCGGGCCGGCGGCAACGTCACCCATGTCGCCGTCACGGCGCTGCACGCCGCGCCGGGCGTCCATCTCGGCGCCACGCCCCATGACCGCGACGCGGCGACGGTCAAGGCCTTCGTCGATTACCAGAACGACGTCACCGCCAAGGACCTGGCGCTGGCGACGCGCGAAGGTTTCCGGTCGATCGAGCATATCAAGCGCTACACCACCACCGGCATGGCCACCGACCAGGGCAAGATGTCGAACATGAACGCGCTGGGCATCGTGTCCGATGCCCTGCGCCGCGACATCCCCGAAATCGGCCTGACCACCTTCCGCCCGCCTTATACCCCCGTCACCTTCGGCGCCTTTGCCGGCACGTCGCGGGGCGACCTGTTCGATCCCGTCCGCGCCACCGCGATCCACGGCTGGGCCGCCGATCACGGGGCCGCGTTCGAGGATGTCGGCCTGTGGAAACGCGCCCATTATTTCCCGCAAGGGGGCGAGGACATGCATGCCGCAGTGGCGCGCGAATGCAAGGCTGTGCGCGCCTCGGTCGGCATCTTCGACGCCTCGACGCTCGGCAAGATTGAGGTCGTCGGGCCGGATGCCGCCGAATTCATGAACCGCATGTACACCAACGCCTGGACCAAGCTGGAGCCCGGCCGCTGCCGCTATGGCGTCATGCTGCGCGAGGACGGCTTCGTCATGGATGACGGCGTGGTCGGCCGCATCGCGCCCGACCGCTTCCACGTCACCACCACCACGGGCGGCGCGCCGCGCGTGCTGGCCCATATGGAAGACTACCTGCAGACCGAATGGCCCGACCTGGATGTCTGGCTGACCTCGACCACGGAACAATGGGCCGTGATCGCGGTGCAGGGACCCGATGCCCGCAAGGTGCTGGAACCGCTGGTCGAAGGCATCGACATTTCGGCCGGCGCGATGCCGCATATGAGCGTCAAGCTCGGCCGCATCTGCGGCGTGCCGACCCGGTTGTTCCGCGTATCCTTCACCGGCGAGCTGGGGTTCGAGGTCAACGTGCCGGCCGATTACGGCCGCGCGGTGTGGGAAGCCATCTACGCCTCGGGCCTGGCCCATGACATCACCCCCTATGGCACCGAGACGATGCATGTCCTGCGCGCCGAGAAGGGGTACATCATCGTCGGCCAGGAAACCGACGGCACGGCCGTGCCCGACGATGTCGGCCTGGGCTGGGCGGTCGGCAAGACCAAGAAGGATTTCGTCGGCAAACGGTCGCTGGCCCGGGCGGAATTCTCGCGTCCCGACCGCAAGCAGATGGTCGGGCTGCGCACCCGCGATGCCCGCGACGTGCTAGAGGAAGGCGCCCAGATCGTCGCCGATCCCAACCAGCCGGTGCCGATGACCATCCTGGGCCAGGTCACCTCGTCCTACTGGAGTTCGGTGCTGGATCATTCCATCGCCATCGCCATGGTCCGCGGCGGCCGCGCCCGCATCGGCGAAACGCTGTACGTGCCGATGCCCGACCGCGTCATCGCCGTGACCGTCGTCGATCCCGTCTTCTTCGACCGCGAGGGGGCCCGCCTCGATGCCTGACCAGAACACGATCCCGCGCCTGGGCGCCTTCGACCAGCTGGCCGCCCGCGCCGCCGCCGTCACCCTTACCCCCTGCCCGCCCGCCGCGCGGTTCATCTTTCGCGGCCGGCCCGCCGGCTTCGACGCAGCCGGCGCGGCCTTCGGCGTCGCCCTGCCCCAGACCGCCTGCCGGGCGGCGACCGCGGGCAACCGCAGCGCCCTGTGGCTCGGCCCCGACGAATGGCTGCTGCTGGCCGAGGATGGCGCGACCGACGCGATCGAGGCCGCCTTCGCCGAGGGGATGGCCGGTCATCCCCATTCGCTGGTCGATGTCGGCCATCGCAACACCGCCATCGAGATCGCGGGCCCGGCCGCGGCCGACGTGCTGAACGCCGGCTGCCCGCTGGACCTGCGGCCCGACGCGTTCCCCGTGGGCATGTGCACCCGCACCGTGTTCGCCAAGGCCGAGATCGTCCTGTGGCGGCTGGACGACCAGCGTTTCCGCGTCGAAGTCTGGCGCTCGTTCGCCGGCTACCTGTGGGGCCTGCTGGACGAGGTCCGGCGCGAACACGCGGCCTGAACGAAAGGCGGCGGGGCGATGATCAGCATCTTCGAACTGTTCAAGATCGGCATCGGCCCGTCATCCTCGCACACCGTGGGGCCGATGAAGGCGGCGGCCGCCTTTGTCGATGGCCTCGGGCGCAGCCTCGACCGCGTCGCGCGCGTCCGGGTCGAGCTGTATGGCTCGCTGGCCTGGACCGGCAAGGGACACGGCACCGACAAGGCCGTCGTGCTGGGGCTGGCGGGCGAACGGCCCGATACCCTCGACCCCGACCAGGCCGATGCACTGGTCGCCGCCGCCGGGCAGCGGCTGAACCTGGGCGGGCGGCACCCGATCGCCTTCGACCAGGCCGCCGACATCGTCTTCGACGGCACGGCCGATACACCCGTCCATCCCAACACCCTGGCCTTTGCCGCCTTCGCCGCCGACGGGTCCGAGATCGCGGCCGAACGCTGGTGTTCGGTCGGCGGCGGTTTTGTGGTGCGCGAGGCCGAGGTCGATGCGCCGGCCGCCGCGACGGCCGAGGTTCCCTTCCCCTATCGCACCGCCGCCGGCCTGCTGGCCTTGTGCCGCAACCGCGGCCTGTCGATATCCGAGATCGTTCGCCGCAATGAACTGGCCCTGCGCCCGGCGGCGGAAGTCGACGGCCATGTCGCCGCGGTGACCGAGGCGATGATGCGCTGCATCGACCGGGGCATGAGCCGCGAAGGGCAATTGCCCGGCGGGCTGAAGGTCAGGCGGCGGGCCAAGTCGATCCATGACCGGCTGGAAGCCGATCGGCTGAACAACGCGCATGCCCCGCATGAAGTGATGGACTGGGTCAGCCTGTATGCCATCGCAGTCAACGAGGAAAATGCCGCCGGCGGACGTGTGGTCACCGCGCCGACCAACGGCGCGGCGGGCGTGGTGCCGGCCGTGCTGCGCTATTACCGCGATCATTGCCCGGGCGCGTCCGATGCCGGGATCGCCGATTTCCTGCTGACCGCGACCGCCATCGGCGGGCTTTGCAAGATGAATGCCTCGATCTCGGGCGCCGAGGTCGGCTGCCAGGGCGAGGTCGGCTCGGCCTGTTCGATGGCGGCGGCCGGATTGGCCGCGGCCCTGGGCGGCAGCCCGGCCCAGGTCGAGAACGCGGCCGAGATCGGCATGGAACATCACCTGGGCATGACCTGCGATCCGATCGGCGGCCTGGTGCAGGTGCCCTGCATCGAACGCAACGCCTTCGGCGCGGTCAAGGCCATCACCGCCGCCTCGCTGGCCCTGCGCGGCGACGGCACCCATCTCGTAACCCTGGACCAGGTGATCGCCACCATGCGGGAAACCGGCGCCGACATGCAGTCCAAATACCGCGAGACGTCACTGGGCGGCCTCGCCGTGAATTTTGTCGAATGTTGAAGAGCGTTTCCTGGCATTATAGCGGCGGCAGCGAGGTGCCGCCCATGAACCATGACCCTTCGATCCACAAGGACCGCGGCAACGGCCGCGTCAGGCCATTGTCGGTCGGGTTCATCCTGGCCAAGAACTTCACGTTGTCGGCGTTTTCGCTGTTCGTCGACCACCTGCGGCTGGCGGCGGACGAAGGCGATCTGAGCCGCCCGATCCTGGCGCGCTGGTCGATCATGAATTCGACGCCCGATCCGGTGCGCGCGTCCTGCGGCACCACGATCAGCCAGACGTCGGGCCTGACCGATCCCACCGAATTCGACTACATCGTCGTCGTCGGCGGCGTGCTGCATGCCGGCAAGCAGCTGGACGAGGAATCGATCGCCTATCTGCGCCAGGCGGCGGCGGCCGGGGTGACGCTGGTCGGCGTCTGCACCGGCAGCTTCATCCTGTGCCGCGCCGGGTTGATGGATAACCGCCGGGTCTGCGTAAGCTGGTACCATTATCAGGATTTCATCGAGGAATTCCCCGATCATACGGCGGTGGCCGACCGCCTGTACCTGATCGACGGCAAGCGCATCACCTGTTCGGGTGGCGGCGGCGCGGCCGACCTGGCCGCCTATCTGGTCGAACGCCATATCGGCCGCGCCGTGGCCCAGAAGGCCCGCCACGTCCTGCTGCTGGACAAGGCGCGCACTGGCAACGAGGCCCAGCCCCATCCGCCGGTCGCCGTCGCGGTGTCCAACAAGCATGTGCGCCGCGCGCTGCTGATGATGGAACAGCACATCACCGACCCCTTGCCGATCGCCGACATCGCCGACCGGCTGAACCTGTCGACGCGCCAGCTGGAGCGTGTGTTCCTCAGCGTGATGGGCGTGCGGCCGGCGATCTTCTATCGGACACTGCGGCTGCGTTATGCCGCCTGGCTGCTGGACAAGACGCCGCGGTCGATCACCGACATCGCGCTGGAGGCGGGATTTTCCGACGGCGCGCATTTCTCGCGCCAGTTCCGCGAACTGTATGGCAAGACCCCGTCGGAGGCACGGGCCGAGGCGATCAGGCACTTGCCCGACGTCGCGGTACCCGGATCGCTGGCCGCCAGCCGGCTGTTCGACTAGGAAATAAATCCCAATCGTCATCCCGGCGAAGGCCGGGATCCAGGGTAAGCGCTGTGCCGCTTGCGACGATCCTTGCCCTGGATCCCGGCCTTCGCCGGGATGACGGCTCTATTCACCCAAAAATTGGGCACTGCCATCCAGTGTCGCTTTTTGCCGCATCGTTTGTCCGTTTCGGACAAGTTCCCCGCGGCGAAAGGCCGCAAGCTGGGTTGATCGAAATAAGCAAAACGAACAGCCGCGCAGGGACGACATGGCTTTCACCGGGGGGATAGGTAGGGGTATTGGCATCAGACGCTGAGCCGCAGGCCGCCCGCACCCGCATTGCGGTCCAGGCGGTCTCCAAGGTGTTTTCCGACCGGCCCGACAAGGCGCTGGCCATGCTCGAGGTCGGCGAAAGCAAGGATGCCATCCTTGAACGCCTGGGCACCGTCGTCGGGCTGAACCGGGTCAGCTTCGACGTCGCCGAGGGCGAGATACTGGTCGTCATGGGCCTGTCGGGGTCGGGCAAGTCGACCATGCTGCGCTGCATCAACCGGCTGGTCGAACCGTCGAGCGGCGCGATCGTCGTCGACGGCACCGACGTCACCAGATTGTCGACCAAGGACCTGCTGGAATTCCGCCGCCACAAGTTCGGCATGGTGTTCCAGCATTTCGCCCTGTTCCCCAACCGCACCATCCAGGGCAATGTCGAATACGGCCTGGAAATCCAGGGCATGGACAAGGCGCAACGGGCCGAGAAGGCACGAGCCGCCATCGAGGTCGTCGGGCTGAAGGGTTGGGAAACCAAATACCCCAACCAGCTGTCGGGCGGCATGCAGCAGCGCGCGGGGCTGGCCCGCGCCCTGGCCGCCGATGCCGACATCCTGTTGATGGACGAGGCGTTCTCGGCCCTGGACCCGCTGATCCGCCGCGACATGCAGGGCGAACTGCGCCAGCTGCAGCAAAGCCTGGCCAAGACCATCGTCTTCGTCAGCCACGACCTGGACGAAGCCATCGCGCTGGGCGGGCGCATCGTCCTGATGAAGGATGGCGCCATCGTCCAGATCGGCAATCCGGAAGAAATCCTGCTGGCGCCGGCCACCGATTACGTCCGCCGCTTCGTCGAGCATATCGATGTCTCGTCGGTGCTGACCGCCGAACGCCTGGCCGACCGCAGCGTCGCCGTGCTGCGTGCCGGCTATTCCGCGGCCGAGGCACGGATGGTGATCGGCGCCTGCCAGCAGACCAGCTGGTACGTCACCGACGATGCCGGCCGGCTGATCGGGCGGGCCACGCGCGAGCAGATCGCCGGCTGCACCGGCACCATCGGGTCGGTCATGCAGGGCGATTGCGACCGGGTCGGCGCGGACATGCCATTGCGCCAGGCGTTCGGCCATCTGGCCGGCGACCGCGACGGCGTCGCGGTGGTCGACGGCCAGGGCCGGCTGATCGGCACCATCACCCATCGCGGCGCGGCCCGCGCCCTGGCCCGCGGCACTGGCGGCACGGCAGACCTGCAGGAGGCCCGGCATGAACTGGTCCATCCCAAAATTTCCGCTTGATGAACTGTGCGACCAGGCGCTGACCTGGCTGACCATTCACCTGTCGGGACTGACGCTGGCCGTCGCCCGCGTCATCGCCGACTGGATCGAGGTGTCGACCGCGGCGCTGGGGGCCGTTCCGCCCTGGATCACCATCATCGTGCTGGCCGCGATCTGCTGGCGCATCGCCGGCATCCGCGCCGGCATCATGGCCGCGGCGGGGCTGGCCTTCCTGTGGAACCTGCGGCTGTGGATTCCGACGGTCGAAACGATGATCCTGGTGACGCTGGCGACATCCTTCGCGCTGGTCATCGGCGTGCCGCTGGGCATCGCCTGTGCCCTGTCCAAGCGGGTGTGGAAGACGGTCGGCCCGCTGCTGGACATGATGCAGACGATGCCGAGCTTCATCTACCTGATCCCGGCCATCCCGTTCTTCGGGCTGGGGCCGGTCTCAGCCTGCTTTGCCACCATCATCTTTTCCATGCCGCCGGTCATCCGCCTGACGGCGCTGGGCATCATGCAGGTGCCGCGCGAGCTGATCGAGGCGTCCGAGGCGTTCGGATCGACGCCAATGCAGAAGCTGTTCAAGGTCCAGCTGCCGCTGGCGGTGCCGACCATCATGGCCGGCGTCAACCAGACCATCATGCTGGCCCTGTCGATGGTGGTGATCGCCGCGATGATCGGCGCCGGCGGGCTGGGCCGCGAAGTCTGGCGTTCGATCCAGCGGCTGGAGGCCGGCGCGGGTTTCGAGGCCGGCATCGCCATCGTCGTCGTCGCCGTCATCCTGGACCGGGTCACCCAGAAACTTGCCCTGCGGCTGCGGCCGACGGGCCAGGCCGCACATTAACCACCACCGAAACGTCAAACAGAGGGGCTTATCAATCATGATCAAACGCAGGTTCTTCCTGGGCGCCATGGCCGCCGTCGCCGCCATCGCCCTGACCGCCGGCACCGCCGAGGCGCAGGGCAAGAAGGTCAAGCTGGCCTATGTCGAATGGTCGGATGCGGTGGTCGCCACCAACATCCTGAAGATCGCCCTGGAAAAGAAGGGCTACGAGGTCACCATCACCCCGCTGGCCGCCGCGGCGATGTGGCAGGCGGTTGCCACCAACCAGGCCGACGCGATGGTCGCCGCCTGGCTGCCCGCGACCCATGCCAGCTATTACGAGCGGCTGAAGGACCAGGTCGACCTGATCGGCCCGAACGTCACCGGCGCCAAGATCGGCTGGGCCGTGCCCAAGACCTCGGAACTGAATTCGATCGAGGACCTGAAGACCAAGGGCGCGCTGGTCGGCAACAAGGTCATCGGCATCGATCCCGGCGCCGGGCTGATGAAGGCGTCGGACAAGGCGATCCAGACCTATGGCCTGCCCGTGCGGCTGGTCGACGGCACCGACGCCACGATGACCGCGGCGCTGAAGGACGCGATGGACAAGAAGGAAAACATCGTCGTCACCACCTGGACCCCGCATTGGATGTTCGGCCGCTGGGAACTGAAGTACCTGGAAGACCCCAAGGGCGTGTTCGGCGGCGAGGAAACCGTCAACACCGTCGCCCGCAAGGGCCTGAAGACCGACATGCCCGAGGTGCACGCCATCCTGTCGAAGTTCAAGCTGTCGCTGGACGACGAACAGAAGGTGATGCTGTGGAACGAGGAAAAGGGCGCCAAGCCGGCCGAGACCGCGGCCAAGTGGGTCAAGGAAAACGACGCCAAGGTCGCCGCCTGGCTGAACTGATCGGATTATAAGCCTAGACGCGAAGCGGCGCCGGCGACGGCGCCGCTTCTGCTTTGCCCCTCGTCGCATTCGCGCAAATCTCTTGTCGTTTGGCGCCAAGATTGCCCGATGCCCTCATGGCACAGTGATGCCAGCGAAGAACCCGAGGGGGGAGGCAAACCCATGAAACTCCAGGATGCGCGCTTCGTTCTGAAGCTGGCCTGCACCGACACGATCGGCATCGTCAATGCCGTGTCGGGGTTCCTGACCCAGAACGGGGCCAACATCATCGACAGCGCCCAGTTCGGCGACCGCGAGACCGAGCGGTTCTTCATGCGCGTATCGTTCACGCCGATCGATCCGACGATCGAGCGCGAGGGGCTGGAGGCGGTGTTCCGCCCGATCGCCGAACGCTACAAGATGGCATGGAGCCTGCACGACGCCACGGCCCGGGCCAAGGTGCTGATCATGGTGTCGAAGTTCGGCCATTGCCTGAACGACCTGCTGTATCGCCAGCGCATCGGCGCCCTGCCCATGGACATCGTCGGCGTCGGGTCGAACCACCGCGATTTCGAGGATCTGGTCGCGTCCTACCGCATCCCCTTCCATTACCTGCCGATCACCGCCGCCACCAAGCCGCATCAGGAAGGCCAGCTGAAGGACCTGATCGCCACCACCGGCGCCGACCTGGTGGTGCTGGCGCGCTACATGCAGGTGCTGTCAGACGACATGTGCCGGCACCTGGCGGGGCGGGCGATCAACATCCATCATTCGTTCCTGCCGTCGTTCAAGGGGGCCAAGCCCTATCACCAGGCCCATGCCCGCGGCGTCAAGCTGATCGGGGCGACCGCCCATTTCGTCACGCCCGAACTGGACGAGGGGCCGATCATCGAGCAGGAAACCCAGCGCGTCGACCATGCCCATTCGGCCGACGACATGGCCGCGATCGGCCGCGACATCGAAAGCGTGGTGCTGGCCCGCGCGGTCAAATACCACATCGAGCATCGTGTGCTGCAGAACGGCAGCCGCACCGTGGTCTTCAAGTAGCAGGATAGAACGCCGGATCGCGATCAAGACCCGCCGCGGGCGACCGCGGCGGGTTTTTCATGGGTTCAGCGTTCGATCACCAGGTCCGAGCGCGGCTTGGCGCAGCAGATCAGCACCATGCCCTGGTCGATCTCGCGCTGGCGGATGCCGCCCTGGTGGTTCATCTCGACCTCGCCGGCCAGCTTCCTGCTTTTGCAGGTGCCGCACAGCCCCTTGGTGCAGGACGACGGCAGGCGCATGCCGGCCTTGCGCGCGGCATCCAGCACGTTGGTGTCGGGGCCACATTCGATGACGCGGCGGCTTTTGGTGAATTCGACCTTGAAGACCTGGCCGGCCGGTGCCGCCGCCTGGTCCTCGGCCGCCGCCTCGTCGGCCATCAGCGTGCCGAAATCGAAGCTTTCCTCGTGATAGCGCGCCATGTCGTAGCCGACCTGGCCCAGCATCGCGCGCACCGCCGCCATGAACGGCGCCGGGCCGCAGGTGAAGACTTCGCGTTCCAGGAAGTCGGGCGCGATCAGTTGCAGCATGGGCAGGCTCAGCCGCCCGCGGAAACCACCCCAGACCTCGGTCGGCGCATCGCCCTCGCACACCGCCACGGCGCGGAAATGCGGGTTGGTATGGGCCATCATCGCCTGTTCATGGCGATAGATGATGTCGGCCGGGCTGCGCGCGGCATGGACAAAGACGATGTCGCGTGCCTCGGCCAGGTCGTGATAGGTGCGCGCCATCGACATCAAGGGCGTGATGCCGCTGCCCCCCGACAGGAACAGGTATTTGGCCGCATGATGGCGGAACGACGTGAAGTCGCCCAGCGGCCCCACCGCCTTGATCCGCGACCCCGCCTTGACGTTGTGGTGCAGCCAGTTCGACACCAGCCCGCCGGGCGTGCGCTTGACCGTGATCGAGATCAGATGCGGCCGCGTCGGCGCCGACGAGATGGTGTAGCAGCGGTTGACGACCTGGCCGCCGATTTCCAGCTCCAGGGTCAGGAACTGGCCCGGCTCGTAATGGAACCGGGCCGGATAGTCGGATTCGAACAGGAAGGTGCGCACATCATGGGTTTCGTCGCGCACGCCGCGACAGACCAGGATATCCGATGCCTCGGGGTCCCACGGGCCCCGGCCCGGCTCGAGAAGACGGGCAACCGGCTCGATCGACATGCTTGTTCAGGCCTTCACGTGTTCCGACATGCGGTCGACATACCAGGCGATGAATTTCTCGACCAGGTATTCGGTGTTGGGCGAATAGGGACCGGGTTCATAGGCCGGGCTGACCACGCCCAGCTGGCCCAGGCCGACCAGGTCCGAATCCTGCTGGTTCGTCGCCTTCCACACGGTCGTCAGGTTCTCGATGTCGTAATCGACGCCTTCGACCGCGTCCTTGTGCACCAGCCACTTGGTGCGCACCAGCGTACGGCCCGCATCCAGCGGCAGGGCCGAGAAGGTGACGATATGGTCGCTCATGAAATGGTGCCAGGAATTGGGCTGGGTCCAGAACGACAGCCCGCCAATCGCCGGATCGGTGAAATCGCCCAACAGCTTGCGACAGGCGACCTTGGTATCCATGGTCTGCGACTGGCCGGTACCATCAAGCGGCATGCGCTGGGTGCGGAAACCGGTGATGCGGTCGGCCAGATGCTCGACCTCGCGCGATGGCAGGCCGCGCGCCTCCCAGGTCGCGGTGCGTTCGGCCACCATCTCGTCGTAACGCCGGGCCTGCTCGATGCCCAGCTCGTCCCCCTCGCCCGGCTCGAAACCATAGGAATTGGCGAACAGCGGGATTGTCAGCTCAGGGTGATTGACGCTGCAATGGTAACATTCGCGGTTGTTCTCCATCGTCAGCTTCCAGTTGCCCGGCTCGATCAGGTCGGCCTGATAGGCAATCTTGGTGTTGGCGACCTGGTGCGGCGCGATATAGGGCGCCATGGTCGCCGCCATCTGCTCGATGTCATCGGGCGGGTTGTCGGCCAGGCAGATGAACAACAGCCCGGCGATGTTGCGCAGCGCCACCGGCTTCAGGTTGCGGCAGCTCTTGTCGAAATCCTTGCCCATGTGTTCGGCATACAAGAGGTCCCCGGTCAGGCCGTAGGTCCACTGGTGGTATTTGCAGACCAGGTTGCCGACCGTGGTCTTCTCCTCGGTCACCAGCCGCGCGCCGCGGTGGCGGCAGACATTGTGGAAGGCGCGGACTTCCATATCGTCGTCGCGCACGATGACGACCGACGTGCCGCCGATGGTGACGGTGACGACGTCGCCCGGCTCCGGCACGTCGGGTTCGACGCCGACATAGATCCAGTGGCGGTGGAAGATGAAGTCGATGTCGGCCTTGAAGATCTCGGGCGAGGTGTAGAACGGCGCCTCCAGGCTGAAATTCGGCCGGCGGCGGCGGATCAGGGCCTGCAGCGAGGAGGTGGGGATGGGAACCGCGTCGTTCATGTTGGCTACCGGTATGTGACTGGTTGGCTGCAAGGCGGGATCAAAGGCCGGGATAGATCGGGAAGCGTTCGCAAAGCGCGGCGACGCCCTTGCGCACCGCATCATAGCTCGGCCCGTCCTCCTCGCCACGTGCCAGTGCGTCCAGCACGTCGCCGATCAGGTCGGCCACGATCTCGAATTCCGCCGGGCCGAAACCGCGCGTGGTCAGGGCCGGCGTGCCCAGCCGGATCCCTGAGGTGACCGCGGGCTTTTCCGGATCGAACGGGATGCCGTTCTTGTTGCAGGTGATCGAGGCGCGATCAAGCGCATGTTCGGCCGCCTTGCCGGTCAGGCCCTTGGGCCGCAGGTCGACCAGCATCAGATGGGTATCGGTGCCGCCCGACACGATGGCGCAGCCGCGCCGGACCAGGCCGGCGGCCAGCACACGGGCATTGGCCACCACGGTTTCGGCGTAGGTCTTGAATTCAGGCTTCAGCGCCTCGCCGAAGGCCACCGCCTTGGCGGCGATGACATGTTCCAGCGGCCCGCCCTGGATGCCGGGGAACACGGCCGAATTGATCTTCTTGGCGATGTCGGCATCGTTGGTCAGCACCAGGCCGCCGCGCGGGCCCCGCAGCGTCTTGTGCGTGGTCGAGGTCACGACATGGGCATGCGGCATGGGGCTGGGATGCGCCCCGCCGACCACCAGCCCGGCGAAATGGGCCATGTCGACCATCAGATACGCCCCCACCGCATCGGCCACCGCCCGGAAGCGGGCAAAATCGATGACACGGGGATAGGCCGAGCCGCCGGCGATGATCAGCTTGGGCTTGTGCTCATGCGCCAGCGCCTCCAGCCGGTCATAGTCGATCAGATGGGTCTTCTCGTCGACGCCATAGGATACCGCTTTGAACCAGCGCCCCGACACGGTCGGCGCAGCGCCATGGGTCAGATGGCCGCCATGGGGCAGGCTCAAGCCCAGGATGGTGTCGCCCGGCTGCAGCAGGGCGAACAGCACGGTCATGTTGGCCTGGGCGCCGGAATGGGGCTGGACGTTGGCGAACTCGGCCGCGAACAGTGCCTTGGCCCGGTCGATGGCCAGTTGCTCGGTCACGTCGACATGCTCGCAGCCGCCGTAATAGCGGCGGCCGGGATAACCTTCGGCGTATTTGTTGGTCAGAACCGACCCCTGCGCCTCCAGCACCGCCCGGCTGACGATGTTCTCCGACGCGATCAGCTCCAGCTTGTCGCGCTGGCGACCCAGCTCGGCCTGAATACCCTCGAAAACCGCCCGGTCCGCCTGGGATAGTGGGGCTTCAAAGAAACTGGAGTTGGTCCCCATGGTATGTGCCTCGCCCTGCTTGATTTGTCATCATGCTCCGCCGGGAGGGGCTTGACGGGCGAGCATCCGGACGCCCTGGTGCTTGTATGGATGCGACATCAAGCAGCGGATGATCAGACCTCTGCTGGACCGTCAACTAAGCGGCCTTGGGCAGCAGGGACTTCCAGGTTCAGCTTTCGCGAACGGGCAACAACGTCCGCAGCGTGAACGATATAGGCCGGATTGTCCGTCGCCCGTGCCTCGGCGAGGAAGAATTCCCGATCCTCTTCGTCGGCCAGATGTTCGGCAGCATCGAAGTCGGCCAATTTAACCATTCTACGCCGACGCCCTTCCCCGCAACAGCCCCCGATAAATTTCCTCATCCCCGCACAGCCCAGCCATCCGGCCCAACTGGTCAACCAGCACGATCGGACATCCCGCCTGCTGGCGCAGGGCGATGGCCGCGCGCAGCTTGAGGTCGACCGGCGCCAGCACGATGTCGTACCCCGCGCCCGGCACCGCGCCGGTGTCGCCATCGGCATGCGCCAGCTGCCCGTCGCGGCCGTTGACAGTGACGCCCACCGGCCGGTCGTCGCCGTCCAGGGTGACACGCAGGGCGCCGGCCTGGTCGAGGGCCACGCTGGCGCCGTCGCGGGCCAGGGCCGCGGCCGGGGTCATCACGGCGTCGCCGCGCAGGACATTGAGGGGGTTCACATGCTTGACGAATTCGGCGACGTAACCGTCGGAGGGGCGCAGCAGGATGTCTTCGGCGGTGCCGGCCTGGACGATGCGGCCTTCTTCCATGATGGCGATGGTATTGCCGAGCTTCATGGCTTCGTCGAGGTCGTGGCTGACGAAGACGATGGTCTTCTGCAGCCGGGCCTGCAGTTCGAGGAGCTCGTCCTGAAGTTTGTCGCGGATCAGCGGGTCGAGGGCCGAGAACGGTTCGTCCATCAGCAGGATGTCGGCATCGGTGGCGAAGGCGCGGGCCAGGCCGACACGCTGCTGCATGCCGCCGGACAGTTCGTGGGCGTATTTGTCGCCCCATTTCGACAGGCCGACCATGGCGAGCTTGTCGTCGACCACGCGGTTGCGCTCGGCCTTGGACACGCCGCGCAGTTCCAGGCCAAAGCCGACGTTTTCGCGCACGGTGCGCCAGGGCAGCAGGCCGAATTGCTGGAACACCATGGCGACGGTGCGGGTGCGCAAATCGCGCAAGGTATCCTCGTCGCAGTTCGCCACGTCGACGACCTTGTCGCCGTGCGAGACCATGATCTGGCCGCGCGACACCTTGTTCAGCCGGTTGACGGCACGCAGCAGGGTGGACTTGCCCGAGCCCGACAGGCCCATCAGCACGCAGATCTCGCCGCGGCGCACGGTCAGGTTGACGCCCGCCGCACCCAGGACCGAGCCGGTCTCGGCCAGGATCTTTTCGCGGGTGGCGCCCCGGTCCAGCAGGGCCAATGCCTCGCGCTCGCGCCCGAAGACGATGTCGACATTGCGGAATTCGACGGCGGTCATCTCAATGCCCTCCCGTCGCTTTCCGTTCCGGCCGCTTGCACAGGCGGTCCAGCACGATGGCCAGCACGACGATGGCCAGACCGGCCTCGAACCCCATCGAGATGTTGACGGTGTTCAGCGCGCGCACGACCGGCTTGCCCAGGCCGTCGGCCCCGACCAGGGCGGCGATGACGACCATCGACAGGCTGAGCATGATGCATTGGGTGATGCCGGCCATGATGGTCGGCAGGGCATGGGGCAGTTCGATCTTGAACAGCAGTTGCATGCGGGTGGCGCCGAAGGCCGTGCCGGCCTCGTACAGCGGCTTGGGCACCGAGGATATACCCAGGTGGGTCAGGCGGATGGCGGCGGGAATGGCAAAGATCACGGTCGAGATCAGGCCGGGCACCGCGCCCAATCCGAACAGCACCAGGGTCGGGATCAGGTAGACGAAGGTCGGGATGGTCTGCATCAGGTCGAGGACCGGGCGCAGGCCGACATACAGCCACGGCCGGTGCGCCGCCATGATGCCGACCGGCACGCCGACCGCGACACAGACGATGGTCGAACAGAACACCAGCGACAGGGTCTGGATCGCCGCCTCCCAATAGCCGAGATTGGCGATCAGCAGCAGGGCCAGCACGACGAACACGACCAGCGCGATCGACCGGTGCAGGAACCAGGCGAAGGCCGCCACCGCGGCGACCAGCGCCAGCGGCGGCACCCACAGCAGGGCATCGGTCAGCCCGTCGATCAGCCCGCCCAGCACCAGCGAGACGAAGTCGAAGAAGGGGCGGCCGTTGTCGGTCAGGAAATCGACGAAATCCTTGAGCCAGGCACCCAGCGTCAGCTTGTGCTCGGTCAACCACTCATACATCGGCGCGAACCCCTTCCCCGCAGGCGGCGATCAGGCGGTCACAGGCCCAGGCTTTTCTTCACCGCGGGCAGGCCGGGCTTGCCGTCGAAGGTGGTGACGTCCTTCAGCCACGGGTCGATCGCGCCCGGATTGGCCTTCAGCCATTTCTGGGCCGCCTTTTCCGGGTCCATGCTGTCGAACAGGATCGAGCCCATGATCTGGTTCTCGAGCTTCAGGTTGAAGGCCATGTTCTTGATCAGCCGCCCGGCATTCGGGCAGTCGGCAAGGTAGCCGGCGCGGACATTGGTATAGACGGTGGCGCCGCCGAAATCGGGGCCGAACACGTCGTCGCCGCCGGCCAGGTACTTCAGCTTGAACTTGGTGTTCATCGGATGCGGCTCCCACCCCAGGAAGACGATCGCTTCCTTGCGGCGGACCGACCGGTCGACCTGGGCCAGCATCCCTTGTTCCGAGGATTCCACGACCTCGAACCCCTTCAGGTCGAACTTGGCCTCCTTGATCATGTCCAGGATCAGGCGGTTGCCGTCGTTGCCGGGTTCGATGCCGTAGATCTTGCCCTTCAGCTTGTCCTTGAACTTGGCGATGTCGGCAAACGACTTCAGGCCCTGGTCATAGAGATAGTCGGGCACGGCCAGGGTGTACTTGGCGCCGGTCAGGTTGACGCCGACCACATCGACCGACTTGTCGTCGACGAAGGGTTTCAGGTCGGCTTCCATCGTCGGCATCCAGTTGCCGAGGAAGACGTCGATGTCCTTGTTCTTGAGCGAGGTATAGGTCACCGGCACCGACAGCACGGTCGATTTCGGGGTGTAGCCCAGACCTTTCAGCAGCACCGAGGTCAGCGCCGTGGTCGCGGTGATGTCGGTCCAGCCGACATCGGCGAAGCGCACGGTCTTGCAGGCGGCAGGTTCGGCCGCCTGGGCCGCCTGCGTACCGAAAACAAGGATGCCGGCAATGGCCGACGCGATCAGCGTTGCTTTACCCATGGTCCCGTCTCCCGATTTTAGTTTCCCTGTTGAATGACCATTCAAAGACACCAAATCGGTGTTGTCACGCAATTTTTCGGGTCTCAGCAATCGAACAATGGCCAAAATCCAAGCATTTTGCCGCGAAGCGACGGATGGGCAGGATCGATGCGACATCAATGGTCGACGCGGCAACGATGGCCAG
>Ga0206117_100303_pt1 | contig 63934 bp, 56 predicted proteins | sample 3A5Ametagenome_FD_177997 | JGI IMG/M metagenome (GOLD analysis project Ga0206117, IMG submission 177997) | Enriched microbial communities from leaf-cutter ant dump, University of Wisconsin, Madison, United States - 3A5A | ecosystem: Environmental > Terrestrial > Nest > Insects nest > Nest dump... | reverse complement strand
CCGGCTATGCGTCAGGGTTTGAACGAGAAGGGGTTTCCTCGATCGGGTTTCGATCGCCGGAGTTCCGAGACTGGATGGGGGCCGCGCCTGACAGCGACCTATTAACCATTGAGGGCTTTTTGCTGGGCAGTTGCGAAGATCGTCAGTCGGTGCCGAAAATCATCCGTGAGAGATGCGGCGCTCCTCTGATTGCCTTCAGCGACGTTCCCAGCCTCGAGCAGACGTTGAATCTGTTTGCCGTCGGCGTCGATGACGTCGTTCGGCAGCCGGTGCACGTCCGCGAAATCATCGCCCGGGCCGGCGCCATCCAGCGCCGGGCCGGCGGCCAGACCGACGATTGTCGGATCATCGGGTCGATGCGCGTCTTCTTCGACGGGCGCGACCCGGAAGTGAACGGCGAACCCTTCGTGCTGCCGCGCCGCGAGCGCCGAATTCTTGAGTACTTGGTGCGAAACCAAAACAAACGCGTCACCAAGGAGAAGATCTTCGGCTTCGTCTACGGCTTCTGCAACGAAGAGGTCGAAGAGAGCGTTATCGAGAGTCACATCAGCAAGCTTCGCAAGAAGCTGCGGGCACGCCTGGGCTTCGATCCCATCGATTCCAAGCGTTACGTCGGCTACATGCTCGAAAACGGCTAAGCGAACCCAAAAAAGCGGCGGCGGTTCGCAACGGATCGCCGCCGCCACAGCGCATGGATCTTAGAGCACCCTCCGATCAGGCTGAACCAGCAGGAGCGGAGGGTGCTCAACTTATTGGTCCAATGGGATTTCTCGTCGACCTTACGATTCCGTCGGGTCGGGAAGCCCTCTAAACTCCCATACCCCGCAATCCCCTTTGTTGTGCCTCTACGGGGATCTGCTAAGTCTCGCGGTATGAGCAACTGTCGCGGATTTCACAGGTGGCACCATCGGGTGCATGACGCGGAGCAACACGTCGTGTTCCCCGACGGCTGTCGAGACGTGCTGGTCCTGCGCGGGCCCGAGGGAACCAGAGACGTCGTTCTCACGGAGTTCGACTTTGGACCCCGACCAGCCAAGTTGCGCCCGGGAACCGAGATCGTCGGCTATCGCTTGAGGCCCGGCGCCGATGTGTCCCGACGCGTTGTCGAGGCGGTCGCGGCCAACCCCGACCTGGTCGAGACGATCCTTGGCGAGGCGTGCGGTGGGTGGAACGACCTCGACGACGCCATCGCGGCACTCACCCTGCCGGGAGCAACGGTGGCGGCAGTGTCTCGAGACCTTGGCGTCTCGATCCGAACGATGCAGAGGCACTTTCTGTCCCGAAGCCTGCCTCCACCCGATTTCTGGCGGTTGTTGGCGCGGGCTCGTCAAGCGGCGAGACTGCTTGATGTCGCATCGCCGCTTGCCGAGGTCGCCGCCGAATGCGGCTTCAGTGATCAGGCCCACATGACGCGCGATTTCATGCGGTGGTTCGGGCTTACGCCGGCGCAGGTGCGCGGAAGTGCGCCATTGCTGAACGTCTTGAGTCAGCCGGCGCTGGGCAACTGGACCGGCGAGCAAATCTCGACGAGATAGCCATTGGGGTCCGAGACATAGGACGTGGTCTGTCCCCAAGGCTCGTTGCGAACCTCCTGTACTGGCTTTGCCCCAGCCGCTACCGCCCGGTCGAAAGCGGCACTCACGTCGTCGGTTTCGAAAGCGATCTCGAAGACGGGCGCATCGGCAGACGGCTTGCCGGGTGTCTTGCCGAGTTGGGTCATCAGTGCGACCGAGGAGAAGGCGAGCTTGGTCTCACCGGTCGCGAGCTCGCCATAATCGCCGGACTCGTGCAGGAACAGTCGCTTCAGTGCGAAGGCGCGCTCGTAAAAAGCGAGCGTGGCGGCAACGTCGGCGACGTAGAGGATTGTGTATCTCAGGATCATGTCGACTCTCCGAAAGCAGGTCTCAGAGGATTATCTGACGTCGAGAGGCCTCGCGTCTTGAACAATCACGACACACGAGCAGCCTGAGCATAATCTCCATCCGGTCGATGGCCCGCGAGCGCATGAACGCCCGGGTTAGGCCTGGGAACGCCTGATCGCCTGGGGTGGCTGCCCGAAACGTCTCAAGAAGGCCCTGCGCATCCGTTCCGGATCCCGAAAGCCCACGGTCATAGCTATCCGCTCGATCGGTTCGGACGAGCTTTCGACCTGCTCCCGTGCGGCTTCCAATCTGAGACGTTCGACCGCCTTTGCAGGACTGGTCCCAACCACGCTCAGAAAGGCGCGAGAGAAGTTGCGCGGGCTCATGGCCATGCGTTCGGCGAGTTGCTCCACCGTCAGCCTCTCCGAGAGGTTGGCGCGAATCCAGTCGAGCAGCGGCGAGAAAACGGTGGTATCGCCGCCCAAATCGGCGAGTGCCGAGAACTGCGACTGGCCGCCAGGGCGACGATAGTAGACCACCATTTCCCGAGCCACCTGGCGGGCGACCTTTTCGCCCAGATCGTCGGCGATCAGTGCGAGGGCAAGGTCGATGCCGGCGCTGATCCCGGCCGATGTCCAGACATCGCCATCGCGAATGTGAATGCGGTCAACCTCGACGTCGACCGCGGGAAAGAGCTGCTGAAGCAGCTGAGCCCGGCGCCAATGGGTCGTCACGCGCTTGCCATTGAGCAACCCCGCCGCAGCCAGCGGAAACGCACCGGAGCATACGCTGCACATCCGCCGGGCTTCCGCGGCGCAGGCCCGCAGGAAGGCGATCGTCTCGGAACAGCGCATCGCGTCGCGACAGCCATTGCCGCCGGAAACGATCAGCGTATCCAGCGGTGGGCCCTCGGCCACGGCCACACTGCCCATCGCGGCGCCGGACGAGCTCGCGACCGGCCCACCCATGATCGACAGGAGCGTCAGTCGATAGGCGTCCGGCTTCACCCGCGCGGCAATTTCGAACGCGGTGATCGGCCCGGAGGCATCGAGAAGCTGAAAGTCCTCGTAGAGAAAGATGCCGATGTTTCTGGTCATGGCTGAAAACGAGGGATCACTGTCATTTCTGCAAGTTGCTCGCTTGGGCATGATGGAGCAAGCAGAAAAGGGGAGTCACCCATGGCCGCGTCGTCGTTTCGGATCGTCTTCGCCGTCTATCCTGGCATGACCCAGCTCGATTTTACCGGACCGCATCAGTTTCTCTCGCGCCTGCCAGACAGCGAGGTGATCATCGGCAGCCCTGCGGGCGGAGATGTGCCGAGCGAAGGGCTGATCTTTGCGGCGACCCGACCGCTTGCCGACATCCCATCCTGCGATCTGATCTGCGTGCCTGGGGGCGTCAACGCCACGACCGTTGCGTTGGATGACATGTTCATCCGCGATGTCAGGCGCTTGGCGCTCGGAGCGCGTTACGTCACGTCGGTATGTACGGGATCTCTGATCCTCGGCGCGGCTGGATTGCTGAAGGGGCGGCGCGCAGCTTGCCATTGGGCATGGCGGCATTTGCTGCCGCTGTATGGCGCGATCGCCGACGAAGGCCGCGTTGTCCGCGACGGGAACGTGATTACCGGCGGTGGAGTGACGGCAGGCATCGATTTCGCACTCACCATACTGGCCGAGATCGCCGGCGCCGACGTGGCCCAAATGATCCAGCTCGGGCTTGAGTATGCGCCTGCGCCACCGTTTGACGCCGGTCACCCGGATCGTGCACCGGCCGCGATCCTTGCCGCCTATCGCCAGCGAATGGCCGGTCTGTTGCCTGTTCGGAAAGCCGAGGCCCGCGCCGCCGTCGAACGTCTCGACACCTGGGCGACACAATAAAGCGACGGACGTGCGCGCGCCGTCAGCGAGAGCGGTTCGTCACACACCGGCGCGCTGAAATCCATCAAATTGCGCCAAAAAATGCAGTGATATCAGTAAGATAGTTGGAGTTGGCGGACGGAGTGAGATTCGAACTCACGGAGGGCTTACACCCTCGGCGGTTTTCAAGACCGCTGCCTTAAACCACTCGGCCATCCGTCCATGCCGGCGCGCGACCATGTCGACTTTTCGCCGTCTTGGCAAGGGATTCGCTCAGTCTCGAGAGCGAAGAAGCCTTGCCTTTTCCCGGTTCCAATCGCGTTCCTTGGTCGCCTGCCGCTTGTCGTGCAGCTTCTTGCCTTCGGCCACCGAAATCTCGCACTTGGCCATGCCGCGCTCGTTGAAATAGAGGCGGAGCGGCACGATGGTCATGCCCTGGCGCTGGATCGAGGTAATCAGCCGGTCGATCTGCTTGCGATGCAGCAGAAGTTTCCGGGGGCGGCGCAGTTCGTGATTGAAGCGATTGCCCTGAAGATATTCCGGAATATGGGCGTTGTAGAGATACACCTCGGTGCCCGCGACGCCGACATAGGCTTCGCCGAGATTGATGCGCCCGGCACGCAGGCTTTTCACCTCCGTGCCGAGCAGCATGATTCCCGCCTCCAGCTTTTCGCCGAGCGCATAGTGATAGCGCGCCGCCCTGTTATCGGCGACGACCTTCCGGTTCGGATCGGCCTTTTTCTTCTTCTGCGCCATCACCTGGTGCCCATCAGCTCAAAAGGCCGGCATGCTCGAGCGCCTTGCGCAGCGCCGTTTCCGTCGACGACGCAACCGGCACAAGCGGCAGACGCAGTTCGTTCTGCATCTTGCCGATCAGCGACAAGGCGTATTTGGCGCCCTGCGGATTCGGCTCGATGAACAGCGCATGGTGCAGCGGATAGAGCTTGTCCTGGATCGACAGCGCCTTGGCGAAGTCGCCCGCCAGACAGGCGTTCTGGAATTCCGCGCAGAGACGCGGCGCGATGTTGGCCGTCACCGAAATGCAGCCATGGCCGCCGTGCGCCATGAACGCCAGCGCTGTACCGTCCTCGCCGGACAGCTGGATGAAGCCGGGCCCCATCGCCTGCCGCTGGGCGGACACGCGCTCGACTTTCGCCGTGGCATCCTTGACGCCGACGATGTTCCTGAGCTCGTTGAGCCGGGCCATCGTCTCCACCGACATGTCGATCACCGACCGGCCGGGGATGTTGTAGATGAAGATCGGCAGGCCGACGGCGTCGTTGATCGCCTTGAAGTGCCGGTAAAGGCCCTCCTGGTTCGGCTTGTTGTAGTAGGGCGTGACGACGAGAAGCGCGTTGGCCCCGGCCTTTTCGGCAAACTGGGCGAGATCGATCGCCTCGGCCGTGTTGTTCGAGCCGGCACCGGCGATCACCGGTACGCGTCCCGACGCGACCTTGACGCAGGCCTCGACCACCCGTTTGTGCTCGTCATGGCTCAGCGTCGGGCTTTCACCCGTGGTTCCCACCGGAACCAGGCCATGACTACCTTCCGTGACCTGCCAATCGACGAAAGCCTCGAAGGCCTTCCAGTCGATGGCGCCGTCGCGAAAAGGCGTGACGAGCGCGGTGATCGATCCCTTGAACATGATCCCTCTTCATGATGGACTGGGCAGGATGCGAAAGTGCACCCCGGTCCGCAGCCGGCGGACAATAAGGCGAGGATGGGCGAAGAACAACTGCTCCGCCCGCCTTTGTGGAAATTTGCCACAAAGCCGTGTCACAAAACGGCTTCACCCCCTCCCCGTCGGCAGCGTCAAGGTTTCCTCAACAAAGTGGCGACATCTTGAAGTTAATTTTCACTTGATGAGGGTTGCCATGCTCAAGACGCCTTCGCTCGTTGCCGCACTGCTGATCGCCCTGCCGGCCCTGCTGTCGGAGCCGTCGCCGGCCCTTGCCGCTCCCTCGGCCGACATTACGGGCGCACTGCCCAACCTGTCGCAAAGCAACATCGACGGCCTGCGCTCGGCCCTCAACGCGCTTGATTCCAAGAATCTTGCCGGCGCCCTCTCGATTGCGGCCAATCTGCCCGAGATCGATCGTGACATCGTGACGTGGATGGCCATCCGGCGGGGTGTCGATGGCCTGACGCCGGCCAGCATCACCGACTTCGCCCGCCGTCGGCCCGACTGGCCGTCGGTGGAGCTGATGCGCCGCCGTGCCGAGCAGGCGCTGTCGGACATGAATCTCTCGCCGACCGACGAGATCGCCGCCTATGCCGGCTCGGCCCCGATCTCCGACAAGGGAACGAAATCGCTCGCCCGCGCCCTGATCGCCGCCGGCCGCAACTCCGACGCGTCGGCCCTGCTCGGCGCCTGGTGGGCGCGGGAGCGCCTGTCGCCCGCCGAAGACAAGGCGGTGATCGCCGAGTTCGGCAAGGTGCTGACGCGCGCCCAGCACAAGGCGCGCTACGACATGCTGATGTATGCCGATCGCGTCACCCAGGCTGCTGCGCTTACGCCCTACCTGCCGAACGGCTATGCCGACCTCGCCACCGCGCGAACCGCCGTGCTGCGCGGAAGCGCCGATGCCGGCCGCAAGCTCGACGCCGTGCCGAAAGCGGCCCGCAAGGACCCGCTCTACGCCTTCACGCTGGCCGAGTGGCACCGCCGCGCCGATCGGCCGGATCAGGCGGCCAAGGTCATTCTTTCGGTCGATGCCAAGGCCACCGCGCTGCATGGCGACGAGTGGTGGGTGGAGCGCCGCATCGTTTCCCGCGATCTCATGGAAAAGAACGACCATCGCCTTGCCTACAAGGTGGTGGCCAATCATGCGGGAGGCGGCGAAACGACGCTGCAGGAAGCCTACTTCCATGCCGGCTGGTATGCCCTGCGCTTCCTGAAGGATCCGCAATCGGCACTGAAGCACTTCGGCCAACTGGAAAAGGTGTCGCAAAAGCCGATTTCCCGCGCCCGCGCCAATTACTGGATGGCGCGCGCCGAGGAGGCGGCTGGACGCACGGGCAACGCGCGGGAGCGCTATGGTCGCGCGGCGGCGGACGAGTTCACCTTCTACGGCCAGCTGTCGCGCGTGAAGCTCGGCCTTTCCAACCTCGGCCTGCCGCCGGCGCCCAAGCCGACCGAGGCCGATCGCGCCGCATTCGCGCGTACCGAGCTGGCCCGCGTCCTGGTGCAACTGCTCAGGACCGGCCGGGAGAGCGACGCCAACCTGCTCTATCTCGAACTGGCCAAGACGCTGCCCACGGGCGGACAGGTCGCACTGCTCGCAAGCTTTGCCGAAAGCCAGGGCGACCATCGCCTAGCTCTTCAGATCGGCAAGCTTGCCGCCGACCGCGGCCTTGGGGCGGAACGGCTCGCCTTCCCGCTCGACGCCATCCCCGAAAGCGCCCGCCATCAGAAGCTCGTGGAGACGGCGATGGTCTACGGCATCGCCCGCCAGGAAAGCGCCTTCGATCCTCGCGCTCGTTCGTCAGCCGGCGCACTCGGTCTTCTGCAGCTGATTCCGTCGACGGCCGCCAATACGGCCAAGGCGATCGGCGTCAAATACTCCAAGGATCGCCTTACCAGCGATCCCGGCTACAACGCCACGCTGGGCGCGGCCCATTTGCGCGAGCTGCTCGACGAGTTCGGCGGCTCCTACATCCTGACCTTTGCCGCCTACAACGCCGGCAAAAGCCGCGTACGGGAGTGGGTGCGGCGCTTCGGCGACCCGCGCAACCCTGGTGTCGATCCGGTCGACTGGATCGAGAGCATTCCCTATGGGGAGACGCGCAACTACGTGCAGCGCGTGTTGGAGAACATCCAGGTCTATCGCGAGCGCCTTGACGGAGCCCGTCTCGCCATCTCCGAGGATCTTCGGCGCGGCAGTTGAGCCGCGCCGAAGCCAGAACGAGACTTATTCCTCGTCGGAGCTTTCGCCACCACCCGAATCGTCTCCACCCGACGAGTCGTCGACGCTGCCGGAGTCGTCCCCGCCCGAGTAGTCCTCTCCGCCGCCGGAGTCGTCCTGCGCGGCGGAATCATCTCCGGCGGGCTCGTCGTAGGACTGATCGTCCCCGCCGCCGTCCTGGCCGGAAGCGCCTTCGTCACCAGTGGCGCCCTCGTCATTGGAAAAACAATCCGCTGGCGGATTGTCACCGGCGCAGACGTCGCCGCCTTCGTCCGATTGGCCGGCGCTATCGTCCTGTACTGCGCCGCCATCATCTTGGACTGCGGCACCATCGTCTTGCGCGGGGCCGCTATCCTCAACCGCGCCCTGGTCAGTAGCACCGCCATCGTCCACAGCGCCCTGGTCCGGAGCCGCGCCGTCATCGGGCGTCGCCTCGTCCTGATTCTGGTCTTCGGGAACCGCCTCATCCGGAGCCTGTCCGTCCTGGTCGCTGGGCGCTACCGCGTCTTGCCCATCGCCATTGTCGCCGGCTGCGGCGCAGCTCTCAGGCGGGTTCTCGCCCGCGCAGACGTCTCCTTCGGGGGCGGGTTCGTTCGTTTGGGCTCCGGCATCATCCTGCTGATCGGCAGCGCCTTCATCGGGCTGTTGTGGCGACGCCTCTTCGGTGTTGGCGGGCTGGCCGTCTTCGGCGTCCGGCGCGGCCGCATCCGGTTGGGCCGGCTCGGTGGCCGTCGCCTCTTCCGTATCGATCTGGGTCTCGACGCTGTCGAGGGTCTGCCGCTCCTCGGAAGATTGATAGAGACCTTCGACTTCGCTGACGCTGGCACCCGAGGTTTCCACCGCCGTTTCGGCGGCGGTGAACTCCGTTTCGCTCAGACCGAACTCGTAGCTTTCGGAAACCTCGACCGTCTGCTCGTAGGACGTCCAGGTGTACTCTTCGTAGTAGGTCACCGATTCCCGATAGAAATATTGCGTCTCGGTTGAAATGGTCTGCCAGGACTCCCGGTAGTCGACGGCATAGGCAGGCTCGTAGGCCGTGTAGTACTCGTAAGCGCCGGCATAGTAGCCGTATATCTCGGCCATCAGCATGGACGCATACCAGAGCTGGTCGGCCTGACGGCTGGCCGCATCGGCCTCTCTCAGAAGAGCCAGGAGATGGGCTCGTTGCGCTGCCGCCCGTCGGTCACCTTTCTGGCTCGCGCTGCGTCCCATCAGTTCGCGGCGCATATGGCTGATCTTGCGGGCGCTCGCCGTGGCTTGCTTCTGCGACCAGTGCGGCGCGCCGACGTTGACGGCCTTGAGATAGGTCTTCCAAAGCCCGTTGAGGGATTTAAGGGAGCTGGCGATTTTCGGATCGCGAATGCCCGACAGCTGATAGGCGCTGTTGAGCTTGGCAAGCGAGGTCGCGACCTTTGGCAGCGCCGCACCCATTTTGCGATTGTCGCGCGCCCTGCTGGCCGCCGCAACATCGCGATAGGCGTTGGCGACATCGATCAAGCCCTTCAGAAAGGGCGCCGACTTGCCCCGCGCTTCCTTCGACAAGGCAGTATAGCTCTTGGCGATGACCGTGACGGCAACCTGTTGCCGCCCGAGCATTTGCGCCGCCGTAAGCTTGACCGGCGCATTTTGCGCGGCGGCAAAGGCCCGCGCCCCCTCCGTGACAGCGAGTGGCCCGCCCGCCAGGACCGCAGCCGACAGCATGAGAACTTTCACAAGACGCGCTATCATGATTTCTCCCAGACCGGCACGAGCCGACTCTGTTGGACCGTCCCGTCGATGGAGATCCCTGTGCCCCATCGCCCCACGGCAAGGTGACGAAATCGTTCCGCTTTAAAACGGTCAAGCCAGCAGAATCGATTCACAACTGGCGACATCGTTGCGGCATTGCGAGTTGTGTCGCGGATCGGCGAAAATGACACACATTGCTAAGTAAGCTGCGGTTTATCCGGCCTTTTATCAGGTGGATGCACCTTACCGCCTGCCTCTCCCAAGCGACCGAGCGCCTGCATTCGGATGTCCGGTAAAGCCCTCTGCGTGGAAGATGCGCCCACCAACGCCCCTCCGAGCTACCGATAGCCATGCCGATCGCCACGCGGCGTCTCCTTCCGTTCGGGCATGAGTGGAAGCGCTGCCCCGGATTCGCCGGCAAAGTCTCGCCGGCCTCGTCCTTCGCTCCGAAATGGCCGTTCCCACAGCGACATGTTGAAGGAAATATGCGAGGAAATTCAGGAGGATTCCGCCAATTTTTCATACACGTCGCGCCCGTCCGACAAAAAGTCGAAAAAGGCCGCTTGACTTCCCCGGAGGCATCCCCTAATTCACCGCTCACCAACACGGAACGCGGCGCTGCCGGCAAGACAGCGAGCGGAACGATACGGCCCAGCGGGGGTGTAGCTCAGTTGGTTAGAGTGCCGGCCTGTCACGCCGGAGGTCGCGGGTTCGAGCCCCGTCACTCCCGCCACTTCTTCCAAAAAGATATTGAAGTCATCGCCTTGGGCGATGTTCTTCACTTTTGGCTTCAAGTCGCGATTGAGCTCTCTGAGCCTTTCTATAGCTGACGTATCGAGCCTCCGCCCTATCTCATCGTCGGCTCGCCGCATGTCAGGCAATCCCATTCCAACCCTTCAGAAGAATGTTGGCCTCGGCCGGGCGATAGAGGGTCAGAGCCTGACTCCGTCTGGAAAAGCGGTCCGTGCGTTCAAAGCCACATTGGCGAGCGAGCGCGTCCACCCCTGGCGCAAGAGAGGGGGCGCGCCGAGCTCGGCGAAAGAAACCTGATCGAAGATCATCCCTCGCCGTTCAGGATGGCATGCGTCGGCAACACCTCGACGCCGCCGGGCGCGATCAACCCGCTCCAGACCCAGTTGTGATGCTCGATGACGGCCCGGGCCGTCAGATGCGGCCGATCGGAGACCGTGTGGGCGTCGGCAACGGGAACCACGGACCGCCCCAGGGTGACGGCCTGCCGCACGGTGGCGTCGACGCAGAAGTCGGTTGCCCAGCCGGTGACGAACAGCCGTCCGGCGCCGAGATTGTCGAGGATTTCGGATAGCGGACCGTCATGAAACGGATCGTTGAGCGTCTTGGCGACCACGAGATCGTCGGGCGCTCGTCGCAGCTCCGGCAGAAACCGCCAACCGGGCGTGCCCGGTTCGAACCGGTCTCCCTTGTCGCCGCTGTGCTGGATGAACAACACCCGGCCGCCCCGCTTCCGGATGGCGCCACCAAGGGCATTGATGCGACCGACGACACCGAGGAGATCGTACTTCGGAGCACCTTCCCTGAGGCCGACCTGCATGTCGACGACGAGCATCACGTCCATGTCGGCCTCCTCGCCGTTCCACTCCCAAAGATCTCAGCCAAGCATGGTCGGACGGGCTTGACCATCCGGGCAAATCCCTGTGCCATGCAACAATTGCCGGCAGGGGCATCGCAAGCTTGGCCGAGGGCCGATTTTGCTTGCCGCACCGGCGTGTTTCCTGTAATGAGCGCGCCATCGTTCAAGATGGACGGTACCCGGCTGGGGGCTGAACGGAAGGTGACCGCGTCGCAAGACAAGGTCTCTGATCCTCAAACAAGGATCGTCTTCCCGTGTCTCCGCTCTCGATCTCGTATCTGTGGAGCCTTTCGGAGGGTTCGCAGAGGCTTGGCGCCGGGTGGTCAATGAACCGAGAAAGGCTGTACCGACATGGCGCTCTATGAGCACGTGTTCCTGGTCCGCCAGGACGTTTCCGCCCAGCAGGTGGAAGCGATCGCTGACCAGTATAAGGCCGTCATTGAAAGCAATGGCGGCGCGGTGAAGAAGGTGGAGAACTGGGGCCTGCGCGCCCTCGCCTACCGCGTCAAGAAGAACCGCAAGGCTCACTACGTCCTGTTCAATCTCGATGCGCCGCACGCGGCCGTCGCCGAGATGGAACGCCAGGAGAGCCTCAGCGAGGACATCCTCCGCACGATGACCATTCGCGTCGACGAACTGGAAGAAGGCCCGTCGGCCATGCTCCAGAAGCGCGACCGTGACGAGCGCGATGGCGCGCCGGCCGGCCGTGGCGACCGTGGTGGCTTCCGCGGTGGCGATCGTGGCCCGCGCCGCGACCGTGCCCCCCGTCGTGAAACCGAAGCTGGGGATATGGAATAATCATGGAAATCACCTCCCTCCCGGCCGCCCGTCGTCCGTTCTTCCGTCGTCGGAAGACCTGCCCGTTCTCCGGCGCCAACGCCCCGAAGATCGACTACAAGGACGTGCGTCTGCTGCAGCGCTACATCTCCGAGCGCGGCAAGATCGTTCCCTCCCGCATCACCGCGGTGTCGGCCAAGAAGCAGCGCGAACTCGCCCAGGCGATCAAGCGTGCTCGCATCCTCGGCCTGCTGCCGTTCATCATCAAGTGATGACGGGCGCCTGACGGCGCATTGAGACCTCCGGCGTCGCGGTCACGATCGCGGCGCCGTTCCTGCAAAGTTGGGATGCGGCCTTTCGGCTCGGCACCCCTAACCGCCCGGCGGCACCGGCCGTCGATCACAGCATCGATCGTTCTTCAGCGATCGCGCGGGACAGCGAGACCAAAGTGAACGGACTTCTTCTCGGCATCGCAGCTGGTGCCGCCTCCGCTCTGCTTTTCGCGGCCGTCACAAGTGGCGGTGCCCTTGGCACGCCGCTGTTCTTCATGTCCGCGCTTCCCATCGCCATCGTCACCATCGGTTGGGGCACGCTCGCTGGCATCGCCGCCGTGCTCGCCGGCCTTGTCGGCCTTTGGGCTTTCGTGTCCTGGAAGGCCGCGCTGCTGCACGCGCTGGTCATCGCCGGTCCCATGGCCTTCTATGGCTATCTCGTCGGCCTCGGCCGGCCGCTCGATGCCGAGGGACGGAACTTCGAGTGGTATCCTCTCGGTCGCGTCTTCACCGCCATGGTGCTGATCACCGCCGCGACCATCGTCGGCGTCGGCATGGTGATCGGCTTCAATATCGAGGCGACCGCAAGCGACGTCGCCGACATGCTGGTGGCCATGGGCCAGGCTTCGGGCGAACTCGGTGCGCCGACCCGTGAAGACCTTATGCCGGCTCTGCTTCTCTACATGCGCCTGATGCCCTTCGCACTCGGCATGTTCTGGCTGGTGCTGACGGCGTTCAATCTCTGGCTGGGTGGCCGAATCGTGCGTCTTTCGGGGCGCCTCAAGCGCGGCGACGACCTCATTGCCGAGACGCTGTCGCTTCCGATGTGGATGGCAGGCGTGTTCGTGGCCGCAGCCCTGCTCGCCGGTCTCGATGGCTCGCTCGGCCTCATCGCCGGTGTCGTCGCGGGGGCCGCCGGCATGGGGTTCGCGATGGTCGGCTTCGCCGTCCTCCACGTTTTCGTGCGCGGGAACCCGGCGGCCCCGCTGATCCTCGGCGTCACCTACGGCGCCACGTTCGTACTTTCTATCCCTCTCATTCCGCTGGCCATCGCCGGCATTCTCGACGGTCCGCTCGGCCTCAGGGCCAAGCGACTTGGCAAACGACCGGGTGCCTGACGGCCTCGATCCACGAAACGGCGGCGACGCCACAACAAGCAGAACGGAGTAAACAAAATGAAGGTCATCCTTCTCGAGCGCATTGGCAAGCACGGCACCCTCGGCGAAACCATCAGGGTTCGCGACGGCTTCGCCCGCAACTACCTGCTGCCGCAGGGCAAGGCGCTGCGCGCCACCAAGGAAAACCAGGCCCGCTTCGATCGCGAGCGCGCCGCTCTCGAGGTCCGCAACGCCGAGCGCAAGTCCTCTGCCGAGCAGGTCAAGGTCGGCCTCGACCAGCGCTCCTTCGTCGTGGTCCGTCAGGCTGCCGAAACCGGCCAGCTCTACGGTTCCGTCGCCGCCCGCGACATCGTCGACATCCTGGCCGCTGCCGGTGAGACCATCACCCGCTCGCAGGTGGACATCAACACGCCGATCAAGAACCTCGGCGTCCACAATGTCGAGATCGTCCTGCACGCCGACGTTCGCGCCACCATCACCCTCAACATCGCCCGCTCCGAGGAAGAGGCCCTGCGCCAGGCCAAGGGTGAGGACGTCACCGCCGGCGCCCGTGAGGACACCTTCGTGCGCGAAGTCGGCTCGGTGCTCGACGACGAGGGCATGGACCGCGAGGAACTCTGAGCCGGCTCAGGTTTCAGACCATCGGTTGAGATCGACCCCGGGGCATCGAGTCCCGGGGTTTTTCTTGTCAAAACAATCGCCTGTCGATTCCGCCCCGGCGGACTCCTTCAAGGGCGAGAGTCAATGGCTGTCTCCAGAGAAATCCGACTCGTTTGTGAATATCGGGGTCAGTCGCCACTGCCGCGCCCTGTCAGGACGGTGGCTTGATACTGTCCCTTCCTCACTCGTCAGCAGGAACACGTTCGTCCATGTCAACCGTCCGCCGTGTCGAAGATCAGACTACCGCGCTCACCCGCAGCGCGCCGCACAATGTCGAGGCGGAACGGCAGTTGCTGGGTGCCATGCTGATGAACAACGAGACGTTCTTCCGCGTCTCCGACTTCCTCGAGCCGCCGCATTTCTTCATCGAGCAGCACAAGGCGATCTACGAGAAGATCGGCCAGCTCATCCGTGGCGGCAAGGTCGCATCGCCGATCACGCTGAAGACCTTCTATCCGGCCGACTATCAGATCGCCGAGATGCCGGTGACGCAGTATCTGCTGCGACTCGCCTCCGAGGCGACCACCATCATCAACGCCGAGGACTACGGCCGCATCATCCACGACCTAGCCGTCCGCCGCGACCTGATCCGCATCGGCGAGGACATGGTCAACATCGCCTATGATGCGCCGATCGACATGCCGCCGCGCGCCCAGATCGAGGATGCCGAGCGCCGGCTGTTCGGTATCGCAGAAAGCGGTCGCTACGAAGGCGGCTTTCACACCTTCTCCGACGCGCTGCGCGAAGCCATCGACATGGCCGCCGCCGCCTACCAGCGCGATGGTCACCTCTCGGGTATCGCCACCGGCCTCAACGATCTCGACCGGACCATGGGCGGCCTGCAGCGGTCCGACTTGATCATCCTTGCCGCGCGTCCTGCCATGGGCAAGACGTCGCTGGTCACCAACATCGCCTTCAACGTCGCCAATGCCTACGAGGCGGCCGAGCAGCCGGACGGCTCTCTGAAGACGGTCAATGGCGGCATCGTCGGCTTCTTCAGCCTGGAAATGTCGTCCGAGCAGCTGGCGACTCGTATCCTCGCCGAGCAGTCGGAAGTGTCGTCATCGGACATCCGCCGCGGCAACATCGACGAGAACCAGTTCGCCAAGCTGGCCGCCGTCGCCCAGCGCATGCAGACGCTTCCGCTCTACATCGACCACACCGGCGGCATCTCCATCGCCCAGCTCGCGGCTCGCGCTCGCCGCCTGAAGCGCCAGCGCGGCCTCGACGTGGTCATCGTCGACTACCTGCAACTGCTATCGGGCTCCTCCAAGTCCGCGCAGGGCGGCCGCGTGCAGGAAATCACCGAGATCACCACAGGCCTCAAGGCGCTAGCCAAGGAACTGGCAGTGCCGATCATCGCCCTGTCGCAGCTGTCGCGTCAGGTGGAAAGCCGCGACGACAAGCGGCCCCAGCTTTCCGACCTGCGCGAATCCGGCTCGATCGAACAGGACGCCGACGTGGTGATGTTCATCTACCGCGACGAATATTACCTGCAGTCCCGCATGCCGAAGGAAGGCACCGAAGACTTCTTCAAGTGGCAGGCCGAAATGGACCGCGTCACCGGCAAGGCCGAGGTGATCATCGGCAAGCAGCGCCATGGTCCCACGGGCACCGTCCAGCTCGCCTTCGACGCGTCGGTCACCCGCTTCTCGGATCTTGCCAAGGAAGACTATCTGCCCGAGCGCTTCGAGTGACCGCCGGTTCTTGAAACGACAAAGGCCCCGGCGGCTCAACGCTCCGGGGCCTTCGCTTTTGGGTCGATACGCTTACTTGGCGGCGAGGAAGTCGCCCACTTCGAGCAGCACGAACTCGTTGTCGTCCGCCTTGTCCACGGTACGGCCTGCCGAGTACGGCAGATTGTTGTCGTTGCCGACAACGATATGCGTGGCATCTACGACATCGACATTCTCGATGGTGACGAACGGCATCGTGTAGACACCGTTCACGGTGCCCTGCTTGGCCTTGCCTTCAGTATCGGCAATGTTCAACAGATCGATGTAGCCGATCTTGCGCACCGCCTTGCCGACGTTGTCGTCACCGAAGGCGATCTTGTAGATGCGCTTGTGCTTGGCCGGCTTGTCGAAGCAGGTCGGCTCGGGCTTGGCCGGATCGGCGCAGGCCTTGTCGGCGAGTCCGGCACCGCCGTCGCGTTCGATCACCAGCGCCGTACCGTCGTCGATCATGTTGAAGTCGCCGATGTTGGTGCCGGCGCCCGAGAAGGGATAGAGCCAGGAGCGGCCGGTCCAGGCCTTCCTGGCGACATCGAACTCGATGATGCGGGTGGCGGTCGCACCATCGGCCTGCTCGAACTTGCCGTCGCCGAGATAAAGCGGCCCCTCGAGAAGCGCATAGAGCTTGCTGCCATCCTTCGATTGGGCCAGCCCCTCGAAGCCGTTGGAACGGCGAAGATTGAAGGCCGGCAGCGGCTTGGTGGGGTCGGCCGGCAGAGCCATGGTCGGATTGTCCGGCGACAGCACGGGCTTGCCGTCGACAAGCGTCGGAATGACGTCGGTCAGCTTGCCCTCGGCGGTGACGTGGAGAAGATAGGGGCCGAGTTCCTCGCCGATCCAGAAGCCATCGCCAACCGGCTGGATCGACTCGATGTCGAAGTCGGCGCCGGTGAGATAGCGCGCGTCGGCGCCTTCCATGACGATCGGGAACGGCGCCACCTTGTCGGGATCGCTCAGGAACAGCGTATCGAGGCGATCGACCTTGCCGGCCTGCCAGTCTGGCTTGATGTGGTGCAGCATCAGCATGGCATCGGTGGAGTTGGACTTGCTGCCGAAGCCGTTGTCGCTGAGGCTCCAGAACGTGCCGTCGGCCATGGTCTTGATGCCGGAGAAGCCCTGAACGGCCTGGCCGTCGAACGGTAGGCCGAGGCCGGTCTTGCGAACGCCGTCGAGGCCGGGCACCGAGCCGAGCGTCGTCGCGCGCTTGCGGTCCGGCGTCGAGAACTTGCCCGCCTGCTTGAGGAATGCCGGCGCATCCGCCGGGGCGGAGATGACGGTGTTCGCCGGCAGAATGGCCTGGGACACCAGCGTCGCCTTGAAAGCCGTTTCGTCGGCAACGGCGAAAGCGGAGGAAACCACAAGGGCGACGGACGCCAACAGTAAAGTCTTCATCGGGCTCACCTGAAAAGGATTGGAGAAAGCCCGACCTTGGTAAGAAGCGCAGGTGTCAGTGAATTGACACCGCCATGACGCTTCGATGATGCATACGACGCTCGAATGCGAAGACGCCCGGCTGTTGCCGGGCGCCGATGATCGTGGGGCCGCTGCTTTCGACGGCGCTCCCGAGATGGCTCAGTTCTTCTTGGTTTCTTCCAGGAAGAAGCGGCCGAGCGGGTTCTGGTCGAAGTTCTCGATGTTCGAGCGCGACACGTTGCGGTAGGGGCTGTAGTAGAGATCCACCCAGTTGACGTCGTCCTTCGCCATCTTCTGGAGATCGACGTACATCTGCTCGCGCTTCTTGGGATCCATCTCGACGCGGGCGGCGGCAACCAGATCCTTGACCGCCGGATTGTTGTAGCGGGTCATGTAGTTCATGTTGCTGTCGTGGCCGAGCACGAAGGTGGTCTTCTGGTCAGGGTCGAGCACGTCGTTGGTCCAGTACATGACGGATATGTCGTAGTCGCCGTCGATCAGCATGTTCCAGCTCTGGCTCGGATCGACCTTCTGGAGATCGACCGTGACGCCGGCCTTGGCAAGCTGCTGCTGCAGGAGAACGGCGATCTGCTCGTCGACCTCGTCGCCGGCATTGACCACATAGTTGAGCTTGAGATCGGCCGCGCCGGCGTCGGCCAGCATGGCCTTCGCCTTCTCCGGATCGTAGGGCCGCTGGAGATTGTCGGCGTAGTGGTAGAGGGCGCCCTTCGGAATATAGGAGTAGGCCACCTGGCCGAGACCGAAGGTCACGGCATCGACGATCGCCTTCTTGTCGATCGCCATGTCCAGCGCCTGACGCACTTCCTTCTTGGCAAGCGCGCCGTGCTCATGGTTGATCAGCAGATGATCCTCGCGCGTCGAGGTATCCAGATGGATCTTGAGGTTGGGATCCTTCTGAAGCTCGGCGATGCGAGAGAACGGCACGAAGATCGCCGTATCGATCTCGCCGGCCTGCACCTTCAGCATGCGCGTGTTGTCGTCGGGAATGGAGATCCACTCGACGCCATCGAGGCTGACATTGGCGGCGTCCCAGTATTCCGGGTTCTTGACCAGGATGACGCGATCGCCGCGCCGCCACTCCTTGACGGCAAAGGCGCCCGAGCCGATCGGCGTCTCGCCGAAGGCTTCCTCGCCCATTTCCTCGAGCGCCTTCTTCGGCAGCACCGACACGTTGGGCAGGGCCAGCGACGACAGAAAGGGCGCCGAGGGTCCGGTCAGCTTGACGACCAGCGTCTTCGGATCGGCGGCCGTGGCCGTATCGACGATCTTGTAGCTGTCGGCCCACAGCGAGCCGGGGTTGTCGCGGATGCGCAGGATCGAGAAAGCGGCGTCGTCCGCCGTCACCGGGTCGCCGTTGGAGAACTTGGCGTCGCGCAGCTTGAAGGTATAGGTCAGGCCGTCGTCGGAAATGGTCCAGCTTTCGGCAAGGCCGGGGATCAGCTTGGTGCCGGTCTTGTCGACGCGGACCAGCACGTCGAACACGTTGGAGAACACCCAGTTGTCGACGTTCTGGGCGGTCTTGATCGGATCGAAGGTCGTGCCGTCCTCGCGGCGGCCAATGGTCAGGACGCCGGCTGCCTCGGCGATCGATGCCCCGAAAATGAGGGTGGCGAGAACGGTCGCCACGCTGAGTTTGGTCCACTTTGCGGTCATGTCGAGTTCCCTTCTGGTTATCTTATGATGCTTCGTCCGTGATCAGTCCGGACGTTCCTTCGGCCAACGCGTCCCCAGCCCTTGGAGACAAAAGCGGCTTGTCCGGATCTATATCCGGAATGGCGCCGATCAGCGCCCGCGTGTAGGCCTCGCGCGGCGCGGCGAAAACCTTGTCGGTCGGCCCCTCTTCGACGATCTCGCCGTGATACATCACCACCACCCGTTCGCAGAGGCTGCGGACAATGGCGAGATCATGGGCGATGAACAGCAGCGTCAGATTGAGTTGCCGCTTGAGATCGCGAAAGAGGTCGACGATCTGCGCCTGGATGGTGACGTCGAGCGCCGCGACGCACTCGTCGGCAACGATCAGCTTGGGATTGACCGCCAGAGCCCGCGCGATACCGGCGCGCTGGCATTGGCCGCCGCTCATCGACAGCGGCTTACGGTGCGCGAACTCACGCTCCAGGCCGACGAGATCGAGCAGTTCGCCGATGCGTTCGGGTATCCGCTCCTTCGGCACGCTTTCCTGCACGGCCAGCACTTCGGCCAACATGGCGCCGATGGTGAGACGCGGATTGAGCGCGTTGTAGGGGTCCTGGAACACCATGGCCGTCTCGCGGCGTAGCTTCGTCAGCGCCTTTGCCCGCTCGGTGACGATGTCGGCCCCATCGAAGGCGACGTGTCCGTCGGAAATTGGCGTCAGGCCGAGCAGCGCGCGCGCCAGCGTCGACTTGCCGGACCCGCTCTCGCCGACGATACCCACCGTCTCGCCGGGCATCACCTGAAGGCTGACGCCCTTCACGGCCGAAAACTCACGCGGGCCACCGGCGAACAACGCCCGACCGGTGACCGGAAAGCGAACGTGAAGATCGTCGATCTCGACAAGCGGCCGCGCCTTGGAGGCGGCATGATCTTGGACGACGATGGGCGCTGCCTGCCGTGCCGGCATCGACGGATGAGAGGCGATGAGGTTCTGGGTGTAGGGATGCTGCGGCCGACCCAGCACATCGCGCTTGTCGCCGATCTCCAGCAGCCTCCCTTGCCGGAGCACGGCGATGCGGTCGCAGGTCTGGGCGACGATGCCAAGGTCGTGGGTGATCATGATCACCGACAGGCCTCGGCTTTCCCGGAGGTCCATCAGCAGCTTCAGGATCTGCGCCTGGATGGTGACGTCGAGCGCCGTAGTCGGCTCGTCGGCGATCAGGATGCGCGGATCGCAGGATAGCGCCACACCGATCATCGCTCTTTGGCGCATGCCGCCGGAGAACTCGTGCGGATAGCCATTGTACTGCCGGGTCGGGTGCGGAAATCCCACCTGTTCCAGGATCTCCAGCGCCGCCGCCCTCGCCTCCTTGCCATCGACGCCGCGATGGACGCGGATGCCCTCGGCGATCTGGTCGCCGATGCGCATCAGCGGATCGAGATGGCTGGTCGGATTCTGGAAGATCATGCCGATGTCGCGACCGCGCACTACGCGGATCTCGGCTTCCGACGCCTTGGTGAGATCGCGACCGTCGAGCGTCACCGAGCCCGAGGTGATCGCCAGCTTGGGCGACGGCATCAGCCGCACCAGCGACCGACAGGTCAGGCTCTTTCCCGAGCCGCTTTCGCCGACGAGGCCGAGGATCTCACCCTTGCCGAGGTCGAAGGACACGGTGTCGATCAGCGTGCGAGGACCATCCTCGCCGGAGAAGACGACGCTGAGGTCGCGGACGGAGAGCAGCGTCTCGCTCATTCGCGTACCCCCAGGAGATCGCCGAGACCATCGCCGGTCAGAGAGAAGCCGAAGGCCAGCGTCACGATGGAGAGCCCCGGAAACAGCGTGATCCACCAAGCCGTGGTGATGAAGCTCTGCCCTTCCGCCACCATCACGCCCCACTCGGCGATCGGCGGCTGCACGCCAAGGCCGAGGTAGCTGATGGCCGCGCCGGACAGCAGCACCAGCACGCAGTCGGACATCGAGAACACCACCGAACCGGCAATGGCGTTGGGCAAGAGGTGGCGGAACATGATGCGCGGTCCGGAAAAGCCGAGACTGAGCGCCGCCGTGGCGTAGTCGACCGTCTTCAAGACAAGCATCTGCGCCCGGATCAACCGGGCGTAGGACACCCAGCCGACCAGCGCCATGGCAATGTAGAAGCTCTGAAGCCCTGGCCCGAGAATGGCGATGATGGACAGCATCAGCACCAGGAAGGGAAAGGCTAGGATGATGTCGATGACGCGCATGAAGACGATGTCGACCTTGCCGCCGAGATAGCCGGCGATCGTGCCCACCGTCGTCCCGATCAGGAAGGGAAAGAGGACGCCGATCACCGCGATCTGCAGGTCGACCCGCGTGCCCCAGATGACGCGAGAGAAGATGTCGCGGCCGAAGTTGTCGGTACCGAACGGATGCGCCCAGGATGGCGGCTGGAGTCGCAGGTCGCCATTCTGCAGGATCGGATCGTAGGGCGCGACGATCGGCGCCATCAGTGCGATGACGACGAACAGGGCGAGCAGGATCAGGCCGGCCAGCAGTGTGGGCCGCCGGCGGACCGCCTTCCAGGCGGGAGCGAACGCGGCGGTCATTGCTTCACCCTCGGGTCGATGGCGACGGTGACGATGTCGGCGATGAAATTCACCAGCACCGTGGCGCAGGCGAACACCATGGCAACGCCCTGCACCACCATGTAGTCGCGCGAGAAGATGGCGCGGACGAGCAGTTGCCCCATGCCCGGCAGCGCGAACACGCTTTCAACGACGACGGTGCCGCCGATCAGCCAGCCGATGTTGACGGCCAGGAGATTGACCGTCGGCACCAGCGAGTTGGGCACGACGTGCCGCCAGAAGACGATGCTCTCCGGCATGCCGCGCGCCCGCGCCGCCGTGGCGAGATCGCCCTTCAGCTCCGCGATCATCGCCGTCCTGAGGGAACGGATCAGCACGGTCGACAACGACAGCGCGATGGTCAGAGACGGCAGGATCAGGTGATAGAGCTTGTCGGCAAGATTCTCGCCGTAGCCCGAGACCGGAAACAGGTCGAGCCGCACCGAGAAGAAGATGATCAGCATCAGCGCCAGCCAGAACGGCGGGAAACCGATGCCAAAGGTCGAAATGAAGCGCACGATATGGTCGGCCGGCCCGCCGTTCGATCGCGCCGCCAGCGAGGCGAGCGGCACGGCGATGATCAGCGACAGCAGCACCGCCGAAAGCACCAGCGCCAGCGTCGGCTCGATGCGCGTCGTGATCAGCCTCAGGACGTCGATCTTGTACAGGATCGACTTGCCCATCTCGCCGTGGGCGAGGTTCTGGAGAAAATAGAAGTATTGCAGCCAGATCGGCTGATCGAGCCCGTACTGGGCGCGAATGGCCGCGATGGCGGCCGGCGTCGACTTGGTGCCGAGCAGCACGCGCGCCGGATCGCCTGGGATGAGACGCACCAGGACGAAGGTGATGACGCTGATGCCGAACAGCACCGGCAGGAACTGCAAGGGGCGATAGAGGACGAACTTATACCGGTGCATCGCGGCTTCCGGACTGGGGAATGAGTGTCATTGGCGGGACAGGCGTCATCGCTGGCTGTGTTTCCCGAGGAAAGCAAGGAGCGCCGGGTAGTAATCCCCCGGGTTCTCGTAGAACGGCATATGGCTGGAGTTGGCGAACACCCTGAGCTCCGCATCGGGCAGATGCAGCTTCATGCGAAGCGCGCAGGCCGGGGTCAGCTCATCATGCTCGCCGCAGGTGATCAGCGTCGGCACCGTGATCCGGTGCAGCTCGGGAACGCGATTCCAGTCCTTGAGGTTGCCTGTGTAGAGGAACTCGTTGGGGCCTTGCATGGTACCATAAGGGCCCATGTTCCAGTCCGATAGAGACCGCGTGACGGGCGCCGGCCATTCCTTCAGGCGGCAGACATGCCGATAGTTGAGCAGCGTGATCGCCGCCATGTATTCGGGATGATCGATGGTGCCGGCCGCCTCGTGCGCCTGCATCATCGCCACCGTCTCGGAGCCGAGAGCGCCGCGCAGGCGTTCGAGCTCGGTGATGAGGTGCGGCATGTCGGCGACGGTGTCCTCGAGGATCAGCGTCTTGAGCACATCCGGATAGGTCAGCGCATAGTCGATGGCCAGCCAGCCACCCCATGAGTGGCCGAGGAAGTGCACCTTGCCGAGGCCGAGCGCCTTGCGCACCGTCTCGGTTTCCTCGACATAGCGGCCGATCGTCCAGAGGCCGGGATCGGTGGGGCGGTCGGATGCGCCGGTGCCAAGCTGATCGAAGGCGACGACGCCAAAGCCCTGATCGATCAAGCAGGAGTGGGCATCGCGGAGGTAATCGCAGGGAAGGCCCGGGCCGCCGTTGGCGAGGAAAACCACCTCGTCGCCGGTGCCGAACTCATAGGCGACGACGTCGTAGCCATCCACCTTCACCACATGTCTGGCATCTGGGGCGATTTCCCGCCACATCGTCGATCTCCGCGATCCGATTCAAAGCCCACGATTTGAGCGTGATCAAATTTTGGATGAATTGACGCTCAACACCAGCTATTAGAAGTGATAGGGTCTGCCCCGATGGAGGAGCCTAAGCCGCCGTCCGAGAGGCTTTCACTCCGGAGTAGCTATAGATGCCCGTCGACATCGCCGCCGTGAGAGAGCGGCTTGCCATCAAGACCGATCTTGAAGGGTGCATCGACCAAGCCTTTGACATGATGAAGGGCTTTGGCTTCGACGCGCTCATCTACGACTACACGCCGGTGCCCTACGACGTCGACGGCAGCATGAATATTCCCTCGCTCCTGAAGCTCAGGAACGTGCCCGAGGACATGCACGAATATTGGTGCGGACGTGGCTACTTCCGGTTCGATCCGGTTCAGCAGCTGGCATTGCGCACATCGACTCCCTTCTTCTGGAACTACGACCGCGACGCCGACACGGCGATCCGCCGCTATCTCTCCGACGACAGCCGCCCGGTGGAAAGCTATCTCAGGGATCGTGGCCTGACGTCGGGCGTCACGGTGCCCGTTCACCTGCCGCGTGGGGACTACGCGACCGTAACGGGCGTTCGCTTCGGTGCGGATGCAGATTTCCAGCAAACCGCCGAAGGCGCCATCGCCGACTTCGGCCTACTCGCTCACCTGTTCCACGAGACGGCCTATTCGGCCTTTGATGCACCGGCCCGCATCGGCGCCATGCCGCGCCTGACCGACCGGGAACGAGAGTGCCTGCGCCATTCCGCCGAGGGGCTTTCCGCCAAGGAGATCTCGCGCATCATCGACCGTTCGGTACCGACGGTGGTGATGCATCTCAACTCGGCGATCCGCAAGCTCGGCGCCCGCAACCGCACCCAGGCCGTGGTGCGCGCCATCCATTATCGGCTGCTCGACGAACCTCGGACCTATAACTTCTGATAGCTGCTGCTCAGCTTTTCGCCGCGCTATGTTTTTGCCCAACGCATATGCAGCGGAGGGTGAAGAGTGGTGGACGTCGTGGAAGGATTTGCGCCCTTTGGCGCTTATGAAACGTGGTTTCGCGTCAGCGGCTCCCTGTCGTCTCCCCGTCTGCCGCTGATCGTCGCCCACGGCGGTCCGGGCTGCACGCACGATTACGTCGACAGCTTCAAGCGCATTGCCGATCTCGATGGCCGCGCCGTCATTCATTACGACCAGCTCGGCTCTGGCAACTCGACCCATCTGCCCGACAAGGGCGAGGACTTCTGGACGATCGAACTGTTCCTCGACCAGCTCGACGCCCTTCTGTCCCATCTCGGCATCGCCGACCGCTACGCCTATCTCGGCCAGTCCTGGGGCGGCATGCTCGGCGCCGAGCATGCCGTGCGCCGGCCAAAGGGCCTCAAGGCGCTGATCATCGCCAACTCGCCGGCCAACATGCACACCTGGGTGAGCGAGGCCAATCGGCTGAGGGAGCAACTGCCGCCCGAGGTACAGGCCACCTTGCTGAAACACGAAGCGGCTGGAACCATCACCCACCCCGATTACGTCGCGGCATCCAGAGTGTTCTACAACCGGCACGTCTGCCGCCTCGATCCCTGGCCGAAGGAGGTGAGCCGCACCTTCGAGCTGATGGACCTCGACAACACCGTCTACATCAACATGAACGGCCCCACCGAATTCCACGTCATCGGCACGATGAAGGACTGGACGATCGAAGACCGGCTGCCGCTGATCAACGTGCCGTCGCTGCTGATCTCCGGCAAATACGACGAGGCAACGCCCGAGGTGGTCCGCCCCTATGTCGAGAAGGTGCCCGGTATCCGCTGGGTGCTGTTCGAGCATTCGAGCCACATGCCGCACGTCGAGGAAGAAGCAAAATGCCTCGCGACCGTGTCGGATTTCCTGAAATCGGTGGAGGGCTGACGCACCAGCGCTTTCGCCCTCCGCAAAAGTGGGGCCAGCCACCCGGAGGGCTATACCGCCCTCGCCTTTCGCAATGCCGCAGCGGAAGCGAGGGCGGATCCATGTGTAGAATGGGCAAACCGGCCTCTCCGCCGGCGAGTCGCCGCCACCGTTCGAGGACAGACATGACCTGGAAGACAGCCCGCCGCTCCTTCTACTACGACGGCGCCCCGGAACCTCAGGACCCCGTGCTCGTTGCCGGCAAGGTGGCGCTGCTCGTCATCGACGTACAGAACGTCTACCTCGACCGCCCCGATCCCTCGACGCTGACCGGGGAAGATCTCGCCCGCTATCATGCCTGGACGCCATTTCATGAGCGCATGCATGGCACGGTGATCCCCTCGATCAGAAAACTGCTTCAAAGCTTCCGCGGTCGCGGTCTCGACGTGCTTTATGCCCGCATCGCCGCACTGCGCCACGATGGGCGCGACCGATCGCTGAGCCAGAAGAAGCCGGGCTGGAACGATCTTTTGCTACCCAAGGACGAGCTTCCGTCGCAGATCGTGCCAGCGATCGCCCCGGAAGGCGACGAAATCGTCGTCACCAAGACCACCGACAGCGCTCTGACGGGCACCAATCTTCGCCTGGTGCTTGCCAACCTCGGCATCACCCACGTCGTCTGCTGCGGCATCTTCACCGACCAGTGCGTCGCCTCGACGGTGCGCAGCCTTGCCGACGAGAGCTTCGACGTCATCGTCGCCGAGGACGCCTGCGCGGCCGGCACGATGGACCTGCATGACCGCGAGCTGGAGATCATGAACATGATCTACTGCTCGGTGATGAGCAGCGACGAGGTGATCGGCTACCTGCCGGCCTGAGCACGACCGGCGCCTCCCTCATCGGGAAAGCCGCCTGCCGCTTCCGCTCTCGAAGAAATGCAGCCGGTCGGCGGCGACCAGAACCCGCATTTCGTCGGAAAGCGGCAGGTCAGGCAACAGTGCCATGGTGAGATGCCTGCCCTCGACCGAGCCGTGAACCAGCCGCTGCGCTCCGAGTTCCTCGACATAGCGGACGGAGAAAGGCACGCCGGTACCGGATGCCGCCGGATGAATATCCTCGGCCCGCAAACCGACGGTAAGCCGGCCGTCCTCGATGCCGGCCATCCCGCTCGCGATCGTCTGCCCGCCGATGGCCACGGCGCCTCCCGTCACCTCGGCATCGGCGAGGTTCATGGCAGGCGAGCCGATGAAGCTCGCCACGAAGGTCGATGCCGGGCAGTGATAGACATCGAGCGGCCGACCGACCTGCTCGATGCGACCACCGTTCAGCACCACGATCCGATCGGCCAGCGTCATCGCCTCGAGCTGGTCGTGCGTCACGTAAACCGAGGTGACGCCGAGCCGGCGCTGCAACTGACGAATCTCGCCGCGCATCGAGACGCGCAGCTTGGCATCGAGGTTGGAGAGCGGTTCGTCGAACAGGAAGGCATCCGGCTTGCGCACGATGGCGCGGCCCATGGCGACGCGCTGCCGCTGGCCGCCGGAGAGCTGCTTCGGCTTGCGCTGGAGGAAAGGCTCGATCTCCAGCATGCGCGCCGCCTCGGCTACGCGGGTGTCGATATCCGCCTTGGGCACGCCCCGGTTCCTGAGGCCATAGGCGAGGTTGTCGTAGACGCTCATGTGCGGATAGAGCGCATAGTTCTGGAACACCATGGCGATGTTGCGCGCCGCCGGGTCGACCTCGTTGACCACCCGGCTGCCGATGGAGACGGTCCCCGAGGTGATCGTCTCCAGGCCGGCGATCATCCGGAGCAGCGTCGACTTGCCGCAGCCGGACGGCCCCACCAGCACGATGAACTCGCCATCGGCGATCGACAGGCTGACATCGGAGACGGCCCGGACGCCGCCGGCGTAGACCTTGCTTACGGCGGCGATTTCAATGGCGGACATGCTCACTTCTCCGTTTCGATGAGGCCCTTGACGAACAGCCGCTGCATGCCGACCACCACGATCACCGGCGGCAGCATGGCGAGCACGACGGTGGTCATGACGACGTTCCATTGGGGCAAGGCGTCGGCCACGTCCGACATGCGCTTGATGCCCATGACGATTGTGTAGTGCTGGGATGTTGTGGTGACCATCAGCGGCCAGAGATACTGGTTCCAGCCGTAGATGAAGAGGATGACGAACAGGGCGGCGATGTTGGTGCGGCTGAGCGGCAGCAGGATGTCGCGGAAGAACTTGAGCGGCCCTGCCCCGTCGATGCGCGCCGCCTCCATCAGTTCGTCCGGCACCGTCAGGAAGAACTGCCTGAACAGGAAAGTGGCCGTGGCCGAGGCGATCAGAGGAATTGTCAGGCCCGCGTAGCTGTCGAGCAAACCGAGGTCTGCCACCACCTTGAACGTCGGCACGATGCGCACCTCGACCGGCAGCATCAGCGTGACGAAGATCATCCAGAAGGCGACCGCCCGGAAGGGAAACCGGAAATAGACGATGGCGTAGGCCGACAGGATCGAGATGACGATCTTGCCGAAGGCGATGGAGAGCGCCATCACCAGCGAGTTCCACATCATGCCGCCGAGCGGCGGCGCGCCGGAACTGGAAAGGCCGTCCGTCAGCATCGAGCGATAGTTGGCGACCATTTCGCCGCCCGGCAGCAGAGGCACCAAGCCCGACATGAAATCGTTGGGGCCATGCGTCGAGGCGATCACGGCAACATAGACGGGAAAGGCGACGATCAGGATGCCGGCGATCAGCACGGCATGGGCAAGCGCGTCGAGCCAGGGATGGCGATCGATCATGGCCGGATCCTCAATAGGTTACCTTGCGCTCGACCCACTTGAACTGGATCACCGTCAGCGCAACGACGATGGCCATCAGCACCACCGACTGCGCGGCGGACGAGCCGAGGTTGAGGCCTATGAAGCCGTCGACGAACACCTTGTAGACGAGGATGTTGGTCGACTGGGCCGGATTGCCGCCGGTGGTGGCGTGGATCACCGGGAAGGTGTCGAACATCGCGTAGACGAGGTTGATGACGGCGAGGAAGAAGGTGGTGGGTGACAGGAGCGGGAAGACGATGGTGAAGAAGCGCTTCACTGGCCCGGCACCGTCGATGGCCGCCGCTTCGATCATCGACTTCGGGATCGCCTGTAAGCCGGCCATGAAGAACAGGAAGTTGTAGGAGACCTGCTTCCAGCTGGCGGCGATGACGACCAGGATCATGGCGTCGGTCGGCTGCAGGGCATGATCCCAGCGATAGCCGATCGCGGCAAGCAGATAAGGCAAGAGACCGATGGTCGGATTGAACAGAAACCACCACATGATGCCGGCAACGGCGGGCGCCACCGCATATGGCCAGACCAGGAGCGCGGCATAGACGCGGCCACCGCGAACGAGCCGGTCGAGGCTGACGGCGAAGACAAGCCCGAGCCCCACGGACAGCAGCGTTACCGCCGGCGCGAAGATGGCCGTCACCTTCAACGAGTTGAGATAGGTCGGCTCCTGAAGAAGGTCGGCGTAATTGGCGAGGCCGACCCACGTCGTGGACAGACCGAAGGCATCCTCGCGCTGGAAGGACTGGAGGACAGCCTGGGCCGCCGGCCACAGGAAGAAGACGACGGTCACTGCGATTTGCGGCAAAAGGAGCGCATAGGGCAGCAGGCGGTTGCCGAAAACGGTGCGCTTGGTCTGCATGAAGGAAACCGGATCGAGGAGCGCGGATGCGGCTTACCCGGCCGCCATCCGCAAGAAGACCGGCGCCGGACGGGAAGCCCGCCGGCGCCGGATCTAGCGAGGAAGCGGCGGGATCAGCCGTTCGCGGCGCGGAAGTCGGCGATCAGCTTGTTGCCGCGCGTCACGACGGAGTCGAGCGCCTCCTTCGGAGCCTTCTTGCCGGCTAGCAGATTCTGGAACTCCTCGTCGATCACGTCGCGGATCTGCACGTAGTTGCCGAAGCGCAGGCCCTTGGAGTTGTCGGTCGGCGGGTTGAGGGTGATCTGCTTGATGGCGACGTCGGAGCCGGGATTCTTGGCATAGAAGCCCTGCGCCTGGCCGAGCTTGTAGGCCGCCTCGGTGATCGGCAGATAGCCGGAATACTGGTGCCAATCGGCCTGCACCTCCGGCGACGACAGGAAGGTGAAGAAGTTGGCGACACCCTTGTACTCGGCGTCGCTATGCCCCTTCAGCACCCACAGCGTGGCACCGCCGATGATCGAGTTCTGCGGGGCGCCCTGCACATCGGAATAATAGGGCAGCATGCCGAAGCCGACCTGGAAGTCCTTGGAGTTGGCGATCACGCCGGCGCGCGAGGCCGACGAATTCATGTAGATCGCGCATTCCTGGCTGTAGAACTTCGGCGGCGCGTCGTTGCCGCCGGCCGGACCGCCATACTGGAACAGTCCCTCGTCCTGCCACTTCTTGAGGTTAGTCCAGTGACGGACCTGCAGGTCGCCATTGACGGTCAGCTCGGCGTCCATCCCGCCGATGCCGTTCTGAAGGGTGCCGATCGGCTTGTTGTGCCAGGCCGACAGATTCTCAAGCTGCAGCCAGGAGATCCAGCCGGTGGTGAACCCGCACTTGGCGGCACCCAACGACATGATCTTCTTCGAATAGGCTTCGACGTCTTCCCACGTCTTCGGCGGCTGCTCGGGGTCGAGCCCGGCCTTCTTGAAGACGTCCTTGTTGTAATAGAGGATCGGCGTCGAGGAGTTGAACGGCATCGACAGCATGTTGCCGTCTGCGTCGGTGTAATAGCCGACCACGGCCGTCAGGAACGCCTTGGGATCGAAGGCGGTGCCGGTGTCCTTCATCAGCTGGTAAACGGGGTAGACGGCGCCCTTTGCCGCCATCATCGTACCCGTTCCCACTTCGAACACCTGGACAATGTCGGGCTGCTGCTTGGCGCGGAAAGCGGCGATGGCGGCCGTCATGGTTTCGGGATAGGAGCCCTTGTAGACGGCCGTTACCTTGTACTCGTCCTGCGAGGCATTGTACTTGGCGACGATTTCGTCGAGCTTCTTGCCGAGCTCACCGCCCATGGCGTGCCACCAAGTGATTTCGGTGGCGGCAAAGGCGGAGCCGGACATGAGGGTCAAGGCTAGTCCGGCGATGAGGGACCGCGTCAGCATGGCGTCATCCTACGTTCGAGGTTGTCGGTGACGGAAAGCAGTAGGAGCGGCATGTGACAGGGGCATTGCCTCCTCGTGACGGTTCGGTGACGAGCGCGAGCGGACAAGGCGACTCGTCCCGCCACGGCGAAAGCCGAGGCCAAGGCGCTGGAAAACTTGTCAAAATCACGGGGCCGGACCGAGCTTCCGACCATCTGAGCGTCTGTTGCGCGCCGCGATGAACCGCATAAGCGACTAAACCTTTCGTATATGCGCATTTTCCCTTATGTTGCCAATGGGACGGCTTCCTTCCCGCTTCGAACTAAGAAAATCTGACAAGCAGTTTACGCTGAGGGAGCAGCGCCAAATATCCGGTCCACCTCACGTCAGACGATAGGGAGTTGCGCCGAGGGCAAGGTGCGAGACCTCCCGTCAAAACCATGGTTTTCCGCGTCGCACGCGCCAATATGTCTAGCAGACAGACACAATAAACTTACAAATCCAGATTCTACACCCTTTTATTCAGCAATATCGAGCGTCGATTGTATCGTTTCACCTTAAGTTGAAACAAAGCACAACGATAAGTATCGCGACATTTGTTCAGATGTCCGCACTGGCTTGCGAAGTTTGGCGATCGAATAAACGGCAGCTTAACCCCGCATGTTCTGAAATGCGTCTCACACATGCGAATGCGCGGTTCAGGCAAGACAATTGGCTGAGCGATTGCTTTTGGGAGAGAGAGATGCGCTGGACTGTTGGCAAACCCAGGTTGAAGGCCTGGCGGATCGGCATATTGGGCAAGATCGTTTCCGGCTTTCTGATAGCGCTAACGTTGATGGCTATCGTGGCCGGGGTCGCGCTCCGGACCTTCTCCCAGTCGAACAGCGTGGTCACCGATCTCGCCACCCGCAACGTCGAGGTCGGCATCGCCAATGACATCCAGGCGAAGTTCCTCGAATACCGGCGTCTCAGCCGGGAACTCATCTACACGTCGCTTCCCGGCACGGCCCAGGCCACCGAAAAGCAAGCCGAAGTCCTGCGCGCCGCCATCGCGGACGGTGTCAGCAAGGTCTCCGATTTCGGACAGCGCGACACGTTGCAGGAGCTGAGCCTGGAGTTCGAGTCCTACGCGACCGAGCTTGCCCGCATCGGCACGGAAAAGGCCAAGCTCGCGACGATGCGCGTCCAGTCGATGGAGCCGGCCATTGCCGCCGTGCAGAAGGGCCTCGAAGACGTCGCCGCCATCGCGCTGGCCACCAGCGACGCCTCGACGCGCGACACGGTCAACGAGATCCTGCGGCTGGTGCTGCTGGTGCAGAACCAGGTCAACGTCGCCCTCGCCAATCTCGACGACGAGTCCCTCCAGGCAGCGCTCGACACGCTGACCACCGCCGACAGCTGGATCGACTCCTCGGCCAAATCCGGTCCCAAGGAGATGCGGTCGACCTTCGCCGAGTTGCGCGACAAGGCGCGGCAATACGAATCCGACTTCACCGTCATCCAGGCGTCGAGCCTCCAGAACATCAAGGATGTCGCGGCGCTCAGCGACAAGGTCACCGGCATCATCAACACGCTCGATGCCTTCATGGGCGTCGCCAACAAGAGCCAGTCCGCCCTTCAGGCCAAATCGGAGCAGATGCTGGCCTCGTCGGAGACCATGCTGTGGGGCATCTCGGCCGGCGGTCTGGTCGTCGGTCTCGTTCTCGCCCTTCTTCTCGGTCGCGGCATTTCCCGGCCGATCGTATCGATCACCAGCGCCATGCAGCGCCTGTCCGCCGGTGAGCTGACCGTGACCATTCCAGGCCTCGGTAGGACCGACGAAGTCGGCACCATGGCGGCGACGCTCAACGTCTTCAAGGAAGGGCTGGTCGAGAACGAGCGCCTGCGCGTCGAGCAGGACCATGCCAAGGCCATGACGGAGGAACGCCGGCGCGGGGAGATGAGCCAGCTTGCCGATGCGTTCGAAATGGCCGTGGGCGGGGTCGTCCAGTCGGTGGTCAGCGCGTCATCCCAGTTGCAGATGGCTGCCCGGTCGATGACGTCCGCCACGGAGGAGGTGTCGGGCCAGTCGATCACCGTCGCGAGCGCCGCCGAGGAAGCGTCCACCAACGTCGAGACCGTGGCGGCCTCGGCCGAGGAACTCGCCTCGTCCATCGGCGAGATCAAGCGTCAGGCGGATGAAAGCACCCGCGTCGCGTCCCGTGCCGCCAGCGATGCGCAGGCGACGGCCAACCGCGTTCGGGAACTCGCCGAAAGCGCCAATCGCATCGGCGAGGTGGTCAACCTGATCGACAATATCGCCAGCCAGACCAACCTCCTGGCACTGAATGCCACCATCGAGGCCGCTCGCGCCGGCGAGGCGGGCAAGGGCTTCGCGGTGGTCGCCGCCGAGGTGAAACAGCTCGCCGATCAGACCTCGAAGGCCACCTCGCAGATCTCCCGCCAGATCGGCGAGATCCAGTCGTCGACGCAATCGTCGGCCGAGGCGATCGTCGGCATCACCTCGATCATCGAGCAGCTCAACGCCATCGCTTCGTCGATCGCCGCGGCCGTCGACCAGCAGGGCGCGGCGACCAACGAGATCGCCCGCAACGTCGCCCAGGCCTCCTCGGGTACCCATCAGGTGTCGCAGAACATCGTCGGCATCACCCAGGCGGCAACCGAGTCCTCCAGCGCCGCAACCCAGGTGCTGGCATCGGCCGACGATCTCGCCCGCCAGTCGGACACGCTTCGCGACGAGGTCAGCCGTTTCCTGTCCTCGGTGCGCACCGCCTGAAAATCATCGTCTGACAGCAACTTCACGGCGGTCCCCCGGGCCGCCGTTTTCTTTTGCTCACTCCAGCCTGCGCCGGAACAGCCAGCCGGCAATCGGCAAGGTTGCGCAGGCGATCAAGGCCATCGGCACCGTCTCGACGACGATCTCGGCAAGCGGGATGTCCTTCAGGAACACGCCGCGGACGATCACCAGGAAGTAGCGGAGCGGATTGACGTAGGTGAGTACCTGCAGCCACTCGGGCATGTTGGCGATCGGCGTCGCAAAGCCGGACAGCAGCATGGCCGGGGCCAGAAACAGGAAAGCGCCGAGGATCGCCTGTTGCTGCGTCGCAGCCAGCGCCGATATGAACAGTCCGAATCCAACCAGGGAGATCAAGTAGAAGAAGGCGGCGACATAGAGGGCGACGACCGACCCGCGCAGCGGTACGCCGAAAATCCAGACGGAGGCGAGGACGAACAGGCTGATGTGCACGAAGCCGATCAGGATCGGTGGAATGACCTTGCCGATCAGGATTTCGTGCGTCCGTAGCGGCGACACCATCAACTGGTCGAAGGTGCCCATCTCACGCTCCCGGGCGATGGACAGCGCCGTGACCAGCAGGCCGACCAGCATGGCAATCGATGCGACGAGGCCGGGCACCATGAACCACGTGAACTCGAGGTTCGGGTTGAACCAGTTGCGGGCTGCCGTACCGACCCGAACGGATGCGAGCCGCTGGCCGGCTGGGGTATCGGCTGCGAGCCCCGCCGCGATCGAGGAAATGTAGCCCGAAACGATCTGCGAGGCATTGGAGCGCCGGCCATCGAGAATGATGGCGACCTCGGCGGTGGTCCCCGCCTCGATGTTGCGCGAGAAGTTGGCGCCGATCTCGACGGCGGCGATCACGCGCTCGCGGTCGATCGCTTCGCGAAGTTCTGCGGGATTGTCGGTTCGCTGAACGAGACGGAACTGCGGCGAGGCCTCGATGCGGCTGGTGAGCTCGCTTCCCCAATGGCCGGCGTCGCGGTTGAGCACCATCACGTCGACGTTGCGGACCTCCAGCGTCGCGGCATAGGAGAACACCAGCAGTTGGAGAACCGGCGGCGCGATTAGGATTATCCGGCTCTTCGGATCGCGAAAGAGGGTGAGGAACTCCTTTCGGACAAGGGCGAGAAGACGCGTCAGTCCCATGTCAGGCGATCCTCTTGGCTGTCTTGCGGATGGCAATGGCGAAGAGGACGAGGCCGAATCCGACCAGGACCAGGATGGCGCGCAGAAACATCGGCCAGATATCGCCGGCCAGGAACACCGACTGCAGGCTTGGGATCAGATAGCGGGCCGGCACGATCATCGAGATGTACTGGATTACCAAGGGCATCGAGTTGATCTCGAAGATGAAGCCCGACAGGAGAAAGCTCGGCAGGAAGCCGGACAGCAGCGCCAACTGCGAGGCGAGAAACTGGTTCTTGGTGACCGCCGAAATCAGGAACCCCTGCCCCAGCGCCGGCATGAGAAAAGCGGCCGACAGCGCATAGAGCGCCAGGATCGACCCTCGGAACGGCACGCCGAACAGGAATACGGCCAGAACGACGCAAAGCGTCATCGAACTGAGGCCGAGCAGGAAATAGGGAACGATCTTGCCGGCCAGAAGCTCCCAGGCGGTGACCGGCGTCGCCATCATCGCCTCCATGGTGCCGCGCTCCCATTCGCGGGCGATCACCATCGATGTCAGCAATGTGCCAACAAGCGTCATGACGATGGTGATAGACCCCGGCACCAGGAAGTTGCGGCTCTTGAGCTCGGGATTGAACCAGAAGCGCTGCTGGATCGAGAGCGGCGTCGCCGTGAGCGCCCGCTCGGCCGCCCGCTGCGCCTCCCAGGTCGAGACGGTGCCAGCGGCGTAGTTCTGCACGAAGTTGGCCGTGTTGGGGTCGGCGCCATCGACGATCACCTGCACCATCGGATGACGGGCGGCAGTGAGATCGGCAGTGAAGCCATCGGGGATGACCAGGATGCCGCCGATCCGACTCTGAACGAGGTCCGAGGTGAACTCGCGCCGGTCGCGCCCCATGGTCACGTCGAAATAGCGGGAGTTCTGAAAGCTTGCGGCCAGATCGAGAGTGGCGGGCGTGGTCTCCTCCAGCACGAGGCCAACGCGGGTGCGCGTGGTATCCAGAGACACGCCATAGCCAAACAGAAACAGCAGGATCAGGGGCAGAACAAGCGCGATGAGGATGCTTGAGGGATCGCGGACGATCTGGAAGCTCTCCTTGCGGATAAGAGCGAGAATGCGGCGGGCCCGACCTCGGCGATAGGCGTTCATGCGGCGGCCTCCCGTTCGCTTGCTTCGATCAGGGCGATGAAAGCATCCTCCATGGTGGGATCCGGCCGGTCGGGCCGCGCCACTTGGGCCTTGAGTTCGTCGGGCGAGCCGAGAGCGATCGACCTGCCGCGATAGATGAGCGAAATGCGGTCGCAATACTCGGCTTCGTCCATGAAATGGGTGGTCACGAGAACCGTCACCCCCTTTTCGACGAGGCCGTTGATATGCGTCCAGAACTCGCGGCGAGTGATGGGATCGACGCCCGACGTCGGCTCGTCGAGGAACAGCGCCTCCGGCTCGTGCATGACGGCGGCGGCCAGCGCGAGACGCTGCTTGAGGCCGAGCGGCAGATCCTTGGCCGACATGCTCGCATATTGCTTCAGGTCGAAGATCTCCAGCATCATGGCAATGCGCTCGCGCCGTCGGGCGCGCGAAAGGCCGTAGACACCGGCGAAGAAATCGAGGTTCTGAGCAACCGACAGATCCCCGTAAAGCGAGAACTTCTGTGCCATGTAGCCCAGCCGATTGCGTGCCTCGGCCGCGTCGCGGCGAAGATCGAATCCGGCGACCCGGCCCTCGCCCTCCGTTGGCTTCAGAAGGCCGCACAGCATCTTGAAGGTCGTCGATTTGCCGGCGCCATTGGGGCCGAGCAGGCCGAAAATCTGGCCGCGAGGAATGTCGAAGGTGATGCGGTCGGCGGCGACGAAATCGCCGAAACGCTTGGTAAGGCTGCGCGCCTCGATCACCGGCCGGCCGTCGCCCATGGCGCGTGGCGCCTGCGCCTCGGCCAGCACGGAACGACCGCCGGGGCCGCCGCCCAGCATGTCGACGAAAGCATCCTCGAAACGAGGGGCGGCGGGGACCAAGCGGGCGGCACCAAGGTCCGAGGCTGCGGCTATCGTGTCGGCGTCGCTTCCCGAGGTGAACACCAGCCGGATGGCCTCGCCCTGAATGACGCCGTCCACCACCTTGTCCTCGTCGAGCAGACGAGCCAGCAGCCGGCGGCGGCTTCCCTCGATACCGGCCAGGCGCTTCACCCTCCCCTCGACCCGATCGGTGAGGCCGGATGGCGTGCCGGCATAAAGCAGCTTGCCGGCGTTCATGAGAAGAACCCGATCGCAGGCTTCGGCTTCGTCGAGATAGGCGGTCGACCAGACGACGCCGATGCCTTCGGCGGTGAGGTTTTCGACCATTTTCCAGAGTTCGCGCCGCGAGATCGGATCGACGCCGACGCCGGGCTCGTCGAGCAGAAGGAGGCGCGGCTTGCGGATCAGCGCGCAGGCGAGACCGAGCTTCTGCTTCATGCCGCCGGACAGCTTGCCGGCAAGGCGACCGGTAAAGCGCTTGAGATCGGTGAACGTCAGCAACTCGTCGAAAACGGACGGCCGCTCGCCATGCGGCAGGCCGCGCATGTCGGCATAGAGATCGAGGTTTTCCTGAATCGACAAATCTTCATAGAGACCGAAACGCTGGGGCATGTAGCCGATTGCCGACTGAATGGCGGGCGCCTCGGTACGCGTGTCATGACCAAGCACGACGATGCGGCCGGCCTCCGGCTGCATCAGTCCCGTCATCAGGCGGATCAGTGTCGTCTTGCCGGCCCCATCGGGACCGACGAGACCGGTGATTTCGCCGCCCCGTATGTCGCCCGACACGTCATCGAGCGCCGGGGCGCCATCGCCGAAGCGCTTGACGATACCCGCGAGGCTGACAAGGACAGGTTTGCCTTCGGCCACGGTGCTCATTTGGCCTCGCTCTGAGCAGGCGGCAGATGAACCGTGACCGGCATGCCCTGTCTCAGATCCTTGCCCGGATGGTCGACGATGATGCGAAGCCGGTAGACGAGGTCGGTGCGCAGATCCGGCGTCTCGACGGCCTTCGGCGTGAACTCCGCCACCGGCGAAATGAAACCAACCTGCCCCTCGTAGCCCGCGCCGGTCATGCTGTCGGAGGTGACCTTGACCTTCAGTCCGGGGTGGACGCGGCCGAGATCGGGCTCGGAGACGTAGGCACGGACCCAGACCGGCTCGGTCAGCGCCAGAACAAGCACGTTGGTCGAGGATGCGACGATGGCACCCGGCTCGCTGACGCGCGACAGGATCACGCCGTCGGCCGGTGCCTTCAGTTCGGTATCGGCAAGCGACGTGCGGGTCGCGTCAAGCTGTGCCTCGGCAGCGCGAAGCTGGGCCTCGGCGGCCATGATGTCTTCCGATCGGCTGCCCTCCTCGATAAGCGAGAGCGCCGCCTTGGCACTGGCCACACGGGCACTCGCCATGTCCTTGGCGGCCGTCGCCGTGTCGAGGCTCGATTGGGCGACGGTGCCCTGGCTGCGCAACTGATCGGCACGGGAGAGAGCCAGCTCGGCATTGGCAAGGCTTGCGACCTGCTCCTCGTAGGCGGCGCGCGCCTTCGCGATCTCGGACGGGCGGGCGCCGGCCTTGAGCTTGTCGAGCGTCGCCTTGAGCGCCGCGACATTCTCCTCGGCAGCCCGAACGGCAATGTCGTAGGGGCCGGAGTCAAGGCGGGCCAGAACGTCGCCTGCCTTCACGGCATCGCCCTCTTCCACCATGACGCTGGCAAGCCGGCCGCCGACCCGAAAGCCGAGCGGCACTTGCCGAATGTCGACGTTGCCGTAGATCACCTGGGTTGGCGGCGACGGCACGAGAAATCCATAGCGTTGCGGCAGGCCGAGGTACCAGGCGGCACCGGCGCCTGCGGCGACGAGGAGCAGGACGACGGGGACGATCTTGTTCATGTTGCACTTTCCCTGATGGGATGGATGCTGGCGACGAGTTCGGCGGCGATACCGCGGATCGCTGCGACTTCGTCCAGTCCGACCGCCGACCATCCCATCTCGCGCAGGATGGTGGCCCGTCCGACGCGATAGACGATCAGCGAGCCGACCAGCGACAGCGTCCGCAGGCGCACGCGCTCGCAGTTGGCATCGAGTTCCAGAAGGATGCCGACGAGATGGCGCACGGCCGCCAGCATCGGCTGCATGAAGCCGGTGTAGATTCGGTCATAGGCCTCGGTTGGCTCGGCCTGCTCGCGAACCATGTAGCGGACCCAGACGGCCGACTCGTCGTCCGCGAACAGCGTCAGCATGGTTTCGCCGAGCACGGTCAGGATGGCGCGCGCCTCGTCCGCATCGATCGGCGGTCCACCCGACTGAGCCTCGGCAAAGCGGCCAAGCACCAGCTTCCGTCTCTCGCCGATACGGGTCTGCAGTCGGTCGATCAGATAGTCGGCGACAGCGTTGTAGAGGCCCCGTTTGTTGCCGAAATAATAGTTGATCGCCTGAAGGTTGACCCCTGCCTGCTCGGCAAGCTTGCGGGTCGAGACACCGTCGAAGCCATACTGGCCAAACAGTTCGAGCGCGGCGAGCAGAAGCTTTTCGCGCGTACCATCGTTACGGGTGATGTCTGTTGAGGATGGCTTTGTCATGCCATCAATCTAAGCCCTCCTCATTTTCAGTCAATCGACTGAATTACGGATGGCACGAAAGTGGCGCCAATCCCCCAGTGACGCCGGGCGAGACCTCCGAACCGGATGGGAGGGGATCGTCAGTCCCGAGACAACGCGACAACCGGGTCGAGCCGCGAGGCGTTGCGAGCGGGAAGGAAGCCGAACACCACGCCGATCAGCGTCGAACAGACGCAAGCGGCGACGATCGAAGTGGTCGAGTAGATCAAGGCAAAATCGCTGGAGATGAGCTTCACCAGCTGCCCGATGCCGAAGGCGGCGCCGATGCCGCAAAGCCCGCCGATGAGACACACCAAAACGGCCTCGATCAGAAACTGCTGGAGGATGTCGCCCTGACGCGCGCCGACGGCCATGCGCACGCCGATCTCGCTGACCCGTTCCGAGACCGACACCAGCATGATGTTCATCACCCCGATGCCGCCGACCACCAGCGAGATGACGGCGATGGCCGCGATCAGCAAGGTCAGCATTTGCGTGGTCGAGGTGATCGTCTGCCGGATATCGTCGGTATTGAGGATGAAGAAGTCCTGGCTGCCATGGCGCTGGGTCAGGAAACGCGTCACGTCCTGCTCGGCAAGGCTGGTATCGACGTCATCGGCGACGCGCACCGTGATCGAGCGCAATGACATGTTGCCGAGGAAGCGCGTCTGCACCGTCGTATACGGCAGATAGACGGACAGGTTCTGGCTGGATCCGAAGCCCCCCTGCTGGGGCTGGGTCACGCCGACGATCCGGGCAGGTACGTTGCCGATCAACAGGACTTGGCCTACCGGCGAGGTCGGGCTGTTCGCGAACAACGTCTTGAGCGTGTTCTCGTCGATGACCACGTCGGTTGTCCGGTTGCGCACCGACCTGGCATCGAAAAAGGTGCCCTCGGCGAGTTTGGTGCCGCGCGCGGCGAAATACTGCTCGCCGACGCCGTTGACCAGCGCGCTCGCCTCCAGCGATCCAACACGCAACGTTTTGTTGGTGGAAACCGTGGGCGTGACCGCCGCGACATAGCTTTGCCGGGCAAGTGCCTCGGCGTCGGAGACGACAAGCGTGGTGATCTTCCCCGAGCGGGTATCACCAAAACTGCGGCCGGCGAAAATCTCCAGCGTGTTGGTGCCGAGATTGGAAATGTTGGCCAGCACCTGCTGTTGGGTGCCTTGCCCGATCGCCACGACGGACACCACCGAAGCAATGCCGATGATGATGCCGAGCATGGTAAGAAAGGTCCTGAGGCGATGAGCCGCCATGGCCAGCACGGCCATGCGCAGCGCCTCCTTGAAGCGATCGACCACAGACCGCAGATAGCCGCCGCTTCTTGGACGTTCGCCCTGTGGTGCCGAAGCGGTGACGGGTGCGCGCTCCTCCGCCGCCTCGCTCTTCCGGTCGCTGAGAATGACGCCGTCGGAAATCTCGATGATGCGGCGGGCACGACTTGCCACGTTCATGTCGTGGGTGACGATGATGATCGTCTTGCCCTCGGCGTTCAGTTCTTCGAGGATGCGCAGCACCTCCTCGCCGGAGTGCTTGTCGAGCGCGCCGGTCGGTTCGTCGGCAAGGATGACGTTGGCACCGTTCATCAGGGCGCGGGCAATCGAGACGCGCTGCTGCTGACCGCCGGAAAGCTGCCCCGGCCGGTGGTCGGTGCGGTCGCTCATGCCGAGCCGATCGAGCAGGCTTTCCGCCCTTGCCCGCCGGTCGCGCGGCGCCATGCCGGCGTAGATGGCCGGGATCTCCACATTGGCGAGCGCGTCGAGTTCGCCGAGCAGGTGATAGCGCTGGAAAATGAAGCCGAAATGCTCACGACGGAGAGCGGCGAGTTCATCGGGCTCCAGCAAGGCGGTTTCCCGACCCGAGATGCGATAGCTTCCGGCGGTCGCGCGATCGAGGCAACCGAGGATGTTCATCAGCGTCGACTTGCCGGAACCAGACGCGCCGACGATCGCCACCATTTCACCCGCCTCGATCACAAGGTCGAGGTCCTTCAGCACGGTGATCGTGTCGTCGCCGGACGGAAATTCACGCCGCAGCTTTTCCAGCCGGATGAGCTCGGCCATGGCTCACATCCCCGGCGGCGGGCCGCCGCCGCCCCGTCCGAGCCTCAGCGATGAGGACGCCGCCGCCCGTTGGGCGGCCGTCATCTCGCCGGTCACCACCTTGTCGCCCTCAGCAAGGCCGGATTTCACCTCGGCGGTGACCTTGTCGTTAAGACCAACCTCGACCCGTCGCTCCGCAGTACTGCCGTCGGCGTTCAACACCCTGACCCGATAGGTTCCGTCGGGTGCACGGCTTCCCAGAGCGGCAGCCTGCACGGTGAGCACGTCTTCGGCGCGACCGAGTACGATATTCACCTCGGCGGTCATATAGGTCCTCAGGCGCCCTTCAGGATTGGGGACGCTGAAGTTGCCGTAATAGTAGATAGCCGATGACGAGGAGTTCGATGACGAGGAAGACGAACTTGCCGTCGAGATATCGGCATCGGTGCGGATCGACTCCGGGGCAGGATCGATGCTTTCGAGCGTCGCGTCGTAGCGGTGCTCGGAATCGCCGATGATGGTGAAATACACCTTCTGCCCCGGCGCCACGTGGATGACGTCGGCCTCTGATATCTCGGCCCGCACCCTCATGGTGTCGAGCTGCCCGAGAACGACGATCGTCGGAGCCGACTGGGCGGCGTTGACGGTCTGCCCGGCCTGGCTGACCACGGCGAGCACGGTGCCGTCGATCGGCGCGGTTATGCGGGTGTAGCCGAGATTGGCCTGGGCCGTCTCGACCGCCACTTCCGACGACTGGATTTCCGCGTCGAGGGCGGCGATCTGCGCCTCCGTCGTCTTGACGGTCGCCTCCGCGCTTTCAAGATCGGCACGCGCCACGGCATTCTGACTGACCATCGTCTGCTGGCGGTCCAGCGTCTGTCGGGCCAGCGTCAGCGAGGCCTCCTTTTCGGACCGCTGAGCGCGAACGCTGGCCAGCGACGCCTGCGCCTTCTTGAGATCGTTCTGCTGCGTCACCGAGTCGATCTCGGCGATGAGGTCGCCGGCTTTCACCCGATCGCCGAGTGCGACCTCAAGCGAGGTGATGCGGCCCGAAACCTGGGCGCCCACGGCGACAAGCTTGACCGGCCGCAACTGACCGGTGGCCAGCACCGTCTCCTCGACGCTGCCCCGCGTGACGTCGGCGGTCATCATGGTGACGGTCGGTGCTGCATAATAGCGGCCCCTGACGAAATATCCGGCCGCCGCCAACGCGACCAAAGCCACCAAAAGGATCAGGCCGCGACGGCTCTTGCGTTTGCGCGGAGCAGCGGTCATGCGCGGCGCCCCATGTAGTAGGCCAGGGAGGCAAGTGCCCCTCCGGCGAGGATGATACCCACCATCGGATAGACGGTTCCATTGTGCAGCAGCCCGACGGCGGCACTGGCAAGGCTGGCGACGGCGAACTGCATGACGCCGAGCACCGACGACGCCGTGCCGCGGTGAGCCCCGACATGGCTCATGGCAATCGCCGTCGAGTTGGCGCCGATCAATGGCCCGGTCGAGAGGCAGAGCATCAGAAGCGCGACGAGCAACGGCAGCGGGGCATCCGCCGCCGTGGCGACGAGGACGAGACCCATGATCACGTTGAAGGTCAGCGCACCGGCCATCACTGCTCTCGTCGAGAAGCGACGCAGCAACAGCCGGTTGACTTGCGAGGCGACGATCATGCCGCAGGCGTTGAGGCCGAACAGCCAGCCGTAGTGCTGCTGCCCGACGCCGTGGAGATGCATGTAGACGAAGGGGGATCCGGTGATGAAGGCGAAGATGCAGGCGGCCGCGAAAGCACCGGATAAGGCCGGAGCCATGAAGGAACGATTGGCAAACACTTCGCCGAAAGCCCGAACCACGCCACCGATCCCCTGGGCATGGCGCCGTTCGGGCGGCAACGTTTCGGGCAACCCGCGCGCGGCGGCCAACAGGCAGCCGACGCCGAACACCGTCAGGACGACGAAAATCGCCTCCCATGGCGCCACCGCCAGAATGTAGCCACCCAGAAGCGGAGCGACGATCGGGGCGAGACCTTGCACAAGCATCATCTGCGACAGGAAGCGGGCGCTTCCGCGCTCGTCGAACAGATCGGCGACGATGGCGCGGCTCACCACCATGCCGGCGCAGCCGCCGAGCGCCTGGCAGAGACGCAGGACGATGAAGCTCTCGACGGTCGGAGCGACGACAATTGCGGCTGATGCCAGGGTGAAAATCAGGAGGCCGGCGATCAGGGGCGGCTTGCGGCCGAACCGATCGACCAAAGGACCGTAGATGAGCTGACCGACCGACAGTCCGAAGAAGAAAACCGATAGCGAAAGCTGCACCCTACCCTCGTCGGTGCCAAAGGTCTCGGCGAGGCTGGAGAAGCTCGCGAGATACATGTCGGTCGAGAGCGGAGCAAAGGCCGTGAGGGCGGCGAGGATGAAGGTCAGGCTTAAGGTGTTGAGTTTGACGGACGCAAGAGGTGACATCGTTTCACGAACTTACCGGGGAAGCGCCGGCTCGCGGCTCAAGGCCATAGGATCAGTTGGCAGCCGCGGTGCGCAGACGCGGGCCGGTCTTGGTGTCCACCACTTCCGGCTTCGAGGCATCGACCACACCGTCCCAGCCGCCGCCGAGCGCCTTGTTGAGAGCGATGTAGTTGTTGGCGATGGCAACCGTGCTGGTGAGCAGCGAATCCTCGGCCGAATAGAGCGAACGCTCCGCGTCGAGCACGTCGAGGAAGCTCGATGAGCCCGACTGATAGAGAGACTGCGCCAGCTCCGACGCCTTGCGATAGGCTTGCGTGGCGGCGGACAGACGACCGTTCTTGATGCGCTCCTGCCGGAACGCGACGATGGCGTTCTCGACATCTTCCAGCGCCCCGAGCACGGACGCCTTGTAGGCGACGAAATACTGGTCGCGGGTGGCCTCGGCAGCTTCCTGCGCGGCGGCGAGCTTGCCGGCATTGAAGATCGGCACCGACAGGGACGGCCCAAGGCTCCAGGAGATCGACGAGGATTTCCCGAGATCGCCGACATTCATCGCCGTCGTGGCAATGGCGCCGGACAGGCTGATCGAGGGATAGCGCGCGGCAGTTGCGGCGCCGATCTTGGCCGTCGCCTGCGCATACTCACGCTCCGCCTTGCGGATGTCCGGCCGATTGGCGAGGAGATCGGCCGGCAGGCCGGTCGGCACGGGCTGGCGCGGCCTCGGAATGGCTCCGCCCCTCTTCATGCGGGCGTCGAGTTCGGCAGGAGCGCGGCCGGTCAGAACCGCCAGGCGATGAACGGCTTCGGAGTAAGCCGTCTGGAGGTCGGGCAGCCTGGCTTCGGTGCTCGCAGCCTGTCCCTCGGCATTGGAGACGTCGACCGCCGAAGCCGATCCCGCCTCGAACTTCTTCCGGGTCAGCCCAGCCGTCTCGCGTTGCGACGCCGCGCTTTGCCGAGCCAGCGCCATGCGCGCCTGATAGCCGCGCGCCGCCACGTAGTTCGAGGCGACATCACCGACCAGCGTCAGGAGAACCGAGTTGAGATCCTCATCAGCCGCCTGACGGCCGTAGCTCGCCGCCTCCGACGAGCGCGCGTTGGCGCCGAACAGATCGAGTTCCCACGATGCGTCGAAGCCGCCCTTGAACTGGTTGCGCACTTCGCCCTGGCTCCTCAGCCGCGACGCTGACGACGACGCATCGGCCGACGGTGCCAGTGCCGCGTTCGTCTGCCGCTCGGAGGCACGCGCCGTGCGAATTCTTGCCTTGGCGGCGGCAACATCGAGATTGCCGGCAACGGCCTCCTCGACCAGCGCGTTCAGCTCCTTGTCGCCGAGGCGTTCCCACCAGCGCGCGAGTTCGACAGGGCGCGCCGGCGTCTCGGCACCGGAGGAACTCCAGCTCGCCGGCAGAGTGAGGCTCGGGACCATATAGTCCGGTCCGACGGCGCAGCCCGACAGCAACAGGCCGAGAAGCGGGAGGCTGACTCCTGCTGCGCGGCGGAATGAGGAGGAGGATTTGACCTTCGTATCCGCGCGCAAAATCATGGCTGAACTGACTATCCCTTTTTGAACCGTTGCGATTTGGACCGCTTCGGAGCCGGCCGGCAAATCAAAAGAGGTTTAAAAGTGTAACGGATGCCGGCAACTCACCGTTTTTTGAACGCAACCGCCCCGCAGCAGCTTTGAGACACATAACGCAACGATATGTCGGGAATTACACGACGGTTGACGGGCAGCCGATCGGGGGCCAGTTCTCGGCAACGTTGAACAACGTAAGCGAGTGTGCCCGATGCCCACCCTTCCCTCAAGCCTTTGCACGAAACGCCTGACCCTGCGTCGCTATACACAGGACGATGCCGCCTGGTATGCGACGATGTCGCTACGCAACCGGGCACACCTTGCCCGCCATGAGCGGGACAACGCGGCGATGACGATTGCCACCGAGGCCGATGCCGTGGCCGCAATTCGCGGGTTCGAGGAGGAGGCGCAGGCTGGGAAGGCTGCGTTTCTCGGCGTCTTTCGCCGTGACGACGGAGCTTTTGTCGCGCAGATCTACATCGGCGTCACCAATGCCGACCTGCCGGGCTACCTGATCGGCTACTTCTGCGACGAAGCCCATGTCAGGCAGGGGTACGTTCTCGAAGCGGCGAGAGCTGCGGTCGACGCATTGTTCGGCGAGTGCGGCGCCTTGCGCGTCGGCCTCTGGTGCGACGATACCAACGTCGCCAGCCTGCGCATCGCCGAACGGCTTGGCATGCGCCAAGAGGGCCACGTGCGCGCCGACAAGCGACACCCCGATGGATCGATCACCGGTTCGCTTTGCTACGGCCTCCTGCGCGACGAGTTCCTCGCGCAGAAGGCGTAGCGCCCATTCATTCGGGGTGGCCGACCGCCGGCACGAAGTCGGACAGGTCCTCCCGGTCGAAATGGACCGTGCGTCCCTCTTCGGCCGACTTGTAGAGGGCCATCAGCATCTCGACCACCGCCACGCCGTCGGCAAAGGTTTCGTCGGGCGCCTGTCCCTTGCGGAAGCGCTCGACCATGTGGCGGTTTTCGTCGGTGTAGCCATAAACGCCGGCCTCATCCTCCAGCACCGGCATCAACCCCTGCTCGGCATTCTGCTTCTCGACCAGGTCTTCGCCTTCGCTGCCGCTGACCCGGCGCGACATGAACACCTTGAGACCGGTGTTGAGCGAGGAGAACTCCAGCGCGTATTCCGGCCCGAGCAGCTCGAGCTGGATGCGCAAGCCTGCGCCGACATAGGCCCAGGAGGTGGTCGCCTCGATGATCACTTCCTGCCCGAGATCATCCTCCAGCGTGATCATGCCGCGCGCGAAATCCTCGCTGGCCCGCCGACCGTAATCGACTGTCGGCCCCATGCGCTCCTTGAGTTCGGCCGCGTAGTTCGGCCGCGTCCACTTGAGACAGGCGATCGCGCCGGTGGCCGATTTCAGCTTCAGCGACGAGCGCGGCGCGTCCGGCCGCGTCAGCAGAAAGCGCGCCACCTCGACGGAGTGGCACATCATGTCGAGCAGCACGCCGCCGCCCTGCTGGTCGCCTTTCCAGAACCAGGGCTCGTGCGGGCCGGCATGCTCTTCGGCGGCGCGCGCCAGATAGGGGCGGCCTGCGGCCGGGACCGCCCGCCGCCAGATGATGTCCTTGCCGCGCGTGACGGCGGTGGAGAACACCTGATTTTCGAGGTAGCCGTGGATGAGCTTGGCGTCCTCGACGAGCCGCAACATTTCGCGCGCTTCGCGCAGCGTACGGGCCAGCGGCTTTTCGCAGGCGACGGCGTAGATGGTCGAGCGGCCGGCCTTCTTGAGATCATGCAGAGTCCGCATCACGTCGAGACGGGTGTAGTTGGGAGACAGCACCCAGATGGCGTCGACGTCCGGCGCCGTCAGCAACGCTTCCAGCGTCGGGTGGGCGGTACATGTCCCGAGATCGAGATCGCTGACGGCCTCGGCAAAGGCCCGGCGCTTGCCCTCGGTCGGCGAATAGACGCCGGTCACCTCGACATTGCGGACGCCGACGAGCGACTTCAGATGGAAATGGGCGATGAAGCCGCTGCCAATGAAGCCGATGCGGAGGGTCTGGCGCGGAAAATCGGTCGTCATCTCTGGTCCTCCCAGGTTTCTTGTCGTTGTGTCTTATCGGGTTCCGGCGGCCACGCGGCCCTCCGGCTTGGCGGGAGCGGTCGACGAGCGGACGACGAGTCCGGTCGGCATGACCACCTTGGCGTCCGGTGGAAGGCGGCCCGCCAGCCGCTCGATCATCAGCCGCATGACTTCGACGCCGATGTCGCGTTGCGGCTGGCGGACGGTGGTGAGCGGCGGATTGCAGGCCACGGCGAAGATGGTGTCGTCGAAGCCGACCACGGAAACGTCACCGGGCACCGAAACGCCACGCTCCCTCAGTCGGTTGATGGCGCCGACCGCCATTTCGTCGTTCGAGGCGAAGAGGGCCGAGAAGGAAACGCCTCGCCCATAGAGCTCGTCGATCGCCGCCTCGCCCGAAGCGAGGCTGTAGTCGCCACGTACCGCCAGACGCTCGTCGGGAGGGAAACCGGCGTCGGTCAGCGTCTTGCGCCAGCCGGCGACACGGGCGACGCTCATCACCTCCGGCACCGGACCGCTGAGATGGGCGATCGCCGTGTGTCCGAGATCCAGAAGATGCCGCGTGGCCATGGCGGCGGCGCCTTCGTTGTCGATCAGCACAGTTGGCAGCTTGCGTGTGGGCAGATACTCGAGTGCCACCACCATCGGCGGCAATCCCGCATCCTCGAGCTCCACGGGCATCGATCCGGTCATCAGGATCAGCCCATCGGCATGCCGCTCCCGCACCATGTCGATGTAGTGGTGAACCCGGGCCGGATCGGAACGGGCGTCGCCCATCAGCACCTTGTAGCCGGCCGACGACGCGACATCCTCCACCCCCTTGAAGACGTCGAGATAGAACGGGTTGGAAATGTCGCGCACCAGCAGGATCACCGTATCGGTGGCCTGTCGCCGAAAATGGCGGGCCTGGGCGTTCGGAACGAAGCCGAGCGCGGCCACGCAGCGCAGCACGGTCTCGCGCGTCTCGGGCCGCACGAGGTCCGGGTTCTTGAGTGTGCGCGACACGGTCGCCACCGACACGCCGGCCATGGCGGCGACGTCTCGAATGTTAGCGGAAGGCGACATGACGATCAGACCCTCAACCGTGCCTGCCGCCCGTAGAGCAGCATCAGGAGCAGCAGCGTCACGCCGAAGATCACCTGCCGCCCCCAGAACTCGAGGTTGAGCGTGGTGAGCACGCTCTGAAGCAGGATCAGCGCGATGGCACCAAGCGCCGTACCGGTGTAGGAGCCGGCGCCGCCCGCCAGGGACGTGCCGCCGATCACCACGGCGATCACCGACGGCAGCACGTACTGGTCGCCGACGCTGATGAACGAGTTGCCGGTGTAGCCAATGACGCAGACGCCGGTGAAGCCGCCGAACAGGCCGGCAAGGCCGTAGAGCAGCACACGGATGCGACGAGCCGGAAGACCGGTGAGAATGGCCGCGTTCTCGTTGGACCCGACGGCGTAGATCGACCAGCCGAAGCGCGTCCGCTTCAGCATGAGCGCCATCAACACGATGATCGCCGCCCAGACGAACAGGATGCCGGGAATGCCGAGGAAGGCCGAACGGTTGACGAAGGCCATCAACGCCGGCGCCGCATTGCCGGACGGCACGCCGCGCGACAACACCACGAGACCGCCCTGGATGACGCCCATCATGCCCAGCGTCATGACGAGGGGAGGAATGCGCAGGTAGGTAACACCGAGGCCATTGACGATGCCGATCATGAAGCCGGCAAAGCAAGCTGCGGCAAACGCCATGGGTATGGCGGCATCGGAGCCGTTCATCACATTGCCGGCGATGACGGCGCCGAGCGAGATGACGGCGCCGATGGAGAGGTCGATGCCCTCGCGCCCGCCGAGAATGACGAGGTTCTGCCCGGCCGCGGCGATGCCGAGGATGGCGGACACGGTCAGGAGGCGGACGATCTGGTCGCCGCGTGCAAAACCGGGCGACACCAGTTCGCCGATCACGAGCAGGGCCAGGATGGCGACGGAGGAGATCAGCAGCGGGTTCTTCGCGAGGTCGACGAAGCGGTTCATGGCTCTCCCTCCTCAGCGCCGGGTGACGAGGACGCCGCCGGCCAGCGCGGCGAGAATGATCAGGCCCTGGACCAGGGTCTGATACTCGAACGGCAGTCCGGCAAAGAAGATGACCGAGCCGATCATGCCGACCACCCAGGCACCGAGGACCGAGCCCAGCGTGCCGCCGACACCGCCGGCAAGCGCCGTCCCGCCGAGCACCACCGCCGAGATCGCCGACATCGCCAGCGTCTGCCCCATGAGGGGATCGCCGCTCGCCGTCTCGCCGGTGAGGCAGAGGCTGGCAAAGGCGCCGAACAGGCCCGACAGCATGAAAGCCGAAACCCGCAGCCGCCCGAGTTCGAGGCCGGTCTGGAAGGCGGCGGTCCTGAGCCCGCCAACCGCCTTGAGGCGCGTCATGAACGGCCGCGCAGCCAGGAAGGCGGCAATCAGGAAAGCCAGGAGATAGATCACGTAGACCGTCGGCACGCCGGCAACCGTTCCTGCATAGGTACGCCAATAAGGCTCGGGCACCGGCATGCCCGCCTGCGGCAATACCCAGAGGGCAAGACCGGAGAACACGATCGACGTCGCAAACGTGGTCACGATCGGCTGGAAGCGCAGACCGGCGATGATCAGGCCGTTGACGAGACCGCACCCTGCCCCGACGGCCATGCCGACCAGGAGGCCGACAACGACGGCCGTGCCATCGCCGCCGAGCGCGGCGATCACCGTGACGGTGACGACATTGACGAGCGCCACGATGGCGCCGACCGACAGGTCGATGTCGCCGCCCAGGATGACGTAGGTCTGGCCGATCGCCACCAGAACCAGCGGCAGGAACGTGGTGAGGTTCGACTGAACGACCGACGGTTCCAGGAAGTTGGTCTGCAGCACCGCATTGACGACGAGCAGAACGACAAGCGCCGCCGCCGTCACGATCCAGGTGCGGCCGCCGAGTTTTCTGAGCCCGGTCATGCCGCGTCTCCATAGGAAGCACGTGTCAGCTCGAAGGGCGTCAGCCGATCGCCGGTCAGATCGGCGGTGATGCTGCCGCCGTTCAACACCAGCACCCGATCGCAAAGGGAGAGGAGTTCGCTGTCCTCGGAAGAGTAGATGATCACGGTCGCCCCTTCGTCGGCGAGCTTGCGCGCGAGGAGATAGAAGTCGCCCTTGGCGCCAAGATCGATCCCCTTGGTGGGATCGTCCAGCAGCAGGAGACCCGGCGCCGGTGACAGCCAGCGCGAGATGAACACCTTTTGCTGGTTGCCGCCGCTGAGCGAACCGATTGGCGCGTCGAGACCGGCGTAGCGGGTGTTGAGCCCGGCCAGCACCTCGGCGAAGCGCTCGCGGAAAACCGCGCCGGGCACGACATGCCGTCCCTCTCGCACGAGGCTTGCAATCGCGGTGTTCTCGAAGATCGAGCGGCCGGGCAACGCACTGTCGCGGCCGCGATCACCGGAAACATAGGCGATGCGATGGGCCATGGCGTCGGCCGGTCGACGGGCCGTGACGTCGACGCCATCGAGGCTGACGGAGCCGCTCTGGAACGGTGCGGCGCCGAAGAGGCCGGCGAGCAGCGCTTTCTGCCCCTGCCCCTGCAGCCCGCCAAGTCCGAGGATTTCCCCGCGCCGGGCCGTGAACGAGACCGGCCCCAAGCGGGCCGCACGCACATCCTTCACCGCGAGGCGAGCATCGCCTTCAAGCGGCTTGTGATCGCGAACGGACGCGGCGATGGCGCCGGTTTCGCCGACCATGGCGTAGACAACCGCGTAGCGGTCAGTCTCGGCGGCGGCGAACTCGGCCACCGTCTGGCCGTTGCGCATCACCGTGATGCGGTCGGCGATGGCGAACACCTCGTCCATGCGGTGCGAGATGAAAATGGAGGAGACGCCTTCGGCCTTGAGCTCGCGCAGGATTTCGAAGAACACCTCGACCTGTCGGCGATCGAGCGTCGCCGTCGCCTCGTCGAAGATGATGATCTTGGGTTTGCGCGCCAGAACCTTCAGGATTTCGGCCAGTTGGCGCTGATCCGGAGACAGGTCCGAAACACGGGCGTCCGGCGTGAAGCCCTTACCGGCCACCGCTGCGACGCGGGCGATCAGCGCCTCGGTCTCGCGCCGGATGGCGGCGCGGTCCGTAAAGCCAAGGCGATCGCGCGGCTCGCGGCCGAGGAAGACATTCTCGCCGACCGACAGCTGCGGCACCAGCGAAAGCTCCTGGTAGAACAGCGCCACGCCCTGCTCTTCGGCAAGACGCGGCGAACCGAGGGCCGCCGCCTGTCCGTCGATCGACACCTCACCGGCATCGAGGCCGACCGTGCCGGCGATGATCTTGCAGAGCGTCGACTTGCCGCAGCCGTTGGCACCGAGCAGCGCATGAATCTCGCCGCGCTCCACCGTCAGACGAGCCTTGTCGAGCGCGTGCACGGCGCCGAAGCTTTTGGATATGTCGCTGGCACGAAGAACTGGTTGCATCGGGGCATCCGGATTCGGATCGGCAACAGAGAACCGTCGCACGCGTGAACCGCGCACGTCGGACGAGGCGAAAAAGACGGGCCGATCCGGGAGGAAGAAGGACCGGCCCGCTCAGGAGTTTACTTGAAGAACTTGGCCGCGTCGTCGATCGACACGACGTCGGTCACCGACCAGTAGCCCGGCTTGCCTTCGGATTCCTTCAGCTTCTCAGCCAGGTTGTCGTTGGAGACGAACGGAATCGGAATGTAGATGGCGTTGCCATAGACACCGCCGAAGACGCCGTCCTTGAACTCCTTGCCCTGCAGCTTCAGGACCGCGACGTTGAGCGCCGAGGCCATCACGCCCGGAGGATTGACGGAGGCGCCGGACGTCAGGCCTTCCTTCGACCAGAGATCCATGAAGTCCTTGCGGATCTCGCCGGTGGCAACGATCGACTTCTGCTTGCCGGCCGCCATGATGGCGCGCCACGTACCGGCGGCCATGCCGTCCTGCACCCAGATGCCGTTGATGTCGGGATAGGTGGCGAGCAGCGTCTGCGCCGTCTGCTGGCCCTGCGCCTGATCCCAGTTGGCGTTGGCCTCGTTGAGGATCTTGATGTCGGGGAACTTCTTGAAGACTTCCGTGTAGCCCTCGACGCGCATCTGGTTGGCCGGATGGCCGGCAACGCCGTTGATCGTGACGACATTGCCCTTGCCGCCCAGCGTGTTGGCCAGCCACTCGGCCGACTTCATCGCCCAGCCCTTCTGGTCGATACCAACGTAGATGGCATCCTTCGACGACACCTCGGCATCGGTGGCGACCACCAGGATGCCCTTGGCCTTGGCCTGAGCGAAGATCGGATCGAACGCCGTCGGGCTGTTCGGATTGATGATGATGGCGTCGACGCCCTGGTTGATGAAGTTGCGGACGTTGCCGATCTGGCCTTGCACGTCGACGTTGGCCGACTGCACGACGACGTTTACGGTGACGCCCTTGTCGGCCCATGCCTTGGCGGCAGCCTGCGCCTCCTCGATCATCTGGGTGCGCCACTCGCTGCCGACCCAGCCATTCGACAGGCCGATGGTGAACGTATCGGCCGCCGACGCCGCGCCAACCGCGGCCACGGCGATGCCCGCCGCCAACAGAACTGATTTCATTGTCGCCTCCCTGACGCGCCGCAAACCGGTTTCCGGTCCGCCGGCCATGTCGTTTGCTGTCGTTTCCTCAGGGACCTTCGCTTGCCGGCAACCGCCCGCGGCGAAATGATCCCATGGGCCCTCACTGCCCGACGAGCATGATGTAACCGGTTACATTGGCCGTCAATAGGTCCTTTCGCCTATAGTCGCGGCGCCTGACAACCCTGGGAAGCAGAGGTTTCTGCGTGCCGCTCAGCCGAGCGCAGCGTCGAGATCCGCGATGATGTCGGCTGCGTTCTCAAGCCCGACGGAAAGGCGGAAAGTGCCCTCGCCCGTCCAGTCGCGATAGGCGGCCGCATCGTCCCCCTCGAGGTGGAAGGACGAGGCGATCAGATCGTCGGCTGGAATGTGGAACAGCAGGCTGCGCGTCTTGCCGAGCGAAACGGCATAGGCCACCGTCTTGAGCCGGTCGGCGAACCGCCGGGCCAAGGCCGGACTATCATCCGCAACGAAGGACACCATGCCCGAGAAGTTCCGCATCTGGCGGACGGCGAGATCATGTTGCGGGTGGCTCAAGGCGCCGGGCCAGTAAACGCGCTTCACGCGCCGATGAGTCTCAAGGAAGCTCGATACGGCACGGGCATTCTCCTCGTGCGCCTTCATGCGGATCGGCAAGGTCTCAAGGCCCCGCAGGATCAACCAGGCTGCGAAGGGATTGAGCGCGGCTCCAAGATGGATCAGCGACGTTTTCCTGAGATCGGCGACGGCATCGGCCTTGCCGATCACCGCGCCGCCCAGCGCATCTCCATGGCCGCAGGCGTATTTGGTCAGCGAGTGAACGACGAAATCGGCGTCAAGCTCCAGCGGCCGCGTGGCAACTGGCGTCGCCATGGTGGAATCGACCGAGAGCTGGGCGCCGGCGGCATGGACGATTCCGGCAATGGCCGAAATGTCGGACAGACGGAGAATCGGGTTGGCCGGCGTCTCGATGTGAACGAGCTTCGTCTCGGGACGGATCGCCGCCGCCACCTTCGCGGGGTTGGAGGTATCGACGGCGCTCACCGCGATGCCGAGGTTGGGCAAGCTGTCATGGGCGAACTCGGCGACGCCGGCATAGCAGACGTTGGAGAGGACGAGATGGTCGCCGGCCTTCAGCCGATTGAGAAACAACCCGGTTATCGCCGACATGCCGCTTGCGAATGTCAGCGCAGCCTCGCCGCCGTCGAGGTCGGCAAGCCTCGCTTCCAGGGCGGCGGCGGTCGGATTGCTCCACCGCGTGTAGAAATGGGGAGCCCGGTCGTTGAGATCATTGGCCGAAAAGCCGATGTCGTCGGGATGAGCATAGAAGCTCGAGGCCGGAACCAGCGGGCTGAGAACCGGTTCGCCAGACTGGGCGGCCGGCAGGCCGGCGTGGATGGACTGGGTCTCGATCTTCATGAAGGTTCTCCCGGTTGGTGCGGCGCAGCAGCCCGCACATTAGCCCCGCCGCCGGAGCGTCCTAAGGAACCGAATTCCGCCATTGCACCCTTCGGCGCATTTTCTTTCCGCCTTCTCGTCCATACTCGCAATCGCATTGGGGACCACTTGAAGGCAACAAGATAGGGGTATATACCCGCGTCATGGACTCACCGTGCTATTGCGACCTCCTCAGAACTGCGGCGCGCAAGACGACTGCCATCTACGACCGGTACCTTGGCGAGGTCGGGCTGACGCTTGCCCAATACAAGCTCTTGAAGAAGATCGATCGTGCCGGAGAGCTTTCGATTTCCGAGCTCGCGGCCGCCTGCGATCTCGACCGATCCACCATCGGTCGCAACGCTCAGGTTCTGGGAAAGCACGAGCTCGTCGAGGAAACCAGCTGTGGCGACGGCCGGCGCTGCATGTTGACGCTCACCGAGACGGGCCGAAGCCGTCTTGCGGCCGCCGCGCCGCTCTGGCAGACGGCGCAGGCCGAGATCGAGGCCATGCTCGGCCCCGACCAGATCAGGGCGATCACCGCGATTTCCGGCGCTCTTTAAGTCCCCTGTCGCTTCTTTTCACGAAAGCCCGCCGATGACGACGTCCGCCCTCCCGGCCTTCTTTGCCCGTCGCAACATTCACTATGGCTGGGTGGTCGCCGCCGTCACCTTCGTCACCATGCTGGCAACGGCAGGGGCCCTCGGAGCACCGGGCGTCATGCTGCGGCCGCTCGAGGCCGAGTTCGGCTGGAAGAACTCCGATATTTCCACCGCCTTCGCCGTCCGCCTGGTCCTGTTCGGCGTGATGGGGCCCTTCTCGGCAGCGCTGATGAACCGCTTTGGCGTCCGCCGGGTGGTCGTCACGGCCCTTTTCCTGATCATCGCCGGCTTCGGATTCTCGGTCACCATGACCGAACTCTGGCAGTTGATGCTGTTCTGGGGGCTTATCATCGGCTTCGGCACGGGCATGACGGCGCAGGTGCTCGGCGCAACGGTGGCGACCCGCTGGTTCGTCAGCCGGCGCGGCTTGGTCGTCGGCCTGCTCACCGCGTCCAACGCCACCGGGCAGCTCATCTTCCTGCCGGTGATCGCCGCGGCCACCGAAGCGTGGGGATGGCGGGTCGCCCTGGGCCTGGTTGTCGCCCTCCTCGCCGTCGCGCTGGTCGGTGTGCTGGTGTTGATGCGCGATCGGCCGGCCGATGTCGGTCTTGCGCCCATGGGAGGTACATTCCAAGCCGCCCCGCCCCGCACAGCCGGCCTGTTGACGCTCGTGTCGGCGCCTCTACTTGGCCTGCGCGACGCCTCCCGCTCCTATGTCTTCTGGGTGCTGTTCGTCACCTTCTTCGTCTGCGGCCTGTCGACCAACGGCCTGATCCAGACGCACTGGGTATCGATCTGCGGCGACTACGGCATCCGTCCGGTCAGCGCGGCGGGGTTCCTGGCCTTCGTCGGCCTGTTCGATTTCGCCGGCACGCTGCTATCCGGCTGGCTGTCCGACCGCTACGACAATCGCTGGCTGCTGTTCTGGTATTACGGCCTGCGCGGGCTATCGCTGCTCTATCTGCCGCTGACCGGCTTCGACCCGCTTCTGCTTGCCGGCTTTGCCGTGTTCTACGGCCTCGACTGGGTGGCGACGGTACCGCCGACCGTGAAGATCTCGGCCGAGCGTTTCGGTGCCGAGAAGGCGGGCCTCATCTTCGGTTGGGTGTTTGCCGGCCATCAGCTCGGCGCGGCCACCGCCGCCTACGGCGCGGGCTGGAGCCGCACCGACCTTGAAAGCTACGTGCCGGCCCTCGTGGTGGCTGGCGGCTTTTGCCTCGTGGCAGCGGCCCTCTGCCTCACCATCGATCGCAAGCGCGAGCCGGCGGAACCGCTGCCGCAGGCGGCCTGAGCTCCATTACAGGAGGAAGGTTACGACGATCATCAGAACGAGGATGGCGCCGCCAGCGATGGCGGCGACCTGCCGCCCTGCGCCCGATGAACGGGGGCCGGATGATGCGCCACCACCCGCCGCGCGGGCGGCCTCGGCCTTCTTGCGCGCTTCGCGCGCCTTCTTGTCGAGCTTGACGACCTCACCCATGCTGTCCTCCGTTTGCCTTGATGCCGCCTCTCAGCCGGTAACGCCGTCAAGCGCCGCGGTGACGCGGATTTCGCCGACCGTGTCGCCCGCCCAGGTTTTGACCGGAGGGCTGACGAGGGCCTTCATCTCGGCATAACCCGGATCATCGGGGGTGAGTTTCAAAATATCGAACAGAATTCGGGCCATCACCGCCTCCGAAGCCCGTCCGGCACCATCATCTATCTTCAGCGCAATACCAAGTCCGAGTTCCTTGATCGCCCCGATGAACACGCCTTCGGCGCCGGTTTTCACCAATACGCGGTCGCCAAGGGCCGTCATCGCCCGGGTGCAGAAGCGGCCTGTTCCGGCGATCATGAACGGTTCGGCAGCGGCGGCCAGCCTCAGGCGCTCTGCGGCGCGGGCTCGCGTCGCCGTCAGGCCGACACCGGTCACGAAACGGGCGAATCCGTGGGCAAGAGCGCGGGAAGCTACGGCGAAGGTTGGAATGGAGCAGCCGTCCGTGCCGCAAATGTCGGTCGCATGCGGCGTGCCGGTCATCGAGGCGCCAGCCGCGATCACTTCGCGCATCACCGGATGCTCGGCCTTCTCGTAACCACGCGGATCGGTACCGGCGACGACACAGGTGCAAAGGAAGCCCGTGTGCTTGCCCGAGCAGTTGTTGTGGATGCGACCGGGCTTTTCACCGCGCCGATGCAACTCGCCCTGATCGTCATGCCGTCCCGGCCAGTGCGGGCCGCAGGCGAGGCAGGTCTCGTCGAGACCGGCGGCGGCAAGCATCGCCCGGGCGGTTTCCACATGTCGGGGCTCGGCATTATGCGACGCCATGGAAAGCGCCAGCTCCGCGTCGCCGAAGCCGAAGCGGTCAGCGGCTCCGCTTTCAAGGAAGGGAAGCGCCTGGAATGGCTTCACCGCCGAGCGGGGAAAGCTGGGCCTCTCGATGTCGCCGACACCGAAGACCAGTCGGCCGTCGCCATCGACGATCGCGACCGCCCCCCGGTGAAAGCTCTCGACGATGGAGCCGCGCGTGACTTCGACCAGAACCGGATTTTCCATCGAACTCATCGTCCCTGTTTGTCGATCCAGGCGGCGAGACGGGCAATGGCCTCGTCGAGCACCTCGTCGCGCTTGGAAAAGCAGAAGCGTATGAACCGCTTTGGCGGTTCCGAAGCATAGAAGGCGGAAACCGGCACGGCGGCGACGCCAGCCTCTCGCGTCATTCTGAGGCAGGCTTCGGCGTCGTCGTCAATGCCGAGCGGTCCAGTGTCGGTGACCACGAAATACGTGCCGGCCGAAGCCAGCACGGAAAACCCGAGCGTCGCAAGCCCCTTCGAGAGACGGTCGCGCTTGGCTTGCAAGCCGGCGGCGAAGCCATCGAAATAGTCGTCTCCAAATGACAGCCCGTGCGCTACGGCCGTCTGGAGGGCGGGAGGCGTCGTAAAGGTGACGAACTGGTGCGCCTTGGCGATCGGCTCCATCAGCGCCGGCGAGGCGGTGACGTAGCCCACCTTCCAACCGGTCAGCGAAAAGGTCTTGCCGGCCGAACCGATGCGGACGACGCGGTCGCGCATGCCGGGAATCTGCATCGGCGAGACGTGCCGTTTGCCATCGAACACGAGGTGCTCATAGACCTCGTCCGAGATCACCACCGCGTCGTGTTTCAGGCAGAGGCCGGCAATCAGGTCCAGTTCCTCACGCGAGAACACCTTTCCGGCCGGATTCATCGGCGTGTTGATCAGGATCGCCTTGGTGCGGTCCGAAAAGGCGGCCGCGAGTGCCTGCGGGTCGAGCTCCCAGTTGGGCGGAGCGATGCGAACCGTCTTGGCGATGCCGCCAGCCTGCCGGACGATGGGCAGATAGCTGTCGTAGAGCGGCTCGATCAGCACCACCTCGTCGCCGGGACGGACGAGACCGAGAATCGCATCGGCGAGCGCTTCGGTGGCACCGGATGTCACCATCACCTCGGTCTGCCAATCGACATCGAGACCGTAGAAGCGTCGGTTGATCGCCGCGACCGCCTGTCGCAGCGCCGGCAGCCCCATCATCGGCGGATACTGGTTGGGACCGGCAAGGAAAGCCTCGGCGGCGGCGCGGCGCACCTCCTCCGGACCGTCGACGTCGGGAAAGCCCTGGCCGAGATTGATAGCGCCAGTGTCACGGGCAAGCCCGGACATGACTTCGAAGATGGTGGTGGGAAGGCCGGTGAAGATGGGATTGGTCGGTTTCATCGTCGATCGATCGTTGCAAAACCCGCCGACCCTAGTGGACCGCCAGCGCCCCCACAAGCCGTTTGCGGCGGTGACATCCTCATCCGGCGCATAGCTCGACGTCGCGGATCGAGGCCATCGCCTCTGGCGCGGGGCGGATCATCCGGCTAAGCTCATCACATCTCACGGGGTGCCCCATTCGGGGCTGAGAGGAGTTTCTCCAACCCGACGAACCTGATCCGGGTCATGCCGGCGGAGGGATAGAGCCATGCAGACAGTCGCCTGACGCGTTCCGCCGCCCGCAATTCCAACGACGGCCGAACGACCATGATTCTCGACGAACGCACCTACACCATCGCGCCGGCACATGTCGGCACCTATCTCGACCTCTATGTCCGCGAGGGCATGGCGATCCAGACCGGCCATCTCGGCAAGCTGATCGGCTGGTTCACCCAGGACATCGGCACGGTCAACGACGTCGTCCACATCTGGCAGTACGACGACCTCGCCGATCGCGAGCGTCGTCGCGCCGCCATGGAGGCCGATCCCGCCTGGCAGGCTTTCCGGGCCAAGGCAGCCCCCTATGTGCGGACGATGAAGAGCCGCATTCTCAAACCGACATGGTTTTCGCCGCTCGGCGGCACGGGGCTGCGACCATGACGACCATCGCCGCGCGACTTTATCAGGCAATCGACGGCCTTCTTGCAGGCCTGCTCGCAGTCGTCCTTGCGGTCCTGCTGGTGCTGGTATTCGGCGCCACGCTGCTGCGTTACGTCTTCTCGACCGGCTTTGTCGCTACGGAGGATCTCGGCATTCTCCTCCACACGGCGCTGGTCTTCCTCGGGCTGCCGCTCTGTGCCAGCGGATCGCTCGCCATGCGCATCGACGTGGTGACGCGCCGCCTCGGCCTCACGGGACGGAATTTGGCCGATGGCGCCTCCGACGCCGTCACGCTCGCCGCGAGCCTCGTCCTGATGCACGGTGCCGGCAAGGTGGCGGTGCTGATCGGCGGCACCTCCCCCACGCTGGGCATCGCCGAAAGCTGGCGATTCTGGCCGGTGGCGATCGGCGGCGCACTGGCAGCGGCCCATCTGATTCTCGGCTGCCTGTCCCAGGGGCGAACATGGTTGTTCGTCCTTGCCGTTGTCGCCGGGGGAACGAGCCTCGCAGCCCTGCCGCACCTGCCCCCGTTCATACCGGTCGCCCTGCCCAGCCTCGTCGCTTGCGCCGCCGCCTGTGCCGCTCTCCTCGTCGGCGCGCCCTTCGTGCACTCGCTGATCGTCGGGCTTGCCTTCGCCGTGCCCTTCGGCGCCCGTCTGCCCGAGGCGGCCATCGTGCAACAGACCGTGTCGGGCATGGGCAAGTTCCTGTTGCTCGCCATCCCGTTCTTCCTCCTTGCTGGCATGCTGATGAACGTCGGAGGCCTGGCCCACCGCCTCGTCCGGTTCGCGTCGACGCTGGTCGGACATCGGCGCGGCGGCATGGCCCAGGCAACGCTCGTCACCAATCTGATGTTCTCGGGCGTTTCCGGCTCGTCGATCGCCGACGCCGCCTTCGGCGCCAAGGTGCTGGCGCCGGCTCTCGTCGCCGATGGCGTCAAGCCCGAGAAAGCGGCGGCGATCGTCGCCGCAACGGCCGTCTTGCCCAACATCATCCCGCCATCGATCGCCTTCCTGCTGCTTGCCTCGGCCACCAACCTGTCGGTCGGCGCGCTGTTCGAGGGCGGCCTAGTGGCAGGACTGATCCTAGCTGCGGCCATGGCGGCGATGTTGCACGTCTCGGCCGATACCTCGCCCCGCCCCGCCGCCGACCGGCATGAGCGTCTCGCCGCGTTCCTCGCGGCTGTTCCCGTATTCGGACTGGCACTGGTCGTCTTCTTTGGCATCCGCCTCGGGATCGCCACCCCCACCGAAGCCGCCGCCGTCGCCTGCGCCTACGCGCTTGTCGCAGCACTGAGCGGGGCGAACGGCGGCAAAGCCGCGGTCCGGGCCTTCCTGCAAGCGGGACGCGAGACGGCGGCAATCGGACTCCTCGTCGCCTCGTCGGCGCCTTTGGTGTTCCTGCTGGCCATCGATGGCTTGCCTCAGGCCCTGGCCGGTTGGGTGACGAGTTTCGGCGGCAATCCGCTCGCCGTGATGCTCGCAGCCAACCTGATCCTGCTCGCCGTCGGCGGGCCGCTGGATGTCGGCCCCGGCATCCTGCTGTTCGCGCCCCTGCTGCTGCCATCGGTCGTCGCATCGGGCATCGACCCGGTGGCCTTCGGCGTCATTCTCACCGTCAACCTGATGATTGGCGGCCTAACGCCCCCGATCGGCGTCCTCGTCTTCGTGGCCTCCGGCATCACCGGTCTCTCCACCGGCGCCGTGTTCCGCGCCGTGCTGCCGCTCACCCTCACCCTCCTCGCCGCCACCTCGGCGATGGCTGTCGCCGTCGCCCTCTGGGCTCTTCTTTGACCTCGATATGCGGAGAAACTCCTGTGCCTATCCTCACACGTCGCGCCTTTTCCGCCGGCCTCGCCACTCTCGCCCTTCCCGCCGTCATCCGGCCGGCTCGCGCCACGCCCAGGGCGCTGACCGTCGCCTCGCTGCTCGGCGACGACAAGCCCGAGACCAAGATCTGGGTGAAGGTGCGCGATCTCGTCGAGGCCAAGCTTCCCGGCCGCTTCGATTTTCGCATCGTCGGCAACGCGGCGCTGGGCGGCGAGAAGGAAGTCGCCGAGGGCATCCGTCTCGATTCCGTCCAGGCCAGCCTGTCCACCCTGTCGGCGCTGTCGGCTTGGGTGCCGGAAACCCAGCTCTTCGACCTGCCCTTCGTCTTTCGCGACCGCGACCATGTCCGCCGCGCCACCACGGGCCCGATCGGCGACGAGTTCAAGGCGAAACTGACAGATCAGGGCTTCGTCACCCTGGGCTTCGTCAACTACGGCGCCCGTCACCTGCTCGCCAAGGAGGCGGTGACGACACCGGGCGGCGTCGCCGGCAAGCGCATCCGCGTCATCCAGAGTCCGCTGCATGTCGAACTCTGGAAGGCCTACGGCGCGCTGCCGACGCCCATCCCGATCACCGAGACCTACAACGCCCTGAAGACGGGCGTCGTCGACATGATGGATCTCACCAAGTCGGCCTATGCCGGCTTCCGTCTGTACGAAGTGGTACCCTATCTCATCGAGACCGCCCATATCTGGGCAACCGGTGCCGTCTATCTGTCGGCTGGCTTCTGGAACAGCCTCGCCGATGACGAAAAGGCGGTGTTCGCCGCGGCGATCTCCGAAGCCTCAGCCTATTTCGACACGCTCATGGAGGCCGACGAAATCACCTCCATGGAGGCGGCGAAGGCGGCAGGCGGCCAGATGATCGCCCCGGAAGACCGCGCCGCCTGGGTGAAGGGAGCCGAGGACGTATGGACGTCGCTGGCGCCCAAGGTCGGAGGCATCGGGCGGGTCAAGGAACTCGCCGCCCTGTAGCGCCAAACGAAAAAGCCGGCGCGCCTTGCGGCGGCCGGCTTTTTCGTCGAACGATACCTTGCATCAAACCAGGCGGCTCTGCTCCACGGCCGCCTCAATGAAGCTCGCGAACAGCGGATGCGGCTCGAACGGCCGGCTCTTCAGTTCAGGATGATACTGAACGCCGATGAACCAGGGATGGTCGGGAATCTCCACCGTTTCGGGCAGCACGCCATCCGGCGACATGCCGGCAAACGACAAGCCGCAGGCCTCCAGCCGGTCGCGATAGTCGATGTTGACTTCGTAGCGGTGGCGATGGCGCTCGTGAATGATCTCCGAGCCGTAGATTTCGGCGATCTTGGAGCCCTTGGCGAGATGCGCCTCGTAGGAACCGAGGCGCAGCGTTCCGCCCATGTCGCCGCCGGCCCTTCGCTTCTCAAGCGCATTGCCCTTCAGCCACTCGGTCATGAGACCAACCACCGGTTCGCTGGTGGGCCCGAACTCCGACGAAGAGGCCTCGGCCACACCGGCCAGAGCCCGGGCCGCCTCGATCACCGCCATCTGCATGCCGAAGCAGATGCCGAAATACGGCACCTTGTGCTGGCGCGCGAAACGGGCGGCCAGGATCTTGCCCTCCGAACCGCGCTCGCCGAAGCCGCCCGGCACCAGGATGCCGTGCACGTGGTCGAGATAGGGAGTGGGATCCTCCTTCTCGAACACTTCGCTCTCGATCCATTCGATCTTGACGCGGACGTTGTTGGCGATGCCGCCATGAACCAGCGCTTCGATCAGCGACTTGTAGGCATCCTTCAGCACCGTGTACTTGCCGACGACGGCGATGTTCACCTCGCCCTCGGGGTTCTTGATGCGATTGACGATGCCTTCCCAACGGTCGAGCTTGGGGGCCGGCGCCGCGTCGATGCCGAAGGCCGCCAGCACCTCGTCGTCGAAGCCTTCCTTGTGGTAGGCGAGCGGCACCTCGTAGATGGTGCCGACGTCGAGACCGGGAATGACCGCCGACTGGCGGACGTTGCAGAACAGCGACAGCTTCTTGCGCTCGCCTTCGGGAATCGGTCGGTCGCAGCGGACGAGCAGGATGTCCGGCTGGATGCCGATGGAGCGCAACTCCTTGACCGAATGCTGCGTCGGCTTGGTCTTGAGTTCGCCCGCCGAGGGAATGTAGGGCATCAGCGTCAGGTGGATGTAGACGCAATGCCGGCGCGGCAGCTCGTTGCCGAGCTGACGGATCGCCTCGAGGAACGGCATCGCCTCGATGTCGCCCACGGTGCCGCCGATCTCGCACAGCACGAAATCGTAGTTCTCGTTGCCGTCGAGGATGAACGCCTTGATCGCGTCGGTGACGTGCGGAATCACCTGCACCGTACCGCCGAGATAGTCGCCATGCCGCTCGCGGGCGATGATCTCCTGGTAGATGCGACCGGTGGTGATGTTGTCCTGCTTGTTGGCCGGGCGCCCGGTGAAGCGCTCGTAATGGCCAAGGTCGAGGTCGGTCTCCGCGCCATCGTCGGTCACGAAGACTTCGCCATGCTGATACGGAGACATCGTCCCCGGATCGACGTTCAGATAGGGATCGAGCTTACGGAGACGAACCTTGTAGCCACGCGCCTGCAGGAGAGACGCCAGAGCCGCTGCCGCGAGCCCCTTGCCCAAGGACGAAACCACGCCGCCAGTAATGAAAATGTACCGCGCCATGGGCCTTCAACCTATCTCTTCGCGGACCCGTTGGGGAGTGGTCCGACCGGTTTATCCAAAACAAAACGAAAAGGCCGCCCCGGAAAGTGTAACCTCCCCGGCCGACATTTCGCTTCAATCCGTTGTTCTATCTCACGAAAACGGCCGCGGAAGCCCGCGACCGTCTTTATCCGCTTTCTGCCGGACGGGGTCCGTCCTTAAGGGGCCGGCGCGGGATTGGCCGGCGTCGACGGGGCCGAATCGGTCGCAGGCGCCGCCGGAGCCTCTGCCGCAGGCGCGGCCGGAGCTTGCGTCGCCGGGGCGGCCGGAGCCTCAGCCGCGGGCGCGGCGGGAGCCTCGGCAGCCGGTGCGGCCGGCACTTCAACCGCCGGAGCAACCGGCGCGTTGCCCGGCTGGGCAGCGGGCTTGCTGATCTGGTTGAGCTGGTCGAGAACGCCACCCTTGCCGCTGCCGATCGGCTGGTCGCCGGCCGGCACGGTAGGAGCCGTCTGCACGCGGTCGAGGATGGACCCCTGCGAACCGGTGAAACGCGGCAGAATCGACAGTCCGATCGAAGTCAGGAAGAATACCGCCGCCAGAATGGCCGTAGTGCGGGTCAGCACGTTGGCGGTACCGCGGCTGGTCATGAAGCCGCCGCCGCCACCAATGCCAAGCGCTCCGCCTTCGGAACGCTGCAGGAGCACGACGCCCACCAGGGCTGCGACCACCATCAGGTGGATGACGAGAAGAACGGTTTGCA
>Ga0206117_100302_pt1 | contig 64064 bp, 58 predicted proteins | sample 3A5Ametagenome_FD_177997 | JGI IMG/M metagenome (GOLD analysis project Ga0206117, IMG submission 177997) | Enriched microbial communities from leaf-cutter ant dump, University of Wisconsin, Madison, United States - 3A5A | ecosystem: Environmental > Terrestrial > Nest > Insects nest > Nest dump... | reverse complement strand
GATGCGCGCCGGACTGATGGGTTGGTAACAGTGGTTCGATCGCTGCCCACTGCTCGTCGTCCAGCCAGAACTCTCCTGCCATGATCCAAACTCCATCGTTTGATGAAGTGAATCACGCCTATCAATACTAATCAATTGGCTGATTAGGTTTTGACCCTAGAGCCAAGCCGCGCCCTCTCCCCCCTTGTGGGGGAGAGTTGGAGAGAAGGGTGAACGTCCCGGTTTCCGAAAGAGGCGCCGGCGGTCAGCTCCCTGCCACCAGAATGTCGCGGGAGAGGCCGGACAGGATTTCCGGGCCGTCTTTCCGGAGGATGACGATCTCCTCTAGGCGGCAGCCATGGCGGCCGGGCAGGTAGATGCCCGGCTCGATGGAGAACACCATGCCCTCTTCGAGCACGGTCTCCGAGGTGGCGGTGATGTAGGGCGGCTCGTGGCCGTCTATGCCCATGCCATGGCCGGTGCGGTGGGTGAAGAACTTGCCGTAGCCGGCCTCGGTGATCACCGTGCGGGCGGCGGCGTCGACGTCGCGGGCGCGCACGCCGGGCTTGGCGGCGGCGAGCGCGGCCTGGACCGCCCGCTCGACGACGGCGTGGATCTCGGCGAAGCCCTCCGGCGCGCGGCCGACGATGGCGACGCGGGTGATGTCGCTCGGGAAGGCCGACTTGATGCCGCCGATATCGATCACCACGGCGTCGCCTTCGACGATGTGGCGGTCGGAGGCGGTGTGGTGCGGGAAGGCGCCGTTGGGACCGCTGCCGACGATCCAGAAGCTCGGGGCCGCGCCTTCCTGGAGGAAGTGGCTGCGGATGATGGCGGCGAGTTCGTTCTCCGTCATGCCGGGCTTGAGGGCGGCGACGGCGGCCTCTATCGCCCGGTCGGCGATGCCGGCGTTCATCTTGAGGAGGTCGTATTCGCGCTCGTTCTTGCGCATGCGCAGGCCGCCGAGCGTGTCGGCGGTGAAGGTGCGCAGCACGTCGGACGGCAGGGCGTCGAGCACCAGGAGGGCGAAGTCGGCGCGCATGGTCTCGTCGATGGCGACGCGGTCGGGCGCGTTGGCGCCGATGGCGGCCAGCGCTTGGCAGAGCGCGACATGCGGCCCCACCTCGTCGGTCCAGCGGAAGAAGTCGATGTCGGTGTGCTGGCGCACGTCGTCGGCGTTGAGCGCCGGCATCAGGAAGGCGGTGCCGCCTGGCGAAACGAGAAGCAGGCACGGACGCTCGTCGGACGCCGGCGTGAAGCCGAGCAGCCATTGCATGTGCGAGCCGGGAGCAACGGCGACGAGGCCGGTTTCGGTCGCGACCATCCGCTCGCGCAGAGCGGCGAGGCGGGCTTGGGTCTCAGGGGTCATCAGACGGTCCTTGGTGTCTGCCAGCGTCTTTCGGCCGGCTATCAATCCTCGAGTATAGACTTTTGGCGCACATCCACCAACTGCATTGCCGCGTGGCTCCCTTGCGCGGCGGACATTGGCTGCCGATAATCGCCGTCGATCAAAGAGGAACCGGTTGCCCGACGATTTCACCCTCTCCGACGCCGGAACCGGCGCCTTCCTTTTCGACGTCGCCGCCGGCCGGGCCTTCGACGAGGCGCGGCAGGGGCGGCTCCTGGCGCTTGCCGACAGCCTGACCGGCCTCCACGGCGTCGAGGACGTCGTGCCCGGCATGAACAACCTGATGGTGGTGTTCGATCCGCTGGTGGTCGAGGCGGGCGACATCGAGCGCCGCCTTTTGGATGGATGGCGCCGCGCCACGCCGGCCGAGGGGGATGGCCGGCCGCATGACATTGCCGTGGTCTATGGCGGTCCGGATCTTGCGGATTTCGCGGCCGGCCTCGGCCTGTCGGTCGACGAGGTGGTCGAGCGGCATTCCACCGCCGTCTACAAGGTGGCGGCGATCGGTGCCATGCCCGGCTTTCCCTATCTCTCCGGCCTCGATCCGAGGCTGGCGACACCGCGCCGGGCAGTGCCGCGCCAGGGCGTGCCCAAGGGGGCGGTGATCGTCGGTGGCGGTCAGGCCGGCATCATGCCGATCACTGCGCCATCGGGCTGGCATATCCTCGGCCGCACCGACTTCTCGCTGTTCGATCCGCATCGCGCCGCGCCGGCTACGCTGAGGCCCGGCGACACGGTGCGCTTCGTCGTCGCGGGGGTGGAGCGGTGATCGAGATCCTGTCGTCCGGCGCGCTCAATTCGGTGCAGGACCGCGGCCGGCGCGGTTTGCTGTCGAGCGGCGTTTCCCGGTCCGGGGCCATGGATGTCGTGGCGCTCGATGCCGCCAACGCGCTCGCCGGCAACGAGGCCGGCGTGGCGGCGATCGAGGTGGCCGCCTTTCCCTTCCGGTTGCGACTCGAGGTGGCGACGACGGTTGCCGTCACCGGCGCCCTGGCGGAGGCGCGGCTCTCCGGCCGCCGCTTGCCGCCCTGGTGGGCGACCGAGGCGCAGGCGGGCGACGAACTGACGATCGCGCCGCCCACGGCCGGCGCCCGCGTTTATGTCGCCATCGGTGGAGGCATCGACGTGCCGTTGCTGCTCGGCGCCAGGGCGACCGAGCTCAAGAGCGGCTATGGCGGCCATGAGGGCAGGGGACTGAGGCGCGGCGATCGCTTGCCGTTGGGGGCAAGACGGCCCGGAAGACTGCCCGATGGTGGCATCGGCGCGCCACCGCCGCCGGGCCGGGACCGGACGGACGAGCCGTTGCGCGTGCTGCCGGCCGCCGAGTGGCAGGACTTCTCCGAGGAGGCCCGCCGGCTGTTCGCGGGGACAAGCTGGCGCGTGACCGCCGAGGCCGACCGGCAGGGCTGTCGGCTCGACGGACCGGAGCTCACGCGCCAGCGGCGACGCGAACTGTTGTCGCACGGCATCGTGCCGGGCACGGTGCAGGTGCCGCCGGCCGGGCGGCCGATCGTGCAGCTTGCCGAAGCCAACACCTGCGGCGGCTATCCGAAGATCGCGACGGTGATCGAAGCCGATCTCTGGCGGCTCGGGCAGGCGATGCCCGGCGACGCGCTACGCTTCGCGGCGGTCGGGCGGGACGAGGCACTGGCGGCTCTTCGCGAGACGGCCGGCTGGCTCGATCGGTTGCGAGGGGCGGCGGCGCTCTATCGCGTTTCGTAGAGCGGCGTGCCCCAGCCGACCGCATCGCTATCCTGTACGAGGGGCCGGCCAAGCGTCAGGTCGGCGGTGGCGACGACCGCCAGCAGCAACCCGTTGGCCTCGACATAGGCGATCGTCTCGCCCTTCGCTATCCGGTCGCCCTCGGCAAAACGCGGCGCGGTCTCCAGCGGATGGATGGAGCGGAAGCGGCCGGGCGAAGGCGCGACCGCAAGAGCGGACGGCGGTTCAACTGGCGCAGGTTCGGGTTTTTCCTCGGCGGCAAAGCGCAACGTCAAACGCGCCGGGCCGAGGCGGATGTCGGCGCTGGCGATGCCCCGGCCATCGAGCCGGCGGACGACGGCTTCGATCTCCTCGTAGGTCATGACGCATCGTCCGGGGCGAGGCGGATGAGCGGCGCGCCACGCGTCACCAGCGCGCCATCGTCTGCGAGGATCTGGATGACGCGGCCGGCACGGTCGGCCTCGATGGGGTTCAGCATCTTCATCGCTTCGAGAAGACCGACGGTCTGCCCTTCCTCGACGCGGTCGCCGATCTCGACGAAGGGCGGGGCATCCGGCGAGGGCGCCCGATAGAAGGTGCCGGTGAGGCCGGCGACGATGGCGTGATCGTCGGCGGTGGCGGCAGGATCCGGCGCGGCGGCTGCAACGGGCGCCGCCGATGCCTGCGGCCGAACGCCGCCGTCGCCATCCTTGACGAGGCGGATGTGGATGTCGCCCTCCTCGAACTCGATCTCCCGAAGACCGGTGTCGTGGAGGAGCGCGACGAGGCGGTCGAGCAGCGCGTCCATCATGGCCTGCCCGCGAAGGGCGCGAGCGCGATCCCCTCGGCGGCGAGGCGTTCGGCGAGCAAGCGCGCCGTCGCCAACGCCGTCGGGCTGTCGCCATGCACGCAGATGGAATCGACGGCAGTCGGCAGCGCCTTGCCGTCCACCGAGACGATCTCGCCCGACGTCACCATGCGGCAGGTCCGCTCCACCGCCTCAGTCGGATCGTGGACGAAGGCACCGGGCCGGTTGCGGGGCATCAGGCTACCGTCGTCCTGATAGCCGCGATCGGCGTAGACTTCCGAGTAGGTGCGGAGGCCGGCGTCGCGGGCGCACCGCTCCTGCTTGCCATGGGCGATGGCGAGACAGGCGAGCGAGGCGTCGACGCCCTTGATGGCCCTGACGCTGGCGGCGGCGACATCGGCGTCGGCCACGGCCAGATTGGCAAGCGCGCCGTGCAGTTTCACATAGGCGATCGGGTGGCCGGCCAGCGCCGACAGGGCGGCCGCCGCGCCGATCTGGTAGGCGACGAGGCGCTCGATCTCGCCGGCCGAATAGGGCAGCACGCGGCGGCCGAATCCCCAGAGGTCGGGAAAGCCGGGGTGGGCGCCTACCGCGACGCCGCCCGCCTTGGCGAGGCGGAAGGTCTCGGCCATGATTTCGGGGTCGCCGGCGTGCAGGCCGCAGGCGACGTTGGCCGAGGTGACCACGCCGAGCAGGGCGGCGTCGTCGCCGATGCGATAGGCGCCGAAACCTTCGCCGAGATCGGCATTGAGATCGACGGAGCGGAGAAGTGTCATTGCGGCGGTTCCGGTTGGTCCGGATCAGTATAGAGGCTCGGGCACGGGACGAAAGGTCGAAGGGCGTTCTTCACAAGCCGACAGGGCCGGAACGCCGCCGCTGGCATTCGCGTTGGACTGCGGATAGGGTGCGCCCCGCAATCCGCCGGACCAGATCATGACACATACGACCGACCAGCCGGTCCTCACCGAGGACGACAAGACCAAGATCGTCGTCACCGCCCTTCTGTGCATGTTCCTGGCCGCTCTCGACCAGACCATCGTCACCCCCGCGCTGCCGGTGATGGGCGCGTCGCTCGGCGGCGGCGAATGGGTGTCGTGGATCGTGTCGGCCTATTTCCTGACGGCCACGGCGGTGACGCCGCTCTACGGCAAGCTCGCGGACCTCAAGGGACGGCGGCCGGTGCTCTACGCCGGCGTCGGCATCTTCGTGGCCGGCTCGCTGATCTCGGCCATGGCGCCGACGATGGCGGTGCTTATCGCCGGCCGTGCCTTGCAGGGTCTCGGCGGCGGTGGCCTGATGGCACTCGTTCAGACCATCATCGGCGACGTGGCGCCGCCGCGCGAGCGCGGCAAGTACATGGTGTACATTTCCGCCGTCTGGGCGACGTCGAGCATCGCCGGGCCGGTGCTGGGCGGTCTTCTGGCCGAATATGTCCACTGGTCGGCGATCTTCTGGCTGAACCTGCCGCTCGGCATCGTGGCGGTCAGCCTGTCGATGAAGCCGCTGTCCCGCCTGCCGGACATCCGTCGCGACCATCGGCTTGATATCCAGGGCGCGCTGATGATCATGGCGGCGACGCTATTGTTCCTGTTGCCACTGACGCTCGGCGGGCATGCCTATCCATGGAGCTCGCCGCTCATCCTGGGCATGCTGGTGGCATCCGCGGCCGCCTTCGTGCTGTTCGCCTGGTACCAGTTCCAGCCGGAAGAGCCGCTGTTGCCGCCACGCATCTTCGGCGACCGGGTGATCGCGCTCACCTCGGCCACCTCCTTCCTGGCGGCGGCCGGCATGTTCGGCTTCTCGGTTTATTATCCGGTCTACCTGCAACTGATCGACGGTCTCGGCGCCTCGGCGGCCGGTCTGGCGTTGCTCGGCCCGATGCTCGGGTCGGTGGCGGGCTCCAGCATCTCGGCGCGGATCCTGCGCAAGGGGAAGCACTACAAGCGGCTGCCGATGATCGGCAGCGCCCTGTCGATGGTATCGCTGGCGGTGGTCGGCCTGCTCGCTGGCGACGTGTCCTTCTGGGTGATCGAGGCGCTGGCGGCGCTGACCGCCTTCGGGCAGGGCACGCTGTTTCCGGTTGGCACCGTCATGGTGCAGAACGCCGCCAACCCGCGCGACCTCGGTACGGCGACCGGCGCTTATACCTTCGTTCGTTCGCTGGGCTCGGTCGTCGCCATCGCCGTGCTGGGCGCCATCGTCGGCAGCGCCGGCATCGGCGAGCATATCAGCGAGGGGGCGCTGGCCCCGGAAGCCCGGGAGAGCGCCGTCGCCGCCTTCAGGGCGCTGTTCTTCGCCGCTGCCGCCGCGCAGCTGCTGTCGCTGGCGCTGCTGTCCCGCATTGAGGAGCGCCCCCTGCGCGGCCGCACGCCGCCGCCGGTGGACGAATAAGGTCTGGCCGGCCGCGTTGGCCGGCGAGGGAGGAGTTTGAATGATCCTGCATTGCGTGTTCATGAAGATGCCGGCCGCCGCTTCGTCGGCCGACGTCCTGAAGCTCTATGGCGCCGTGGCGGCGCTGAAGTCGTTCGTGCCCGGCATGGTCGATTTCAAGGCCGGTTCGAATGCGTCGCCGGAAGGCCTCGGCCACGGCTTCCAGCACGGTTTCGTCGTCACCTTCACCGACGCGGCGGCGCGCGACGCCTATCTCGTCCACCCCGAGCACGTGAAGGTCGGCGACAAGATCGTGGCGGCGGCCGAGGGCGGACTTGACGGTATCCTCGTCTACGATTTTGAAGTTTGAACGGCGCTTTTCGGCGTTTCTGACGGCTTTCATATCGATTCAACCGTCAAGGCATTGTCGACGGGCGGCGTTGGCTGTAGAGCTTAGGAGTGTTGCGGACGATACTTTCGTCTGAGTGACTTTCCCTTTCGCCCACCACAGCAGGCCCATGTCCTTCTCCGATCCGCTCGACCTTGCCGCCCGTTTGCCCGCGCCCGACCGCCTCGCCCTGTTCCTCGATGTCGACGGAACGCTGATCGGTCCCACCTACGCCGACCGCGAGCGCGGCATTGCCGCCGACCGCATCGCCCTGATCGACCGGCTCTATGGCCTCCTGGGTGGCGCGCTCGCCATCGTCAGCGGCCGCTCGGTGGAAACGGTCGATCCGATGTTCACGCCGCTGAAGTTGCCGGTCGCGGCGCTGCAGGGCGCCGACCGCCGCTTTGCCGACGGACGCCGCTTCACCCCGGTGCAGACCCCGGAAGAGCGCAAGGCGCTCGAAGAGATCGCCAAGGTGGTGGCCGATACCTATCCGACCATGGACATCCAGTGGAAGATCGGGGCGCTGGCCATCGTCTACAACGAGGGCGATCCGATTGCGCTCGAGGCGGCGGCCCTGGCCGAGCGCCATTCCGGCGGCCACGTGGCGGTGATCCCCGGCCGCGTGTCGGTCGACGTGGTGCCGCAAGGCGCCAACAAGGGCTCCGGCATCGCCTTCCTGATGGAGCACAAGCCGTTCCTCGGCCGGGTGCCGGTGCATGTGGGCGACGACGTTCCCGACGAGCCCGGCTTCCTGATGGCGCGCGATCTCGGCGGCTACGGCATCACCATCGGCCGCAAGGTCGAGGGCGTCGACAGCCGCCTGCCCGACCACGAAGCGACGTGGGACATGCTGGCCGCCTATGAGGCGCGCTGGCTGGACGACGAGCGCGCCGCCGCGCAGTAGCCTCAGCTGGCGGCGGATCAGCCGATGGCGATCCGCACATAGGTTGTGTCGTCGAAATAGTCGCGGCCCGGCATGAATGGCCGCGACCCCATGACCATCTCCACCATCAGCGGATCGTTCTCCCTGACGCGAGCGATCTCCGCCAGCCCGTCGGCGAGCGCCGCCGCCGGCGACAGGAAGCCGTCTGAGGCGAGCACGACCTCGCGGACGTCCGCCGCCTCGAACACCTCGATGAAGCGATCTGGCACGAAGGTGCCGGCCAGACCGCCATAGGCGAGGGGATCGTCGCTGTCGAGATTGAGGAAGGCGTGCTGGGCGAGCACGAGCGGCCGGAAGGGCTGCTCCATCGTCGGTACCCGCAACTCGGCATCGAGGCTGGTGAGGCCGAGCCGGAGGCGCGCCCGGATGACGGCGCAGCGGAACTCGTAGCCGATGCGGTCGATCTCCTTGCCGCCGTGGTACTCGCGCCCGTCGATGCCGACGTGACAGTCGCCCACCCGCCAGACCTCGCCGCGCAGCCGCGACCAGACGGCTGCCACCGCCGAGGGACGCATCATCGTCTCGTCCTGCCAGTCGCCGATCGCCTGGGCGATGGCGGCCGTGGCGCCGTCGACGAAGTCGCGGACGGAGGCGTCGGGCGCCAGGTCCCGGATCGCCTGCTCCACCGCCTCGGCGGCGACGATGCCGCCCGCCCGGCCGCCGATGGGGCCGGAGGAGGTGGCGCCGTCGATGACGGCGACGAAATCGTCGGTGAGGACCAGCCGGTCTTCCTTTTTGGCGTCCGTGTCCTTGCCGGTGGCGCACAGGCTTTCGACCACGCTGAAGCGGCGAGGAGAGATGGTCATGGAAGTCTCCGCGTTGCGTCCTGGGTCGGCCGCGTGGCGTCAGTCGACGTGGCCGCTGATCTTGGGCAGATAGTCGCCGCCGTGCTCGACCCAGAAGCGGTACATCGCCTCGGCCGACGGCAGCAGCCGCTTGTCGGTGCGGCGAACGACGTTCCAGGTCTTCATGAGGGGCAGGCCGACCACGTCCATGATGACGAGGCGGCCGGCTTCGACCTCGGCGGCGATGGTGTGCGAGGAGATGAAGGAGATGCCGAGGCCGGCCATCACCGCCTGCTTGATGGTCTCGTTGGAGCCCATCTCGAACTCGCGGATGTCGCGGCCGCCGTCATGCTGGGTCATCAACTGGCCGAAGGAATTGCGGGTGCCGGAGTTGACTTCGCGCACCAGGAAGGTCTCGCCCATCAAGGCTTCGATCGGAATGTTGCGCTCGTGGGCCAGCGGGTGGTCGGGCGCGCAGATGATCACCTGGGGATGCTTGCCGATGGTCTTGGCCTCGACGTCGAACTCGACCGGCGGCCGGCCCATCACCGCGAGGTCGACCTCGTAGTTCCGAAGGCGCTGGATGGTCTCGTCGCGATTGCCGACGATGAAGTCGATGTCGACCTTGGGGCGTTCCTTGCGGAAGGCGGCGAGCACCGTCGGCGCGAAGTAGCGGGCGGTGGAGACGACGCCGACGGCGACGCGGCCGGAGCCCGCCTCGCGCATCTCGGCCAGGGCGCCCGAGCACTCGTTGAGCAGCGCCTCGATGCGGTCGAGCGTGGTGGCGATTTCCCTGCCGGCCGAGGTGGCGATGAAGCGGTCGCCGACGCGCTCGAGAAGCGGCAGGCCGACGAGGTCTTCCAGCGCCTTCACCTGGGCGGTGATGGCCGGCGGCGTGACGTTCATGGCGGAGGAGGCGGCGGTGACGGTGCCGGTTTTGATGACCGCCGACAGGAATCGCAGCTGCTTCAAAGTCGTGTGGCGCATGCTCGAATTCCCGTCTCTCCATGTCTCGACGCCGGCCCGCCCGACGACTGTTCCTGCTCCGGAATCACATTGGTCTTCCGAAGCTTACCGCAAGCTATCGCCGGATGCCATTTGCCGGGCACCGTTTCGACCAATGTCGCGGGGAAAAGATGAAAGTCTCTCCCGTCCCCGGAAATCGCCCCCTGGGTGCTCGTCAAAAGCGACCGCATCGTGACCGGCGGGCCACAATCGGCGGAGGACGGACAGGGGAGGTGCTTCCCGCGGTTGACGGCCGCCGGCGCGACCGGCAGGATCGGCCCATCGCAACAGGAGCGTGGATGTCACGTCTGTCTGAATCCCGGTGAAGGCCCGCCCGGCATGGTGCCGGCAGCGCGGGCCGATCCCATTGACGCCCCGGAGGCCACCCGCCTCCGGAACGCTTTGGTGCGCCCAAGTGGCGCCGTTTCCGGACTTCAGACCCATGGATATTTCACGAGCCGAGCAGCGCATTCTGCACCTGCTTGCCCAGGGCGGACGCATCGAGATCGTCCGCGACGACCGCGGCGACATAGAAGAGCTCTCCTGTTTCAGCCGCGACGGCTGGCTCTACACCGATTTCAACCTCGCCATGTTCCGCAAGCTGAAGAACAAGCGGGCAATCGCCTCCAAGAACAGCAAGCCCTACCGCATCACCCAGCGCGGGCTGGAACTCGTACGCGCCCAGCCCGACAATCGATGAGGCAAGTGCCGGCGGCGGCCTCATCTGCCGTTGCCGGCTCTTGAACGATTACGCCCGGATTTTCCCTTCCTCGGGGGAAACGGGGTTAGCACTCGGCGGCGTCTTGCTTTAAGAACGTCTGGCTTTTGAAACATTTGCCGGAACGCTTCCCATGACCGTCAAGATTGCCCCGTCCGTATTGTCGTCGGATTTCGCCCGCCTCGGCGAAGAACTGGCCGCCGTTGAACGGGCGGGCGGCGACTGGGTCCATATCGACATCATGGACGGCCATTTCGTGCCCAACATCACCTTCGGCCCGGCGGTGGTGAAGGCGATGCGCCCGCACACCAAGCTGCCGTTCGACGTGCACCTGATGATCGAGCCGGCCGATCCGTTCCTGGCGGCCTTCGCCGATGCCGGCGCCGACGTCATCAGCGTCCACAAGGAGGGCGGAGCGCACGTCCATCGCTCGCTGCAGGTGATCCGCTCGCTCGGCAAGAAGGCGGGCGTGGTGCTCAACCCCGGCACCGACGTCGGTGGCCTCGAGTACATGCTCGACGAGATCGACCTCGTGCTGGTGATGACAGTCAACCCCGGCTTCGGTGGGCAGGCCTTCATTCCCGCCGTCGTCGAGAAGGTGAAGAAGGTGAAGGCGCTGATCGGCGATCGGCCCATCCACATCGAGATCGACGGCGGCGTCTCCACCGCCAATGCCGGCCTGCTGGCCCGCGCCGGCGCCGACGTCCTCGTGGCAGGCACGTCGGTGTTCAAGGGCGGTACCGAGGCCGACTACCGCCGCAACATTCAAGCCCTGAGAGACAGTCTATGAGCATTCGCGCCCTGATCTTCGACCTCGACGGCACGCTGGTCGACAGCCTGCCCGACCTCGCCGAGGCGATCAACGACCTGATGGCCAAGAACGGCCTCGCCGCGCATGCGGAACGCGCCGTGGCGTCCATGGTCGGCAAGGGCGTGCCCGTATTGGTGCAGAAGGCTTTCGCCGCCCATGGCGTGACCATGGAGGGCGAGGCGCTCGCCGCGCAGGTGAAGATCTATCTCGGCTTCTACGAGCCGCGCGCCACGCGCCTGACGCGCCTTTTCCCGCACACCGCCGACATGGTGAAGGAGCTCGCCAAGAGCTACCGGCTGGCCGTCTGCACCAACAAGCCGACGGCGGTCTCGCGCGAGATCGTCGACAGCCTCGGCATCGGCGCCGACATCTCCGTGGTGGTCGGCGGCGACAGCGGCGTGACGCCGAAGCCGGCGCCCGACATGATGTGGCTGGTGGCCGAACGGCTCGGCCTCCCCAAGGACGAGGTGCTGATGGTCGGCGACAGCGCCAACGACGTCGCCTCGGCCAAGGCGGCGGGCATCAAGGTGGCGGTGGTGCGCTATGGTTACACCGACATCCCCGCCGATGAGCTCGACGCCGATTTCGTGATGGACGATTTCAGGGGACTTCCGGCAGTATTGGAAAAGCTGCGGTAGACCGCATCGGGTCAGCGGGAGGGCGGTGTTCGCCTTTCCGCGCGATGCTCCGGCCAAGAGGGCGCGATGACACCCATCAAGGCACTGATCTTCGATGTCGACGGCACGCTGGCGGAAACCGAAGAGGTTCACCGCCTGGCCTTCAATCGCGCCTTCGCCGAGGCCGGGCTGCCCTGGGTGTGGGAGCCCGAGTTCTATGGCGAACTCCTGGCCGTTCACGGCGGCCGCGCGCGGCTTGCCCATTTCATCGACAAGTATGCGCCGCCGATGGCCGACGAGGGCCGGCGGCGCATTGACGAACTGCATGCCGCCAAGACGCGCCTCTTCGCCAAGCTGGTCGACCGCCGGCTCGCCCGGCCTCGGCCCGGCATCGAGCGGCTGATCGAGGACGCCCGTTCGCAGGGGCTTGCCGTCGTGCTGGCGACCACGTCGAGCGTCGAGAATGCCGAGGCGCTGATCCTCGCCAACTTCGGGCTCGACGGGCTCGAGAAGATCACGGCCATCGTGGGCGGTGCTGGCGCGGTGCGGCCGAAACCGGCGCCGGACGTCTATGAGCTGGCGCTGGCGAAACTGGGCCTCACGCCGCGTGCGGCGATCGTGTTCGAAGACAATGGTCCCGGTCTTGCCGCCGCCACGGCGGCCGGCATTCGCACCATCGTCACGCCGAGCCGCTACGCGGGCGACGACGACTTCAGCACCGCCTTCGCCGTGCTGTCGCATCTCGGCGATCCCTTCGAACCCTACCAGCACATCGCCGGGGTCGGCGACGAGGGCGGCACCGACATGGTGACGGTGGCGGCCTTGCAGCGCTGGGTGTCGGACGACGACGACATACTCGGCCTGCTGACCATTGGCGGCCGGCCGGTGTATTGAACCGCCTTACAGCCCCACCGGAAAGCCCTTGAACGGCTTGATTTCCTTCAGGACGAAGGTGGTCTGCATTTCCTTGATGCGCGGCAGGCGGCGGATCACCGTCATGGCGAAGTCGGCGTAGGTGTCGAGATCGGGCGAGACGACCTGCAACAGAAAATCGGCGTCGCCGGCGATGGAGTAGCAGGCGATCACCTCGCGCAGGCGGGCAACGCTTTTCGAGAACTCCTCGGCTTCCGCTTCGCTGTGGCTGTCGATCTTGACCCGGACGAAGGCGAGCACCCCGAGGCCGATCTTCTGGCGGTCGAGCGCGGCGCGGTAGCCGTCGATGACGCCCGTCTCCTCAAGTTGACGCACGCGTCGCCAGCAGGGTGAGGTCGACAGGCCGACGTCTTCGGCGAGCGCCTGATTGGTCAGCCGGCCGTCACCCTGAAGCGCCTCCAGAATTTTGATATCGGCCGGCTCAAGCGTGCTGTTCGGCATGTTCTGTCTCGTTGTTGATTGACTTGGGTAGATTCTACCTTAATTCGTCGATCCCACGCAAACTCCGGCATGAAATGCCTCGGATGCGCGACTACCTTGCCGGCGTCGATCAACGTAAGGAGTTGCCATGCCGCCCGACAGTCGCCTCGCCATCGTCGTCAATCCCGAGCTGCCGGCCGGCCTGCTGGCCAACACGGTCGGCGCCATCGGCATCGGGCTTGGCGCCCGTCTGCCTTGGCTCGGCAATCGCCCGCTCACCGATGCCGAGGGTCGCATCATCGACGACAGTTCCATCCTGCCGGTGCCGATCCTGGCTGCTGCGCCGGAGGCCATTCGGGCGCTGATGCTGAAGGCCATGCCGCGCGGCGACGACTGCGCCCTGGTGGTGTTTCCGGCTTTCTCGCGGTCGCTGCACGACTATCGAGAATATGAGGTGATGCTGCCGGACAAACGCCTCGCCGAGGAGGCGATCGACGGCATCGGGCTATGCGGTCCGGCGAAGTGGGTGAAATCGCTGACCGGCTCATTGCGCCTGCTGCGCTGACCTCCTCAGCGGAACGGCCGGCTGAGAAAGCGCGATCCTATGAGGCCGAAGCGCCAGGGCCGGTCCGCCGCCTTGGTGATGCCGATGCGCGGACCAGCGACGATGTCGGGAGTGCCTTGGCGCGGGATCAGCTCGAAGGGCGGCGCATTCAGTGGCAATCCGTCATGGGCGATGGAGATGCCGAGGGCTTCGGTCAGCCGGCCGGGGCCGGAGGCGAGGAGGCGCGGCTCGGCGGTCCGTCGCCGTTCCGCCATCACGGGGAGGCCGGCGGTCGGCTCGATGGCCCTCAGCAGCACGGCGGCGCCGTGGCCCACCGGGCCGGTGACGATGTTGACGCACCAGTGCACGCCATAGGAACGGTAGACATAGGCGGTGAGCGGCGGGCCGAACATGGCGCGGTTGCGCGGCCGCTCGCCGGTAAACGAGTGCGAGGCGGGATCGTCGGCCTCGTAGGCCTCGGTCTCGACGATGACGCCGCCGACGCCGTCGACGAGAAGGGTGGCGCCGATCAGCAGTGGCGCCAGCTCGATGGCGGGGAGGGGAGTGAGGGTGGCGATCACGTGGCCTTCCGGGGTTTGATGCGACGGGCGAGACCTTCGGCGAGACGATCGGCGACGAAACGGATGCGGCGGCTCGGCTTGAGGTCTTCGTGGTAGGCGAGCCAGAGCGGCAGCGCGAAACCGACGTCCTCGACCGGCAGCCGCACGACGCGCGGCTCGGCCTCGGCGATCGGCGCCTGGACGAAGCCGATGCCGGCGCCGGCGATGACCATCTGCCAGCCGACGACGTGGTCGTCGCAGCGGATGGGGAACCACTCGCGCGGCACCGGCAGGCCGGCGCGGGCAAACCCTTGCAGGAGATCGTCGGCCCTGTCGAGGCCGATGACGTCGTGGTCCAGGAGGTCGGTCAAGCGGGTCGGCGTGCCGCGCCGGGCGAGATAGGCGGGCGACGCGTAGACGGCGAGCGGGATGTCGCCGATGCGCCGGCGAACCAGCTGGGGCTGGCGCGGTTCGTACATGCGCAGCGCGATGTCGGCGTCGCGGCGCAACAGGTTCTGCGTCTCGTCGCTGGCGACGATCTCTATGTCGACGTCGGGCTCCTCGACATGCAGCGCCGCGATGACCTCGGGCAGTAGATAGGTCGCCACCATGCGGCTCGCCGTGACGCGCACCGTGCCGGCCAGTCTGTCGCCGGTGCCGCTCGCCTTGCGCTCCAGCGCCAGCGCCGCCTCGCCCATGCGGCGGGCATCCTCGACGAGGTCGAGGGCGGCGGGCGTCGGCTCCAGGCCGCGCGGCTGGCGGCGGAACAGCGGCGTGTCGAGCGTTTCCTCAAGCTCGCGGATATGTCGCCCGACGGTCGGCTGAACGAGGCCGAGCCGATCGGCCGCCGCCGACAGCGATCCGCTGTCGACCACGGCGAGGAAGGAACGAAGCAAGGTCCAATCGAGCATTTTGATATGCAAAAATGAATGATGTTCCGACGTTTATAGCGAATTGATGTGCAAATTCAATTCTCCTATTTCACCTCCCAGGCAATCCTCCTTTCGACCCGGGTCCCGCACCGGGGGAGAAGGGAAGTTGGGTCCCATCAACCGATTGCACGGATTGGATATTTCAGGAGATCGACATGACCGGACATGTTCTCGTTCTCGGCGCCCTCGGTGGGGTCGGCCGGGCCGTCGCCGAGGAGTTTCATCGCCAGGGCTGGCAGGTGTCCGGTCTGGTGCGCAAGGGACGTGCCGGCGAGCTGCCGGATTGGGCCTGGCCGGTGGAGGCAGATCTCACCGACGCCGAGGCGGTGGCCAAGGCGGCGAGCTCGAAGGTTGACGTCGTCTTCAATGGCCTCAATGCGCCTTATCATCGCTGGGCCGAACTGGCGAAGCCGCTTTACGCCGCCGCGCTTGCCGTCGCTGAGCGGCTCGGTGCGCTGCACCTCTTTCCCGGCAACGTCTATGGATTCGGCGAGCGCATGCCGGACCGGCTGACGCCCGACCTCGTCGCCGCGCCGACGTCGGACAAGGGGCGCATCCGCGTCGAGATCGAGCGGAGCTTCGCCGAGGCGGCGCGGGCCGGGCGCGTCCGCACCTGCATTCTCCGGGCGGGCGATTTCTTCGGTCCGACGATCACCGGGCAAAGCTGGCTGTCGGCCCTGATCGCCGCCAAGGCCGGGCAGGGGGTCATCCGCTCGCCGGGGCCGGAGAACGTGGCGCACGCCTGGGCCTATCTGCCGGATCTTGCCCGCGCCTTCGTGCGGCTGGCCGAACAGCGCGACCGGCTCGACGCCTTCGAGGTGTTCCACTTCGAAGGGCATACCGCCTCGATCGCCGACATCGCCGCGGCGGCCGGAATCGTCCACCAGCGGCCGATGCGGGTGCGGCGCGTGCCGGGCCTGGTGTTTACGTTGATCGGCCTGTTCGATCCGGTGATCCGCGCCTCGCGCGAGATGGCCTATCTGTGGCGCGTGCCGCACCGGCTGGCCGACCGCCGCCTGGAAATGATTACGGGGCCGCTCGTGGCGACCCCGCTTTCCAAGGCATTGGCATCGATCGGTCGTTGACGCCTGCTGCTACAGCAGTTCGCCCTGCACGGCGAAGCAGGCGACCTGGGCGTTGCCGCCGGGCGCATTCAGGAGCTTCGGCTGGTCGACGTCGCAGGGTTCGTAGCGGAAGGGGCAGCGCGGATGGAAGGCGCAGCCCTTGGGCGGACGCAGCGGCGAGGGCAGCTCGCCGGTGAGGCGGATGCGCTCGCGCCGCTTCTCCGGCTCGGTGGTCGGCGTCGCCGAGAGCAGGGCGCGCGTATAGGGATGGCGCGGCGTGTTGAAGATCTCGTCGGCCGTGCCGAACTCGACGGGGCGTCCGAGATACATCACCATCACCTCGTCGGCGATGTGGCGCACCACGGAAAGGTCGTGGCTGATGAACAGGTAGGCGAGGCCGAACTCCTGCTGCAGGTCCATCAGAAGGTTCAGCACCTGCGCCTGGATCGACACGTCGAGGGCCGACACCGGCTCGTCCAGCACCAGGATCTTCGGGTTGAGCATCAGGGCGCGCGCGATGGCGATGCGCTGGCGCTGGCCGCCGGAGAACATGTGCGGATAGCGGTCGTAATGCTCGGGCCGGAGACCGACCTTCTCCATCATCGCCCGCGCCTTGGCCTGCCGCTCGGAGGCCGACAGCGAGGTGTTGAGGCGCAGCGGCTCCTCCAGGATGGTGCCGACCTTCTGGCGCGGGTTGAGCGAGCCATAGGGGTCCTGGAAGACGATCTGCACGGTGCGGCGAAGCTCGTGGCTCGGCGCGTGGTCGAGGTGCACCTGCTTGCCGTCGATGATCAGGTCGCCGGCGGTCGGCGGCTCGATCATGGTGACGAGGCGGGCGAGCGTCGACTTGCCGCAGCCGGATTCGCCGACGACGGCCAGCGTCTTGCCGGCGCTGAGCTTGAAGGAGGCCTCCGACAGCGCGCGCACGGTGGCTGGCTCGCCGAACATGCCGCGCTTCAGGCTATAATGGCGGGCGAGGTGCTGGGCCTCGAGGACGACGGTGGGAGCGACTGGAGCATTCATGCCGAGATCCTCCGGTCGAGGATGGCGGCCGGGCCGGGATGGCCGACCGGCTTGCCCTGGTTGAGCGGGTAGTGGCAGAGCGCGTAGCCGGCGGCCTGCCCCTGGGTGACCGGCGCCTTCTCGACGCAGCGCTCGGTGACGAACTCGCAGCGCGGGCTGAACAGGCAGCCGGCCGGACGGTCGTACTGGCCGGGCACCACGCCGGGGATCGACGGCAGGCGACGGCTGGTCGCCCGTTCGGGCAGCGCCGACAGCAGGGCCGCCGTGTAGGGATGGTGCGGGTCGGCGAACAGCTGGGCGACCGGCTGCTCTTCCACCTTCTGGCCGGCGTACTGCACCGACACCCGGTTGGCGGTCTCGGCGACGACGCCCATGTCATGGGTGATCAGCACCAGCGCCATGCCGGTATCGCGCTGGAGCTTGGCCAGCAGGTCGAGGATCTGCGCCTGGATGGTTACGTCGAGCGCGGTGGTCGGCTCGTCGGCGATCAGGAGCTTGGGATTGCAGGCGATGGCCATGGCGATCATCACGCGCTGGTTCATGCCGCCCGACATCTGGTGCGGGTAGGTGTCGAGGCGCTCGGCGGCCGAGGGAATGCCGACCAGTTCGAGCAGCTCGACGGTGCGGTCGCGCCGGGCGCGCTTGTTGAGGCCGAGATGGACCTTCAGCACTTCGCCGATCTGCCAGCCGACCGTGTAGCACGGGTTGAGCGAGCTCATCGGCTCCTGGAAGATCATGGCGAGATCGTTGCCGATGATGCGGCGACGCTCGCGGGCGGGGATGGTCAGGAGGTCCTTGCCGTCGAACATCATGCGGTCGGCGGTGATGGTGGCCGTCCACGGCAGCAGCCCCATCAGGGCCAGCATGGACACCGACTTGCCCGAGCCGCTTTCGCCGACGATGGAGACGATCTCGCCGGGCTCGACGGTCATCGAGACGCCGTCGACGGCGCGAAACTGGCCGCCTACCGTGCGGAAGTCGACCGAGAGGTTGCTGATTTCGAGAATGGGCATCACGACCTCTTCAGCTTCGGATCGAGGGCGTCGCGCAGGCCGTCGCCCATCAGGTTGATGGCGAGCACGGTGATCAGGATGGCAAGGCCGGGGAAGGTCACCACCCACCAGGCGCGGGTGATGAACTCGCGCGCCTCGGCCAGCATGGTGCCCCATTCCGGCGTCGGCGGCTGGGCGCCCATGCCAAGGAAGCCGAGGGCGGCGGCGTCGAGAATGGCGCCCGAAAACGACAGGGCGGCCTGGACGATCAGCGGCGCCATGCAGTTCGGCAGGATGGTGACGAACATCAGCCAGATCGGGCCGGCGCCCGAGACGCGGGCGGCCGTCACGTAGTCGCGGTTGCGCTCGGAGAGCACCGCCGCGCGGGTGAGGCGCACGTAGTGGGGCTGCGCCACGATGGCGATGGCGATCATCGCGTTGGTGAGGCCGGGGCCGAGGATGGCGACCAGCGTCAGCGCCAGGAGGAGCGAGGGGAAGGCGAGGATGACGTCCATGACGCGCATGATCACCGTGTCGACCCAGCCGCGGAAGAAGCCGGCGAACATGCCGATGATGACGCCGCCGATCAGCGACACCGAGACGACGACGACGCCGATGAACAGTGAGAAGCGCGAGCCGAAGATCAGGCGCGACAGGATGTCGCGGCCGAGCGCATCGGTGCCCAGCAGGAAGATGCCTTCGCTGCCGTGGGTGAGCGGAGGCGCCAGAAGGGCGTCGCGGAACTGCTGGTCGGGGTCGAACGGGGCGAAGATCGGCGCGGCGAGCGCGACGAACACCAATGCCGCGAACAGCACCAAGCCGGCGACGGCGCCGTGGTTTTCCGAGAAATAGCGCCAGAATTCCTTGAGGCGCCCCGGACGGACAGAAGCGGAGACAGCGGTCATCTGGTTACCTCTGGTGCCGGATCTTGGGATTGACGAGGCCGTAGAGCATGTCGACCACGAGATTGACGCCCATGACGATGAGGGCGATCAGCACGAGGCCACCCTGCACGGCCGGATAGTCGCGGCGGAAGATGGAATCGACCATCCACTTGCCGACGCCCGGCCAGGAGAAGATCGTCTCGGTCAGGATGGCGCCGGCCATCAGCACGCCGATCTGCAGGCCGATGGTGGTGATCACCGGGATCAGGGCGTTGCGGAGCGCGTGCACGGCGACCACGCGGAAGGGGCTGAGGCCCTTGGCCTTGGCGGTGCGGATGTAGTCTTCGCCCAACACCTCGAGCATGGCCGAGCGGGTCTGGCGGGCGATGACGGCGAGCGGAATGGTGCCGAGCACGATGGTCGGCAGGATGAGGTGGCTCACCGCCGACTGGAAGGCGCCCGCCTTGCCGGACAGCAGGCTGTCGACCAGCATGAAGCCGGTCACCTTGGGGAAGAAGAACATCAGCGAGATGCGGCCGGACACCGGCGTCCAGCCGAGCATGCCGGAGAAGACGATGATGAGGAGCAGCGCCCACCAGAAGATCGGCATGGAGTAGCCGACGAGCGCAGTGGCCATGGCCGTATGGTCGAACCAGGAATTGCGCTTGACGGCGGCGATGACGCCGGCCGGCACGCCGAGCGCCACGGCGAAGATCACCGCGCAGAACGACAGTTCCAGCGTGGCCGGGAACAGCGTGAAGAACTCGGTGAAGATCGGCTTCTTGGTGGAGATCGAGGTGCCGAAGTCGCCGTGCAGCAGGTCGGTGAAGTAGTAGATGAACTGCTTCCAGAGCGGCAGGTCGAAACCGAAGCGGTGCATCAGCTCGGCGTAACGCTCGGGCGATATGCCGCGTTCACCGGCGAGCAGCAGCACAGGGTCGCCCGGCAGCAGGCGGATGAAGAAGAAGGCGACCAGGCTGACGCCGATGAAGGTCGGGATCAAGAGGCCGAGGCGTCGGAGGATGAAACCGAACATGGTGCGGGGTCAGTCCTGGCTCGAGAGTTGCTTGACGAAAATGTGTGTCGGATGCGTTTCATGGCGCCCGTCCGGAGTCCAGATCGGAGCTTGCCGGACGCCGCTGTCGCGCCAGCCGGCCCGCGCGTAGAACCGATGAGCACGATCGTTGCCGGCCGAGCACTGGATCGCCGCGTCGCGAATGCCGCGCCGGACGAGTTCCGCCTCGGCTGCGGCCAACAGCGCCGCAGCAAGGCCCGTGCCGCGCGCCTCGGCAGCCACGTAGAGCTGGTCGATCTCATCGCCTTCGATCGCGGCGAAGCCGACAACGTTGCCGTCGAGTTCGGCGACGAGGGTTCCGGCTTCGAGCGGCCCGAGGCGAAGGTCGAAGCTTTCCAGGCTTCGTTCGGCAACCACGACCGCCGGCAGGGCCGACCCATGGCCATCGTGCCAGGCGTCGTGCCACAGCCGTACGACCGCGGCGCGGTCGTCGGAACGATATGGGCGAAGGATGGGCGCGTTAGGCATGGGGCTTCCAGTAGCCGCCGAAAACCCGGGCTGCAAGCGACAACGTCGATATTTGACCATTTTCGCGGCATGAAATTGCCGCGATTTCCGCCACCCTACATGGTTTTCCGCATGAGGAGGCAATCGGTATGCCGCCGTCCGGACCGGTCTCCGGATGCGAAAACGGTTCCGGAGATCGCTCCCCGGAACCGCGTCCGTCTTGGTGCCTTCGCTTACTCGGCGAGATCGACGCCGTCGAAGCGATGCGAGCCGAGCGGATCGACCTTGTAGTCGATCACCGACTTAGACATCGGCACGTAGGTGGTGGAGTGGGCGATGGTCGCCCAGGGCGCTTCCTTCTTGAAGATGACCTGCGCATCTTCATAGAGCTTGGTGCGCTCGGCGATGTCCGACACCTTGGACGCCTTGACGACCAGGTTGTTGAACTCCTCGTTGCACCAGTTGGCGCGGTTCGACCCGCCGACGCCGGCGCAACCGGCCAGCACGGCCAGGAAGTTGTCCGGGTCGCCGTTGTCGCCGGTCCAGCCCATCAGCACGGCACCGTCGCGCTCCTTGTCCTGGCTGCGCTTCAGGTACTCGGCCCACTCGTAGGAGACGATCTCGACCTTGACGCCGACGTTGGCGAAGTCGGCCTGGATCATCTCGGCCATGCGGCGAGCGTTCGGGTTGTAGGGACGCGACACCGGCATCGCCCACACCTTCATGCTGAGATCCTTGACGCCGGCCTCGGCGAGCAGCTTCTTGGCCGCTTCCGGATCGTACGGATCGTCCTGGACCTGGTCGTTGTAGGACCACATGGTCGGCGGGATCGGGTTCTTGGCTTCCTGGCCGGTGCCCTGGAAGACGGCGTCGATGATCGCCTTCTTGTTCATCGCCATGTTGAGCGCCTTGCGGACGCGCACGTCGTCGAACGGCTTCTGCAGGACGTTGTAGGCGAGGTAGCCGATGTTGAGGCCGGCCTGGCTCATCAGCTGGACGCTGTCGTCAGACTGCAGGGCCTGCACGTCGGCCGGGTTCGGATAGGGCATCAGCTGGCATTCGCCGGCCTTCAGCTTCTGAACGCGGACCGAGGCATCCGGGGTGATGGCGAAGACGAGGTCATCGATCTTCTGCTTGCCGCCCCAGTAGTCGGCGAAGGCCTGATAGCGGATGACCGCGTCCTTCTCGTAGGCCACGAACTGGAACGGGCCGGTGCCGACCGGGAGCTGGTTGAGGTCGGCCTGCTTGCCTTCGGCGGCGAGCTTGTCGGCGTATTCCTTCGAGAGGATCGACGCGAAGTCCATGGCGAGGTTGGCGAGCATCGGCGCGTTGGCGGCCGTGAGCGTCATCTTGACGGTGTAGTCGTCAACCTTCTCGAGCGACTTCACGAGGTTCGGCATGTCCATGCCGGTCCAGTATTCCCAGGCGCCGCCGGCGTAGGAGTACCAGGGATTGTTCTTGTCGTTCTGGCGCTCGAACGAGAAGATCACGTCGTCGGCGTTGAAGTCGCGGGTCGGCGTGAAGAATTCGGTGGTGTGGAACTTGACGCCCTTGCGAAGATGGAACGTGTAGACCGTGCCGTCTTCGGAAATGTCCCAGCTCTCGGCGAGGCCGGGGATGACGTTGGTGGTGCCGCGCTCGAACTCGGTCAGACGGTTGTAGACCGGCTTCGAGGAGGCGTCGAAGGTGTTGCCGCCGGCGTAGGGCGCCGGGTCGAAGCCTTCCGGGCTGCTCTCGGAGCAGTAGACGAACGTCTTGGCGTGGGCGGCGCTGGCAAGGCCCGCCACGAGCATGGTGGCCGCCAGAAGGCGGGACATCGTTTTCATCAAGGTATACTCCCCTGTTGCCGATCGAGGTCGGCGAACCCCGTGCCTGGCCGGACGGTCTTGTTGTGACTTTTCCCCGTCGGCCGGCGAGCCTTTATCCGAACCGACAATTGACCGATTGGCAAGCGTTTTTTCCCGTTCGGTCAGAAATGCGGCATCCGGCCCGCCGGCGATGAAGACCATCCGCCGGTTTCAGCGGGACGGACGGCAACCCGAGCTCCGAATCGTTCCAGACGACGGCTCGTCAAACCCTTCCGGCAGCGATAGGATTGGGCGGATGCAGAGGAGGATGCGCATGGCGGACGGGGTCGAGGCCGAACTCAAGGTGGCCGTGGACGCGGCCGGCGCCTCGCGCCTGGCGCGCCTGTCCGCCCTGCCGGGGCTGAGCGTCGTCGCCAAGGGCGACAAGCGGCTCGTCAGCACCTATTTCGACACGCCCGACCTCGCCCTGCGCGCCAAGGGCATCAGCCTTCGCCTGCGGCGGTCCGGCCGGAGCGGCGAGCAGACGGTGAAGTTTTCCGGCAGCTTCTCGCTTGGCCTCGCCGAGCGGCCGGAGTTCAACGTGCCGCACGCCGGACGGGTGCCCGACCTGACGCGCCTGCCCGACGAGGCGGCGGCCGAACTGGGGAAGCTGGTCGACGGCCGACCGCTGGTGCCGCTGTTCTCCATGCGGGTGACGCGGCGGCGCTGGGAGATCGTGACCCCGGGCGGCGATCGCGTCGAGATGGCGCTCGACCGGGGCACGGCGACGGCGGGCAGCCGCCGCGCCGACATCCGCGAGGTGGAGTTCGAGCTTCTGTCGGGCGACAGGCGCGCCCTGTTCGAGGTGGCGCGGCCGGCGCTGGCCGGCGTCGCCTTCCACTTCTCGACCGAAGCCAAGTCCGATCTCGGCTATGCCCTGCTGGAAGGCGAGATCGGCGCTGCCCTACCGACGACGGCGATCGATGCCAAACTCGACGACGACATGTCGGTCGAGATGGCCTTGCAACTGGTGCTGCGATCCTGCGCCAGCCAGATCTCCGCCAATGTCGCGGCGATCCGGGTGGGCGACGATCCCGAAGGGGCGCATCAGCTGCGGGTGGGCTTGCGGCGCCTTCGCACGGCCTTGAAGATCTTCGCGCCGGTCATCGCACCGGGGGCGGCCGAGCCGCTTGCCGCCGAGGCGCAGCGCCTTGGGACCGACGTGGCGGCGACGCGCGACACGGACGTGCTGATCGACGAACTGGTGGCGCCGCTCGACGGCGGCGACGACATGGCCGCGCTGATCGCCCTTCTCGAGAAGCGGCGCAAGGCGGCGCGCGCCCACCTCGCCAGCGTTCTGGCCGACCGTGCCACGGGCGACTTCCTGATCGATCTCCTGGCCTTTACCGAGGCGCGCGGCTGGCTGTCGACGGACGACGTGGGACAGAGCGTCGACCTCGCCGCGCCGGTCACGCCCTTTGCCGAGCGGCTGGTCTCCCGCCTTCGGCGCAAGGTGGAGAAGCTCGGCCGCGATCCGGAAGCTCTTTCTCCGGATGAACGGCATGAACTCAGGAAGAGATTCAAACGCCTACGTTATGCCTATGATTTCTTTGAGCCTTTGATGCCGAAGGCCGTTCGGCGCAAGCTGCTGCCCCGCGTCAAGGCGGCGCAGAACGTGCTGGGCGTGCTCAACGACATTCACATGGCGCATCTCCTGCTCGATGATCTCCATGCCGTGGGGCCGAAGGCCGGCGCGGTGGAGCGGGCGATCGGCTATTGCCTCGGCTGGCACAGCGCGCGGGCCAAGGCGATCTGGGAGCGCCGCTCCGACGATCTGTCGCTGGATTGATATCCGCGATGGCGGATTTATGCGGTTTACATATCAGTAAAAATACGTGACTGTCGGCGTGGGCTTGGGGCGTTTTGCATCCGGGGGAGCTGAGGTCGGCTTTTGACGCTCGTCCTAATCAAGAGATTCAAATACTGAATCCAAAAGCTCCACCGAAACACCAGATCGTAAGTGGTTCGTTTCGCTCTGATATTCGCTCGTGAGTCATGCCGGGCGAACGGCGCCGAACGAACCCCAGGGAGCCATCGACATGAGCGAACGCATCGTCATCACTCAGGACATGATCCGTCTCTATGACGAGTATACCCACCTGACGCTGGATCGCCGCGGCTTCATGGAGAAGCTGGCCAAGCTCGCCGGTTCGGGCGCGGCGGCGGCCGCCATCGTGCCGCTGATCGAGGCCCGTCAGGCCCAGGCGGCCATCGTCGAGGCGACCGACAAGCGTGTCGACACCTCGACGGTCGAGTTCCCCGGCGATGGCGGCACCATGAAGGGCTATCTCGTCCGGCCCGTGTTGGTGGCCGGGCCGCTGCTGACGGTGATGGTCATCCACGAGAACCGTGGGCTCAACGGTCATATCGAGGATGTCGCCCGCCGTCTTGCCCTGGAGGGCTTCATGGTCCTTGCGCCGGACTTCCTGTCGCCGGACGGCGGCACGCCTGCCGACGAGGACAAGGCGCGCGAGATGATCGGCGCGCTCGACAGGGTGAAGGCGGTCAATAACGCGGTGGCGGCTACCACTTTCCTGCGCGGCCATGTGGGCAGCACCGGCAAGATCGGCAGCGTCGGTTTCTGCTGGGGTGGCGGGTTGTCGCTGCAGACGGCGGTGGCCGATCCCGAGCTCGGCGCGGCGGTGTCCTATTACGGCGCGCAGCCGGTGGCCGAGACGGTGGCCGCCATCAAGGCGCCGCTGCTCCTGCACTATGCCGGCCTCGACGATCGCATCAATGCCGGCATTCCGGTGTTCGAGGCGGCGTTGAAGGAGGCGGGAAAAACCTACGAGCTGCACATGTATCCCGGCGTCAACCACGCCTTCAACAACGACACGTCGGCGGCGCGCTACGACAAAGCGGCGGCCGATCTCGCCTGGAAGCGAACTGTCGATTTCCTGAAAACCCACCTTGCCTGAGGCTGGCGCACGCAGGCTGAAGTCCAAAAATATGACAAATCGGGACTTGGTCCCGCGGCAAATCGCTATATAAGCGGCTGAGCAAGGAGCTCTCTTTCCCATGTCGCCGACTGCCGCGGGCGTTCTTTTCAAGCTCGCCTCGACCATCGCCTTCGCCATCATGCTGACGTTGATCAAGCTGGTGTCCGGCCGCGTGCCTCCTGGGGAAATCCTGTTTTTCCGCTCTTTCTTCGGCATCGTCCCGGTCATCGTCTATCTCGCGGCCCTCGGCGTCTTTCCCGCCTCGCTTGCCACGACGCGCCCGCTCGGCCATGTGCGCCGGTCGCTGGTGGGAACCGCCTCGATGTTCTGCTGGTTCACGGCGGTCTCCTATCTGCCGCTGCCGGACGCCACGGCCATCAGCTATTCCGGGCCGCTGTTCGGCGTCTGCTTCGCCGCACTCCTGCTGCACGAGCGCGTGCGGGCGTTCCGTTGGGCCGCCGTCGGCATCGGCTTTCTCGGCGTGCTGATCGTGCTATCGGAACAGATCGGCGGCTTGAGTTCGGGCCTGCAGGGCGACCGCGCCATCGGCGCGGCTTGCGCGCTCGCCTCGGCCATGCTCGGCGCGGTCGCCGCCGTGACGGTGCGCGAGTTGACGGCGACCGAAACCACCGGCGCCATCGTCTTCTACTTCCTGGCCTGCGGTTCGGCGTTTTCCTTCGTGACGGCGCCCTTCGGCTGGGTGCTGCCGAGCCTTGCCGACGCCGGGATGCTGATCATCGCCGGCCTGTTCGGCGGCATCGGGCAGGTGCTGATGACCCAGTCCTACCGCCTTGCCGAGGCTTCGGTGATCGCGCCGTTCGACTACATCAACATGATCTGGATCGTCATCATCTCCTACATGGTGTTCGGCGACGTGCCGACGGCGGTCGTGCTCGCCGGCTCGCTGGTGGTGATCGCATCGGGCGTGTTCGTCGTCTGGCGGGAACGGCGGCTCGGCATCCTCGAAGCCAAGGCGAAGGCGAGAAGCGCCGACACGCCTAACTAATTCTCTGCCTCAGGCGCCGGCGGGCCTCCGGCCCTTGGCTTTCGCTTCGCTTTTCGTCTTTCGGGGCTACGCCACGAAAGACCCGCTGCGCGCGGCGCCGCTTGGCGCCGGAAGCCGCCAGGGCGGCCTCGGGTTTCGGCCTCAGTTACCGGCGGGCCTCCGGCCCTTGGCTTTCGCTCCGCTTTCCGTCTTTCTGGGCTACGCCACGAAAGACCCGCTGCGCGCGGCGCCGCTTGGCGCCGGAAGCCGCCAGGGCGGCTTCTGTTCTGCCTCAGTTGCCGGCGGGCCTCCGGCCCTTGGCTTTCGCTCCGCTTTTCGTCTTTCGGGGCTACGCCACGAAAGACCCGCTCCGCGCGGTGCCGCTTGGCACCGGAAGCCGCCAGGGCGGCTTCGGGTTTCGGCCTCAGTTGCCGGTGGGACTGTGTTCCGCTTTGCGTCGCCCGGAAGCTTCAGTTCTCGGGTGAGGGCGGCTGGATGGCGTTGACAGCGTTCCGGGTGCGGGCCAAACAGGTTATGCAGGATTCCCGGGCATAACGTCCTGCACGAGAGATATCCGATGAGCGAAATTGCGAGCGGCAAGCGCGAGGTGATCGACGTTGCGGTCGTCGGCGCCGGTCCCATGGGCCTTGTCACGGCGCTGATGTGCGCCCGTGCCGGCCTCAAGGTTGCGATCTACGAACGGCAGAGCGACTTCGCGGCCTCTCCGGCCTGGAACGGCACCGGCGTTCTCGCCCCCGACTGCGAGGCGGACGCCGCGGACGCCACCATCGTCGATCTGGGCCGCCGGTCGATCGAGCTGTGGCCGACGCTGGTTCCGGGGCTGACCCACAATGGCGCCCTGGTGCTCGGCAACCGCCGTCTGCCGACGGCGCTCGACGACTACTCGACCTTCGTTCTCAACTACGACTGGGTCGACGAGGAGCAGATCGCCGGCCTCGAACCATCGCTTGGCGGCATCTACAATCGGGGACTGTTCTTTCCGCAAGCCGCGCATGCCGATCCGCGTATCCTGTTCAACGGCCTCAAGGACGTGCTCGAGGCCGGCGGCGTCCGGATCCGTTTCGACTGGGTCGGAACGATCGACGGGCTGCATGCGGAGCGCATCGTCGACACCCGTGGTCTTGGCGCGCGCGACCGCTTTCCCGAACTCAGGGCGGTCACGGCGGAAATGGCCATCGTGCGCAGCCACAAGATCGAGCTCAGCCGCCCGATCCGGCTTCTGCACAACCGCTACTCCCTCTATGTCACGCCGCGCGGCCAAGGGGTCTATGTGATCGGCGCCACGACGGTCGACGACGACCGCAGCGGCGTGTCGGTGCGCTCGGCCGGCGAACTGATGATGCACGCGGTGTCGCTGCTGCCGGCCTTTGCCGACGCCGAGGTGCTGGAGCTGCGCTCCGGGCTGATGCCGGTGCTGATGAACGGCGTGCCGAAGGTGCTGGTGGGCGACCGGGTGATCGCCGTCAATGGTCTGTTCCGGTATGGCTGGATGGTGGCGCCGGCCATTGCCGAGGACCTCTTGCGCGTGATCTACACGCAGGCGACCAAGGTCATCCACGCCAGTCGGCCGACCCGCCACTGATCTCCGTTTCTCGTCCCTGATGGATTGCCCATGCTCGACCGCTTCTACCTCATCATCGACCGCGCCGCCTGGCTGCCCCGCCTGCTGCCGCTCGGCCTGAAGCTGGTGCAGATCCGCACCAAGGCGTCCGATATCGAGACGCGGCGGCGGGAGATCGCCGATGCGATCGCCCTCTGCAAGGCGGCCGGCGCGATGTGCGTGGTGAACGATCACTGGCGGGAGGCCATCGAGTTCGGCGCCGAGTGGCTGCATCTCGGCCAGGAAGATCTCGACACCGCCGATCTCAAGGCCATCCGGGCCGCCGGCATCCGCTTCGGCGTGTCCACCGCCAACCGGGCGGAGCTCGACAGGGCGCTGGCGGTCGATCCCGATCACGTGGCCCTCGGACCGATCTGGTCGACCGTCTCCAAGGACGATGCGGCCCCGGCAAGCGGCCCCGAACTGCTCACCGAGTGGAAGCGCCTCGCCAACCGGCCGCTGGTGGCGATCGGCGGCATCTCGCTCGATCGGGCGCCGATCTGCTGGCAGGCCGGCGCCGACAGCGTGGCAGTGATCTCCGACGTGTTGTCGGCAGCCGATCCGGAGGCACGGCTCACGCAATGGCTCGACGCGGCGCGGACCTGGGAGGCGCGGGCATGACGGCGATCGCGGTTACCATCGCTGGGTCGGATTCGAGCGGAGGCGCCGGCATCCAGGCCGACCTCAAGACCTTCTCGGCGCTCGGCGTCTACGGCGCGTCGGTGATCACGGCGCTGACCGCGCAGAATACGCGCGGCGTCACGGGAATCCACGAGGCCCCGGCCGACTTCGTTCGCGCCGAGATCGATGCCGTGTTCTCCGACCTCGCCGTCGGCGCGGTGAAGATCGGCATGCTGGCCAGTCCCGAGCTGATCCGCACCGTCGCAGCCGGCCTTCGCGATTACGGGCAGAGCCGCGTCGTGCTCGACCCGGTGATGGTGGCGACCTCCGGCGACAGCCTGCTCAAGGGCGAGGCGGTGGCGACGCTGCGCAAGGAGCTGTTCCCGCTTGCCAGCCTCATCACGCCCAATCTGCCGGAAGCCGGCAAGCTGTTGGCGCGGACGGTGGGCGAGACGACCGACGACATGCTGGAGGCGGGGCGCGAACTGCTATCGCTCGGCCCCAAGGCGGTGCTGATCAAGGGCGGTCACGGCACCGGTGCCGAGAGCACCGACCTCTATCTCGACGGTGACGGCGAGCGCTGGCTGACGGCGCCGCGCCATGCCACGCGCAACACCCATGGCACCGGATGCACGCTGTCCTCGGCCATCGCGGCCGGCCTAGCCAAGGGGCTCGACATGTCCGCTGCCGTCGCCGAGGGCAAGGCCTATGTCACGGCGGCCATCGTCGCCGCCGACCGGCTGGAGATCGGGCACGGCCACGGCCCGGTCCATCACTTCCACGCCTGGTGGTGAGCTAGCTTTTGTCGAGCCGGCGGCTCACCGTCGCGTCGATCCAGCGGGCGACGGCGCGGACCGCCGGCGCCTTGCCGCGTTCCGGATGGGCGAGGCGATAGACGTCGCGAAAGGCCGCGCCACGGGTGCCGGCGACTTCGGCAAAGCGCGGATCGGCATCGCCCATCAGCACCGGCAGCATGACGTCGGCGCCGGTCGAGGCCGCGGCCTCGGCCAATACGTCGAGGCTGTTCGAACGCGCCGTGACGCGGGCGTCCGGACGCAACGCCATCAGGGCGATCATCTCCGGCATGTCCGCGTAATCCTGGCCGTAGGCGACAATGCAGCCGGACCGCGTGCCCGCCGTCCGCTGGTAAAGGGCGAAGGCGAGGCGGCCGAGGCGGCGGATGGTGGCGTTGTCCACCGGCCCTCGACCGAGCCGCACGGCGAGATCGGCCTCCCGGTCCTCGAAGCTGACGCTTCGGTCCTCGATGTTCAGGTCGACCTCTATGCCGGGATGGGTGGCGGCGAGATCGCCGAGCGCCGGGGCCAGGATCATGCCGTGAACGAGCCCCAGGCTTGAAACGCGCACGCTTCCCGCTGCCTCCTCGCGTGTGCGGCGCAGCCGGTTGCCGGCCTCCTCGGCGACCGCCGCCATGGCGGACAGTTGCGGCAGGATGCTCCTGAGCAGCGGTGTCGGTCTGAGACGGCGGTCGATACGGTCGAATAGCGCTGCCCCGAGCCGCGCCTCGATCCGGGCGAGGCGGCGGGCCGTGGTGGTCTGGTCGACGCCGAGCCGCCGGGCCGCCGCGCTCAGCGTTCCGCCGGCGACAAGCTCGCTCACCAGCTCCAACTCTTCCCAACTCATACCTGCGCTCATGCAGATTGATCCCTGGATATCGCCGGTTTCCTGCGTCGATGCAGAGCCTATTGTCGCTGCGTGGTCAAGATGGAAAGGACGCAACATGGCACGCACGCTCAACGACCTCTTCGGTCGGACTGTCATCCCCGCCCGCCTCGGCGTGGCGCCCCTGGTGCTGATCGATTGCCAGAACGACTATCTCGCCGGTCCCCTGGGGCTTGTCGGCGTAGAGGCGGCGGTGGAGGCCGCCGGACGGCTGCTCGACGCCGCCCGGGCGCGCGGTTCGAAAATCATCCACGTGGTTCAGCGCGGGGCGGCCGGCGGGCTGTTCGATCTCGACGGCCCCGGCGGCGCGGTGATCGACCGGCTGGCGCCCCGTGAGGGTGAAGCCGTGGTGGTCAAGACGCTGCCGAACGGCTTTGCCGATACGCCGCTGCTGGCCGAGCTTGGGAACCATGGCGGCGAGATGATCGTTGCCGGCTTCATGACGCACAACTGCGTTTCCTCGACCGTCCGCGCCGCCCTCGACCTCGGCATCCAGCCGACCGTGGCGGCCGACGCCACCGCCACGCGCGACCTGCCATATTCGGGCGGCGTCGTGACGGCCGCCGCTCTCCAGCGGGCGGAACTGGCCGGGCTGGCTGATCGGCATGCCGTGGTCGTCGATGTGGCGGAACTCGCCGGAGAATAGGGCTGTCGGTTCAAGCGACTTGTCACGGCAATGCTACCGAATTCGCAATCAAACCTAGACGAAGGTACTAGCCTTGCTCCGCGCCTCTCCGTAATATCCCGCGCCAATTGGCGGAACAAAACGGGCAACGGCCCGGCATTGGGAGTGCGTGAACATGGTCGCGGAGCTGGATCCTATCTTCAAGCGTCTGGAAGCCAAGAAGGCCGAGCTGGCCGATCGCCCGATGCGAAAGCTGTTCGCCGAGGACGCCGGCCGTTTCGACCGCTTCAGCGTGCATCTCGATGACCTGCTGCTCGATTTCTCGAAGAATCGTCTCGACGCCAATGCCTTCGGCCTGCTGATCGAGCTCGCCAAGGCCGCCGGCGTGGCCGAGCGCCGCGATGCCATGTTCTCCGGCGCCATCATCAACACCACCGAGAAGCGCGCCGTGCTGCATACGGCGCTGCGCAACCGCGCCAACACGCCGGTCATCGTCGACGGCAAGGACGTGATGCCCGACGTCAACGAGGTGCTCGGCCGCATCCGCGACTTCGCCGAGGGCATCCGCTCCGGCAAGATCGCGTCCTCGACCGGCGCCAAGTTCACCGATGTCGTCAACATCGGCATCGGCGGCTCCGATCTCGGCCCGGCCATGGCGACGCTGGCGCTGACGCCCTATCGCGGCAATGGCCCGCGCCTGCACTATGTGTCCAATGTCGACGGCGCCCATATCGCCGACACCTTGGCCGAACTCGATCCCAAGACGACGCTGTTCGTCGTGGCCTCCAAGACCTTCACCACCTCCGAGACCATGACCAACGCCGGCACGGCTCGCGAGTGGATCAAGACGAACCTCGGCGAAGCGGCGGTCGGCGCGCACTTCTGCGCGGTCTCCACGGCGCTCGACAAGGTGGCCGCCTTCGGCATGGACGTGAAGCGCGCCTTCGGCTTCTGGGACTGGGTCGGCGGCCGTTACTCGGTGTGGTCGGCCATCGGCCTGCCGGTGGCGATCGCCGTCGGCTTCGACAATTTCGTCGCCTTCCTCTCCGGCGCCCACGAGGTGGACAACCACTTCCGCATCGCGCCGCTCGAGAAGAACATCCCGGTGATCCTCGGCCTTCTCGGCGTCTGGTATCGCAACGTCTGGGGCTTCTCGACCCACGCCGTGCTGCCCTACGACCAGCGTCTTTCGCGCTTTGCTGCCTACCTGCAGCAGCTCGACATGGAGAGCAACGGCAAGGGCGTGCGCACCGACGGCACGCCGGTGCCGCGCGCGTCCGGCCCGATCGTCTGGGGCGAGCCCGGCACCAACGGCCAGCACGCCTTCTACCAGCTGATCCACCAGGGCACCGACATCATCCCGGCCGACTTCCTGGCCGCCGCCGTTCCGCACGAGCAGGTGGGCGACCACCATGCCAAGCTCCTGTCCAACGTACTGGCCCAGACCGAGGCGCTGATGCTGGGCAAGACGGCGGACGAAGCCGCCGCCGAGCTTCGGAAGGCCGGCAAGTCGGAGGCCGACGTTGCCGCTCTCGCCCCGCACAAGGCGTTCCCCGGCAATCGCCCGACCAACACCATCCTCTACCGCACCCTCGATCCGAGGACGCTTGGCCGCCTGATCGCCATCTACGAGCACAAGGTGTTCGTGCAGGGCACCATCTGGGGCGTCAACTCCTACGACCAGTGGGGCGTCGAGCTCGGCAAGGAGCTCGCTAACCGCCTTCTGCCGATCCTCAAGAACGAGGCCGAGCCGGCGGCGAGCCAGGATGCCTCGACCAAGGGATTGGTTGCGGCCATCAAGGCGCTGCGGAAGGAGTGATCTTCCGATGAGCCGGTGGCGGGGTCGCCGCCGGCTTTTCCCCATGCCGTTGTTGCCATGAGGCATCCCGGCGCGGGTTTTCAGGTATTGCGCAAAGTCGGCCGGTGCCAACGCCGGCCGATTGTGTATATTCGGACAAGGGGAAAGCTGGCCGGCACGGCACTGTCCGTAGCTCTGGCCGAACCACCGCGTAGCCGACGACAGCCGGCGGCGTCACGGGGTCGCCTATCTGGAGGATGGGATGTACGAGTTTCAGGAGTTCGAAAATGGCGCTGCGCTTGCCGATGCCTTGACTGTCGAGGTCGCCGGTGCGCTCGCCCATACCATCCGCCTGCATGGCAAGGCGGCGCTGGCATTGTCGGGGGGCAAGACGCCGGTGCGCTTCCTTGAGGCGATGTCGCGCTATCGCATGCCCTGGAACGACGTCGTGGTGACCCTGGTCGACGAACGCTGGGTGCCGGAGAGCCATGAGCGCTCGAACGCCGGCCTTGCCCGCCGCCACCTTCTGAAGGGACCGCTCAGCAACATCGAGTTCGTGCCGCTCTACCGGCCGGTGCCGACGCCTGAGGAAGCGGTGGCCGAGGTCGGCAAGGTCATCGCCGATCTGCCGCTTCCCTTCGCCGCCGTCGTGCTCGGCATGGGCGAGGACGGCCACACCGCCTCCTTCTATCCGGGCGGTGACAATCTGGCCGTGGCCAACTCGCCCGATTGCAAGGCGCAGGTGATGGCGATTAACGCCAAGGCGGCGGGCGAACCGCGCATCACGCTGACGCTGCCGCTGCTGCTGGGCGCCGACGAGATCCTGCTGCACATCGAAGGCGCCGAAAAGCGCGCCGCCTTCGAAAAGGCCGTGGCCGGCGACGACGTGCTGGAGATGCCGGTGCGCAGCCTTCTGAAGTCGGAGAAGTTGGTCAAGGTTCTCTGGTGCCCTTGAAAGTCCGGCTCGAAACTCTACTGAGGCGGGCATCTAACTTCGAATTCTGCGCTTCCGTTGCTCACGGACCTTAAGTCCGCTCCGCTCCGGTTCTCGAATTCATCGCCATCTGCCGCGCCTCAGCGAATTTCGAACCAAACTTTCTGCGACCCTAGCTTTTAGCGGCCCGGTTTCGACCGGGCCGTTTTGCATTTGTGGGGTGCCGAGTGGTTCGATGTGACACAATTGGCCGCCTTGTCATAAAACTGAGAAGCTGTCGGGACAAAAGGAGGTATCGGGATTGGCGAATTGCCGTCGATTCCCGCTCCGGAGAAGATGCGGCGCGCATCTTTGTTTGCCATGACGGACGCCAATACTACCCGAAGCCTGAGATCGCTGTTCCTGTCCGACATTCATCTCGGCACGCGAGACTGCCAGGCCGATCTTCTGTTGGACTTCATGCGCGTTCACGAGGCGGAGACGATCTATCTCGTGGGCGACATCGTCGATGGTTGGCGGATGCGCCGGTCCTGGTTCTGGACGCAGAGCCACAACGACGTCGTCCAGAAGCTGCTGCGCAAGGCGCGCAAGGGCGCGCGGGTCGTCTACATTCCGGGCAATCACGACGAGTTCCTGCGCGACTATCTCGGCACCCACTTCGGCGGCGTCGAGGTGATGGATCGCTGCTTGCACGAGGCGGCAGACGGCCGCCGGTTCTTGGTGATCCATGGCGACCAGTTCGACGTGGTGGTGCGTCACGCCCGCTGGCTGGCCTACCTCGGCGACTGGGCCTATGAAACGGCGCTGTGGATCAACACCTGGCTCAACAGGGCCAGGCGCTTCTTTGGTCTGCCCTACTGGTCGCTGTCGGCCTGGGCCAAGCTTCGGGTGAAGAACGCCGTCAACTTCATCGGCGCTTTCGAGGATGCCTTGGCCTACGAGGCGCGGCGCGTCGGCGCCGACGGCGTCATCTGCGGCCACATCCATCATGCCAGCATGCGCGACATGAACGGCATCGCCTACGTCAACACCGGCGACTGGGTGGAAAGCTGCACGGCGATCGCCGAGAACCACGACGGCAGCCTGGAGATCATCCGCTGGACGCGCCTCGAGCACGAACGGCAGCAGCCCCTGATGCTGCCGCGCGCCGAGGCAGCGGAATGACGCGCATCACCGTCGTCACCGATGCCTGGCATCCGCAGGTCAACGGCGTCGTCCGTTCGATCGAGCGCACCAACGCCGAGCTGATCGCCATGGGGGCCGAGGTCACCATGGTGACGCCGGATCTGTTCCGGACGCTGCCGCTGCCGAGCTATCCGGAAATCCGCGTCGCCATTTCGACCTATCGGCGGGTGGCCCGCGAGATCGAACGTGGCCAGCCGGCCTACGTCCACATCGCCACCGAAGGGCCGCTTGGCCTCAAGGCGCGCAAATGGTGCCGCCGCAACGGCATGCCCTACACGACGAGCTATCACACGCGGTTTCCGGAGTATGTGTCGGCTCGGTTGCCGGTGCCCGAGTCCTGGCTGTACGCGCTCGTCCGCCGCTTCCACAACGGCGGCGCCGGCTGCATGGTGGCCACCGACACGCTGGCGGCCGAACTGTCGGCGCGCGGCTTCCGCAACCTGATGCGCTGGGGGCGCGGCATCGACGCCGAGCTGTTCCGGCCGAGGCCGGACGAGGCGGGGGTGTTCGACCACCTGCCGCGGCCGATCTTCATCAATGTCGGACGCGTCGCCGTCGAGAAGAACCTCGAGGCGTTTCTGGCACTCGATTTGCCGGGCTCCAAGGTGGTGGTGGGCGACGGGCCGCAGCGGGCCAGCCTCGCGAGGCGCTATCCGAACGTCCATTTCGCCGGCGTCAAGATCGGCGAGGATCTTGCCCGCGCCTATGCCTCGGCCGACGTCTTCGTGTTTCCCTCGCGCACCGACACCTTCGGCAACGTGCTGCTCGAAGCGCTGGCGTCGGGCCTGCCGGTCGCCGCCTATCCGGTGATGGGGCCGCTGGACATTCTCGGCGACAGCGATGCCGGCATTCTCGACGAGGACCTGCGGGCGGCCTGTCTCGGCGCCCTCGCCATCGATCGAACTGCGGCACGCCAGTTGGCGCTATCCTTCAGCTGGCGGCGGGCGGCGTTGCAGTTCCTCGACAACATCCGGCTCGCCAACGGCGAGACGCTGGATGCGCCCCTGGCTCCGGCAAGCGCCTGAGGCGGTCTCGCGCTGTCAGACGGTCATGTCGACATGGGCTCCCATGCCGGCCGGCGGCGGGGCAGAGGTCGACTGCTGGACTGCTTTGCTCAAGAGATCGGCTGCCGACTGGTCCGACTTGAGCGCCATCTTCATGGCGGCCATGCCGATATTGTTCGTGGTGTTTGTCTGCACCATGGTCGCGACGGCTGCCGAAACATCCATTTTCGATACTCGCGCCTGCTAGAACGTTCTCAGGAGAACAGCGCCTGCCGTTCGGCCTTGGTCATGCGGGCGAAGGGATCGTCGGCGTCCTTGCCCTGACGCACGGTGTCGGAGACTTCCTTCAACGCCTCTATGGCGGTGTCGACGGCCTCCGACGCGATGGCCAGCGCCTCGTCCGTCGGTTCGTGTCCGGCTTCCGGCTCCTCGACCTCGGTTTCGATCGAGTCGAAATCCATGCCGTCGGCGAGGGCGGCCGCATCTTCCGGCAGAGCTTCTTCGGTTTCGATGGTGTCGAAATCGATGCTGTCGGCGAGAGCCGCTGCGTCTTCCGGCAGGTCCTCGTCGGCTTCGATGGCGTCGAAGTCGATGCTGTCGGCAAGCGCCGCCGCCGTCTCCGGATCGCCGTCGGTCGGGATGGCGTCGAAATCGATCTGACCGTCGGCACCGACCATCGAGGGCGCCGGAGCATGCTGCAGTCCGGCCATGGCTTCGATGCGGTCGAAGTCCATCTCGTCGATGGCATGGTTGGCGACCGTGTCGAGGGCGGCCTGATCGGCAGCGGCATCCTCGACCATCAGGTCGTCGACCAGGTTCTGCTCGATGCCTTCGCCAGCCAGGGCAGGGCCGTTCAGCAGGTGGGCGTCGGGGCGGTGATCATGCGCGTTGACGGCGACGCGCCGCTCGGACGACGAGCTGTGCACTTCCTCTTCGTCCATGCCCCAGATCTCGATCATCGCGTTGATGCGGTTTTCGAGATAGCGCAGGACCTGCACGACCTTCTGCGTCCGCTGACCGGTCAGGTCCTGGAACGAGCAGGCCATGTAAATGTTGGTGGTGAGGTTCTCGACCTCGTCGCAGAGGGCGTTGTCGACGCCGGCTTCGCGCATCGTCCATGCCAGCTCCTGGATCTTCTCGGCCGAGCCGAGAATTTCGGAGGTGGCGCCCTCGGTCTGTTCGACGATGGCGTCGAGCTCGTTGGAGGCGCGGTCGAAGCGGCTCAGCGGCGAACGGCCGTCGCTCTTGATCTGGGCGATCTCAAGCTTGGTGCGCTCGATGGCATCCTTCATCTCGCCGATGTCGAGGCGAATACGGTCGGCGTCGGGCCGGCGTTCGCGCTTGAGAAGGCTCTCAAGGCGACCGATGGCTCCCATCACCAGATCGGTATCTGCCGATCGATGACGCCGGGAGTACTCGAAAAGGAACCAGCGTCCCTTTTCCGTCTCCATGACGGCGGCTTCGATGGCCTCGTAATCGGATTCGCGCAAGGGCGAGAGGGCTTGCGAATTTTCCATATTTTCGCCGCAGACCCCTTTGTAGACTAAACGGACCAAGCTACAGGTAAAGTGCCGGCCGAGGACAGGCAAGCGATTCAATTCGGCGAGCCACCATCATCGCCGCGAATCCTTCACAACGAGTTTATGCCGAGTTGCTCCGTTGACAAGAATGATCGGGCGATTTGCCCCCGCCTATTTGATGAGCGCCTTTTACGCTATCGCCTTCTTCGTCAACGGAGTGATGACGCCATTCTTTCCTGTTCTATTGCAGGTCAAGGGGCTCAGCGGCGAACAGATCGCTTTCGTGCTGGCGACGCCGCAGGTGATGCGCATGTTCACCATGCCGGTGGTGAGCGGCCTTTCGGACCGCGCGAGCGATCGGCGCCACGTGATGGCCGGCGTCATCGGACTGACGCTCGGCTTCGCCCTGCTGTTCGGCATCGCCAAGGGTGACATCGCGGTGATGGCGGTCGGCGCCGTCCTCCTGGTGCTGTCCTACTGCGTCGGGCCGCTTGCCGATGCCTTCGCCATGATCATGGACCGCAACGGCCTCGGCGAGTACGGCAAGATGCGGCTCTGGGGCTCGGTGTCCTTCATCCTGGGCAACGTCGTGGGCGGCTATGCCATGGACCATTCCGGGTCGATGGCGGTCTACGGCCTGGTGCTGTTCGGCTTTGCCGTGGCCATGCTGTCGACGGTCGCCATTCCGCCGCCTCCGCCGGCCGCCGCCCAGGCTTCGGCGGCAGCGCTGACCGTGTTGCGCAAGCCGGCCTTCCTCGCCGTGCTGCTCGGGCACGCCGTCAACCAGGCGGGGCATGCGGCGCTCTACAGCTTCGGCACCATCCTCTGGCGTGCCAACGGCTTCTCCGACCTTACCATCGGCATATTCTGGGCGATCGGCGTCATCGCCGAGATCATCCTGTTCGCAGTGGCCGGCCGGATGTTCCGCGTCGTCTCGCCGCTGAAGCTGATGGCCGGCGGCGCGGTGATCGGCTGCCTCCGCTGGCTGCTGTTCTCGCTGGACCTGCCACTGCTGCCGACGCTGGTGCTACAGGTGATGCACGCCGGCTCCTTCGCGCTGGCCCATATCGGGCTGATGCGCTTCCTGCGCGAGGTGGTGCCGACCGAGCGCGCCGCCTCGGCGCAGGGCACCTTCGTCATCTTCAACGGGCTTGCCATGGCGCTCGGCACGGCGTTGGCCGGGCGGCTGGTGCCGACGCTCGGCTCGGATACCTATGTGGTGATGTCGATCTTCCCGATTCTCGGCCTGATCATCCTGACCGCCGCCGGCGGCGGCGCTCGCCGCCTGCCGGCCCACGACGCGACGACGACCGTCAGCGTCGCGGCAGGGGAACCAGCCGCCCGATAAGGCTCAACCCCAGAGGTCGGGGTAGGGCGGATGGACGATGGAGCCGGAGAACATCAGGCCGGGCAGCCGATCGCGGGCGAGCAGAAGCGGGCCGTCGATGTCGGCATACTGGGCGCGCTGGGCGGCAACGAAGGCCGGCGCCATGGCGAGCGAGCTCGAGACCATGCAGCCGACCATGACGATCAGCCCTTCCTCCTCGGCGGCGGCGATCATGTCCAGCGCCTCGGTGAGGCCGCCGGTCTTGTCCAGCTTGACGTTGACGGCGTCGTAGCGGCCGACCAGCCGCTTGATGTCGGCGGTGGTGTGGGCGCTCTCGTCGGCGCAGACCGGCACCGGCCGCTTGGCCTCGTCGAGATAGTCGTCGGCGCCGGCCGGTAGCGGCTGCTCGATCATGGCGACGCCGAGCTCGATGCAGGCTTCCATCATCTCGGGGAAGATTTCCGGCGTCCAGCCTTCGTTGGCATCGACGATGATGCGGCTGCGGGGGGCGGCCCGGCGAATGGCGACGAGGCGCTCGCGGCCACCGTCGCCGCCGAGCTTCACCTTCAACGTCGGCCGGTCGTTGGCCGACTTGGCGGCGGCGGCCATGGCTTCGACGCTGGCGAGCGAAATGGTGAAGGCGGTATTGACCGGTTCGAGCGGCGGCAGGCCCAGGAGGTGGGCGACGCCGCGATGGGTTGCCTTCGCCTCAAGATCGATCAGCGCACAGTCGAGGGCATTGCGCGCCGCACCGGGCGCCATGGTCTCGCGCAGGGCAAAACGGTCGCCCCCCTTCTCGATGAAGCCGCGGGCGGCCTCGATCTGCGCCATGACGCTTTCGACGGTTTCGCCGTAGTGGGCATAGGGGACGCCTTCGCCCCGTCCCGATACGGCGCCATCGCTGATGGTGGCCTCCACGACGACCGCCTCCGTCTTGGAGCCGCGGGAGATGGTGAAGGTGCCGGCGATGGGAAACCTCTCGACGGCTATGCTGAGCTTACGCAAGGCGACCTCACATTGATTTCCGGGCGGGTTGGGCAGCTTCGACGGATGCCGCCGGTACTACGCCGGAAAGCGTCCCACCATGGGGACCGAACAACTGTCCGTTTCGCTCAACTTTGTCCATCAGTTGCTCCACGGACGCTCGGCCAGCGCGGCCGATCACACCCCAGAGTAAAGATATCAAGGCGAAATGGGAATCCTTAAAGGGGGGGCGCTAGGTCGAAACCCTTATCTTTGGTCTAGCCGGCGGACGTTGCGCCATAGCAACGAAGCGCAACGCGTTCGAGGCTGGCGTCGGCGGTCGCCGCTGATGTATCGTGCATTCCGGTATTCGTCGTGGTTATCGAGTCACTGGATCGACGGGATGCTCGGACGCAGCGCTTCCGGCGCGGCGAGGGTGCTCAAGGAGTGATGGCGTGCGGTCGGCAGATGGGGCGCGGGACGACGTGACGGTGCTCGGCATTGCCGGCGACTGGACGGTGGAAACCGTCGGCAAGGTGCTGCCCTCCGTCGCCGACAAGGTGGCACCCGGCCGGCATCTGGTGTTCGACGGCAGCGAGCTCGGCCGGTTCGACACCGCCGGCGCCTGGGCGCTGGTCGGCCTGATGCGCCAGCAGGAGGAGGCCGGCGGCTCGTCCGAGCTCAAGGACTTTTCCAAGCCGGCAGTGACGCTGATCGCCGAGATCGACCCGCTCGGCCGCGAGCAGTTGCCGACGCCGTCGCCCGTCAACCCGATCACCTGGACGCTGGAGGAAGTCGGTCGCGGCGCGGCGGGGATCATCGATGATGCCTATCGGCTGCTGGCGACGCTGGGCGAAGCCTCCGTCGCCTTCCTCGACGTGCTGCTCCTCAGGCGGCGCATGCGGTGGGCGGCTCTGTTCAACAACATCAGCCGCGCCTCGATCCAGGCCGTGCCGATCATCGCGCTGATGAGCTTCCTGATCGGCATGATCATCGCCCAGCAGGGCGGCTTCTACCTGTCCACCTACGGCGCCGATGTTCTGGTGGTCGATCTCGTCGGCGTGCTCACCTGCCGCGAGATCGGCGTGCTCCTGACCGCCATCATGATCGCCGGCCGTTCCGGCGCCGCCTACACCGCCGAGATCGGCTCGATGAAGATGCGCGAGGAGGTCGACGCGCTGAAGGTGCTGGGCCTGTCGCCGGTGGAAGTGCTGGTGCTGCCCCGTCTCCTGGCGCTGGTCATCGCGCTGCCGATCCTGACGCTGGTGTCCGATCTCGCGGCGCTGGCCGGCGCCTGGGTGGTCGGCCTCTACTACATCGGCATCCCAACCGACGTGTTTCTGGAGCGCCTCAAGGCGGCCCTGACAGTGACCCACGTGCTGATCGGTCTCGCCAAGGCGCCGTTCATGGCCGCCATCATCGGCCTGATCGCCTCCGTCGAGGGCATGAAGGTGAAGGGGTCGGCCGAGTCGCTCGGCGAGCACACCACGGCGGCGGTGGTGAAGGCCATCTTCATGGTGGTGGTCACCGACGGCGTTTTCGCCATGATCTTCGCGACGATCGGAATCTGACGCATGAACGGCGAGACGGCGCGACAGCAAGACGGCGAGCGGGAGGCGGTGATTGCCGCCCGAGGTCTCGTGGTGGGCTTTTCGGGCGAACCGGTGCTCGACGGCCTCGATATCGATGTCTGGCGCGGCGAGATCCTGGGCGTCGTCGGCGGCTCGGGCACCGGCAAGTCGGTGCTGCTCAGAACGATCATCGGCCTCAACCGGCGCTCGGCCGGCACCATCGAGGTGTTCGGCAAGGACTTCGACGGCATTTCGGGCCAGGAGCGGCAGGAGATCGGCCGGCGTTGGGGCGTGCTGTTCCAGCAGGGCGCGCTGTTTTCCTCGCTCACTGTGTTGCAGAACGTGGCGGTGCCGCTCCGCGAGCACATGCGGCTGCCGGACACGCTGGCCGACGAACTGGCGCGACTGAAGATCGAAATGGCCGGTCTGCCGGCCGATGCCTGCGCCAAGTACCCGGCGGAACTGTCTGGCGGCATGATCAAGCGTGTCGCCCTGGCGCGCGCCCTGGCGCTCGACCCCGACATCGTCTTCCTCGACGAGCCGACGGCCGGGCTCGACCCGATTGGCGCGGCCGAGTTCGACCAGTTGATCCTGAAACTGCGTGACACGCTCGGCCTGACGGTGTTCATGGTCACGCACGACCTCGACAGTCTCGTCACCATCACGGACCGCATCGCCGTCCTGGGCAACCGTCGCGTCCTCGTCGACGGGACGTTTGCCGAGCTGAAATCCTTCGACCACCCATGGGTGCGCGCCTACTTCAACGGTCCGCGCGCCGAGCACTTTACCTTCGGATAGGAAACGCCATGGAATCTCGGGCCAACTATGCGGTGATCGGCGGCTTCGTCCTGGTCATGCTGACGCTCGCCCTCGCGTTCCTCGGCTGGCTCGGCAATGCCGGCGAGAGTCAGCGGCAAGCCGAGATACGCGTGGTGTTTTCCGGGGCGGTGACGGGGCTTTCGACCGGTTCGGCGGTGCTGTTCAACGGCATCAAGATCGGTGAGGTGAGGGAGCTCAGGCTCGACGAGAAGGACCCGCGCACCGTCATCGCCATCATCCGCGTGAACCGCGAGGTGCCGCTCAAGACCGATACGCGCGCCATGCTGTCCTACCAGGGGCTGACCGGCGCGGCGACGCTTCAGCTGGAGGGCGGCTCGCGCAACGCGCCGGGTGTGTTCGACGTGGCGCCCGACGGCATGCCGACCATGCTCGGCGAAATCTCGCCGTTCCAGGACATTCTCGAAAGTGCCCGCAACGTGCTGACACGCGCCGACAGCGCCATGGCGGCGATCGACGACTTCGTGACGGAGAACGGCCCGGCCTTCAACCGTACCGTCAACAATGTCGAGAAGTTCTCGGCGGCGCTCGCCGACAATTCCGACAATATCTCCAAGGCGATGGGTTCGATCTCCTCGGCGGCCGACTCCATCGGCGACATCTCGCGCGACCTCAAGGGCGCGGCGGCGCAGGTGACGCGCATCCTCAACGCCGTCGATCCCACCCGGGTGACCGAGATCACCGAGCGGCTCACCGCTTCGTCCGAACGGCTGACCGCCGTGCTGGAGCGCGCCAAGGTGATCGCCGACGGCATCGATCCGGCAGCCGTCAATGGCGTCGTCAACAACATCGCCGATGCCGCAAAGACGCTCGACGAGACGGTGGCCCAGGCCAAGGCCATCCTGACGGCGGTCGATCCGCAGGAAGTCGATCGTCTCGTCGCCAGCATCACCGCCACCTCCGACGAGCTGCGGGGCACGGCCGCGCGGGCCGACGAGCTGCTGGCGGCGGTCGATACCGAAAAGGTGCGCTCGGTGGTGTCGGCGGTCGACACCGCATCGCAGAACATCGCGGCGGCGTCCGGCTCGCTCGGCATGGTGGTCGACGACGCGCGCCAGACGCTCGGCGCAGCGCGAGGCGTGGTCGAGGCGGTCGATCCGGCCAAGGTGCGGTCGACGGTGACCGATGTCAGCGACTTCGCCGCCATGCTGAAGGGCTACAAGCCGCAGCTCGATGCCATCATGGCCGACGTCAACCGGGCGTCCGCCAGCCTTGCCAACCTCGGCAACACCATCGATGCCCGCACGCCCGATGTCGACCGCATCGTTCGCGACACGCGTACCCTCGCCGAGCAGTTGAACGGCATCGCCGCGCGCGCCGACGGCGTTCTCCAGAAGGTGGACGGCTACGTCACCGGCGACGGGCAGGGGCTGGTCGCCGAAGCGACAGCGGCGGCGAAATCGATCCGCGAGGTGGCCGACAAGCTCAATGAGCAGGTGGGGCCGATCACCGCCAACGTGTCGAGGTTCTCCAGCCGGGGGCTCGACAGCGTGGTGGCGCTGGCCGATCAGGGGCGACAGGCGCTGGCGAGGCTTGACCGGGTGCTGCAAGGCGTCGAAAAGAATCCCCAGCAGTTCATCTTCGGCGGGCCGGGCGTGCCTCAGTACGCGCCGCGCCGCTAGAAAAGGGTCATGGATCGCAACGGCTTTCGGCCTTGCGCGTTGTTTCTCACGCATCCGGCTTTTCCGAAAAGGCCGTGGCGTTTCGGGCAGATGCTTTAGGAGGCTATGTTGGTTTCAGCTCATCCGGGACGGCGAATGGTTTCCGCTGCGGCGCTCTGCCTGGCGTTCGCGCTCGCTGGCTGTTCGACGCTTGGCCTGGCAAGCACGCCCAAGCCCGATGACATTTATGATCTTGCCGCGCCCACGGCCTTCGACGGCGCGACTAAGCGGTCCTCGGCCCAGCTTCTCGTACCGCTGCCGAGTGCCAGCGATGCGCTGGCCTCTGAGCAAATTGCCGTGCGCTCGCGTGGCGGATCTATCTCCTACCTACCGGGCGTATCCTGGTCGGACCAACTGCCGCCGCTAGTTCAGACGATCATGGTACACGCCTTCGAGAACTCGGGCCGCGTGAAGGCGGTCGGCAAGCCGGGCGAGAGCCTGGCCATCGACGATCAGGTGATCGTCGACATTCGCGCCTTCGAGCTGGACGTCACCGGCTCGCCGATGGCGCGCGTCACGCTGGGCGTCAAGCTGCTGGACGAGCGGACCGGCAAGGTACGGGCGAACCGCGTCTTCGACGTCACTCGTCCCTCGGCCTCCGACCGGCCGAAGGACGCCATCGCGGCGATCGATCAGGCCACTTCCGCGGCAGTGGCCGACGTGGTGGTCTGGACGGCGTCGGCGCTCTAAGCGCAGCTCGAAAGTCTGTCTGCCCTTCTCCCCGGTCCTCCACAAGCAGAGAGCGCCCCTGGCGCCTTCCGTGGCTGGAAAGTCGCGCCGGAGCATGTCGATGGCAAAGCCAGTCGTCCGCCAGGTCTGTACGAAAGAGCGGTAGGGGGAGGGGACAGCGGGTATCCCCAACGTCCGGTCGCCGATGCGATCATCCGCATAAAAAAGGGCGCCGCGTGGCGCCCTTTTCGTGAGTGTCGGTTCCTTGCCGGCTTAGCCGAGCTTGCCGCTGGCGTGCGCCAGAAGCGTGTAGACCTTGCCGGTATCGGAGTTCAGGTAGTTCTCGGCGAGGCGGCCGTTCGGGTCCTTCTGGACGGCTTCCTCGTAGAGCGCGCTGAAGTGGTCGATGTAGCGGTCGACGGCCTCGCGGAAGTCGACCTCGCGGCCGTAGCGGCGGCGAACCTCGTCGAAGGTCTGCTGGCCCTGCAGCGTGTAGACGCGACGCGTGAACACGTTGCTGTCGCCGCGCCGGTAACGGTCCCAGAGATCGGCATAGGAGTCGGGATCGATCGACCGGGCGATGTCGGAGCTCAGCGAGCCCAGGCCATCGAGCGGATTGCCGCTCTTGTTGCCGCGATCGGACGACGGCAGGCGAGGCGAGGGGGTCTCCTCGTCGTTGACGCGACGCAGCAGGTCGGAGATCCAGCCGCTGGACCGCTCGCCACGCTCCTCGGCGGCGGGCTGCCGCGTCGGCTCCTGGCGCCGCTCGGCAACGGCCGGGCGGGGAGGCTGGTTGGCCGGCTGGCGGCTGAAGGCACGCGGCTCGGACGGCTGCGGCGCAGGCTGCGACGGCTTCTGGGCCGGCAGGCTGCGGTGCGAGGTCGCCTGGGCCGAAGCCTGGGCACGAACCGGCATGTCGGCCACGGCCTCACCGGGCAGCTGGCGCGAGACGATCTCGGAGAGTTCGTTCAGGGCGCGGATCTGCTCGCTGACGACGCGGCGCATGGCGGCGGTGTGCTGGCTGGTCTCCTCCGGCAGGTCGAGGACGCCACGGCTCAGATCCTCGCGGATCTGTTCCAGCTCCCGGCCGACGGCGCGGGTGGCCTTGCGCATTTCCTCGGTGGCGCCGGCGAAGCGGTCGACCGCCGAGCCGATGGAGGAGTTGATCTCGGAGATCAGCTCGCTGCGCACCCGCTCGATGGTGACCTGCGTCTTGCGACCTTCCTCTTCGGCGTTGACCGACAGCTGCTCAAGCTGCTGGGTGACGCCGTTCATGGCCGTCTCGGCATTGCGGGCCAGCTGGTAGCCGACGTCGCGGGCGCGGCGCTCGGCATTGGACAGCGTGTCCTGGATCTGGCTCGTGATGGACTGCAGGCTTTCGGACATCGTCTCGGACCGCTCCTGCAGCGTGGAGACCACGCCGTCGAGAGCCGAGAGGCGATCGCCGATGATGCCCTGGAGCGTGCCGCCGACCGACGACAGCGCGCGGGCCGACGACTGCAGGTCGCCCGTCTGCTCGGAGAGCGAGGAGGCGATGGTGCCGATGTCGGCCAGCACCGTGCGCGACACCTCGCGCAGCACCTCTGTCGTCTCGGCGACGGTGGTGCTGGAGGCGGTGGTGTCGGCGACGACGCGGTCGAGAGCAAGGCGAAGGTCGCCGGTCTGCTGCTCCAGGCCGCGCTCGATGCGCGACAGGTTGCCCGCCGCCTGATCGACGAGGTTGCGGAGGCTGCGGTTGGCGCCGTCCACCTGCTCCAGCACGGCGACGACGTCGGTCTTGACGCGCGTCGTGGTGTCGTCGAGCGACTGCAGGACGTCGCGGCCCTGTTCGTCGAAGGTGGCCATCAGCGACAGCGTCGCCTGCTTCAGCGCTTCCGCCGCATCATTGCCACGTTGGGTGATGGCGCGGCTGACGCCTTCGCCACCCTTGGACAGCGCCGCCAGCACGTCGCCGGCTGCGTTGCGGACCATGCTGGCCACTTCCTCGCCACGGCTGCCGACGGCGTCGTCGAGAGCGCGGGTGCCGGAGAGGAACGCGTTGGCAAGGTCGCCACCGCGGCCGTCGACCAGCTCGGCCAGTTCGGCCATGCGGCGGGTGACCACGTCGACCACCTTCTCGGCGCGGCTGTCCATGGCCTCGGCGGCGGCCTCGGTACGGGCGTTGAGCACCGTTTCGAGATCGCGCGTCGCGTCGGCGAGGCGCTCGGTGGCGGCGGCGATGGCCGCAGCCAGGATCTCGCTCGACCGTTCGGTCTCGCCGGCGATGCGGCCGGTGACCGCCTCGGCCGAGCCGATGAGGTTGGAGCGGGCACGGGCGGTCTCTTCCGACAGACGGTCGGTGACCTCGTCGATGGCGCCGATCAGGCCGGCACGCGCCTTCTCGCTTTCCGCCGCCATGCGGCCGGTGACGTCGTCGACCGAGCCGATGATGGTGTCGCGGACGCGCTCGCTCTCGCCGACGAGGCGGCCTTCGACGGCGGTGATCGCCTCGTAGACGTTCTCGCGGGCCTTCTGGCTCTCGGTGGAGAGCACGTCGGACAGGGTGGTGATGAGCTCGTTGAGGGTGCCGTGCGTCTCGTCGCGCAGGCTGGCGAGCCGATCCTCGGCGCCGGCCAGCGACTGGCTGACGGCGACCGACGTGTTCTCGCCCTCGGCGGCAAGGCGCATCGCGGCGCCGTCGATGGCGGAGACCACGACGTTGCGGACCTGCTCGCTCTCGCCGGCGAGGCGCTCGGACATGCCTTCCAGCACGCCGGCGACCACGTCGCGAGCCCGAACCGAACCGCTTTCCATCTCGTGGGCGATGGCGTCCATGGCCTCGGTGACGATGGCCTTGGCCCGGTCGGCCTCGACGCGCAGCTTGTCGGTGGCCGCTTCCACGGAGCCGGTGAGGTCTTCGCGGGCCCGGGCGCTCTCCTTCTGCAGCACGGAGGCGGCGTTGATGAGGGCGCGGGCCAGTTCCTCGCGGGCCGTCTCGGTCTGGCTGCCGAGCATGTCGACGATGGAGGCGAGGCGCTGGGTGAGCGACACTTCCAGCGAGTTGGCGCGGCTGTCGAGCGTCTCGGCGACCTCGAACACCTTGGAGCCGAGCGACACGTTGATCTCGGCCACCTTGTCGGCCAGCGTCTCGGTGAACTCCTCGGTCTTGCGCTGCAGCGACCGGCCGACGGCGTCGAGACGGCCTTCGATGGCGTCGACCATTTCCGACTGGCCGGCCGAGAAGGCCTGGGCCAGATCGCGGGTGCGGGCCATCAGCGTTTCGGTGATCTGGCGGGCACGACCGTCGAGGGCGTGGTCGATCAGCTCGATGCGGTTGTCGAGGGTGCCGGTCAGCGAGTCCGCCTTGTCGGCGAAGGTGCGGGTGGCATCCTCGAGGCGCTTGCCGACGCTGCCGTCGAAGGCGGCGAGCTGGACTTCCAGCGCGGCGCCGAAGCTGCCGGCGCGGCCTTCCAGCGAGTTGAGCACCGCCTGGGTGCGGCCATCCAGAGTCTCGACGAGGGCGCCGGAGCGCTTGTCGAACTCGGAACCCAGCCGCTCGACGCGCTCGTCGATGAGGCCGGTGATGGCACCGGAGCGGCCGCTGAGCGTCTCTTCGAGGGCATTGGTGCCTTCGGCGAGGGCGTTCTGGATGGTGAGGGTACGCTCGGCGAGCGCCGCTTCGATGCGGGCGATCTGCTCTTCGAGCGAACCGTCGAGCATCGACGTGCGGCTGACCAGGCTTTCCACCAGCTCGGCGGCACGGCCGTTGATGATCTCGTCGAGCACGCGGATGCGCTCGGCGAAGCTCACCGACATGCTGTCCGAACGGTCGTCGAGCAGGTTGGCGATCTGGCTGCCGGCGGCGAGGATGGTCTCGGCGACGCGTTCGCCACGGGCGTTGACGGCACGGGCGATCTCGGCGCCGATGGTCGACAGGCGCTCGGAGAACAGGCTGCCGCTGTCGGCGAGCAGCGTCTCCACCGACAGCGTGGCGCCGTCGATGATGCCGCGGATCGACGTGGTGCGGTCGTCCATCATGCGGGCGACTTCCTGGCCGGACGCGGCGATGCGGTCGGCAAGGTCGTAACCGTTGACGTTGATTGCCGTGTGGACGGCCTCACCGGTGGTCGCCAGCTTGTTGACGAGGTCGGTGCCGCGCTCGGTGATCGTCGTGGTGATCAGGTTGCCGGTCTGGTCGAGGCGGTCGGTGATCTCGCCGCCACGGATCGACAGGTCGAGCAGCACGCCCTCGGAAGTGGAGCGCAGCGTCTCGTTGATGGTGCTGATCTTCTCGGCCATCGCCTTGGAGGCTTCGTCCGTGGTGCGGGCAACCTGCTCGCTGACGGCGAAGGCGCGCTGGGAGATGTCCTCGGCGAAGGTCTGGCCGGAGCGGGCCAGCGTCTCGTCGATCTCGCGGGTGCGCAGCGTGAGGTTTTCCTCGAGGGCGGCAACGGTGGTGTCGATCGAGAAGATGATGGCGTCGCTGCGGTCGCGCAGCAGCGTCTCAAGCGAACCGGTGCGGCTCTCCAGGGTGGAGGCGATCTCCTGCGACCGTTCGGTCAGCACCCTGTCGAGATTGTCGGTGCGGGTGAGGAGCTGTGTCTCCATGACCGACGTCGAGGTGGCGACGGTCGAGACGAGCTCGTTGACGCGGTGGCCGATGGTGCGGTCGAAGTTGGCCGACTGCTCGGCCAGCGTGGCGCCGAACAGTTCGGCGCGCGTCGCCAGCGTCTCGGCCAGCTCGTTGGTGCGGCCGGAGATCGTCTGGTCGATCAGCTGGGTCTTGTCGGTCAGCTCGGCGCTGAGTTCGCTGGTGCGCGCCTCGATGGTGCTGGCGAGCTGGGCGGAGCGCAGGGCAAGCGTGCTCTCCAGGGCCTCGCTCTTTTCGGAGAGCGCGGTGGAGAACTCGGCGGTGCGGCTTTCCAGCGTGGCGCCGATCTCCTCGGCCTTTTCGCCAAGGGCCTTGCCGAGCTCGAAGGTGCGGACCGACAGGGTCGACGACAGCTCGTCGGAGCGGGCGGAGATGGAGGAGACGATTTCCTCGGTGCGGGCCGACAGGGTGAAGGCGATGTCGGCGGTGCGATCGGTGAGCGTCGACGACAGCTCCTCGGACCGGGCGGCCAGCGTCGAGACCAGTTCCTCGGTGCGCGAGGCCAGCGTGAAGGCCAACTCGCCGGTGCCGTCGCTGAGGGCGGACGACAGGTCGGCGGCGCGGGTGGCGATGGTCGACACCAGCTCGTCGGACCGCTTGGCGAGCTCGCTGCCGAGCTGTTCGGTTTCCTTGCTGATGGCGGAGGTGAGGCGTCCGCCTTCCTCGGTGATGGTGCGCGTCAGCGCATCGCTGCGGGTGGCGATCGCCTCGTTGATGGCAGTGCCGGTTTCGGCCAGGCCGCCGATCAGGCTCTCGCGCTCGGTGCTGAGCGTCGCCAGGAAGTCGGCGCCGCGCTTGGCCACCGTCTCGGTGACCGAATTGCCGGCGGCCTCGAAGGCCAGCGCCAGCTCTTCGGCCTTGGAGCCGAAGGTCCGCGTGACGTTGCGGCCGGTTTCGTCGATGCGGTTGGTGAGGAGATCGCCGGCCGTGCGAAGTTCCTCGGACAGGTTCTGGTGGGCGCCGGAAATGGCGGTGCGCGCCTTCTCGGCGTTGGCGATCACGCTTTCGCGCTGGTTGACGAGTTCCTCGACCAGGCTGCGGATGCGCAGTTCGTTCTCGGCATAGGAGCGTTCGAGCGAGGAGACCTCGTTGTGGACCAGCACTTCGAGCTCGCTGGCGCGGGCGAGGGCGCGTTCGATGCCGTCGCCCATGGCGGCGACCTCGCGGCGGATGGCCTGGCCGACGGTGACGACGTTCTCCTTGGCCGACAGCTCCGGCTCGGCGAGCTTGACCGCGACTTCGGTGAGCGAACGGGCGGCGAGCCTCAGGTCCTGGGCGCGCCAGATCATGGTGGCGATGGCGAAGAACAGCACCACCGGCGCGACGATGCCGCCGACGAGGGCGAAGCCGTCGGGGCGGGCGAACAGCGCGGCGGGATCGGCCAGGATCGTGAAGTCGCCAAAGGCGGCGCGTGCCACGTAGAAGCCTCCAGCCACCCAGATGACCGAGGCGAGGAGGGCGATCCAGAAGGGGGCGGCCGACGGCCGGCGCTGCATCTGATAGAGCAGCGTCGCAACGGACCGGCGATCGTCGTTGGCCGGGGCGCGGCCAGGACGGGCGGAGGCGCGGGGCGCATCGGCGTTGTCGGCAAGCGGCTGGCGCGAAGCTGCGTCAGGGCTTTCGGCGAAGGTATCCTGGTCGGGCGATTTCGGCGCATCGGTGGAGAGGCCGAAGTCGATCTTCAGTGCCTCCTCGACGGCGGAGAGTGCGGCATCATCCGCCGGGTTCGATGCCTTGGTGTTTTTTACCATGATACCCTCATGTCCGCATACTTGAAGCCGGACGGTATCGGAAGCGTACTCCCGGTTGCCGTCCCGGTCGAACCATGTCCTCGCCCGGCCTAGGCGAGACACATGAACTCGGGCTTTCCCGACCGCCATGTGCCCGCAGAACAGACAGCAATGGCTACGCCGGCCGAGGAATGCCTATTAAAACGTAATGGCACAACAGGCCCTTCCGGACAAGGAAAGCTCCCCCGGCGGCCCGTATTGTTAACAAGCCGCTAATAGGCGTCGAACATTGTTATTCATCTTCTGGTTGCTATTTCCGGACCCGAGGGCGGATGTTCAAGGAGCCGACGATCCCTCGCCGTTGGTGCGCGCGCCGGCATCCGAAATGGCGAAGATGCCGGGCAGACACAGTCAAGACGCTAGGCTATCGAGTTGAATATTGGCTTAAAACATATGGTTACCGACCGGCTGGCCCGCTGTCGCGATCTCGGTCATCGCTCGGGCAAGGGCCGTCCTCGACCGTCTCGGAGGGGCGACCATGCTTCACGGCGACAACAGGCATGGATTGCATCGGACGAATTAACCATATCTTCAGAATTCCGGCCGCTCCTCGGAGCTGGCGGACCCACTTCACGTCCCGTCCGGCACCCGCGCGGAGGCGCGGACGGCCCTCTCGGGCGGCAACGAGGCGACAGCGATGAACGACGACGAGCGGACCACCGGCGCTCCCATCGACCTGCGGCACCTTGCCGAACAGACCTTCGGCAACGCCGATCTCGAAGCCGAAGTGCTGCGCCTCTTCCTCAAGCAAAGCCGCGACTGCCTGGACCGGCTTTCGGCGGAACCCGACGCCCGGGTCGCCCACCTGTTGCTCGGCTCGGCGCGCGGCATCGGGGCGAGGGCGGTGGCCGAGGCGGCGTCGGCGCTGGAGGCCGCCCTGCTGCGCGGCGCCGACGGCGGCGCCGATCTCGCCCGGCTTAGGGAGGCGGTTGCCGCCGCCACCGCCTTTATAGAGGTGCGCCTCGGCGGCAGGGGTTGACGGCGGCCGACGCTGCTATATGTGCAGATACCAATGGAGCGAACGCGAGATCCGACCTTGGACGTGCTCAGGCCGTTGATCGGATGTCGAGTTCGAATACGACGTTGAAACAGTAACTTGTCGATGGTCTCCGGTTTTTGTCCCTCGCGCCCCACTCTCGTCGGGGAGGCGGGCGGCGAAGTCGGACCATTGCCCAGAAGGGCCGCGCCCCGCAGCAACAGGTTTCCATGCCCAAGATCAGCTACATCTCCCATGACGGCGACCGCTACGAGGTGGAGGCCGAGGTCGGCACCACGGTGATGGAAAATGCCGTCAAGAACCTCGTTCCAGGCATCGAAGCCGAGTGCGGCGGCGCCTGCTCCTGCGCCACCTGCCACGTCTATGTCGACGAGGCCTGGGTGGCCGCCACCGGCGAGCCCGAGCCGATGGAGGAGGACATGCTGGATTTCGCCGCCGATCCCAGGCCGACGTCGCGCCTGTCCTGCCAGATCAAGGTGAGGGACGATCTCGACGGGCTGGTGGTGCACATTCCGGCGCGGCAGGCCTGACCGACGCCGCAAGGCGCCGTTAGCCTTAATATCCAGTTTAGATTGCTTCCAGCCGGCCGCCGGCATTAAAGATGAGCTCCCCCACGGACTTTGCCCGTCGGGTTGTCGCCGCAGCGTGGCCGGACCGGTTCCGGCATGCCGGTAGCGAACGGGAGCGTCGCCATGCGCATGAAGGCACTCGACGGCTGGAGAGGAATTGGCGCGCTCGGCGTCTGCTTCATCCATCTGCAGCTCAATGGTTTCCTGACGTCGGGCCCGTCGCTCGACTCCTGGATTCTGGCGGTCGACTTCTTCTTCGTTCTCTCCGGCTTCGTCATGGCCCGCGTCTATGCCGACGATCTGGTCGATGGCGAGCGGGTCGCGGCATTCGTGGTGCGGCGCCTCGGCCGCCTGTGGCCGTTGCATATCTTCATGCTGGCGCTGTTCATCGCCGTCGAGCTGGCGAAGCTGGCGCTCCAGCGCGAAACCGGCTTCTCTTCGGAGCATGCCGCCTTCACCGGCCCGCGCAACCCCGCCGACATACTGCCGATCGCGCTGTTCCTGCAGACGGCCCGCCTCGGGCCCGAGCTGACCTGGAACTTCCCGAGCTGGAGCATTTCGGCCGAAATCTGGACCTATGTCGTCTTCGCGCTGGTGGCCATCCGTACGGCCGGACGCCCCGGCTGGCGGGCAGTCGTTGCCGGCGCCATCGCGGTCGTCGCCTGGCTGGTCCTTTTCGTCGATATTACCGGCCGCGGCATGCTCAGCACCGACGTGTTCGGCATCGTCCGCTGCCTTCTCGGCTTCTTCACCGGCGTCGTCGCCGAATGGCTGCACCGGCGGGGAACGTTCTCGGCCCTTGCCAACGGGAAGGCCGAAATCCCGACGGTGCTGGCCGCCATCGCTCTGCTGTGGGTCGCGGCGTTGCTACCGGCCGCCCATTATGCCGCGCCGCTGGTGTTCTTTGCCCTGGTGTTCGCCCACGCCGGCGATCATGGCCCGCTGTCGCGCCTGATGTCGACCACGCCGATGCAGTGGCTCGGTCGCCTGTCCTACTCGATCTACCTGACCCACCTGTTCCTCGTCGCCTATGTCGTGCCGCGCCTGTCGCTGACGGTCGGCCAGTTCCTGCCCGACTCCGTGGCGTTGCGCGAGGCGGCGGTCGGGGCGATCTACATCGCCTGGGTGCTGGCGCTGTCGGCGGTCACCTGGCGGTTCATCGAGCTGCCCGGCCAGCGCCTGGCGGCAAGGATCGCCAAGCGCATCGGCGGCGGTCAGACGTTGAGCAGCAAGTACTCGCGCTCCCAGCTCGAAATGACCCGGTTGTAAAGCCTGAGTTCGAGCTGCTTGACGTCGATGTAGGCCTCGACGAAACGGGACCCCAGCACGGCCTTCAGCCGCTCGCACTCGCCGAGTTCGATGAGCGCGTCCGACAGGTGGATGGGCAGCGTGACGCCGAGCGTCTTGGCGTCCACCGTCACCACCTCGTCCGGCTCCACCTTGTCCTCGAGGCCGATCAGGCCGCAGGCCAGCGTCGTCGCCATGGCGATGTAGGGGTTGCTGTCGGCGCCGATCACCCGGTTCTCGACGCGGCGTGACTCCGGCCCGGAGTCCGGCACGCGCAGGCCGCAGGTGCGGTTGTCGCGGCCCCAGTGGACGTTGATCGGCGCATCGCTTTCGAGACGGATGCGGCGGTAGCTGTTCACGTTGGGGCAGAACAGGCTCATGGACTTCGGCACGTAGCGCTGCAGGCCGCCGATGTAGTGGCCCAGCTTCTCGGTGTCCGTGCCGTCGGGGTTGGCGAAGATGTTGCCGCCATCGCCGACGCGCACCACCGACTGGTGGATGTGGGTGGCCGAGCCCGGCATTTCCTGGTGCGGCATGGCCATGAAGGTGGCGACCATGCCGAACTTGCGGGCGGCGAGGCGGGCGGTGCGCTTGAACAGGAAGGTCTGGTCGGCAAGCTCGACCGGATCGCCGTGCCGGAAGTTCATTTCGAGCTGCGCGGGACCTGCCTCGTGCGCCATGGTGGCGATCTCGATGCGCGAGGCCTCGCAATAGTCGTACATCTGGTTGACGACATGGTCGTAGTCGTTGGCGTGCTCGATGCCGTAGGCCTGGCTGCCGCTCTCCTTGCGGCCGGAAAGGCCGATCGGCACTTCCAGCGGCAGGTCCGGATCGTCGTTCTGGCCGGTCAGGTAGAACTCGACCTCCGGCGCCACCACCGGGCGGATGCCGTGGGCGGCGTAGAGCTCCGTGACGTGGCGCAGCACCGAGCGCGGCGCGAAGTCGACGAGGCGACCATCGGCGAAATGACAGTCGCAGATGACCTGGGCGGTCGGCTCGTCGTACCAGGGCACGAGGCGCAGCGTGGCGAGGTCGGGAATGCAGCGGACGTCGCGGTCGAGCGGGTTGACGATTTTGCTCTCGACGGCGCTGTCGCCGGTCACCGCCTGAAAGAACACGAACTCCGGCAGGCGCACGCCGGCATCGATGATGCGGATGAAGTCCTCGCGCGGCACGATCTTGCCGCGCATGATGCCGTTCATGTCCGGGATGATGCACTCGACCTCGGTGATGCGACGGTCGCGGAGCCAGTGGATGGCGTCGGCCTGGTTGGAAAATCGCGGCGCAACGTCTGAAGAGGTGGGCATGAAAGAATCCTCGGCGACCCGGACCGACCGGATTCGCTGGCCCCAAGGGGCGGCGGATCGTCGAGGCCGCGTCGGCAGCCCGGAATCAGGTTAGAATGATTGGACATTACGCCAAGTCCGGCGCGATGGGAGTCCCGGAGGCCGCCAATGCCACGCCTTTTTCTTCTCCGACACGCCAAATCGCCGCCGGCCGTTCCCGGCCAGAAGGACTTCGACCGGCCGCTCGCCGCGCGGGGCAGGGCGGCGGCGCCGGCTGTGGGGCGCCACATGGCTGACAAGGGATACCTGCCCGACCTCGTGCTCTGCTCGCCATCGGCGCGGACGCGCGAGACGCTCGACGGAGTGAGGCCGTTCCTTTCGGAGCGCCTTGTCGTCGATTACGTGCGCGACCTCTACGAGGCCTCTCTCGGCGCCATGCTCAAGGCGATCGCGGCCCACGCCGATGCGGCCGAGCGGCTTCTGGTGGTGGGGCACAATCCCTCGATCCACAGGCTGGCCTCGACGCTGCCGGGGGAGGGCGATCCCGCCTTACTGGCCAACCTCTTGGGACGGTTCCCGACCGCCTCGCTCGCCGTGATCGAGTTCTCCGGTGCCTGGGCCGATCTCGGGCCGGGTGACGGACGGCTGGTCTCCTTCGTCACGCCGGCCGACCTTGGCGGCCCCGACGGCGACTAAACCATTGTTCTGGTGCGGGCCGTGACTACATAGAGGCGCGGCGCCTTTCGCGCCGTACGAGGTTCGACGAAGTCGTGAGCTTCACCACGCTTTCCGACGAAGCGCGCATCGCGCTCGACAACATGGCCGATTTCGCCTGGAGCCTCGGTTCGCCGTCGCTGAGGCTTGGCGTCACGGGACTTTCCCGCGCCGGCAAGACGGTCTTCATCACCGCGCTGATCCACAACCTGATCCACGGCGGCCGGCTGCCGATGTTCGAGCCGTGGCGGGCGGGGCGTCTTCTCGGCGCCGATATCCGGCCGCAGCTCCATCCCGACGTTCCGACGTTCGACTACCGCGGCCACGTGCGCAAGCTGACCGATGCGCGGATCTGGCCGGACTCGACGCGCCAGATTTCCGAGCTGCGGCTGACCATCGCCTACGAGAGCGCCACCTTCCTGGGCCGGTCGCTGGGGCGCGGCAAGCTCGATCTCGACATCGTCGACTATCCCGGCGAATGGCTCCTGGACCTGCCGCTGCTCTCCAAGACCTACCGGGCCTTCTGTTCCGAGACGCTGGAGCGGGCGCGCGAGCCGCGCCGCACCGCCATCGCCGCCGACTGGCTCACCCATACCTCGGGCATCGATCCCATGGGACCGTCCGACGACGAGGTCGCCGGGCGCCTGCACGAGCTGTTCTCGGCCTATCTCGGCGCCGCGCGCGGCGGCAGCCTGTCGCTGTCCATGGTGCCGCCGGGCCGCTTCCTGATGCCGGGCGATCTGGCCGGCTCGCCGGCGCTGACCTTCGCGCCGCTCGATCTGCCGGAGACCGGGGAAGCGCCGCGCGACAGCCTTTGGGCGCTGATGGAGAGCCGTTTCGAGGCCTACAAGGACGTGGTCGTCCGGCCGTTCTTCCGCACCCACTTCGCCCGGCTCGACCGGCAGGTGGTGCTGGTCGACGTGCTGGCGGCGCTGAACGGCGGGCGCGAGGCGCTGATCGATCTCGAAGTGGCGCTCGGCGAGATCCTGGCCTGCTTCCGTCCCGGACACTCGTCCTGGCTCGGACAGGTGCTGACGCGCCGCATCGACCGCATCCTGTTCGCCGCCACCAAGGCCGACCATCTTCACCACGCCAGTCACGACCGCCTGGAGCTGATCCTCCGCCGCCTGACCGACCGGGCGATCGCCCGCGCGTCGTTTTCCGGCGCCGAGGTGGATGTGAAGGCGCTCGCCGCCGTGCGGGCGACGCGCGAGGCGACCGTGCGGCGCAACGGCGAGAGCCTGCCCTGCATTCTCGGCGTGCCGCAGGAGGGCGAGCTTCTCGACGACCATCTTTACGACGGCAAGGAAGAGATCGCCCTGTTCCCCGGCGATCTTCCCGAGAACCCGCAGACGCTGTTCCATATGCCGGAGCCCGACGAGCCGGCCTTCGACGCCTTGCGCTTCCTGCGCTTCCGGCCGCCGCCGGTCGAGGTGACGGCGGAAGGCGTCAGCCTGTCGCTGCCGCATATCCGCCTCGACCGCGCCCTCGATTTCCTGATCGGAGACCGTCTGGCATGACACGCCGTCCCACCGCCTTCGATCTCCGGGCTGACGACGTCAGCCATGTCCGTCCCGGCGAGGTTCCGCCATCGGATGCCGCCGTCATCGTCGAGGAACTGGCGGAGACGGAGGATCTGCCCGTTCCGCTGCCGCCCGTCCGGCGGCGCTTTGCCTGGTCGCGGCTGTTCTTCGGCGCCGTGGCGGGCATCCTGTCGCTGGCCATCGGTCTCTGGCTCGACCAGTTGGTCCGCGACCTGTTCGCCCGTGAGGACTGGCTCGGCTGGGTGGCGATCGGCCTGATCGCGCTTGCCGGTCTCGCCGTGGTCGCCATTGCCGCGCGGGAGATCTCCGGCCTGATCTGGCTGAGGCGCATCGACCGCATGCGGACGCGCGCCGACCTCGCCGCCGCCCGTGACGACCGGCCGGAGGCCGAGGCGGTGGTGGGCGAACTGATGGCGCTCTACGCCGACCGACCCGACCTGGCGCCCGGCCGCCGGGCCACCGAGGCGCGCGTCGACGACGTCATCGACGGCCGCGACCGGCTCGTGCTGGCCGAGGCCGATCTTCTCGCCCCACTGGACGCGGCGGCTCGCCGGCTGGTGTCGGACGCCGCCGCCCGCGTGTCGGTGGTGACGGCGGTATCGCCGCGCGCCGCCATCGACGTCATCTTCGTGGTGGTGGCGACGCTCGGCCTGATCCGCCGGCTCGCGGCGCTCTATGGCGGCCGGCCCGGCTTCATGGGGCTGGCCCGGCTGACCCGGCTGGTCCTCACCCATCTCGCGGTGACTGGCTCGATCGCCGTGGGCGACGGTCTCGCCCAGCAGCTGATCGGCCATGGCCTTGCCGCCAAGCTGTCGGCGCGCCTCGGCGAAGGGGTGATCAACGGTCTGCTCACCGCTCGTGTCGGCGTCGCCGCCATCGATGTCTGCCGCCCCTTGCCGTTCCTCGAACGGCGCCGGCCCCAGATATCCGAGATCATGGCCGGCATCCGTGGGCCGAGCGCCAAATAATGCCGAGTGGCCGGTTCGGCCCGGCAGGATTTGCCCGGTGCGCCGAACCTTGCCGGCGCGTTAACCACTCGTTCACCATAGCCAAGCGCCTGTTTCCTGAAAACAAACGGAAAAACTAGGGGAGCCCGTTTGGCACGTCCGTTGCCCTTAGGTCTGTAGCGGCCACTCGTCCGGCCGACCGCGTTGCAGATCGTAAGGAAAACGAGCATGGGTATCCTGACCGCAATGAACTCGGCCGTCGGTGGCCTCGGAGCGCAGTCCTTCGCCCTCGAGAACATCTCGGGCAATATCGCCAACGCCTCGACAACCGGCTTCAAGCGCAAGGATACAAGCTTCGGCGACCTCGTGCGCTCCAACACCTCCAACGCCGCCCGCGTCACCTCCGGCGGCGTCACCGCCACCTCGCGCTCCACCATCACGCTCGACGGCGACATCCAGGGGTCCAAGGTCGACACCCACATGGCGATCAATGGCACCGGCTTCTTCTGCGTGTCGGCCGATCCGCTCGATGGTGGCCTGGGCGCTCGCTACACCCGCGCCGGCGACTTCGAGCAGTATTACGACTCGCGCAACGGGGCGACCTATCTTCGCAACGGTTCCGGCTACTCGCTGATGGGCCAGACCATCGACCAGACGACAGGCAAGCCGATCGGTGACAAGACGGTCATCACCATCGACAAGACCTCGCAGAGCGCCAAGGCGACGGAGAAAATCACCTACAAGCTGAACCTGCCGACGGAGCCGTCGACGACGTCCAAGGCCTCGGTCTATCCGGCCGCGTCGGTGGCGAACATCGCCGGCGGTACCGTGCCGAAGTCCGAAGTCAGCACCTTCATGGACAATTCGATCGCCGGCGGATCGAGGACCATCTACGACGCGCAGGGTACGCCGTCGATCGTTCAGCTCCGCTGGGTGAAGGTCTCCGAAGCCAGCGACGGCCGTAGCGAGTGGGGCCTATTCTACCGCACCGCCGAAAACCCCACCAACGCCACAGACCCTGCCTGGCAGCAGGTCAAGACGACGGCGACGCAATACGTGGCCCCAGCGCTTCCCAGCGTGCTTTCCAGCGGCGCCTTCTTCTTCGACAACAAGGGTGCGCAGATCGACAACACGTCGGCCATCAATCTCGGCACGATCCAAATCGAGGGCAAGAATTTCTCCGGCATCACCATGGACCTCGCCGCCACCGAGTATGCCGACAAGAACGGGCAGGCGACCACCAACCAGCTGACGCAGGACGGCTACGCCACCGGCGAGTTCGAGGGCGTGTCGATCGACGATAACAGCGGCGTCATGAGCTACAACTACTCGAACGGTCAGACGGTCAAGAAGTGGTCGATCCCGATCGTCGCCTTCAACGGCGCGAGCTACCTGAAGGCCGAGGACGGCAGCGCCTATACCGAGACCATCCGAAGCGGCGGCCCCATCGACATCAACGGTGCCCTGTCGAGCTCGGCCCTCGAGGCGTCCAACGTCGACATCTCCGAGGAATTCACCAAGCTGATCGTCACCCAGCAGGCATTCTCGGCCAATTCCAAGGTCATCACCACGGCCGACCAGATGATGCAGAGCATCCTGCAGATCATCCGCTGATGTCTTCGGCGGCCGCGTGACGGCCGCCTCCCCACTCCGCGACCTTCGTCGATTGCGAGACGGTAATGGCTGTTTCGAGTGCCCTTTCCACGGCTTTGTCCGGCATCAGGACGACCCAGCAGCAGCTGGGCGTGACGTCGGCCAATATCGCCAACGCCAAGAGCGCCGGCTACAGCCGCCAGACGATGTCGTCGACGGCGCAGGTTTCCAACTCGCGCGTCTACGGCGTCGAGGCGAACCAGGTCACGCGCGAGATCAACCTTCTCGTGCAGAAGCAGTGGCGGGTGTCGACGGCCAACTCCGCCTATGCCGATACGCGCGTCACCGCCCTGTCGGCGCTCGACAACTACTGGGGCGCTCCCAACAGCACGAGCTCGCTGAACTCGGTCTACAGCAACTTCACCACCACGCTTCAGAAGCTGGCGACCACGCCCGGCGACACGGCGATCCAGGGCAGCGCGGTGTCCGCCGCGCAGAACCTCGTCTCCCGCCTCAATCAGCTGTCGGGCGATGTCCAGTCGCTGCGCCAGGAGGCGGAGTCAAACATCTCGGACGCCGTCAACCGCGTGAACGCGCTGTTGCAGACCATCTCCCAGCTCGACAAGCAGATCGTTGCCGTCGGCGCCGGTGGCACGAACAGCACCGCCGGCTTGCAGGACAAGCGGGACGCCGCCATCGACGAGCTGTCCGAGTACATGGACATCCGCGTCTCCGACGAGTCGAGCGGCGCCGTCACCATCGCGCTGACGGATGGCACCCAGCTCTACGACGACGTGCCGGTGACACTGAGCTTCGACCAGCAAGGCGTGGTCGATGCCTCGCGTTCCTACTCGACCGACGACAGCAAGCGTTCGCTCGGCACGGTCACCGTGAGCGCCGGTCCCGGCGCCGGCATCGATCTGTTCAAGAGCGGGTCGATCCGGTCGGGCAAGATCGCCGCCTACAAGGAGCTGCGCGACGAGACGCTCGTCGACGCCCAGGCGCAGCTCGACACCATCGCCGCGACCCTGTCGAAGGCCACCTCGACGCGGCAGGCGTCGGGAACGGCGGTAAGCGCCGCCGGCTCGGCCGGCTACACGCTGGACGTCTCGGGCCTCACCGAGGGCAATACCCTCAAGGTCGACTATGTCGATGCCTCCGGCACCAAAGGCTCGATCACTTTCGTCGCCTATAACGGCGGTACCGCCCCCGGCAACGGCTTCACGCCCGATCCCAACGACACCGTCGTGGGCCTGGATCTGTCGAGCGGCACCGACATCGGCGCCCAGATCGCCTCGGCGCTCAACTTCGCGACCGGCGGCACCGATTTCTCTGGTTCGACACTGCCCGCGCCGCCGAGCGCCCCGACCTCGGTCACGATCAACGCGACCACGGTGCCGGCCAGCCACGGCAGCATCACTGGTGTCACCGGCGAGATCTCCTCGCCCACCGAGCAGTCGGGCTATCAGGAGTTCCCGCTGTTCGTCGACGGCTCCACGGGCAAGCCCTACACCGGCCTCACCAACGGCGCCGACACCATCACCGGGCTCGCCGCCCGCCTCTCGGTCAATCCCAAGGTGGTGGCCGACCCGTCGCTGACGGTGAAGTACAGCGGCAGCACGATGTCCGGCGACGGCACGCGGCCGCAGGCCATCCTCGATGCACTCGACAGCCGCGTCTATTCCTATTCCGCCTCGATCGGCATCGGCTCCACGTCGACCCCGTTCAGGGGCACGTTCGAAGGGTTGCTGTCGCAGGTCGTCAACACCCAGGGCGCCCTCGTCGACGATGCGCAGAATGTCGCCAACGGCCAGAAGGTCGTCACCTCCAACCTCAAGGAACGCTACGACAACAGCCGCGCCGTCGATCTCGACACCGAACTGATGTCGCTCATTCAGCTTCAGAACTCCTATTCGGCCAACGCCCGGGTGCTCTCCGTGGCGCAGGAGCTGATGGACGTTCTGATGAACACGTTCAAGTAGGCGGCCGAACGCCGCGCAAACACGGGTAGGATGCCATGTCGATCAACAGCGTGCTCGTCAGCCCCAACATGTCGCTCCTGTCGACCATGCGGGAGCAGCTCGAGGACATGCAGCGCCAGCTCGCCACCGGGCAGAAGGCCGCGACCTATGGCACGATGGGCGCCGGGCGCACGCAGTCGATCACCTTCCGCTCGAAGATTTCCGAGATCGGCGGCTACCTGCAGAACACCGACGTTCTGAACATGCGCATCTCGCTGCTCGACAAGGCGATGAGCCGCCTGGAGGACATTCCCAGCGAAGCGTCGGCCGCCATCGACCCCAACACCTACAACATCGACTCCACCGGGACCACGACGGGACAGAAAGGCGCCAAGATCGCCCTCAACGAGGTGATCGGCCTGCTGAACTCCGAGGCCGACGGCCGCTATCTGATGTCCGGCAAGACCACCGATACCAAGCCGGTGGCCAGCATGAACGACATGCTCTATGGCACCGGCAACAAGTACGGGCTGCAGAAGGTCGTTGCCGAGCGCTACACGGCCGACATGGGCACCGGCAAGCTCGGCCGCCTCGAGCTCGACAACCCCGCGGCGACGCCGGACACCGTGACGATCACCCGCCAGGGTACGCCGCCCTCCGCCGAGTTCGGCTACAAGATCGCCTCCGTGTCGGCCTCGACGACCGACACCTCCCACATAGAGGTGACGAAGGCGACGGGCCTGGACAGCGCCGGCAAGACCGTCAATACGTCCTATAACGTCAAGTTCGACACTGGCCTGCAGGCCGGCGACAGCGTTTCGCTGGAGCTCGAGAACCCCGATGGCACCAAGTCGACCGTCAAGCTGACGGCGACGCTGACCAGCCCTCCCGGCGAGGGCCAGTTCACCATCGCCCAGACTGTTGGCCCGCCGCCGACCGTCGACCCCGATGCGACCGCCGCCAACTTCAAGGCCCGGCTGAACGACAGCCTGACGACCGAGACGAAGACTACCTTCCAGGCGGCTTCGATGATGCGGGCGTCGGAGACCTTCTTCGACACGGCCAGCGGCGGCAAGCCGCAGCGGGTCGACGCCGACCCCAACGACAACAACCTGCTGGCTACCGCCACCGGTCTGCGCGACGGCACGGACATCGATACGGTCGAGTGGTACGCCGGTTACAACGCGACGATCGATCCCAACGACAGCGCCACCTCGCCGCGCAACGACGTGACGGCGCGCGTCGACAGCAACATCAACGTCGGCTACGGCGTCCGCGCCAACGAGGCTGCCTATGCCAACATGGTGCGCTCGCTCGCCGTGATGACGGTTGCCGAGTTCGATCCGAAGGCCGGCACGTTGGGCGACACCAAGGCCACCACCGACGCCGAGCGGCAGCAGAACCTCAAGGTGGAAAAGGCTCGCTACTCGGCGCTGGCCTCGCGCGTCGACGGCGTCCTCGCCTTCGCCGACGGCAGCCAGAAGCCGACCGACATCCACACGGAAATCGCGGTCTCCGGCAACGTCGCCAAGAGCGCGGCCGAGCGGCAGACCAACTCCAAGACGACGCTCGAGGTGATGCTGAGCGGCGTCGAAGGCATCAACAAGGAAGAACTGACGGCGCAGATCCTGACGCTGCAGACCCGCATGAATGCGAGCTACACCACCACGATGATGCTCAACAGCCTCAGCCTGCTCAACTACATGAAGTAGGCGAGGGCGCCGGTCCAAACGACAAAGCCGCCGGCCAGGTCTTGACAGCCTGGCCGGCGGCTTCTTTTCGAGATGTGTCGGTGCGCGAGCGCCCTATTTCTTCTCGCCGGCCGCGGCCGGGTTCAGGGCGGCGAAGATTTTCTTCTCGTGCTCGATCAGGGCGCGGGCTTCCTTCAGCGCCTTGTAGAGCTGGTCGGCGATGATGTGGTTGCTGATCCGCGTCACGTAGGGGATGGTGCTCGGCGCCGCCTGGATGATGTCCTGGACGAGAGTGAAATAGTCGTCCTGGAACTTGGAGATCTCCTTCGACAGGTACATGAGCTGTACCGCGAGATAGATCCGCTTGGCCGGCGTGTCGGCGGAGCTGACCGTCAGAATGTCCTTTTCGCGCAGGATCGGGGCGTTGCCTTCGATGTAGAGGCGCGTGCGCTGGTCGTCGTTGGTGATCATCGACTCGCCGATGATGATGCGCTCGCCGGGCTTCAGTTCAACCTTGAGGGTCATCTCTTCGCAATCCTGTCAGGAGGTCAGCTGTTTCCGCCGCCGAGCAGGCGGAGAATGCCGTTGTCGGCCGTCTGGGTGATCGAGAACGAGCTGATGGCCAGCTGTTGCTGCGTGCTGAGCGCCAGCAAGGTGGCCGCTTCCTCGTCCTTGTCGGAGGCGCGCATCGATTCCGCCGTGGCGCCGAGAATGTTCGAGAAGCTTCCGAGGTAGGCGGAGCGGCTGTTCAGCATCGTCAGGCCGATGCCGATGTTGGTCGCGTGCTTCTCGGTGGCATGGCGCGCGTCGGTGACGGTCTGCTGCGCCGCCTCGGCGTCGGTGCGCTTCACCCAGGCC
>Ga0206117_100300_pt1 | contig 64330 bp, 50 predicted proteins | sample 3A5Ametagenome_FD_177997 | JGI IMG/M metagenome (GOLD analysis project Ga0206117, IMG submission 177997) | Enriched microbial communities from leaf-cutter ant dump, University of Wisconsin, Madison, United States - 3A5A | ecosystem: Environmental > Terrestrial > Nest > Insects nest > Nest dump... | reverse complement strand
TCTGGCCCAAGGGCTGGACGAGCTATCGGGCCGAAACCGCGAATCTGAGAAGGAAGCCACGGGCCGGCGGCCCATCCCTCTGCAGATCAAGTTCATTAAAAATCGGCTGGAGGGAAACATACAAGGGTCGGGGAGAGGGGGCGCCCCGACAGGGGCGGCTGCGTCTAGCACCCGCGGGGCTCGCCCCCTCTCCCCCAACCCCGCTCCCACGAGGGGAGAGGGTAGCCAAGCCGCCCCTTCGGCGCCTTCGGCTTGTCTGGAGCACCTTGCCAACCGGCAGGCGGTAGCCGCACAGACCAGCGTACTTGCCGCCAGGCTGATGGCCGCCACCACGCTCGGCACTGCCCTGGCCACTGCACTCACCACCGCCGCACTGGCCGCCGCACTTTCCCTCACCCCGCTGAGCGCCCTCGCCGCACCGCCGGCCAGTAGCCTCACCACGCTGGCGACCACCACCGCCAGCACCGAAAACCCGGGCACCACCGATCCCCTCAACTCCCCCCGCTGGGACGAACTGCGCCGCGCCTGGCTGGGCGACGCTCCGGCCGAGTTCGACAGCCGGGTCCAGGTGCAGGCCCCGGCGATGGCGGAGGACGCGCTCAACGTGCCGGTGCGGGTGGATGCCAGCCGGCTGCGCGGCCAGGGTGTCGAGGAGATCCTCATCCTCGCCGACTTCAACCCCATCGTCCGCGCGCTGTCCTACTCGCCCGGCAGCGCCGAGCCGGTGCTGGGCTTCCGCCTCAAGCTGCAGCAATCCAGCCCGGTGCGGGCGGCGGTGCGCACCGCCGACGGCCGCTGGCATGTGGGCGGCACCTGGGTAGCCACCACCGGCGGCGGCTGCACCCTGCCCTCCACCGGCTCCGGCTCGCCGGAGTGGCAGCGCCAGCTCAACCACACAGAGCTGCGCGCCTGGCCGCGGGTGGATGGCGGCCAGCGGCTCAAGCTGCGCATCGTCCATCCGATGGACACCGGCCTGGCCGACGGCATCCCCGCCTTCCACCTGGAAGAGATCAGCCTGCTCGGCAAGGAGGAGGCCCCCGCCGGCGCCGCGCTGGCGGTGCTGCGGCCTTACGAACCGGTGGCGGAAAACCCGGTATTCACGCTAGATCTGCCCGCCGGCGTGGTCGCCTCCGGCATCCGCGGGCGCGACAACAACGGCAACCGCCTCACCGCCGAGCTGCGGCCATGAGAGCGCCCCGCCTCTCCCCACCGGTTCTCGCCCGGCCGCTGCTCGCCGCGCTGCTCGCACTCTCCCTGCCTGCCGCGGCGGACACCGTCATGCCCGGCCAGACCCGCGCCACGGGCGCCTTCGACTACCACTTGCAGCCGCGCCGCATCGCCGACGGCGTCTATGTGCTCATCGGCCGCAACGAGGACTTCGATACCCGCAACGGCGGCAACATCGTCAATACCGGCTTCCTCATCGGCAGCAGCGGCGTGGTCGTCATCGACAGCGGCCCCTCGCGCCGCTACGGCGAGCAGCTGCGCGCCGCCATCGCCGCCCTCACCCCGCTGCCGGTGGTGCTCACGCTGAACACCCACGCCCACCCGGACCACTTCCTCGGCAACCAGGCCTTCCCCGCCGGCACGCTGGCCGCGCTGCCCGCCACCCGCGACGCCATTGCCCGTGAAAGCGAAGACCTCTCCGCCAACCTCTACCGCCTCGCCGGCGACTGGATGCGCGGCACCGAGGCGCACACCCCCGGCCGCAGCCTCGCGCCCGGCCGCCTCGATGCCGGCGGCCGCGAGCTGGAACTGATCGCCCTGGACGGCCACAGCGGCGCCGACCTGCTGGTGCTGGACCGCGCCAGCGGCACCCTCTTCGCCGGCGACCTGCTGTTCCACGACCGCGCCCCCACCACGCCGCATGCCGACCTCGCCCACTGGCTCGCCGCACTGGACCGCATCGCCACGCTGGACGGCGTGCGCCAGGTGGTGCCCGGCCACGGCGAAGTCGCCAGCGGCGCCGAACTGCAAACGCCGCTGCGCCAGACCCGCGCCTGGCTGCGCTGGCTGCAGCTGCGCCTGGAAGAATCCGCCGCGCTGGGCCTGGAGACCAACGAAGTGCTGGCCTTGCCCTTGCCTGCCGAATTCGCCACCATCGCCGAAGCAGCCACCGAATACCGGCGCTCGGTGCTGCGCCTCTATCCCCAGACAGAACACAAGGCACTACAACAACATGGCGCCCGCTGACCTCCGCCCCACCCGCCTGCCACGCACGCCCCGCCTCGCCGGCCGCCTGCACCGCCTGCTCGCGGTGCTGCTCGGCCTCGGCCTGTGCGCCAGCGCCGGCTGGTGGGCCACCGAAAGCCGCCACGGCATCGCCGAGGAAATCCACGGCACCACCCGCGTCGCCGAGCAAATGCTGGCGGTGCTGGTGGCCGAAGCCGCCGACGACGGCGACGGCGGTGCCCGCCTGGAAGCCCACCTGCGCACCCTGGGCCGGCTGCGCGCCAACGCCATCACCCTGGAAGCGGCCGACGGCACCCCGCGCTACGTCTCGCCGCCGCCGATCTACAAGGCCGGCCGCCACGCGCCGGCCTGGTTCACCGCGCTGATGGCGCCGCCCACGCCCACCCGCCTCTTCCTCTCCGGCGAGCTGACGCTGCTGCTGCAGCCGGACGCCTCGCGCGCGGTGCTGGACGCCTGGGACGACCTCGTCGCCGCCTCCGGCTGGGTGCTGGCACTGAGCCTGCTCGCCTGGAGTGCCAGCCGCGCCGCCCTGCGCCGCGCCCTCACCCCGCTCGCCCGCCTCAACCGCGCCCTGGCCGGCGCCGCCGACGGCCGCTTCCGCGCCCTGCCCGCCTGTGGCGTGGCCGAGCTGGACCGGGTGGTGGCCAGCTACAACCGCCTGGTGGAAAACCTGCAGGCCAGCCACGCCGACAACCGCCGGCTGGAAGACGACCAGGCGGTCGCCCTGCTGTTGCAGGCGCGGCTGGAAGAAGAACGCCGCGCCATCTCGCGCGAGCTGCACGACGAACTCGCCCAGGGCATCACCGCGGTGCGCGCCATCGCCGGCGCCATCCGCCAGCGCAGCGACGGCAACCCCGGCGTGCATGGCAGCGCCCAGGCCATCCTGGCGATGACCGAGCGCATGCAGGAAGGCGTGCGCGCCATCCTCCAGCGCCTGCGCCCGCCCCAGGTCGGCGACGGCTGCCGGCTGGACGAAGCGGTGCGCGACTGGTGCGTCCACTGGGCCACGCTGCATCCCGGCATCCAGGTGGAATGCCACGGCACGCCGCCCGCCGGCGCGGTGGACGAGGCGCTGGGGCTGGCGGTGCTGCGCCTGCTGCAGGAAAGCCTCACCAACGTCGCCCGCCACTCCGGCGCCAGCCGGGTGGACGTGATCCTGGCCGGCGACGAGGACGGCCTGCGCCTGGTGGTGGCCGACGACGGCCGCGGCTGCGAAGACATCGAAACCGCGCCGCCGGGCCACTTCGGCCTCACCGGCATGCGCGAGCGCGTCGCCGCGCTGGGCGGCCGCCTGCTGCTGGACACCCCGCCCGAAGGCGGCCTGCGGGTACACGCCCGCCTGCCGTGGGCGCCCGCCAGCACCAGCGAGGCAACACAGTGAAACCGCGGCAGCAGGCAAACCGCCTGCAGCCGGCCGCCGCCCCCATGGGCACGACAACGCAGACACGAATCCCGCCGAGGATGCCGACATGGACATGACTGCCCTGCCCGCCAGCCTGCGCATCGTGCTGGCCGACGACCACGCCGTGGTACGCATGGGATTCCGCCTGCTGATCGAAGGCGCCGGCGCCCAGGTGGTGGCCGAGGCCGGCAGCGGCGAGGAAGCGCTCTCCGCCTACGAGATGCACCACCCCGGCCTGCTGCTGATGGACGTCTCCATGCCGGGCATGGGCGGGCTGGCCGCGCTGGAACGGCTGCGCGCCCGCCATCCGCAGGCGCGGGTGCTGATGCTCTCCGCCCATGACGATCTGCAGATTCCACGCCGCGCGCTGGCCGCCGGCGCCACCGGCTATCTCTCCAAGCGCGCCGACCCGGAAGAGCTGCTGCGCGCGGTGGGCGACACCAGCCGCGGCCGTGCCTACCTGGACCCCGGCCTCGCCGCCCAGCTCGCCCTCGCCCAGCTGCAGCCGGCGGGGCAGTCCGACCCGGTGTCCGCCCTCACCGCGCGGGAGTTCGACGTCTTCCTGCAGCTGGCGCGCGGCCGCTCGGTGAACGAGATCGCCGCCACGCTGAAGCTGGGGCCGAGCACGGTGGGCAGCCACCTCTACCACATCAAGCAGAAGCTGCAGGCCACCAACGCCGCCGAGCTGGCGCTGATCGCGGTGCGGGCGGGGCTGATCGAGGCCTGATTCGAGGCCTGCTTCGAGACCTGACTCCGGACGGCGGGACAGGCGCACGACTTACCCGGCAACTGGATGCATGACGGCCGTTCGGGCTGAGCGTGCCCGAAATCCGCGCCCCGCGCTGCCCTTCGACAGGCTCAGGGCGAACGGCATCTCTTGATCTCTTGGCTGCTTGCCGGGGGAACAGAAGAAGCCGGGAAGAAGCCTGCCGTGCACAGCACCACAAGCCCTTGCGAGCCATCAGGGAGCAAATACCGTCGCCCTGAGCGAAGTCGAAGGGCTTTGCACACGGCGGCTTCGGCGGGCATCAGCAGGTTTGCTGCCACGCCATTCGAATACCCGCCTGCCGTTCGGACTGAGCCTGTCCAGCCCGTTCCGGCAAAACACCCGGCCCGGCAGCCGGGGCAGGCGCCCCGGCTGCCGCCTGCGATCAGAAGAAGATGATGCCGCCGAAGGAAATCGTGCGCGTCTTCAGATCGCCATTGCCGCTGGAGTTGATCGCGTCCGGCCCCTTGGCGCGCTCCATGTTGTACTCGCCCACCAGGGTGATGTACTTGTTCAGCGAGTGATAGACACCCAGCGTGGTGGAGCGGAAGCGGTTGGTGCCGATGAGGTTGCCGCCGCTGTCGCGGTTCTCGCCGAAGTTGATGCCTACCTTGGTCTTGCCCAGCTTGTAGGTGCCCTGCAGGAACCAGCCGCGGCTCTTGGTTTCGCCATAGGGCGAGTAGAACAGCGCGCCCACGGTGGACAGGCCAAGGCCCTTGCCGGTGAAGCCGTAGGCCACCGCCTCGAAGTCGCCCAGGCCCACCTTGGCGCCCAGCTCGGCGCCGCGGGCGGCGAAGGTATCGACGTTGTTGTAGCCGCTGTCGGTGTCCTGGTGGATCAGGCCGCCCCACACCGAGCCAGGGGTGCTGCCCTTCCAGTCGTAGCTGGCGATGGCCTGGATGCCGGGGGTGGAGGTTTCGCCGCTGCCGATGAAGTCGCTGGGCTGGAAGATGCCCACTGCGGCCTGGAAGCCGTCGAAGTTGGGCGAGGTATAGGTGATCTGCGGCTGGAAGCCGGTGTACATGTAGCCGTGGCCGATCATGCCGAAGGTGGTATTGAAGGGCGTGGAAGCGTAGGTGTTGCCGCCCAGGCCCAGCAGCGTCATGTCGGCGAGGATCACCTTCTGGCCGAACAGGCCGATGTCGCGGCCGAACTTCAGCGTGCCCGCCTCCGCCTTGCCGAACTGGAAGTAGAGGTTGCGGGTGTCGATCTGGCTATAGGGCTCGCCGCCGCCGCCCAGCGGCAGGCCGACGGTGGAGGAGTCGTTGTTGATGCCGGGCGCGAAGCCGACGTGGGCCTTGATGTCCAGCCCTTCCACCTGGGTGGTGAACACGAAGTTGATCCAGCCCGGCAGCAGGCCGTTGGTGATGCCGGAGTTGTTCACCTTCCCACGGTCGTCCTCGGTGGTGCGGAAGGAATAGAAGCCGTTGACCGTGCCGTTGATGTCCAGCGTGGCGTCGCCATTGGAGAAGCTCACCGCGTGGGAGCCGGTGGACAGGGTGGCCAGGGCCAGCGCGACGGCGGCCGTGAGAGAGCGCTGCTTCATGGATTTGTCTCCGTATCTTTTGTTGTCTGGATGATTCCCAGGGCACACCCGAAGGGCGTACCGGGCGGGCCTCCAGTGCCAAGGCCGTGCCAGCCCCGGCCGGCGCCGCGGGCACACAGGCGGGCGCATCGATTTCAACGGCATATATCCACGGAATGCGCGCGGGTAAAAGGAATACGGCGCCGCAGCAACGCCTTTGGCATAAACCGAAAGTAGCAAGGGCGCTGCTCAGAAGGGAGACAGCTGTTCCTTGCCGGCACACCCGGAACGGAACAGGCCAATGTCATCTCATGATTTTCATGAGATGAGCGTGGCGATTCGACGGATGCGGCGGTGGCGGCGGCACCACTAAAGTTGGAGCCGCGAAACTGCCCGCCGGGCACCCGAACAGATCAGGCCGAGGGCCATGTCCCCGACGCCCCTCCACCACACCTGGAATCTCCGCCATGCGCCGCGTACCCGCCTGCTCCCAACCCGCCCTGCGCCCCGTCTCCGCCTTGCTGCTGTTCGCCCTCGCCGCGCCCGCCTTCGCCACCAGCGAAGCGGTGCTGGCACCGGTGGTGATCACCGGCAGCCGGGTGGAAACCTCCAGCTTCGACCTGCCCTATTCGGTGGATGCGGTGCAACTGAACCAGGACGGCACGCCGGCGCTGCGGGTGAACGTCTCCGAAGTGCTGGGCGCGGTGCCTGGCGTGGTGGTGCAGAACCGCCAGAACTACGCGCAGGATCTGCAGATATCGGTGCGCGGCTTCGGCTCCCGCGCCGCCTTCGGCGTGCGCGGCGTGAAGCTGATCGCCGACGGCATCCCCGCCACCAACCCGGACGGCCAGGGCCAGGCGGCCACCTTCAACCTCGACACCGCAGAGCGCATCGAGGTGCTGCGCGGCCCCTACGCCACCATCTACGGCAACCATGCCGGCGGCGTCATCCAGCTCTTCTCCCGCGACGGCAAGGGCGACCCGCGGCTGCGCGCCAGCGTGGTCGGCGGCGAGCACGGCACGCTGAAATACGGCCTGGGCGCCGAGGGCGAGAAGAACGGCGTCGGCTTCGTGCTCGACGCCTCCCACTTCGAGACCGACGGCGCCCGCGACTACAGCAGCGCCAAGCGCGACCAGGCCTTCGCCAAGATCACCGTCACCCCGGACGAGGACAGCCGCCTCACCCTGCTCGCCAGCAGCCTGCACCAGCCGGACACCGACGACCCGCTGGGCCTCACCTGGGCCACCTGGAAGCGCGACGCCGACGCGGTGGAGCCCGTAGCGCTGCAGTACCGTACCCGCAAGAGCATCTCCCACCTGCAGGGCGGCGCCACCTACGAGCGCCGCTTCGGCGAGGACAAACTGCAGGTGCAGGCCTACGGCGGGCGTCGCAGCGTTACGCAGTACCAAGCGATTCCAAGCTCTGCGCAGGCTGCGGCAGGACAGGCTGGTGGAGTAATCGATTTCGACCGCGATTTCTACGGCATGGGCGCACGCTGGATCATGGAGCGCGACCTCGGCCCCGGCCGCCTGACGCTGACCACCGGCATCGACTACGACCGCGCCGAGGACGATCGACAGGGCTACCGAAATTTCATCGGTAGCGTATTGGGAGTAAAGGGGGAGTTGCGTCGCAACGAGACCAACACCATGACCAGCACCGATCCCTATGTGCAGGCGGTGTGGCGCCAGGGCGATTTCGACTGGTCGCTGGGCGTGCGCCACAGCCGGGTGAAGTTCGAGGTGGACGACAAATACGTCGTCACCGGCAATGGCGACGACAGCGGCTCGGTCACCTACCGCCGCACCACGCCGGCCGCCGGCGTGCTGTGGCGCGTCAGCCCGCTGCTCAACCTCTACGCCAGCGTCGGCGCCGGCTTCGAAACGCCGACCATGACCGAGGCGGCCTACACCGCAGGCAACGGGGGCTTCAACTTCAACCTCAAGCCCTCGCGCAGCCGCCAGGCCGAAATTGGCCTCAAGGCCTATGTCGGCGAATCCACCCGCATCAACGCCGCGGTGTTCCAGATCGAGACTCGGGACGAGATCGTCGTCGCCGGCTCCAGCGGCGGCCGCACCTTCTACACCAACGCCGGCCGCACCCTGCGCCAGGGCCTGGAACTGGCGGCGGAGGCCGACCTCGGCCACAAGCTCAGCACCCGCGCCAGCTTCACCCTGCTGCGCGCGGTGTATGACGAAGCCTTCGGCAGCGTGCCGGAGGGCAAGCGCCTGCCGGGCGTGCCGGCGGTATCCGCCTACGCCGAACTGGCGTGGAAACCGCTGGCGGGCGTGACCACCGCGGTGGAAGGCATCTACCGCAGCAAGGTCTATGTGAACGACCTCAACAATGCCGAGCCGGCGCCGGCCTACGCACTGATGAACCTGCGCCTGGCCGCCGAGCAGCAGTCCGGCGACTGGACCTTCGGCGAGATGCTGCGGCTGGACAATGTGTTCGACCGCAAATACATCGGCTCAGTGATAGTGAACGAAACTAGCCCCATACCGCGATACTACGAGCCCGGCCCCGGCCGCAGCCTCTACGGCGGCGTCCAGGTCAGCTACCGTTTCCGTTGATGCCCACACGCCAAGACACCGCGCCACAATCGCCCAATTCCAACGCAGCGGCCGGCGGGCCCGGCCCCCGCCGACCGCGCCCTTTCCGCCAGCTGCTGGCCGCCGCCGCGCTCGCGCTGCTCGCCGCCTGCCAGCAGTTGCCGCCGCAGCCGCCGGCAGCCAGCGCGGAAATCCAGGTCAGCGCCATCGACATGCCCTGGGAAGACCTGCGCCTGGCGCTGGAAGACGCCATCGCCGCCGAAGGCCTGACCGCGCCGACGGTGAGCCACTTCGGCGAGATGCTGGCCCGCACCGCCCCCAACCTCGGCCACCGCGCCGACCTCTACACCCACGCCGAAATCCTCAGCTTCTGCAGCGTGGGCGTCGCCGCCCGGCTGGTCACCGAGGCAGCGGACCAGATCGCCCTCTGCCCGCTGTCCATCGCCGTCTACACCCTGCCCGGCAACCCCGGCCGCAGCTACCTCGCCTACCGCCGGCCACCGCAGACAGGCGCCGGCAGCACCGCGGCGGAGGCCTTGATGCGGCGCTTGGTGAAACGGGCAGCGGAAGGCGGTTGAGCTGGCAACCGACCTGACTTTCGCTCCTCTAGGGAGAGGGGGCAGCGCTCACGGGACTGGAACGCAGCCGCCCCTGACGGGGCGCCCCCTCTCCCCAACCCTCTCCCGCGAGGGGAGAGGGAGCTTTACAGCCCCACGCGTCTGTGACGCTCCAATGCTCTCAAGGCTGAAACCGAGGATTGGAGGCAGCGCCAGGTAGAACAGCCAGCGAAAGCCACGAAACCTACGATCCCCCCGCTTCTTAGCAGCCCCCACCACCGGCCAAGCCATCACCGCCCAACAGCCACGACACCCGACTTTCTCCCCTCTCCCCTCGCGGGAGAGGGGGCAGCGCTCACGAGACTGGAACGCAGCCGCCCCTGGCGGGGCGCGCCCCTCTCCCCAACTCTCTCCCGCGAGGGGAGAGGGAGTTTGCAGCGTCACTGCTCACGCCGTTTTCCAACGCTGTTGGAACATAGAAGGGGACAACCCTCGCCCTTGTTTATCCCGCAAACCCCAACCCCCCCTCACTCCAGCGCCAGATAAACCCTCCCCGCCTCCACCCGCACCGGATAACAGCGCAGGTTCTCGGTGAGCGGCGCGCACAGGGCCTTGCCGTCGCGCACGTCGAAGCGGCCCTGGTGCAGCGGGCATTCGATCTCGTGGCCTTCGAGGAAGCCGTCGCACATGCGGGCGCGGCCGTGGGTACAGAGGTTGTCGGTGGCGTAGAGCGTGCCCTCGACGTCGTAGAGGGCGATGTCGCGGCCAGCAGCCTCGACTCCGATCACGTCGTCGGCCGGCACCGCGTCGCGGGCGGCCACGTCTACCCAGTTGCTCATGTCTCGCTCCAGGCTCAGATGGGATAGATGAGGGAGTTGGCGATCATCTCGCTGTCGTACACGCACAGCCGCGAGGCGAAGCGCAGGCCCTCCGGCGTGGTGACGATCTCGTCGCGGTAGAAGCCGGCGTTGAACACGGTGGATTCGCCATCCAGCTTGGTGCGGATCACCGCGTAGTTGGCTTCGGCCAGGATGCGCTCGCCCTCCACTGCCAGCACCCGCGGCGTGCCGACGATGTGCCGCTGGTAGTAGGGGTCGTGGTACATGGTCTCCTTCACGCCGAACACCCGGTCGCGGATCATGGCCTGGCTTTCCAACGCCAGCAGGCACAGCGGCAGGCCCTGTTCGTAGTTCTCCCGCGGCTGCAGGCGGTAGCGGCCGTCTTCGGTGAAGAACTCCGGCCAGCGCGCCCAGTCGGCGGAATCCACCACCACCGCGTAGTCGGCGTAGAGGTTGAGCAGGCTGAAGTAGGTGGCGAAGTCCAGTTCGCCCACGGTGCGCGCGCCGCTCATGCCGTTTCTCCCATCACTTCGCGCCAGTAGGCGTACATGCCGCGGATCAGGGTTTCGGTGACCATGTGGTCGGCATCCTCGGTGTCGCGCCCGCCCATTTCCAGCAAGGTACGGTGGTAGGGCTTCTGCTCGAAGCTCTCCTGCGACCATTCGATGACTTCGCCATCGTCGGCAGAAACGAAGCCGGCGGGACCGAAGAGGTTGGCCTGGATGAGGCGGCGCTGGACCATGGCTTCGTCGTCATCGTCGAAGGCGAAGTGGGTCCACACGAAGTCGAAGCTGCCATGGCCGTTGGGCTGGATGTGGCGCATGGAGACGCTGTTCACCTGCTGCTGGATGATGAGGCTGGGAAACACCGTGGTCATCACCGCGGTCGGGCCGCCCCACCAGGGCTCGGGCACGATGTCGAGCAGGCGGGGATCGTTGAGCTGCATGTGCTCCTTGAAGCTGTCCACTCCGCTGACGACCTCGGCCACCTTGCCGCCGGTGCCGCGGGTGGAAATCATCGCGGCGTGGCGGTGGCGGGCGTCCATCTTCAGCTCGGAGCGGTTGTCCGCCCGCCACAGGCCGAAGGTGGAGAACCAGGTGTGCAGCAGGCCGGGGTGGTAGGGGTCCTTGATGTTCTCCTGCATCAGCTTCCAGTTGCCGGGGATGCGCTGGCGGCGGTAGCCCAGCACCTTGAGGCCGCGGCCATCGAACACGCGGTCGAAGTAGCGCAGGATGACTGGCCCGAGGAAATCCTCCAGCGGCTCGACGTCATGGTCGAAGGAGGCGAACACCACGCCGTTGCGCACCGCCACCTTGAGCTTGGTGAGGCCGTGATCCTCGACGCGGAAGTCGGACGGCATGCCACCATTCACCTTGCCGTCCTGCTTCACGCCGCGGCGGAAGGGCACGCCCTGCAGGTTGCCCTTGAGGTCGAAATTCCACTGGTGGTAGGGACAGAGGAAGTCCTTGCGGTTGCCGTGGCGCTCGCGGCAGAAGCGCACGCCGCGGTGGCTGCAGACGTTCTCCACCACGTTGATGGCGCCATCCATGTCACGCACCAGGATCACCGAGCGCTCGCCCACCGCGCTGCGGCGGAAGTCGCCCGGGTTCGGCACCTCAGCCTCCAGGCCGATGTAGCACCAGTGGCCCTTGTAGAAGAAGCGCTCCAGTTCCTCGCGGTAGAGGTCGTCGCGGGTGTAGGCCCAGAAAGGCACGCGGCTGCTGTCCGGCGCCCGCCAGTGCGGGTCGCGCGGGAATACGCGGGTGGCGTCATCCATGTTTGTCTCCTCCGTTTTGTTTTTGGTCGGGTGCTGCTGGTCCGGCTTTGCTCAGCCGGACTGGGCGTAGAAGGCATCCGCATGCAGCGCCGCCGGGGGCAGGCCGAGGCGGCGGGCGACCAGCGCCATCGCCTCCACCATCGCCGGCGAGCCGCAGAGGTAAGCGCGCCAGGCGGAAAGATCGGGCAGGTCGGCGGCCACCGCGTCGGTCACCAGGCCGGCGCGCATGCCCGGCTCCGGCCTGCCGGTGGCGGCCACTACCTGCAGCTTCAGTTGCGGATGGGCGTCGCACAGGGCGTAGAGACGGTCGAGGTCGTAGGCATCGGCGGCGGAGCGCACGCCGAAATAGAGATGGATGGGGTTGGCCATGCCGCCTTCCAGCGCGCCGCGCACGATGGCCAGCACCGGCGCCAGCCCGGTGCCGCCAGCCACGCACAGCATCGGCCCCGCGTGGCGGCGGCGCAGGTAGGCGGTACCCAGCGGCCCGCTGACGCGCACCGCGTCGCCCACCGCCAGCCGTTCGAACACATGGTTGGAAACGCGGCCGCCGGGCACCTGGCGGATGTGGAATTCGAGCAGCTCGTCGCTGTCCAGCCCGGCCATGGAATACGGCCGCGCCAGCTCCGGTCCGAACTGCAGGGTGGCGTACTGGCCGGGGGCGAACTCCAGCCGCTTGGCCGGCTTCAGCAGCAGGCGGCGAACATCGGCGGCGGGCGCTTCGATGGCGGCCACGCTGGCCTTGAGGATGCGCGCCGGGTGGACGACGACTTCGTCCGGCTCCGGGATTTCGATGGTACAGGTCTCGGTCAGCACCGCCTGGCAAGCGAGCACCCAGTCCTCACCATCGCTGGCCGCCGCCCTCAAGCTGCCGCCGGCATCCAGAACCCGGCCTTCCAGCACCCGACAGCGACAGGTTCCACAGCGCCCGGCCATGCAACTGTGCGATAAGGGCACAGCATGTTCGCGCAGGGTTTCCAGCAGGTTGGCGCCGGCGCGGACATCGAGCACGCGGTCCAGGGGACGGATGAAGAGCTGCATGGATTGCCACCGGCAGTCGTGATGACTTCATGATGGACAGCGCAGCGCTATAAATGAATAGAATCCAGTGAATTAGATGAATCACCAGAATCAATAAAGGTGACTAATGGAACTGCGGGAAATCGATCTCAACCTGCTGGTGATCTTCAACCAGCTGCTGGTGGAAAAGCGCGTTTCGGCGGTGGCCGAAACGCTGGGCCTGAGCCAGCCAGCGGTCAGCAACGCCCTCAACCGCCTGCGCCGCCTGCTGGGCGACGAGCTCTTCCTGCGCACTTCGCGCGGCATGGAGCCCACCCCTTTCGCCACACAGCTGGCCGAACCGGTGGCCTATGCGCTCGGCACCCTGCATGGCGCGCTCAACCAGCAGATCGCCTTCGCGCCGGAGAGCAGCAGCCGCCACTTCACGCTGGCGATGACCGACATCGGCGAGATCTACTTCCTGCCCCGCCTGGCCGACGCGCTGGCCCGCCAGGCACCCGGCATCACCCTGGGCACGGTGCGCACCGACGCCATCCAGCTGCGGGAAGAGATGGAGGCCGGGCACATCGACCTCGCCGTCGGCCTGCTGCCGCGCCTGCAGGCCGGCTTCTTCCAGCGCCGGCTGTTCCGCCACCGCTACGTCTGCATGTACCGCCAGGGCCATCCGCTGGAGGGCCAGCTGAACACGGTGGAAGCCTTCAGCGCCGCCGAGCATGTGGTGGTGCTGTCCGCCGGCACCGGCCACAGCCAGGTGGATGCACTGCTGGAACGCAGCGGGGTGCGTCGTCAGGTGAGATTGAAGGTGCCGCACTTCGTCGCCGTCGGCCACATCCTGCAGGGCAGCGATCTGGTCGCCACCGTGCCGGAGCGTTTCGCCGAGCGCTGCGCCGGTCCTTTCGGGCTACGCTACTGCCCGCATCCGGTGGCCTTGCCGGAAATCGCCATCAACCTCTTCTGGCATGCCAAGTTCCACCGCGACCCGGGCAACCGCTGGCTGCGCCGCCTGATCGGCGACCTCTTCGCCGACCCGACGACCGCGCCCTGGGCGGCAGGCGAAGACGGTGTCGCAGCGGATGAAAACCAAGACAGCGAGATCGCGCCCCTGAGCAGCGCGAATTAACGCAAGAAGGCTTGAGGGGCTGCCGGGCAGATGACAGGCAGCAGCCCCTCGGCACAAACCAGCGCCGGAAAGCAAAAAAGCCACTCGTTTGAGTGGCTTTTCGGCGGGAAGTTGGTCGGGGAAAGAGGATTCGAACCTCCGGCCCCTGCGTCCCGAACGCAGTGCTCTACCAGGCTGAGCTATTCCCCGAATCTTCGCTTTTTGTGCTGCTTTTGATCGTTTGCTGCTTAGTGATCTCTGGCAACTGCAAAGTCCGACAATTGTAGCAGCGAGTCCTTGAAAATGGAAGGGGGCAATGAAGCCAATGCGTCGATGGCCAGTTGCGCCTCGGCGCGGGCATAACGCCGTGCCTCTTCCAGCGCGCCGGTGGCCTGGATGGCGGCCAGCACGCCGGCGAACTCGTCGCGGCCGCCATTCTCGATCGCGCCGCGAACCAGCGCTGCCTGCTCCGGGCTGCCCTTCTGCATCACATGGATCAACGGCAGCGTCGGCTTGCCTTCGGCGAGGTCGTCGCCCAGGTGCTTGCCGGTAGCCGCTTCGTCGGCGGAATAGTCGAGCACATCGTCGATCAACTGGAAGGCGGTGCCCAGGTGCATGCCATAGGCGGCCAGCCCGCGCTCCTGCTCTTCGGTAGCGCCACCGAGGATACCGCCGAGACAGGTTGCGGCTTCGAACAGCTTGGCCGTCTTGTAGCGGATCACCCGCAGGTAATCGTCTACGCCCACATCGGCGTTATGCACGTTGAGGAGCTGCAACACCTCGCCCTCGGAGATGATGTTGATGGCGTCCGCCAACACCTGCATGACCCGCATGTTGTTCACGCCCACCATCATCTGGAAGGCGCGGGTGTAAAGGAAATCGCCCACCAGCACCGAGGCAGCGTTGCCGAACAGAGCGTTGGCAGTCTTGTTGCCGCGGCGCAGTTCGGATTCATCGACCACGTCGTCGTGCAGCAAGGTGGCGGTGTGGATCAGTTCCACCACGGCGGCCAGATCACCATGGGCGGTGCCGCTATAGCCGCAGGCCCGCGCGGTGAACAACACCAAGGCGGGGCGAAGGCGCTTGCCGCCACCATTGATGATGTACTCCGCCACTTGGCGGATGAGGACCACATCGGAGTGGAGCGACTTGCGGATGACCGCATCCACCGCCTGCATGTCGGCGGCGATCGGCGCGAAAAGCTGCTGGACGGACAAGACGGGACCGCTCGCGGAAAAAGCGGAATGGTAGGTGGCCGCCAAAGACCGCGTCAAGGACGCTCGCCCGCTGCCGGTCCGGCCCCGGCGAGCAGATCGAGGCGGCTGCGCAACATTTCACGCAACAGCTGGACCGCCGGGTTGAGCCGCCGCCGGTCGGGACAGATCAGATTCAGCGGCGCGGCCTCGCCCTTCCACTCGGGACAGAGTTCGATCAGCCGGCCGGCGCGCAAGTCCTGCACCACGTCCAGGCGCGACTTGTAAGCCAGCCCATAGCCCGCCACCGCCCAGCGCCTCACGGTATCGCCATCGTCGGCGACACGGTTGCCGCGCACCGTCACCAGCAGTTCTTCCTTTCCGCGGTGGAAGCGCCAGCGGTCGTGCACATAGTCGCTCAGCATGTAGCACAGGCAGTTGTGGCCGGACAGCGCCGGCGGCGTGGCCGGCGCGCCGTGGCGTTCGAGATAGGCCGGCGAGGCGCACAGCACCCGGCGGTTGGCCGGCGCCAGCGGCAGCGCGACCAGGCTGGAATCCGGCGGATCGCCATAGCGCACCGCCAGGTCCACCGGCTGGCGATAGACGTCGGCGAGGCGGTCGGATATCTGCAGTTGCAGCTCGATGCCAGGGTACTGGCCGAGGAATTCGTCCAGCCAGGGCAGCAGCAGGTTGCGGCCGACGTCGGAAGGCATGGACAACCGCAGCGTGCCGCGGATGAGCGCACGGCCGGAGGCAATGGCGTCGCGACCATCGTCCAGCAGCTGCAGTGCCTGGCGGCAATGCTCCAGGTAGATCTCGCCTTCGGCGGTCAGCCGCATGCTGCGGGTGGAACGCACCAGCAACACCACGTCCAGCTCGGCCTCCAGCCGTTTCAAGGCGGCGCTGGCGGCGGCCGGCGTCAGGCCCAGCAGGCGGGCGGCAGCGGAGAGACTGCCCAGTTCCGCGGTACGGATGAAGAGCAGCAAATCCTGCAAAGCCTTCATTTTCAAATTTCCTTTGAAACAGGTTTGCTTTATTGCCGCTTTTTCCTCGCAGGGCAAGCGCAGATCATGCGTCCATCTTCAAACCCGCCCCACGAGGAGAAAAGCATGAAAGCCGTCGCCTATTACCAGCCGCTCGCCATCGACCATCCGGAAGCGCTGCTGGACATCGAACTGCCCGCGCCGCAAGCCGGCCCGCGCGACCTGCTGGTCGAAGTTCGCGCCATCTCGGTCAATCCGGTGGATACCAAGATCCGCAGCAGGGTCCAACCGCCGGCTGGCGAGGCCAAGGTGCTGGGCTGGGACGTGGCCGGCGTGGTGCGGGAGGTGGGCGAGGCGGTGACGCTGTTCCGGCCGGGCGACCGCGTCTGGTACGCCGGCGCGCTGGACCGCCCCGGCGCCAACAGCGAGCTGCATGTGGTGGATGAACGCCTGGTCGGCCGCATGCCAGACAGCCTGGCGTTCGCCCAGGCGGCGGCGCTGCCGCTGACGGCCATCACCGCCTGGGAGCTGCTGTTCGACCGCCTGGCGGTGCCGGCCGGCAAACGGCCGGATGCGCGCACGCTGCTGGTGGTGGGCGCGGCCGGCGGCGTCGGCTCCATCCTGGTCCAGCTCGCCCGCCGGCTCACCGGACTGACGGTGATCGGCACCGCTTCGCGGCCGGAAACCCAGGCCTGGGTGCTGGCACAAGGCGCGCATCATGTCATCGACCACCGCCAGCCGTTGGCGGAAGAACTGGCGCGCATCGGCCTGCCGCAGGTGGATCTCGTCGCCAGCCTCAACGCCACCGACCATCACTTCGCGGCGCTGGCGGAAGTCATCGCCCCCCAGGGCAAGCTGGCGTTGATCGACGATCCGGCGCAGCTGGACGTGGGCCTGCTCAAGCGCAAGAGCGTGTCGCTGCACTGGGAGTTCATGTACACCCGCTCGATGTTCCAGACGCCGGACATGATCGCCCAGCACCGCCTGCTCACCGACGTCGCCGCGCTGGTGGACGACGGCGTGCTGCGGACCACGGTGGCGGAGCACTTCGGCCGCATCGACGCGGCCAATCTGCGCCGCGCCCATGCGCTGCTGGAGAGCGGCAAATCGCGCGGCAAGATCGTACTGGAAGGTTTTTGAGCGCGGGGGCACGGCAAAGGCATCGCCCCAAAAGCAAACATCCCCGGCCGGCCGAGGGCCGTGTCCGGGGATGTTGCAACCTTGCCGCCGCCGGCGATCAGCCGGCGCGCTTGGCCTCAGTGCTCTTTGCGGCTGGCCTTAGTTGGCACCCGCGCGCAGCACCGCGGTGTCCAGCGCCTCCTTGGCCGGCTTGCGGTCGGCCCAGACGAAGGCGAGTTCCTCATCCAGGATGCGGCGCACGCGCTCCCGCTCCAGCACCGGTTGGGAGGAGGAATCCGACGTGACCGGCTTGTTGGTGAGCTGGGCCACCGCGACGCGCACGTTCTCCAGGTCATCACCCAGCAGATCGCTCTGCGAGGCCAGCAGGCCAGCGCGGTTCAGCGGCAGGTAGCCGGTTTCCCGCTGCCAGGCCACCTGGTTTTCCGGCTGCAGCCAGAAGCTGATGAAGCGCGCCGCCGCCTTGTACTCGGCCGGCTTCTTGCCCGCCGCCGCCCACAGCGCCGGGCCGTCGGCCAGGGTGTTCTGCGGCGCGCCGGGGAAATCGTCGTAATAAGGCAAGCGGGAAACGCCGACGTCCACCGTCTGCTGACGGCGGAAGTCGGTCCAGTCCGCCGACGAGGCGGCGATCACCGCGCAGTCGCCGGCGGCGAAGCGGCGCTCGGCCTCGCCGCGATCGAAGATGCGCAGGTAGCTGGCGCGGTGCCAGCTGGCCATCATCGCCACATGCTTGACCTGGAACATGCCGTTGAAGGACGGCGCCAGCGCCTTGCCGCGAACGGCGGCGACCGGCTCGTTGTGCCAGGCGCTGAGGTTCTCCACCATCACCCGGCCGGGCTCGGCCACGGTGTAGGGGCAGGACTGGCCGGCGTCCGCCAGGCGGCCCAGCGCCTGCTGCAGGTCGAACCAGGTGGCGATGGGAGTGGAATCCGGATTCATGCCGGCGCGGCGGAAGGATTCCTTGTTCACGAACAGCACCGGAGTGGACAGGCCCACCGGCAGCGCCAGCAGCTGGCCCTTGGTATCCACCGGGGTGCGGGTCATCATCGCAGGCGGGCGCAGGGTCTGCAGCGGCACGCCGGCTTCGCGCATCAGCGCGTGCAGCGGCTTGTAGCGGGGCTTGCCAGCGATGAAGGCGTCTTCCTCGGCACCGTCCAGGATCAGCAGATCGGGAATGGTGCCGACGCGCCAGTCACGGCTGACGATCTCCACCTTCGCATCCTTGCTGCTGGCGTTGAAGCGCTCCACCAGCTCCTTCAGCGCCGCGGCGCGCGCCGGCGGCAGTTGATGCACGATCTCCAGCTGCACCGGCTCGGTGGCCTTGGCCGCCGGTTTGGCGGGCGCCTTGGCCGCGGGCGTGGCGGCATGCAGCGGGGCGGCCAGAGCGACCAGGCCGGCCATCGCGACGCTCAGGGCGCCGCGCTTCAAACCTTTTGAATTCATGGTGTTACGCACTCTCGTGAGCATGTAGGAAATCCGGAACCGGATCGGCGGCGATTATAGACTTCCGCCGTTTTGCGCGCGCGGGCGGAAAATGTAACGCGGCCCGCGGCGGCCGGTCGAAATGCCGGGTCAAGATTTCCCCGGCACTGACGTTATGCTTCCCAGGTCACAGCGAAGAAATACCGAAGCCATCATGCGCACCTCCATCGCCACGCTCCTGCTGCTCCTCGCGCCCATGCTGGGCGGCTGCGACCAGATCGGCGCCGCGCTCGAACTGCCCAATCCGAAGAAGGAAGCCGCCGAGGCGGAAGCCGAGGGCCGCGCCATCGGCAGCGCCTGCCGCTACTCCGGCCGTTCGCTGGAGGACTGTTACGCGCTCAACCCGGCGGCGCAGAAATCCTTCGTCTTCGCCGGCTGGAAGGACATGAACGACTACATGATGGAGCACAAGATCGAGGTCGTTCCCTCGCAACTGCCGCAAACGGTGCCACCACCGAAGACGGCCCCTGCGGCTCCGGCAGCGGCGCCCGCCGCACCAGCCGCCGCGGCGCACTGAGCAAACTCAGGACGCTCCGGCACAGCCCGGCTCAATCAATCGCGGACAGGCAGGGCAGCAGACCGCCGCCCTGCCCCGGCTTCAGGGCGCCGGGTTGGTATAGCGCAGATGGATGGCGTCTATGCCCGCCGCCAGTTCGGGCGTGATCTCCACCTCCCAGGCATCCAGGTTCTGGTCCAGCTGCGCCACCGAAGTGGCACCGATGATGGTGCTGGCCACGCACCAGCGCCGATAGGTGAAAGCCAGCGCCAGTTGCGTCGGCGTCAGGCCATGCGCTGCCGCCAGTTCCGCATAGGCCTGCACCGCGGGCGCCACGTTCGGCTTGCTGTAGCGCTGGCCGAAGCCCTCGAACAGGGTAATGCGTCCGCTGGCGCCGGCATCCTTCAGGTACTTGCCCGACAGCAGCCCGAAAGCCAGCGGCGAATAGGCCAGCAGGCCGACCTGCTCACGGTGGCAGGTTTCCGCCAGGCCGTATTCATAGACGCGGTTCAGCAGGCTGTAGGCGTTCTGGGTGGACACCACCCGCGGCAGGCCATGCTCCCGCGCCAGGCGCACGAACTCCATCACGCCCCAGGGATGCTCGTTGGACAGGCCGACATGGCGCACCTTGCCCTCGGCCACCAGCTCCGCCAGCGCATCCAGCTGGGCGCGGATGGGCGTGCAGTCGCGCTCCTTCTCCGGCTCGTACTGCCACTGGCCGAACATCGGCTGGTTGCGTTCCGGCCAATGCAGCTGGTAGAGGTCGATGTAGTCGGTGCGCAGCCGCTTCAGGCTGGCCTCCACCGCCGCGCGCAGATTGTCGCGGTCCAGCGCCAGCGGGCCGCCGCGTATCCAGCCCAGGCTGCGCGCCGGGCCGGCCGCCTTGGTCGCCAGCACCACCTTCTCGCGCGGCTGGCGCGCCAGCCAGCTGCCGACGATGCGTTCGGTGGCGCCACTGGTTTCTGCGCGGGTCGGCACCGGATACATCTCGGCGGTGTCGATGAAATTGATGCCGCGCTCGAACGCACGATCGAGCTGGGCGTGGCCTTCCGCCTCGTCGTTCTGCTGGCCGAAGGTCATGGTGCCGAGGCAGATCGCCGACACTTCCGGCCCATCCTGCCCCAGCCTGCGGTACTCCATTGCGCGTTGCGCCATCCGTCTGTTCCTCCCATCGGGTAAAGCCGCGGCTCGCCTGGCGGGCCGCGGCGACATATCATTCGCGCCTTCGCCCGATGATACTTCAGCGCCTCCAGGCGCCCTGCCGATGTCCCAATCCCCTCTTTCCAGCTTCTCCATCTCGGGCCTGCTCGCCTATTGCCGCCCCGGTTTCGAGAAGGAAGTCGCCGCCGAGATCGACGACCTCGCCGCCGACGCCGGCCTGATCGGCTACGTCCGCGCCGAGCCCAACACCGGCTACGCGGTATTCGAAACCTTCGAGCCGGTGCCGGTATTCGCCCTGGGCGAGCGCGCCGACTGGCTGGGCCCGGTATTCGCCCGCCAGCTGCTGCTGTGGTTCGACCGGGTGGAAGACCTGCCCGAGCGCGACCGCGCCACGCCGCTGGTCACCGCGGTGAAAGGCTGTGGTCAACGCTTCTCCGGCGTGGTGCTGGAAACGCCGGACACCGACGAAGCCAAGCAGCGCTCCGGCTTCTGCCGCCGCTTCACCGAACCGCTCACCCGCGCGCTGGAAAAAGCCGCCGCGCTACGCCTGGGCAAGCCCGGCTTCCCCGAACTGCATGTGATGTTCCCGGACGCCAACACCGCCTGGCTGGCCGCCGCCCTGCCCGGCCGCGCCTCGCCGTGGCCGATGGGCATTCCGCGCCTGCGCATGCCCTCCAGCGCGCCCAGCCGCTCCACCCTCAAGCTGGCCGAAGCCTTCATGACGCTGCTGAGCGAGGAAGAGCGCGACAAGCATCTGCGCGCCGGCATGCGCGCGGTGGACCTCGGCGCCGCCCCCGGCGGCTGGACCTGGCAGCTCGCCAGCCGCGGCATCCGCGTCACCGCGGTGGACAACGGCCCGCTGCGCGACAGCGTGATGGCCACCGAGATGGTCGAGCACCTGCGCGCCGACGGCTTCACCTGGCGGCCGCAGCGGACGGTGGACTGGATGGTGTGCGACATGGTGGAACAGCCCTCGCGCATCGCCTCGCTGATGGCGGAGTGGATCGCCACCGGGCGCTGCCGCCACACCATCTTCAACCTTAAACTGCCGATGAAACGCCGGCTGGAAGCGGTTGAGCAGTGCCGCGAGCTGATCCGCAAGCGGCTCGCCAGCGTCGGCCCCTACGACCTGCGCATCAAGCAGCTCTACCACGACCGCGAAGAAGTCACCGCCTATCTCACACTGAAGAAATGAGCCTGGCTGCGCAGCCTCCACAGGCCCGCGCAGCCACGCCGGCAACCGGTTCCAGCGGCCCGCCGCGGCATTCGCCACGAATGTGGCTGGCGGGCCGTGTATAATCAGCGCTTTACCTGCATCCGGCCTGCCGGCTGGCGCGAGTCCTTCCGAGGCGTTTCCTGTCCCGGTCTGCGCTCTGCGGCACCTGCCGATACCGGCGCCGCGCCCGCGGCCGGCCGCCCAACAAGAAAGCGCCCATGAGTTTCGCCGACCTCGGCCTCATCCCCGAACTGCAGCGCGCTGTGGCCGACGCCGGCTACAGCGAACCCACCCCCATCCAGCGCCAGGCCATTCCCACGGTCATCGCCGGGCACGACGTGATGGGCGGCGCCCAGACCGGCACCGGCAAGACCGCCGGCTTCACCCTGCCGCTGCTGAACCGCCTGGCGCGCCACGCCAGCACCAGCACCTCGCCCGCCCGCCACCAGACCCGCGCGCTGATCCTGGCGCCGACCCGCGAGCTGGCGATGCAGGTGTTCGAATCGGTCAAGACCTACTGCAAATACCTGCCGCTGCGCGCCACCTGCATCTATGGCGGGGTGGACATGAACCCGCAGATCCAGGAATTGCGCCGCGGCATCGAAATCGTCATCGCCACCCCTGGCCGCCTGCTGGACCACGTGCAGCAGAAGACGATCAACCTCAGCCAGGTCGAAGTGCTGGTGCTAGACGAAGCCGACCGCATGCTGGACATGGGCTTCATCCCGGACATCAAACGCATCCTGTCGCTGCTGCCGGCCAGCCGCCAGAGCCTGCTGTTCTCCGCCACCTTCTCGGACGAGATCAAGAAGCTCGCCGACCAGATGCTGAAGAACCCGCAGCTGATCGAGGTCGCGCGCCGCAACATGGTGTCGGAAACAATCACCCATCGGGTGCATCCGGTTTCCGCGGGGCTCAAGCGCAATCTGCTGGCCCACCTGCTGCGCCACCAGCCGGACACCCAGGCGCTGGTCTTCGTCGACACCAAGCTCGCCTGCGGCCGCCTCGCCCACTTCCTGACCCGCCACGAGATTTCGGCCGACGCCATCCATGGCGACAAGGGCCAGCAGCAACGCACCGAAACGCTGGAGGCCTTCAAGAGCGGCCGCCTGCGCGTGCTGGTGGCCACCGACGTCGCCGCCCGCGGCATCGACATCGATGAACTGCCGTACGTGATCAACTTCGAGCTGCCGCACACCGCCGAAGACTATGTGCACCGCATCGGCCGCACCGGCCGCGCCGGTCACCAGGGCAACGCGGTGTCGCTGGTCTGCGCCGAGGAAAAGCAGCGTCTGGCCGAAATCCAGAAGCTGATCAAGCTGGAAATTCCCCAGGAGATCGTGCCCGGCTTCGAACCGGAACCGGAGTTCGCCGAAGCCGGCAGCCGCAGCGGACGTGGCCGCCGCCCCGCCGCCGCCCCGGTCGCAGCCGAAGCCGCGCCGGAACGCACCCGCGCTCCGCGCAGTGAAGGCGCCGCCGCCCGGCCGCCGCGCAGCGAAAACCGCCGCCCCCGCTCCACCATCGCGGCGGACGGTTTCGATTTCAGCAAGCCCTACGAGCCCAAGCACAGCCCGGTTCCAGCCCAGACCACCGCCACCAGCGAAGGCCTGCCTGCCAATCCGGCCAGCGGCTCAGCCACCAACCCAGCCGCACCACACCGGCAGCAGCGCCCCATCGCCTACCTGCTGGGCGGGCTCGGGCGGAAATAAGGCCGGCTAAGCCCGGCTATTCACCGGCTTGAAATAAGGGGCTTCAAGTATTCTGATCGCTCGCCGTTAAGTGATCAGACACTTGGAATGCTGCCGCCGATGAACCCTGCAGGCCATCACAGAGGCAAGGAAAACCCCGAAGAACCCTTCGTGCCCGACCTGTCGGAAGGCGCGGAGACCGGGGTTTATCTCGCCCTGCTCGAACTGCTCGACGAGGGCCTGATCGTTACCGGCGATGAGGTCATCATCGATGCCAACAGCGCCGCCTGCCGGCTGCTGGAGCGGGACTACCGCCAGATCGCCGGGCAGCCGCTGTCCGAGCTCTTCCTTTCCGAACGCGCCTTCCTCGACGCCCGCGCCCGCCTCTTCATCCAGGGCGAGATGCGCGGCAGCCTGCGCGTCGCCCTGCCTGGTGGCCGCCATCGGGATTTCCGCTTCGTCGCTGCCGCCCGCCTGCGCCCCGGCATCCATGCCCTGATCCTCAGCCCCGACCTGCTGGCCGAAACCGCGCCGGAAGTCTCCAGCCTGGACCCGACGCCGGCCGCCGACACCGTCTGGCCGCGGCTGGCCGCCGCGCTGCTGCAGCCAGTGATCGTGGTGGATGACGGCGACCGTATCTGTGCCGCCAACGCCGCTGCCCTCACCACCCTTGGCCTGGGCCGGGAAGAGCTGGTCGGCCGCTTGGCCGGCGAGCGCCTCGGCCTCGTCTGGCCGGAGGCTGACGCTCCGCCGCTCGCCCGCCTGCGGCCGCAACAGGGCAGCGAAGAACTCACCGCCCGCGTGCTCGCCGGTCCGCAAGCCGGCTGGCGCCTGCTGGTCCTGCCGCCGCTGGGCCAGCCCGCCGCGGCTCTGCCGGCACGCGCGCCCGAAGCGCCGCAAGTGCAGATCCAGGACAACGCAGTGCATGTGCCGCTGCTGGATGTGTTCGACGCCGCCAGCCAGGCCATCCTGGTCAGCGACGCCGACAACCGCATCGTCGCCGTCAACCGTGCCTTCACCGAGATCACCGGCTACAGCCGCGATGACGTGCTCGGCAAGAACCCCGGCCTGCTCAACTCCGGCCGCCAGGAGCCGGAGTTCTACTCCGCGCTGTGGCAGGCGCTGCACGAAAGCGGCCAGTGGCAGGGCGAGATCTGGAACCGGCGCAAGAACGGCGAAATTTTCCCTGAGTGGCTCACCATCACCGCCGTGCGCGACAGCGGCGGCACCACCCGCCACTACATCGCGATGTTCACCGACCTCACCGCCAAGCGGCAGGCGGAGTCGCGCACCGAATACCTGGCCCACCACGACATCCTCACCGGCCTGCCCAACCGCCGGCTGTTCGAACGCCGTTTCGACGATGCCGCCGAACGTGCCAGGCAACGGCGCTGCAGCGTCGGCGTGATGCGGCTGGACATCGACAACTTCAAGGCGGTCAACCGCGAGTACGGCGACAACGTCGGCGACGCCTTCCTACAGCAGATCGCCCGCCGCCTGCTCGCCGCCCTGCCGCGCGGCGGCATGGTGGCGCGCGAGCGCAGCGACGCCTTCCTCGCCCTGCTGCCGGACCTGGACCTCAGCAGCGAATGCGGCCGCGCCGCCGAGGCGCTGCTCGCCACCCTGTCCCTGCCCTTCGAGGCTGAAGGCCACCACCTGCAGCTCACCGCCAGCATCGGCATCGCCCTGCTGCCGGAAGACGGCAACACCCTGGACGCGCTGCTGCGCCACGCCGACGCCGCCCTCGCCCACGCCCGCCGCCTCGGCGGCAACAATCACCAGTACTACGTGCTGGAGATGGACGACGCCGGCATCGAGCGCGAGGCCTTCGAGAGCAAGCTGCGCTACGCCATCGAGCGGGAAGAGCTGGAGGTGCATTTCCAGCCGCTGATCGATGCCCGCGACGGCAGCATCCGCGCCGGCGAAGCGCTACTGCGCTGGCATCACCCGGAACTCGGCCTGATCCCCTTCCGCCGCTTCATCGGCGCCGCCCGTGATGGCGGCCTGGTCGCCCGCCTGGGCGACTGGGCGCTGCGCGCCGCCTGCCGCGCCGCCATGAGCTGGCCGGTTGAAGGCAATCGGCAGCCGATGGTGACGGTCAACGTCGCCATCGAACAGATCATGCAAGGGGATTTCGTCAGCCGGGTCGCCGCCGCGCTGGCCGGCAGCGGCCTACCCGCCGGCCGGCTGGAGCTGGACCTGGACGAACAGGTGCTGCAGGAAGACAACAGCCGCATCTTCGCCACCCTCACCGAACTCGCCGGCATGGGCATCCATCTGGCGATAGACGATTTCGGCCGCGGCCTCACCGCCATCCCCAAGCTCAAGCGCTATCCGCTGCAGGCCCTGAAGCTGGACCCGGCGCTGGTGCGGGACGTGGGCAAGAGCGAGGAAAGCGAGGCGATCGTCGAAGCCATCGCCAATCTCGCCAGCTCGCTGGGACTGCTGGTGTTCGCCCGTGGTGTGGAGGACGAAGCCCAGCAGGCCTTCCTCTCCGCGCTGAACTGCCATCTGCAGCAGGGTCCGCTGTTCGGTCGCCCCTTGAGCGACGCCGAGTTCGCCGCCTTCCTCGCCCGCCAGCAACTGGAAAACGGGCTGCAGTAAAGCCCGCGGCCAGGCCAGTTCCGCCCATGCTCCCCGCCGTCGTCTGACGGCGGCGGCTCAGTAGTCCATCAAGGTCCGGCAGCTTTCCTCGCGGCCGGTCATGGCGCTGAAGCGCGCCAGCCTGTCCTTGACGAAATCGTCCGGAATCTTGCGGTTGGAGCAGTACTCCCGCAGCGTCAGCGCATAAGCCACATGCTGCAGATCCTCGGTGGTGCGCGCCACCGACTGGAAGACGTAGTTGCTGGTATCCCGCCAACTCTGTTCCGGCCTGGGTGTAGGCGTGGGCAAGGTCGCCGGTGCCGCCCCGGCAGCAGGCTGCGCCGGCGCCTGGGCCAGGGCACCCACGGGTAGCAGACACAACAGCAGGACGGCGGAAACGCGCATGGCGATGGAGGCGGTAAAAAGTGCGGCGGTGGTCAGTCTACGTCCATCGTCCGGGTTTACTTGAGCGCCGTTCGACGGACCGCAGCTTGGAGACTCCTTCCTGGGACACGCACAGGTTTTCCCCAACCCAGGTGCACAGCCTGCTGAAGAAGCTGTGGACAAACACCCCAAGCCCTTGAAAGCAAAGCCTCGAAGAGCACAGCTTAAAAAAGAGGCAGCAACCCGCGTGCCCCAGTGCCTCGTTACCACTTCACGCAGTTAAGCAAACGGCCCTGCCCCCAAACCGGGAACAGGGCCGCTCAGGCCTCCAGCGCCTTCACATGCGTAATCACCTTAGCAATCGCCTGCTGCGCACTGTCGGACAGCATCCGGCAATGGCCCTTGAAGAACAGCGCACTCTCGATCCCGGACTACCCCGCCCCTTGCCGTGCTTCGCCACGATCACGTTCTGCGCCCTGGCCACGTTCAGGATGGGCAACTAGCAAACGGGGCATACATTCCCGCAACACGGTGCTCCGCCACCTTGTCTGCCAGCGTGCGCCGGCGTGGCTTGGGCCGCCGCAGGCGGTCAGGAGCGGCGCTGCGGTGTGGCGGCGGGGGCTTCGACCAGTTTGACGATGGCGAGCGAGATGTTGTCGCCATAGCCGCCCGCGCGCACCCGGGCTTCGGCGATGAGCCGCTGGGCGGCTTCGCGTGCCGGTAGGTGATGGATGACTTCGCCCAGCTCCGCATCGCTGAAGTAGCCCCACAGGCCATCGGAGCACAACAGGAAGCTGTCGCCTACCGTCAGCGGCGCGGTGCCGGAACGGTCGATGCGCGGCTCGCGCTCGCTGCCCAGGCAAGACAGCAGCACGTTGCGCTGCGGATGAGTGAGGGCGCCCTGCTCGTCGATGCGGCCCTTGCGCAGCAGCTCGCCGACCAGGGAGTGGTCACCGCTGCGGCTCAGGGTTTCGGCGCCGCGGAAGTGGTAGAAGCGGGAATCGCCGCAATGCGCCCAGGCCGCGCCGCCGGGCTGCAGCATGAAGACCACCGCGGTGCTGTGCGGGTCCTGCTCGCTGGTAAAGCGGGTGAGTTTGATGACGAGGTGGGCCTCGTTGATGATGCCGTCCAGCAGATGCTCCGGCGTCTCCGACTGCGGTGCGTAGGCCTCGAAGTTCTGCTTGGCCTTGATCAGCACCTGCTCGGCGGCCATCGCGCCGCCGGAGTGGCCGCCCATGCCATCCGCCAGTACCGCCATCATCAGCCCCGGCCGCGTCGGGTGGCCGAAGAGGGCAACCCGGTCCTGCTGCTCCCTCCGGTCTCCGGTATGACGGGCAACGCAGGTTTCGACACTCAGGGCCATGACAGCGGGGCAAAAAAGGGAATGGAGAACTGCCATGATAGCGCCCGGCAGCCCTCCTGGCGGCGGTGGCCGGAAACCCCGCCGCACCACTTTGGGGAGCGCGTGATATTCGTCACGCCCCCGCAAATTCCCCCTTGAACAGCCCCGCCGGCCCCTTCGCCTCAGAGCGGGAAGCCGTTCAGCCGCGCGTCCAGCAACTCCACCCAATGCCTCACTTTCAACGCGGTGCCCGCCTGCAGATGGGTGATGCAGCCGATGTTGGCGGAAGCGATCAGCTCCGGCTCGCCGGCCGTCAGCGCCGCCAGCTTGTTCTCCCGCAGCTCGCCCGCCAGTTGCGGATGCAGCAGCGAGTAGGTGCCGGCGGAACCGCAGCAGAGATGGCCATCCCGCACCGGGGTGAGGTGGAAGCCGGCCGCGCCCAGCAGTTGCTCCACCACACCGCGCAGCTTGAGGCCGTGCTGAAGCGTACAGGGCGCATGCCAGGCCACCGGCGGCGGCGTGCCGGGTTTGGCGCGCAGCATGGGCGCGAGGCGCTCGGCCTCGGCGGCGACGATCTCGCTGATGTCGCGGGTCAGCTCGGCGATGCGGCGTGCCTTCTCCGCGTAGAGCTTGTCGTGCTGCAGCAGGTGGCCGTAGTCCTTCACCTGCACGCCGCAGCCGGAGGCGGTCATGGCGATGGCCTCGACCTCGCCGCGCTCCACCAGCGGCCACCAGGCGTCGATGTTGCGGCGGGCGTTGTCGCGGGCACCGACGGCGTCGTTGAGGTGGAAGCGCACCGCGCCGCAGCAGCCGGCGCCGTCGGCCTCGACCAGGGAGATGCCGAGCACGTCCAGCACCCGCGCGGCGGCGGCGTTGATGCTGGGCGCCATCGCGGGTTGCACGCAACCGGCCAGGGCCAGCATGCGGCGGGCGTGGCGCGGCCGCGGCCAGGGGCCGGCCGGGCGCGCCGCCGGCACCTTGTCCTTCAGCGCCTCCGGCAGCAGGCCGCGGGCCAGGCGCCCGGCCTTCATCGCCACGGTGAATACGCCGGTGCGCGGCACCAATTCGCGCAGCAGCCAGCGCGCCACCTTGTTGCCCGCGGTCCGCGGCACCTGGCGCTCGACCAGCTCGCGGCCGATGTCGGCCAGCCGGCTGTAATGCACACCGGACGGGCAGGTGGTTTCGCAGGAGCGGCAGGTGAGGCAGCGGTCCAGGTGCAGCTGGGTCTTGGCGGTGACCGGCTGGCCTTCCAGCAGCTGCTTGATCAGGTAGATGCGGCCGCGCGGCCCGTCCAGCTCGTCGCCCAGCAGCTGGTAGGTGGGGCAGGTGGCGGTGCAGAAACCGCAGTGCACGCATTTGCGCAGGATCTCGTCGGCCTCGCGGCCCTCCGGCGTGTCGCGGATGAAGTCGGCAAGCTGGGTCTGCATGCTCAGAGTCCTTGATAGAGCCGGCCGGGGTTGAAGATGCCCGCCGGGTCGAAGGTCGCCTTGAGACGGCGGTGAATGGCGAACAGCGGCGCCGGCAGCGGCGAGAACACTTCGCTGGCGCGATCGCCGCCGCGGAACAGGGTGGCGTGGCCGCCAAGCTCGACGGCCCGGCTGCGGACCTGCGCCGCCGGCAGATCGCCGGCCAGCCAGCGCTGGGCGCCGCCCCATTCGATCACCTGCCGGCCACTCAGCCGCAGCGGCGCGGCGGAGCTGGGCAGGGACAAACGCCAGAGCTGCTCGTGCTCGGCCAGGGCGTAGGCCGGGGTGCGCTGTTCCTTGATGTCGCTCCAGAAGCTGGCGGCCTGATCGTCGGCCAGTTGCTCGCCGCCCAGCCGGGTGATGGCGGCGGCCACCGCCGCTTCGGCGCCGGAAAGCCGCAAGGTCAGCACGCCGGCGCTCCAGGCGGAGGCGGAGATCGGCAGCGGCTGGCCGCCCCAGTCGTTCAGGCGATCTATGGCTTCGCCCTCGGCCATCTCGAAGCGCAGCGTGGCTTCCCGCGGCGGACGCGGCAGCACCTTCAGCGACAACTCCAGGATGATGCCCAGCGTGCCCAGGCTGCCGGCGACCAGACGGGAGACGTCATAGCCGGCGACGTTCTTCATCACCTGCCCGCCGAAGGACAGCACCTCGCCTCGGCCGTCCAGCAGCTTCACGCCGAGCACGAAGTCGCGTACCGCACCGACGCTGGCCCGGCGCGGGCCGGACAGGCCGGCGGCCACACAGCCGGCAACGGTGGCACCCGCGCCGAAATGCGGCGGCTCGAAGGCCAGGAACTGGCCCTGCGCCGCCAGCAGCGCTTCCAGTTCGGCCAGCGGCGTGCCGCCGCGCACGGTGACGACCAGCTCGGTCGGCTCGTAATCCACCACGCCGGCGTGCTCCGCCAGCGCGAAGTCCTCGCCCACGGCGCGGCGGCCGTGGAAATCCTTGCTGCCCCCGCCCTGCAGGTTCAGCGCCCGGCCATCCGCCGCCGCCGCGCGGATGCGCTCGGTCCAGGATGCGACGATCTCGTTCATTCCTTCTCCACTCCCCTATTCACGCCCTTAGCCCGGGCGGTTCTCGTTCCTGCCTTGCGCTGCTGCCTGGCATCCAACGTGCGCAGCGCCAGCCAGGCGCCGATCAGCGACAGCACCGGCACCGCCACCAGCAGGAACTGCAGCCATCCTTTGTCCGCCACGGCTCAAAAGCGCGGCAGTTCCGGGTGCGACAGCGCGCCACCCTGCACATGCATGCGACCGTATTCGGCACAGCGATTCAGCGTCGGAATGGCCTTGCCGGGGTTGAGCAGCCCGTCCGGATCGAAAGCCGACTTGACGCGGAAGAACTGCTTGCGCTCCCGCTCGCCGAACTGCACGCACATCTGGCCGACTTTCTCGATGCCGACGCCGTGCTCGCCGGTGATGGTGCCGCCGAAGGCCACCGACAGCTCGAGGATCTCGGTGCCGAAGGCTTCCGCCCGCTCCAGCTCACCCGGCTGGTTGGCATCGAACAGGATCAGCGGATGCAGGTTGCCGTCGCCGGCGTGGAAGACGTTGAGGCAGCGCAGGCCGTAGCGGCCTTCCATGCCCTGGATGGCCTCCAGCATTTCACCCAGGCGCTTGCGCGGGATGGTGCCGTCCATGCAGTAGTAGTCCGGCGAAATGCGGCCGGCGGCCGGGAAGGCGGCCTTGCGCCCGGCCCAGAAGCGCAGCCGCTCGGCCTCGTCGCGGGAGACGCGGATTTCGCCGGCGCCGCTGGCCTGCAGCACCTCGCTGACGCGGGCGATCTCCTCCGCCACTTCTTCCGGCGTGCCGTCGGCCTCGGACAGCAGGATGGCCTTGGCGTCCAGCGGATAGCCGGCGCGCACGAACTCCTCCACCGCCGCGGTGGCCGGCTGGTCCATCATCTCCAGCCCGGCCGGGATGATGCCGGCGGCGATCACTGCCGCCACCGCCTCACCGGCCTTGGTGACGTCGTCGAAGGTGGCCAGCACGCAGCGCGCGATCTGCGGCTTGGGCGTGAGCTTCACCGTGACTTCGGTGACCACGCCCAGCATGCCCTCGGAGCCGGTGAACAAGGCCAGCAGATCGTAGCCGGGCGCGTCCAGCGCATGGCCGCCGAGCTCGATGATCTCGCCTTCCATGGTCACCGCCCGCACCCGCAGCAGGTTGTGCACCGTGAGCCCGTACTTGAGGCAATGCACGCCGCCAGCGTTCTCGGCAACGTTGCCGCCTATGGTGCAGGCAAGCTGGGAGGACGGATCCGGCGCGTAATACAGATTGTGCGGCGCGGCCGCCTCGGAGATCGACAGATTGCGCACGCCGGGCTGGACCACCGCGGTGCGGGCGTGGGCGTCCAGGTGCAGGATGCGGTTGAAGCGCGCCATCGACAGCAGCACGCCCTGTGGATGCGGCTGGGCGCCGCCGGACAGGCCGGTACCGGCGCCGCGCGCCACCACCGGCACGCCCAGCTCGGAACAGGTGCGCAGAATCGCGACCACCTCCTCCTCGGTGGTCGGCAGCGCCACAGCCAGCGGCACCGCGCGGTAGGAAGCGAGGCCGTCGCACTCGTAGGGGCGCACATCCTCGCTGTCGAACAGCAGCGCCCCCACCGGCAGCACCTTGGCCAGCGCCTGCACCACCTTCGCACGGTCGAGGCCGGAATAATCCACCTCGGCCAGCGCGAAGGCCGGCAAGTCCTCGGTTGTCTCCATCATCGTTCTCTCCTGCGTGCTGGCGGTCGGCCCTCAGGACCGCCGCCGGTCTAGGCCCAGTCGCTCCGCCGCCGCGGAAAGATGGGCAATGGCCGCCTCGCGCGCGCCTTCGGCGTCCCGCGCCAGGATGGCGTCGAAAATGCGTCTGTGCTCCGCCTGCGCCGCCGCCGCGCGACCGGCCTGCAGACCGGCTTCGCTCCAGGTGGGCACGCGAGAGGCGGAGAACTGCCGCCCCATGAAAGCAAGGAAATGTTCCAGCTGGGCGTTGCCGGTTGCCGCGGCGATGGCCACATGGAAGGCGTCGTCCGCCAGCACGCCGCTCTCGCTGCCGCCATCGGCGCCGCGCAGGGCCTCGTCCATCGCCTCCAGCGCAGCGGACAGGCGGGCGATGTCTTCATCGCCCCGGCGCCGTGCCGCCAGCTCGGCCGCGCCAGCCTCCACCAGGCAGCGCAGCTCGAAGATGTCGACGATCTCGCCGTTGGAGCGCGCCTCGTCGCCCAGCAGCCGGAAAGCCGCGGCGACCGAATGCTGGGCGACGAACACGCCAGCGCCCTGCCGCGTTTCCACGCAGCCATCCGCCCGCAGCCGGGAAATCGCCTCGCGCACCACCGCGCGGCTGACGCCGAAGCGCTCGCACAGCGTCTTCTCGGTAGGCAGCTGGGTGCCCGGCGCCAGGCCCATTTCCCGTATCCAGCTCTCGATCTGGCGCGATACCGCATCGCTCAAACGCGGCGGTCGGGCCAACTTGCCGCTCATCATTCGGAGTCGTCAGCTTGTCAGACAAGTTTCAAGCGTAGGCCAGCCGCATGCCCTCTGTCCATATCAGGACATACCCCGATGAAAGCCGGGAGCAGTTTGCTAACATCGCGTCCTCCCAGCCGACACCGCCTCCATGCGCCTTCACGCCGCTCGTTTTTTCCCTTTTCTCGGCTGGCACCGGCACTGGGCAGGCGGCGGCCTGCGTGGCGATGTCGTGGCCGGCATCACCGTCGCGCTGGTCGCGATTCCGCAGGCACTCGCCTACGCCCAGCTCGGGCAACTGCCGCCGCACCTGGGTTTGTACGCCGCGCTGCTGCCGGCGGTAATCGGCGCGCTGTTCGGCTCCTGTGGTCAGCTTTCCACCGGGCCAGTGGCGCTCACCTCGCTGCTCACCGGCGCCAGCCTGCTGCCGCTGGCACGGCCGGACAGCCCGGAGTTCGTGGCGCTGGCAGTCGCCCTGGCGCTGCTCTCCGGCCTGATCCAGCTGGCGCTGGGCACATTGCGCCTGGGCTGGCTGCTGAACCTGCTTTCCTATCCGGTGCTGATGGGCTTCATCAACGCGGCGGCGCTGGTCATCTGCCTGTCGCAGATTCCGCCATTGATTGGCCTGCCGCTGGCACAGCACGGCAGCTTCATCGCTGATTTCGGCGCGGCCTTCACCCATCTGGACAGGCTGCACCTCGCCTCGGCGGCATTCGGTATAGGCGCGCTGGCGGCGATGCTGTTGCTGCGCCGGCTCGCGCCACGGTTGCCGGCGGTGCTGATCGTCGTTGCCGCAGCCATCGTGCTGTCGGCCACCACCGGCTTTGCCGCAGGCGGCGGCGCGGTGGTCGGCAGCCTGCCGCCCGGCCTGCCCGGCTTCTCGCTGCCCACGCTGGAACTCGGTACTCTCGCCAGCCTGCTGCCCACCGCTTTCGTCATCGCGCTGGTGAGTTTCATGGAAGCCGCCTCCAGCGCCAAGCTGATCTCCGGCAAGACCCGCCAGGCCTGGGACCAGAACCAGGAGTTGATCGGCCAGGGCCTGGCCAAGCTGGCCGCCGCCTTCACCGGCACGCTGCCGGTGAGCTCCTCCTTCTCCCGCTCGGCGCTCAACTTCGGCGCTGGCGCCCGCACCGGGCTCTCCACCCTGGTCACCGCCGCGCTGGTGCTGCTTACCCTGCTCTACTTCACCGAACTGCTGTGGCATCTGCCCAAGCCGGTGCTGGCGGCCATCATCCTGCTGGCAGTCGCCAACCTGCTGGATTTCGGCGCCCTCAGCCGCGCCTGGCGCACCAACCGCGACGACGGCATCGCCGGTCTGGTCGCTTTCGCCACCACGCTGGGCTTCGCGCCCAACATCCAGAACGGCATCCTCACCGGCCTGCTGCTGTCGCTGGCGCTGATGGTGTACCGCGGCATGAGCCCACGCGTTGCCATGCTGGGGCTGCATGCGGACGGCACCTACCGCGATCTGGAGCGCTTCAACCTGCCCCACCCGCGGCCGGACACGGTGATCCTGCGTTTCGACAGCCCGCTCACCTTCGTCACCGCCAGCCAGTTCGAGGACGCGCTGCTGAAAGCCGCCCGCGCCCAGGACGCAGTCAGGGCGGTGATCGTGTCCGGCGCAGGCATCAACGACATCGACGCCACCGGCCTGCACACCCTCGCCGGACTGATGGAGCGCTTCGCCGCCCAGCGCCAGATCCTGGCCTTCTGCGGGCTGAAGAAACAGGTGATAGATGCGATGGAGCGCGCCGGCCTGTGGCCCCGCCTCGCCCCGCATGCAGGCTACCGCAGCGAGCAGCAGGCGCTGCTCGGCCTGGAGGCGCACCTCACTGATTAATATTGACTTTTATTTTTCGCCTCAGTACAGTGCGCGATTCTTTGCAAAAACCATCAACTGGAGCAGCACACCATGTACGCGGTGATAAAAACCGGTGGCAAGCAGTATCGCGTTGCCGCTGGCGAAAAGATCAAGGTAGAACAGATACCGGCTGACGTGGGCTCCGAAATCACCATCGACCAGGTTCTCATGGTCGGCGAAGGCGAGTCCGTCAAGATCGGCACGCCCGTGGTTTCCGGCGCCGCAGTGAAGGCCACCGTGGTTTCCCACGGCCGTCACGACAAGGTCAAGATTTTCAAGATGCGTCGTCGTAAGCACTACCAGAAGCATCAAGGCCATCGCCAGAACTACACCGAGCTTCGCATCGAAGCGATCTCGGCCTGATTGCAGGAGGTAAGACCAAATGGCACACAAAAAAGCTGGCGGTAGTTCCCGCAACGGCCGCGACTCAGAATCCAAACGACTTGGCGTGAAGCGCTACGGCGGCCAGTTCGTCGTTGCCGGCAACATCATCGTTCGCCAGCGCGGCACTGAATACCATCCGGGCGAGAACGTGGGCATCGGCAAGGATCACACCCTGTTCGCGCTCAAGGACGGCACCGTGAAGTTCGTGGTCAAGGGCGCCGCCAAGCGTCGCACCGTGATCATCGAGGCCGAAGCGGCTTAAGTCGCGACTCCGGTCCTAAAAGCCCTATCCTTGCGGTAGGGCTTTTTTATTTATGCCTGCAGGCAGAACAGCATGAAGTTCTTCGACGAAGCCCGTATCGAGATCATCGCCGGCGACGGCGGCAACGGCGCAGCCACCTTCCGCCGCGAAAAGTTCATTCCCCGTGGCGGCCCGGATGGCGGCGACGGCGGCCGCGGTGGCAGCATCTATGCCCAGGCCGACCGCAATCTCAATACCCTGATCGACTATCGCTACACCCGCACTTTCCGCGCCGAGCGCGGCGAGAACGGTGGCAGCAAGGATTGCTACGGCAAGGGTGGCGAGGACATCGTGCTGCGCTTTCCGGTCGGCACCGTGATCAAGAACCTAGAAACCGGGGAACCGATCGCCGACCTCAACGAAGACGGCAAGCAGGTGCTGCTCGCCCGCGGCGGCCGCGGTGGCCTCGGCAACCTGCACTTCAAGTCCAGCGTGAACCGCGCCCCGCGCAAGCGCACCCTGGGCCAGGAAGGCGAGCGCTTCGACCTGCACCTCGAACTGAAGGTGCTGGCCGACGTCGGCTTGCTGGGCCAACCCAACGCCGGCAAGTCCACCTTCATCCGCTCGGTGTCGGCGGCCAAACCCAAGGTGGCGGACTATCCCTTCACCACCCTGGCGCCCAACCTCGGCGTGGTGCGCACCGACGAGAAGCGCAGCTTCGTCATCGCCGACATTCCCGGCCTGATCGAAGGCGCCGCTGAAGGTGCCGGCCTCGGCCACCAGTTCCTGCGCCACCTGCAGCGCACCCATGTGCTGCTGCATCTGGTGGATCTGGCGCCTTACGACCCGGAAGTCGATCCGGTGAAGGAAGCGCTGGCCATCGTCGAGGAACTACGCAAATACGACGAGGCGCTCTACCAGAAGCCGCGCTGGCTGGCCCTGAACAAGCTGGACCTGATTCCCGAGGAAGAGCGCGCCGAACGCGTCGCCGCCTTCCTTGAAGCCTATGGTCCGGTGGAGCGCCATTTCGAGATCTCCGCCCTGAAGGGCGAGGGCTGCAAGGGTCTGGTGTTCTCCATCCAGGACTTCCTGGACGAAGAGCGTGCCCGCATCAACGCCGAGCTCGAAGCCCAGGCCGCCGAGGAACGCGCCCGCCTTGCCGCCGCCGAAGCCCGCGCCGCCGAACGCGACGCCGCCTTCCAGGCAGAAGCGGAGGCTGAGGACGAATCGCCGGCCGAGGATGACGCGGCCGAGGACAAAGACGACCAGCGCTAAGCCCCAAACTCATCCCGAAGGCATCATGAGAGAGAAGATCAAGCATGCCCGCCGGCTGGTCGTTAAGGTCGGCAGCGCCCTGGTGACCAACAACGGCGCGGGACTGGACAAGCCGGCGCTGGATGACTGGGCAAGACAGATTGCCACTCTGCGCGCCGAAGGCCGCCAGATCACCCTGGTCTCCTCCGGCGCCATCGCCGCTGGCATGCAGCGCCTGGGCTGGACCCGCCGCCCGCAGGAAATGCACAAGCTGCAAGCCGCCGCCGCGGTCGGCCAGATGGGGCTGGTGCAAGCCTACGAAGACGCCTTCTCCCGCCAGGGCCTGCAAACTGCGCAGATCCTGCTGACGCATGAAGACCTGTCGGACCGCACCCGCTATCTCAACGCACGCTCCACGCTGACCGCCCTGCTGGACCTGGGCGTCGTTCCCATCATCAACGAGAACGACACCGTGGTGACCGACGAGATCAAGTTCGGCGACAACGACACCCTGGGCGCACTGGTCGCCAACCTGATCGAGGCCGACGCCCTGATCATCCTGACGGACCAGACCGGCCTCTATACCGCCGACCCGCGCAAGGACCCGACCGCCACGCTCATCAGCGAAGGCCAGGCCGAAGACCGCCAGTACGAAGCCATGGCCGGCGGTGCTGGCAGCGGCATCAGCAAGGGCGGCATGATCACCAAGATCCGCGCCGCCCAACGCGCAGCCCGCAGCGGCGCCCACACCTGCATCGCCAGCGGCCGCGAAGGCGATCCGCTGCTGCGCCTGGCCGCCGGTGAAGAGATAGGCACCCTGCTCTACGCCACCAGCAGCCCGCTGCAGGCCAAGAAGCAATGGCTGGCGGACCATCTTCAGCTAGCCGGCAACCTGATCATCGATGACGGCGCAGTGGAAGCCCTGAGGAGCGGCCGCAGCTTGTTGCCCATCGGCGTGGTGGAAATCAGCGGCGATTTCTCCCGCGGCGCTGCCGTGAGCTGCCGCAGCCTGTCGGGCCAGGAGATCGCCCGCGGGCTGGTGAACTATAGTGCTTCGGAATGCCGCCGCATCGCGCGCAAGCCCACCAGCGCCATCGAATCCCTGCTGGGCTATATCGGCGAAGCCGAATTGATCCATCGCGACAACATGGTCAGCAGCTGACTCGAGTTCTGCGCTTCACACCCGGCACTCCGGGTAGCAATATGACGGGCCAAGGCGGTAAGGGATGAAACCGCCATTCCCGCGCCATTCATGGCGCAGCGCCTCAAGAACCTAGAGCACAGACGGAGACATCGATGCCCGAGCAGAACCAGTTCGACTACAACGTCGCCTTCTCGCGCAACATCGGCTGGTTCACCGAGAAGGAACAGGCCCACCTCCGCCAGTGCCGGGTCGCCGTGGGCGGCCTGGGCGGCGTCGGCGGCAGCCACCTGATCACCCTTGCCCGGCTGGGCATCGGCAAATTCACCATCACCGATCTGGACACCTTCGACTGGCCGAACCTGAACCGTCAGGCCGGCGCCAGCTGCTCCACCATGGGCCTGCCCAAGCTGGATGTGATGGCCCGCCAGGTGCTCGACATCAACCCGGAAGCCGACCTGAAGCTGATGCCCCACGGCCTCAGCCTGGACAACATCGACGAATTCCTGGATGGCGTCGATCTCTACATGGACAGCCTGGACATCTTCGCCCTGGACATCCGGCGCAAGGTGTTTGCCCGCTGCCGGGAGCGCGGTATTCCCGCCGTCACCGCTGCGCCGATGGGGATGGGAACGGCCATGCTCGCCTTTCACCCCCAAGGCATGAGTTTCGAGGATTACTTCGCCCTGGAAGGCTTCACCTTCGAAGACCAGATCCTGAAGTTCATCGTCGGTGTCTCCCCGTCCATGCAGCAGCGCCACTACCTGCTTGAACGCGGATCGGTGAACCTGTTCAAGAAGAAGGTTCCTTCCACCGCGATTGGCATCGAACTGGCCGCCGGCGTTGCCTGCTCCAATGCGATCAAGCTGATCCTCAAGCGCGGCGACGTCATCGTTGCTCCTCGCGGCCTGCATTTCGACGCCTATCGCAACACCATGATCCGCACCTGGCGTCCCTTCGGGAATCGCAATCCCCTGCAGCGCTTCATGTTCTGGTACATCAAGCGCCTGCTCTCCAGGTAAGGGACCACCCTCAGGTCAGGCCCCTACTCCAGCAAGGCCACCAAAAAGAAAAACCCCCGTGCTTTCGCACGGGGGTTTTTGCTTTCAACCAGCCCCGCGTTGCCGCGGGAGCCAGTCGATCAAGCAGCCTTGCTCTTACGGCGACGGGTCAGACCCAGGCCCAGCAGACCAGAGCCCAGCAGCATCAGCGAAGCAGGTTCCGGCACGTTGTTGGTTTCCACCACAACGAAGGTACCGCTACCGTCATGGTCAGAGGTCAGCGCAAAGCCACCGGGCACCGCCGTGAAGTCGCTCACGAAGATGTTGGTGTCGAAGCTGGCCTCAAACTCGATCGCGTAGCCGCAGTTCAGCCAGATGTCGTAGAAGCCGCTGGAACCGTTGCACTCGAGAGTGGAAGAGTGGAACAGGTTGGCGTAGGTCAGATCGGAGATGCCGGTGAAGTCGGCAGTACCGGTCAGCACCGTGCTCACGCCCGTCGCACCACCACCACTAACGGCGATGTTCATGAAGTTGATCAGGTTGACGCCGTCGAACGAGATGTACATCTCGATCAGGCCCGGACTGTACGAGAACGTCGGCACGCCGCCATTCACGCCAGTCACCACGCCATTGAGGTTCTCAACGGAGAAGCTCAGCAGCCAGTTGGTGCCATAACCGTTGTTGCTGTGGGTACCGAACACTTGGTTCGGGGTGAAGCCGGTGATCTGGTTGTTGGTCAGATTGCCAACAGCGAGGCCACCATTGGTCGTCAGGACGTCACCCGCGCTGATCACGCCGTCACCGTTGGTGTCAGCAATGTAAGTGCTGGACTGATAGGTGAAGAGGAATTCGTCTTTCAGCGAGGTGCTGTTGTTGTTGACCTTGTCACGCAGGGGCGCGGCAACGCCGTCGTAGTTGAAACCGACATCCAGATAGAACGGGGCAGCGTTGGCAGCCGAGGCACCCATCAACAGGCCGGCGGTAGCCATCGCGAATAGTACTTTTTTGCTCATTTGCCATCTCCCAAAGTGTTGGCGAAATCGTCAGCGTTTGGCTCTGTCTCGGGTCAAACACTTTCCGCCACATCGCCGCGCTCAACAATAAGCAAAGCCAATGCCAGGTTTTATAAATCCATTAAAATCAAACCACTAAAACTCATCCCGCAGTTTCCTGGATTGGCGACAGCCTTCGCTGTAAAAAAACCCGACACCTTGCCGTATTGCCAGTCCTCATTCAGGCGTCGAGAATGCCTGAAGGGAGTCTGCCGACATACCGCCCCCTTCTTTCCAGGGCCGCACCAGCCCGCGACCCTCAGCGACTACTCCTATACATAAGCATGCTCAAGCCTGCAATCGCCCTCACCCATCTCCGCACTGCCTGGCGTAATGTCGTGCGCCAAGTCAGCCGTAGCCGCGCGGCCTTGATCGCGATTGCCTTCGGCGTCGTCGCCATGATTCTCGCCGCCGGCTTCATTGACTGGAACCTCAGGTTCGGACGGGACAACACCATCCTGTCCCAGCTCGGCCACCTGCAGGTGATGCGGCCGGGCTTCACCGACTATGGTCGGGCTGACCCGTACAGCTACCTGCTACCCGAGTTGCAGCCCGCGGAGAAGGCTGCGCTCGAAAACCTGCCGGGCTACAAGGTATCCGCACCGCGCCTGCTGATCTCAGGGCTTGCGAGCTTCGGGGACGCGACGATTTCCTTCATTGGCGAAGGGGTCGATCCCACGGCGGAATCCTCGCTGTCTTCCGCATTGCGATTCCCTCAGGGCCGCAACCTGCAGGCAGGTGACCATAAGGCTGCCATTGTCGGTCAAGGACTGGCGCTCAATCTAGGCGTGAAGGTCGGCGATACATTGGTACTGATTTCCAACACCGGCAATGGCGGCATCAGCGCGGTGGAAGCTCAGGTGGTGGGTTTATTCGAGTCGATTACCAAGGCCTATGACGACGCGGCGCTGCGTATCCCCATCGATCTTGCCCGGGAGCTGATGCGCACCGAGGGCGAGCACCTCCGCCTGATCCTGCTGGACCGAACAGAGGACGTACCAACGGCCGATCGCCAGTTGCGGGCAGCCCTTCCGGCAGACCGCTATGAAGTCTTGCCCTGGTGGAAGCTGGCCGACTTCTACAACAAGACCGAAGCCCTGTTCTCCAAGCAGGTCGGATTCATCTACCTAGTGATCTCGGTAATCATCGTGCTCGCCATCACCAACACCATGACCATGATGGTGATGGAGCGGATCAGCGAGATCGGCACGATGATGGCGCTGGGAACCCGGCAGCGCGACATCCGCATCATGTTCCTGCTCGAAGGCACCATACTCGGCGCCCTTGGCGCACTCATGGGCATCATCGCCGGAGTGTTGCTGGCACTGCTCATCAGCGCCATCGGCATACCGATGCCACCTGGCCCTATCATGAGCTGGCCCTATGAGGCAGGCATTCTGCTGACAGCGAACAACATCCTGACTGCAGCCGGCGTCGCCCTGTTCACCACCATCATCGCCAGCGCTTATCCGGCATGGAAGGCCTCCCGCCAGGAGATCGTCAATGCGCTGCGCGCGCGCATCTAGAAGGAGAGCCGCATGCAAGACCTGATACGGCTCGGCTTCCGCAATCTGCTGCGCAACAGGATACGGACCGCGATCACCCTCGCCGTGGTGACCTTCGGCGTCTGCGGCCTGATTCTTTCCGGTGGGTTCATCCGCGACATCTTCGTCCAGCTCGGCGAAGCCCTCATCCACTCCCAGAGCGGCCATGCCCAGATAGGCCGGGAAGCCCTGTTCAGCTTCGGCTCCCGCTCCCCGGAGCGTTATCTGCTGGAAAAGCCGGAGGCCCTGCGCAGCTATCTCACCGAGCAGCCGGAGGTGAAGAGCGTCATGGCGCGCATCACCTTCACCGGCCTGCTCAACAACGGCAAGACAGACTACCCGGTGATCGTGGATGGCGTGGAGGCCGACCGGGAGAATGGGCTCGGAACCTTCCTGCATCTGGTGTCCGGGCGCATGTTGACCGACAAGGATCAGTACGGCGCCGTCATTGGTGAGGGTGTAGCCAATGCATTGCGGCTGAAAGCTGGCGACCAAGCCACACTGCTGGTGAACACCATAGACGGGGCGATGAACACGCTGGATGTCGAGATCGTCGGCGTATTCCAGAGCTTCTCCAAGGATTTCGACGCCCGGGCGATGCGTATCGCCCTCCCCGACGCCCAATCCCTGCTGGTTACCGACGGCATCGGCAAATATGTGCTGGAACTGCACCGAACCGAGCAGACCACAGCCTTGGTCGAGCGCGTCCGCGCCAACCTGCCGGCGGGCGATGTCGTCATCCGCGATTGGGAGCAGTTGAACGACTTCTATGGCAAGGCGGTGGAGCTTTACCAGCAGCAGTTCGGCTTCCTGAAGGCCACCATCCTGCTGATGGTCTGCCTCAGCGTCATCAACACGGTGAACATGAGTCTGGCCGAACGCAGCTGGGAGTTCGGCACCATGCGCGCGCTGGGGAATCGAAACCGGACCGTCATCGGCCTCATCCTGACGGAGTCCTTCGTGCTCGGACTGGCTGGAGCCCTGATCGGCACGCTGTTCGGCCTGCTGCTGGCGGCAATCATTTCGGGCATCGGTATTCCAATGCCACCTCCACCTAACGCCAACCTCGGCTATGATGCCTATATCAGAATTGAAACAAGTGACGTGCTTGAAAGTGCGCTGATCGGTACATGCGCAACCTTGATTGCTGCGATCTATCCCGCCTGGCGAACCACGAGACTGAGCATCATCGATGCTCTGCGGGCCCGAGAATAAGGGCCTCTTAACGCTATTCAGGGAGATGACGTTGTTGCTCTTCGAACGCTTCAACCTGGGCCACGGCTTCAGGAAATACTTCGAAATCGCCCCCGCGACCAACGAGGCCCTGCGGAACGATGTGTTCCGCATCCGTCACGAGGTTTATTGCGAGGAGTTGCATTTCGAGCCCGAGCGCCCTGATCGCCGTGAGAGCGACCAGTACGACTCCCACAGCCTGCACTGCCTGATCCGCACGTCCAATCAGCCAACGCAACTGGTCGGCTGCACCCGCTTGGTGCTCGCCAATCCGGCCGATCCTGACGAGTTGCTCCCCTTCGAGCGCACTTGTGCAGCGACGCTGGACCGCTCCCTCATCGACCCCGCCAAGCTGCCACGAGACAGCATCGCGGAAGTCTCCCGCCTCGCAGTCCGCGGCCTGTACCGCCGACGCAAAGGCGAAGACCACAGCGCCATAGCGATCAGCGAAGAGGACTACGGCAACAGCGAGCGTCCGCGCTTCCCGTATATTCCGATCGGCCTCTACCTGGGCGCCGTCGCCCTGGCGGCACGCAGCGGCATCGAGACGCTGTTCGTGCTCACCGAACCACGGCTGGCCTCGCATTTCAGCAAGCTGGGCGTGGACATCCGCCAGATCGGAGGACCGGTGGAGCACCGCGGCACCCGCGTTCCCTCGGTCATGGACGTGCAGAGCATCATCAAGAGCATGCGTTTCATCGTGAAGCCGATCTGGAAAGTCATCCACGAGGAAATCGAGCGCGGCTACGAGCACGAAGCAAGCAGCGGGCAGTTGAAGAGAAACTGACACCAAGCGCCATCAATGAAAAAGCCCGCTTGCGCGGGCTTTTTTGTTTCCGGCAGAGCAGGCTCAGCCGGCCAGTGCAGCGCGGATCTGATCCAGCGTGCTTGGGTCATCTATCGTCGTCAGATCACCCGGATCACGCCCTTCGGCCAGCGCCTGGATGGAACGGCGCAGCATCTTGCCGGAGCGCGTCTTCGGCAGGCCGCTGATGAAGTGAACCCGGGCCGGACGCGCGATGGCGCCGAGGCTGTCGTCCACCGTCTTCATCACCTCCTTCTCCAGCACGGCCCGCTTCTCCGCGCTGTCGATACGGCCGGCATCCTTGACCACCGCGAAAGCCATCGGCATCTGGCCCTTCAGCTCGTCATGCACACCGACGACCGCCACTTCGGCGATGGCGTTGTGCGCCTGCACCGCCTCTTCGATCTCACGCGTTCCCAGGCGATGCCCGGCAACGTTGATCACGTCATCCATGCGGCCGAGGATGGTGTGATAGCCCTGCTCATCCTTGATGCCCCAGTCCGACGAGGAATACACCACCGGGTTGGTGAACAGGCTGAAGTAGGTGGAAACGAAGCGCTCGTCCTGACCCCAGACGGTGGACAGGCAGCCCGGCGGCAGCGGCGGCACCACGCCGACGATGCCCTTCTCGCCCGGACCGCACTCGCTGCCGTCCTCGCGGAAGATGCGCAGGTCGTAGCCATAGACCGGGAAGCTGGGGCTGCCGTACTTGATCGGCGTTTTCTCCACCCCGCGTATCGCGGCCAGCATCGGCCAGCCGGTTTCGGTCTGCCAGTAGTTGTCGATCACCGGGATGCCGAGCTCGCCCATGATCCATTCGTGGGTCGGCTGGTCCAGCGGCTCACCGGCGAGGAAGAGGTGCTTGAGCGAGGAAAGGTCGTACTTCTTGAGGAAGGTCGGATCCTGCTTCTTCAGTACGCGCACCGCGGTCGGCGCCGAGAACATCACGCTGACCTTGTACTTCTCGACGATGCTCCACCAGATGCCGGCATCCGGCCGCAGCGGCGTACCCTCGTACATGATGGTCGCCATGCCGGCGATCAGCGGCGCGTAGATGATGTAGCTGTGACCCACCACCCAGCCTATGTCCGAGGTGGTGAACATCGTTTCGCCTTCGCCACCGGTGTAGATGTGCTGCATGGACGCCGCCAACGCCACGCAATAGCCGCCGGTGTCGCGCTGCACGCCCTTGGGCTTGCCGGTGGTGCCGGAGGTGTAGAGGATGTAGCTCGGCTCCGAGCTTTCCACCCAGGTCACCGGCACCTTGGCATCCAGATGCTTTTCACGCTGCTCGGCGTAATCGACGTCACGGCCGGCCACCCGCGGGAAGCCCTTATCCAGCCCACGATCGACGATGAGCACCTTCTGCGGCGGGAATTCGGCCAGCTTGCAGGCCTCGTCCACCAGATGCTTGTAGGGCACCGGCTTGCCGTTGCGCATGCCGGCATCCGCGCTGACCATCAGCTTGGGCTTGGCGTCGTCGATGCGTGTGGCCAGCGAGCCGGAGGCGAAGCCGCCGAACACCACTGAATGGATGGCGCCGATGCGGGCGCAGGCCAGGATAGCGAAGCAGGCCTGGGGAATCATCGGCATGTAGATCAGGACACGATCGCCCTTGCCTACGCCCAGATCCTGGTAGATCGCCGCCATGCGCTCGACTTCGCGCTGCAGCTCGGCGTAGGAGTAGATCGTCTCCTCGCCGGTTTCAGTGGAAATGTAGATCAGCGCGCGTGCATCCGGCCGCTTGGCCGCGTGCCTGTCCACCGCGTTGTAGCAAAGATTGGTTTCCCCGCCCTTGAACCACTTTACGAAAGGCGGTCGCGAGAAATCGCAGATCTGTTCGGCCGGCTTGTTCCAGTGAATCGAACGTGCCTGCTCGGCCCAGAATTCGTCACGCTGGTCTATCGACCGGCGATGGAACGCCTGGTAGGTCGTCATAAGCACCTCTCCCTTCCTCATTTGCGAATGGCGTACGGCAGCCCCTCAGCCGCCGCGGTCCTGCTGCTCTCAAATGGAGGTCTGGTTACCCTCCGCGTCATCACCGGTGCCCCGCTCTTTGTCGTACTTCTTGAGCTGCATGATCGGTAGCCCGATGTGAAGTCGGGATTCTACCAATTCCAGCAGCGGCAGCAGGGTTGTGATGACATCCGGCAGGCGTTCGGCCACTTCGGCTTCACCGCCGGCGCGAATCTGCAGGAGGGCGTGATCGATGCTTACTGCTTGTTTGAGCTGGCGTTCCACCATCGAGTGGTCCACCTCGCCGCGCTCGGCCACCACCCGGTTGCCACCAGCGGCGGCGCCTTCGCGCACCCGCGTCACCGCGACATCGATGAGTTCGCTGACGCTGTGCAGCCCATCCACCGCCGATCCGGAGATGCCGATGGTGATGCTGATGCGGATGCGCTCTTCGCGGTAGGTCATCACCAGCTTTTCCATCGCCTTCTGCAGACGCAGGGCGAAGGCGCAGCAGCCGGCGACGTCGGTACTCGGCGTGAGCACCGCGAACTGGGAGGGAGCGAGCTGGGCCACCGTGTCTTCCTTGCGGACACGGGTGGAGAGGATCTTGGACAGCTTACGGGTGATGAGCTGGGCCACATGGGCACCATGCCATTCCACCAGCTGCTCGTAGTGATCGATCTCGATGACCATCGCCGAGATCTCGGAGCGCTGACGCTTGGCCAGCGCCATCTCCTGCTCGCCGTGCCAGCTGAGATAGGACTCGCTGAGCAGGCCGGAGCTGGGGTCGACCGGACTCTGGGAGGCGAGCGCGGCGCGGCTCTCCGCCAGTTCGCGGCGGGTCTGTGCCAGGTGGGTCAGGGAATCAAGGCGGGCGACCAGTTCGACGCTGCCTATGCCCTTGGTGATGAAGTCGTTCGCGCCCAGCTTCATCGCCTTGGCGCGGGCTTCGTCGTCCTCGTCGCCGGAGATGATCACCACCGGCATTTCGTGCACCCGCTGCAGTTTAGAGCTGCGGATGCGCTCCAGCAGGCCATATCCATCCAGATGCGGCATACCGATGTCGGTGAGAACGACCTGGATCTCCGGATCGACCAGCAGCGCCTGCCAGCCGGCCTCGCCGTCGGCCTCCTCACGCACCGCGAAACGTCCCCGCACATGCTTGATGATGGACGCCCGCACCATGCGGGAGTCATCTACCACCAGAACCTTGGGCAACTGCGGACTATCTTCGGAACTCATGACGGGAGCGGGCTCTCCAGTGGGGCGACAGCCGATCCGGACAGGGTCGCGGACGGATGATGAGGATGCGCCAGATTATAACGAAAAGCCATAGTCGGCCCTGGCAGCCCGGCCGTACTTCAAATCCGGCCGGGGGCGACCGATAATTCGACAAGATCATCTTGGGTTCGCCGCCATGCCCCTGCTCACGCAGCCCCTGGAAACAGTTGAAGCCTACGTCGAGCATTTCTCCCGGCGGCCCCTGCCGGTGCTCCGACGCACGGTCAAGGACCTCGAAGCCCTGCAGGCGGAGATGGACACCGTGAGCGGCAAGCGCATCGCCGCCGTCGTCCTCGCCGATCCGCTGATGACGATGAAGCTGCTGACCCACCTCGAAAGCCATCGCCGCAGCTCGCAGAACCACGACATCACCACCATAGACCGGGCGGTGATGATGATGGGCCTGGGCCCCTTCTTCGACACCTTCAGCCACATGCCGACGGTGGAGGACACGCTGGCCGCGCATCCGCAGGCGCTCATCGGCGTGCTCAAGGTCATAGGCCGCGCCCGCCGCGCCGCCCACTACGCCCGCGACTGGGCCATCGTGCGCCACGACCTGGATGTGGACGAAATCACCGTGGCCGCGCTGCTGCGCGAAGCCACCGAGATCGTCTGCTGGGTATTCGCGCCGGACCTCACCCGCCGCGTCTACGCCTTGCAGCTGGCGGACCGCCAACTGCGCAGCGCCACCGCCCAGCGCGCGGTGTTCGGCGCCACCGCGAGGGAGATCCAGCTCGCCCTGATCCACGCCTGGACGCTGCCGCAGCTGCTGGTGCAGCTGCTGGACGAAACCCAAGGTGAACATCCGCGGGTGCGCACCATCAAGCTGGCGGCCGATTTCGCCCGCCATGTGGCCCACGGCTGGGACGACCCGGCGCTGCCGGACGACATCGACGCCATCGAGCGCCTGCTGCCCCTGGGCCGCGAGCAGCTGCTGCACCGGCTGAACGTGCCTGAAGAAGCCATGGCGCGCTTCCTGCCGGATGGCACCCCACAGGCGGAATAAGCAGGAAGCGCGCCCGGACATGGCGCTTGCGTATATGATCCGCGGGTTCTACTCGGAGTCCTCATGAGCGTTTCTTCCGCCATCCTGCTCGGCCTCGCCGTCGTCGCCTTTGCATACGGCACCCTCATCTACAACGGCCTTGTCCGGCTGAAGCACAACGTTGCCAAGGCCTGGGCCAATATCGACGTGCTGCTCAAGCAGCGCCACGACGAGCTGCCCAAACTCATCGAAGTGTGCAAGCAGTACCGCCAGTTCGAGAGCGAAACCCTGGCCCGCGTCACCGAGGCCCGCGCCCGTGTCGCCGTGGCCCGCGAGCAGCACGACCTGCCTGCGCTGGGCGCCGCCGAAGGCGTGCTGCGCGGCGGCCTCGGCCAGATCTTCGCGGTCGCCGAAGCCTATCCGGAACTGAAGGCCAACGAGCACTTCATGCAGCTGCAGAGCCGCATCACCGCGCTGGAGAACGGCATTGCCGACCGGCGCGAGTGGTACAACGAATCGGTGAATCTGCACAACGTGCGCATTGAACAGTTCCCCGACCTGGTGCTCGCCCGCCTGTTCCAGTTTTCGCCCCAGCCGCTGCTGGAGTTCGCCAGCGTGGAAAAGGCGGACGTGGACGTGAAGGCCCTGTTCGGCACCTGATCCCCTCACCATGCTCGTGCGTCTGCGGCGCGACGGCCTGAACGTCGCGCTGCCCTCCATCCAGCTCGGCCTGGTCGCCTTCATCCTGCATGTCGGCCCCCGCAGCCAGGTCAGCCTGATTGCCATGGTCCTGCTGCTGGCCTGCGGCCTCTATGGCTGGTTGCGCACACTGCAGCACGCCCGGCTCATCCTGGATACACCCACCTCAAAGGTCGGCTCCGCCGCGCAGGGCTATGTGGAACTGCGCGGCCATGGCGAACCGCTGGCCGGCACGCCGCTGCTGTCGCCGCTCACCGGCCTGCCGGTGATCTGGTACCGGCTTGCCACCTACCGCCGCAACAGCGAACGCAAATGGGTGCATGCGCACACCGATGAGAGCGATGCCTCCTTCCTGCTGCAGGACGCGACCGGCGTGTGCGCGGTCGATCCCGAAGGTGCCGAGATGCTGGTGCGGCGGGCAGACACGATGGAGCGCGGCGATATCCGCCAGGTCCAGTGGTGCCTGCTGCGTCACGACCCGATCTATGTACTGGGCGATTTCCACACGCTGGGCAGCATCACACCAGAGCTGGATAGCGCGGCCCAGGTACGCGATCTGCTCGCCGAATGGAAGCGCGACCACAAACATCTGCTCGCCCGCTTCGATCTGGATGGCGACGGCCAGATCAGCCTGAAGGAATGGGAGCTGGCCCGCGCCCAGGCCAAGCGCGAGGTGGCGAAACAGCGCCAGGAGGTGCTCGCCGCGCCGGAGGCGCATGTGGTGCGCAAACCGGGCGATGGCCGGCTCTACCTCATCTCCGACCTGGACCCGGCCCGCATCGCCAGACGCTACCGCTGGTGGTCCGCGCTGCACCTGAGCGTCTTCCTCGGCAGCGCGGCGGCCATCGCCTGGCTTTCCCAGGCTTGATCCGCCACTGACAGGCAACGCCCGCCGCATCGTCCGGCGAGCGCATGCGGCACTCAGCCGCCCGCTTCAGCCGCCCGCGTCTCCAGCGCTTCCCAACGCAGCATGGCTGCTTCGATTTCGCCGTCCAGCGCGTCCAGCCTGTCCTTGCAACGGGCAACCTCCTGCGGCGCCTCCTGGTACAGCGCTGGGTCCGCCAGGCGCGCATGCAGGCTGGTCTGCTCCGCTTCCAGCGCGGCAATCTTGTCCGGCAGGCTTTCCAGCTCACGGCGCTCGTTGTAGGACAGCTTGGCCGCTTTCTGCGCCGCCGGCTTGGGCGTTACAGCTGGCGTGGCCGCTTTGGGTGCGGGCTGCTGGCGCTGCGTATCCTGCTTCTGCGCCTCGCGCGCCGTCTGCACCCGCAGCCAGTCGCCATAGCCGCCGGCATACTCGCCCCACTCGCCATCACCCTCGGCGGCGATCACCTGGGTGACCACGTTGTCGAGGAAGGCACGGTCGTGGCTGACGAGGAACAGGGTGCCGTCGTAGGCGGCCAGCAGCTCCTCCAGCAAGTCCAGCGTCTCGATGTCGAGGTCGTTGGTCGGTTCGTCCAGCACCATGATGTTGGCCGGGCGGGCGAACAGCCGCGCCAGCAGCAGGCGGTTGCGCTCGCCGCCGGACAGCGATTTCACCGGCGAACGCGCGCGCTGCGGCGCGAACAGGAAATCGCCCAGGTAGCCGATGACGTGCTTGCGCTCGCCGGCGATCTCCACGTATTCGGAGCCCGGGCTGATCACCTCGGTCAGCGGCAACTCCGGGTCCAGCTGGGCGCGCAGCTGGTCGAAATAGGCCACCGTCTGGCGAGTGCCGCGGCGCACCGAGCCTTCGTCCGGCTCGATCTCGCCGAGGATGAGTTTCAGCAGCGTGGTCTTGCCGGCGCCGTTGGGGCCAAGCAGGCCGATGCGGTCGCCGCGCAGGATGCGGGTGGAGAAATCCTTCACCACCGCGCGGTCACCATAGCGCTTGGTGACGCCATGCAGCTCGGCCACCATCTGGCCGCTCTGCTCGCCGCGATCCACCGCCAGGCTGACGTTGCCCAGGCGGTCACGCCGCGCCGAGCGCTCGCTCCGCAGCGCCTCCAGGCGCCGCACCCGGCCTTCGTTGCGGGTGCGCCGGGCTTCCACGCCCTTGCGTATCCACACCTCTTCCTGCGCCAGCATCTTGTCGAAACGGGCGTTGGCCTTGTCCTCGGACTCCAGCTCCTCCGCCTTGCGCCGCTGGTAGTCGCTGTAGCGGCCGGGGTAGCTGGCGAGCCTGCCGCGGTCCAGTTCGATGATGCGGGTGGCGACGTTGTCGAGGAAGACACGGTCGTGGGTGATCACCACCACCGCGCCGCGGAAATCGCGGATCAGCCCTTCCAGCCATAGGATGCCGTCGATATCCAAGTGGTTGGTCGGTTCGTCCAGCAGCAGCAGCTCCGGTTCGGCGACCAGCGCCCGCGCGAGCGCGACCCGCTTCACGCCGCCGCCGGAGAGGCTGGCAACCTTTGCGTCGGCCGCGAGTCCGAGACGGGCCAGCATGTGCTCCACCCGCCGGTTCAATTGCCAGCCGTCTGCAGCCTCCACAGCCGCCTGCAGGCGCGCCAGCCGGGCCAGCGCCTCGGCGTCGCCCTGCTCCGCCACCGCATGCATCGCGTCGTGGTACTCGACCAGCAGGCGCGCGGCGTCGCCCAGGCCGTCGGCCACGGTGGCGAACACGTCGCGGTCCAGCGGGAAATCCGCCTCCTGCGGCACATAAGTGGTCACCAGCCCGGGCTGGCGCCAGACCTGACCGTCATCCAGCGCGGCCTGGCCGGCAAGCGCGCGCAGCAGGCTGGACTTGCCCGAGCCGTTACGGCCGATGAGGGCGACCCGCTCGCCCGCATCGAGCTGGAAATCCGCCCGGTCCAGCAGATCGACGTGGCCAAAGGCAAGGCAGGCATTTTCAACGGACAGCAAAGGCATCGGCGGGCTCGGCAGGGATCTGGAAGGGTGAAAGGTTGGATTCTAACGGGCTGCTACCATGGGGGCACGCCTCCGCCGCCGCGCGGATGGATCACCGCGCCCGGCCGCAGCCCCCGCCGGCGCAATGAAAACGCGGCTAAGTAGAGGATACGAATGGAAGAAGTGTTGTCGGGATTCAATGCCCCCGAAGCGGACCAGATCACCCCCTGGGTCCGTCTGGTGGACCATCTGCGACCGCGCCGCGCCAGCCGGCCGGACGAGGCGGCGGAGAAGCTGCGCGCCCTCACCCACCTGCTGTCACGCCGACCGGATCTGGCGGAACCGATGCGCGTCGCGCTGCTGCGCCTGTTCCGCGAGCGCAAGCAAGTCTCGCTCTATGTGTCGTCCGGCCTGCTGCCTTCCACCGGCTTCTTCTCCGAAACCGCCAGGCGCATCTCCGACCGGCTGCTGCCGAACGTGCTCGATACCGCCTACATGAAGGATGTGCTGGCGGTGGTCTTCCATCGCAGCGACGACGAGGTGTGGGTGAATGCCATCAGCGACGAGCTGTGGCTGGACTTCCTGCAGACCCTGCTGGCCTCGCCCGCCCCTTCCGACGCAGCCAGCGGGGAACGGGAACTGCCCTCGGTGATGGGCGAACTCATCGAAGCGCTGCGGGTACTGTCCTTCCACATCTCCGCCATCGGGCTGGACCCGGAACTGGTGCGGGTGGATCCCGACCTGGAGGAGTACGAATCCCCCTTCCTCGCCCAGAACGCCGAGCTGCTCGCCTATCTCGACCAATACCGCGAACACTGGCGCCAGGCAGCAACCGAACCGGCAGACGACAAGCACCTGCGGGTGATGCTGGACCAATGCGACGAAGTGCTGCAGCGGGTGCGCCGCCGTGCGACCAAGCTGGGCACCAGCCTGACGCTCACCTTCAAGCTGGAGCGCCTGCGCCAGCACCTGGAACGGGTCGCCGAACTGCTGCGCCTGCTGGACACCCTGCGCGAGCAGGAGAACATCCACGGCGCCCTGCCGCGCATCATTCCACTGTTCAAATCCCTGGTCCGCGCCGAATGCCGCCGTAACAGGCTGTCGGACTACTGGGGCAAGAACGTGGAACTGCTGTCGCTACGCATGACCGAAAGCGCCAGCAAGACCGGCGAGCGCTACATCACCTCAACCCGCGGCGAGTACTTCGGCATGATGGGCTCCGCCGCGCTGGGCGGCGTCATCATCGCCTGCATGGCGGCACTCAAGATCGTGTTCAGCCGCCAGGGCATGGCCCCCTTGAACGAGGCGCTGGCCTTCTGTCTCAACTACGGCCTGGGCTTCGTGCTCATCCACATGATAGGCGGCACCGTCGCCACCAAGCAGCCCGCGATGACGGCCAACGCCATCGCCGCCTCCATCGGCGAGGCCCGCGGCAAGAGCCGCGACCTGGAAGACCTGGCCGACCTGATCGCCCGCACCGTGCGCAGCCAGATCGCCGCCATCCTCGGCAACGTCGGCGTGGCCATTCCGCTGGCGATCTGCATCGGATTGCTGATCCAGACGACCACCGGCACGCCCTTCGTCGATACCGAAAAAGCCAGGCATCTGATGCACGATGCCGACCCGCGCAGCGGCGCGCTGCTGTTCGCCGCGGTCGCCGGCGTCTGCCTCTTTCTCTCCGGCCTGATCGCCGGCTATTACGACAACCTCTCCGCCTACAACCGCATCCCGGAGCGCCTGCGACAGTTGCGCGGGCCACGGCGCCTGCTGGGCGAAGCCCGCATGGAGCGGATCGCACACTACGTGGAAAACAACCTGGGGGCGCTGGCGGGCAACTTCTTCTTCGGCTTCCTGCTGGGCGGGGCCACCGCATTGGGCGTGCTGTTCGGCCTGCCGCTGGACATCCGCCACATCGCCTTCTCGTCCGCCTACGTTGGCTACTCGGTGGCTGGCAGCGGCTTCACCCTGCCACTGCAAATGGTCGCCATCACCTTGCTGGGCGTACTGCTGATCGGCGTGGTCAATCTGACCGTGAGCTTTGCCTTGACCCTGTACGTGGCGATGCGCGCCCGCCACATCACCTTCGCCCAGCGCCGCACCCTGGGCCGCCTGCTGCTGAAGCGCCTGCTCACCCGCCCGCAGGATTTTCTCGTGCCGCCCAGAAGCCGGGCTGAAGCGCCGCAGCCCCAGGAAGGCGGTGCAACGAGCGGAGCCGATCCGCTTGGTCCCCAGCCGCCAAAAGGCTAGAATGCCGCCCGCCTCTCCGTAGTTCAATGGATAGAACGAGCGCCTCCTAAGCGCTAGATCTGGGTTCGATTCCCGGCGGGGGGACCACTCCAGGCAGCACTACTCAGTGCTGCCCAGCAAGGCCCTCAGATGTTCCACCGGTATCGCATAGGTGATGCCGGACGGATCGCTGAGCACGCTTTCCTTGGTCGATTTGACGAACACCATATTGACCACGCCGACGACAGCCCCGGAATCCGGATCGAACAACGGGCTGCCGCTGTTGCCGGGATAGGCGGTGGCGTCGAGCTGGTAGACCCGGAACACGTCGCCGGAAAGCCGGCGGATCAGCGCCGGGTTCAGCGCACGCGAATTGGCCTGCGGAATGCCGATGGGCGTGATCGCGGAGACAATGCCGCGATGCGTCACCGGCGTCATGCCCAGCACATTGCCGATGGGAAAGCCGGTGAAGGCAATCTCCTGTCCCTCGCGCACCGAATGCTCCGGCGCCAGCGGCAAGGCGGGTAGCGCCTCACCGTCCATGCGCAACAAGGCCAGATCGGCATTCCGGTCCACACTCACGCGCGACGCCGCCCGCATATGGCTGACCAGATCGTCCCCCGGCAGCACAACGACCAGCATTTCCATTTGGTCGGACGCCAGCTTGTCCGGCAGCACATGCGCGTTGGTCGCGATGAGGTGGCCGTTGCCGACGGCAAAACCGGTACCGAGAAAGCGGAATGCCGGGCTACGCGTGCGCTGGTAGGTGCCGACACCAACGACTGAAGCCTTGATGCGCGGAATCGCATCGACCAGTTCCGCTTGCACCGTCTGTGCCACCAAACCCGATATCAACCCGGCCCCGAGAACCAGGGCCCGTGCCAGACGCGCGCCGGTCAAAGCGCATCCCCGACAGCCAGGACAGCAGGGAAGGCTGCACTGGGAGCCACCACCTTGGCGTCGTACGGATGGCGCGGATGGCGAACGAAATTCAGGATGCGTTGCACGTACATTTTTGTTTCCGGATAGGGCGGCACGCCACGGTACTTGTCCACCGCGCCCTCGCCCGCGTTGTAACCGGCCGCCACCAGCGCGATGTCGCCGCGGAAGTAGGCCAGCAGCCAGCGCAGATAGGCCAGCCCGCCCTTGATGTTCTCCTCCGCGTCGTACGGCCGCCTGACGTTGAAACGTTCGGCCGTTTCCGGGATGAGCTGCATGACGCCCATCGCACTCTTGGGCGACAGGGCGGTGGGATTCAGATTGGATTCGGTCAGCGCGATCGCAAGCGCGAAGCGCGGCTGTATGCCGTATTCGCCGGCGTGCTGGACCAGCAGCCGGGCAACGCGCTGCCGTTCGGGGGACAGGGCATCGATGACGTCATCGACACGGAATTCGGTGATCTGCAGCTCCGGCGGCGTCTGCAGGCAATCGGGCGCCGCGCCGGTGTATGGCCCGGTGAAGCGCATCAAGCGCTCGGCCTGGGAATTGCCGAGAAAGGCCGCCATGGCGAACAGCGTTCCAGCGTATTCGTCGTTGCGCTCCAGACCCCGCCCGTTGGCGTACATCCAGCCCAGTGCTTGCATGGCTTCGGCGTCCCCCAAGCGGGCCGCCTCGCAATAAAGCGCTACGGCCTGACCAGCGTCCCGGGGCACGCCTTCCCCATGCTCGTAGCGGACAGCGAGATCCGCGAGATAGCGCGCATGCTCGGAGAAGGCGTCGGCAATCGCCTTTTCATCAGCCGCCGAGGCCGGCAGCAGCCATAACGCAAGGGCGGCTCCACCAAAGGCAAGCCGCCATTTGCGCCACGGTACACGGTGCATGCCCATGGGACTGGACGACCGGGCCGGACCAGATCAGAGCCGCCAGACCACGGCGCCTTCCGCCTCCAGCTCGGCAGGCGCGTAGGAGGACTTCACATCGGTGAAGACACCGCCCGGCTTCAGCTTCGCCAGCAAGTTCTTGACCGGCATTTCCAGGTAAGCCTGGTGCGACACCGCGGCCACGATGGCATCAGCGACCGGCAAGGCATCCCAGTCGACCAGGCTCACGCCGTACTCGTGCACCGCTTCCTCCGCCTCGGCGACCGCGTCGTGCACATGGACCTTGCAGCCATAGCTTTCCAGCTCGCGGATCACATCGATGACCTTGCTGTTGCGCAGGTCAGGGCAATTTTCCTTGAAGGTCAGCCCCAGCACGATGACGTTGGCGCCCTTGATGCTCGAACCGGCGGCGATCATCTGCTTCACCGTCTGCTCGGCCACGAACTTGCCCATGCCGTCGTTGATGCGGCGGCCGGCGAGGATGACCTGCGGGTGATAACCCAGCATTTCCGCCTTGTGGGTCAGGTAGTAAGGATCGACGCCGATGCAGTGGCCGCCGACCAGACCCGGACGGAAGGGCAGGAAGTTCCACTTGGTACCCGCCGCCTTCAGCACTTCCAGGGTATCGATGCCGATGCGGTGGAAGATCACCGACAGCTCGTTCATCAACGCGATGTTCAGGTCGCGCTGAGTGTTCTCGATGACCTTGGCGGCCTCTGCGACCTTGATCGAGCTGGCCGGATACACGCCCGCGGTAATGACCGCGCCATAGGTAGCCTCGACCTTGGCCAATGTTTCCGGCGTATCGCCGGAAACCACCTTGACGATGCGGGTCACCGTTCGCTCCTTGTCGCCCGGATTGATCCGTTCCGGCGAGTAGCCGACGAAGAAGTCCTTCTTCCAGGTCAGACCCGATTCCCGCTCGATGATGGGAATGCAGACTTCTTCGGTCGCGCCTGGATAGACCGTGGATTCGAAGACGACAATGGCGCCCTTCTTGAGGTTGCGCCCCACCGTCTCGGAAGACTTCACCAGCGGAGTGAAGTCCGGCTTGTGGGCGTCATCGACCGGGGTCGGCACGGCGACGATGAGGAAATCCGCATCACGCAGCACAGTGGGATCGGTATGGCAGGAGAGCTGGATTGCCGCCTTCAGATCCTCGCTGCTCACCTCGCCGGTGGGGTCCACGAAATCCCGGTAAGCCGCAACCTTGTCCACCGACAGGTCGAACCCCAGCGTCTTGAATTTCTTACCGAACTCGACGGCAAGCGGCAGGCCGACGTAGCCCAGGCCGATCACGGCAATGGTGGTCATGACAACAATCCTTTCAAAGCAATAGGTGTTCTTTGTTCAGCGCGCAGTCAGAGCGTCTTGGCGAGGTCGCGCACTTCCGCCTGTAGCGGAGATCCATCTTTCGCCGTCGCCATCAGCGTGTCGATTTCCTTCTTGGCCTCGGTCTTGCGGCCGACCTTCACATAAGCCTTGGCCAGATTCAGACGCAGCTGAGCCAGGTCCGGCGCCAGGGAAACCGCCTTGGCCAGCTTGGCGATCCCGGCCTCCTGCTTGCCGACGTTGATCTCGATGTTGCCAACCGTATCCAGCACCACCGGATTGTTCGGCTCGGCCGCCAGCGCCCGTTCCGCATAGCTCAGGGCGGCGGGATCCTTCATCTCGTTGGCGACCCACGCGAGGTTGTTCAGGATCAGGACGTTGTTCGGCGCGATCTCCAGCATGCTCTTGAACTGGCGCGCAGCTTCCGCATACCGCCGCTCGGACAAGGCGCTTTCGCCCAAGTAGCCCAGCACGACGAGATCGCGCGGATGGGAAGCCAGCCAGCTGGAAGCGACCTTGTCCGCCTCCGCCCTGCGCCCGGCCCGGCTGAGGGCGGAGTGGAGCTTGTTGACGAGTTCCGCACTCTCACCTTGCTCGAAAGCACGACGGTAAGCCGTCGCAGCCTCGGCCCACTGGTTCGCGCTCATGCGCACGTCGCCTTCGAGCAGGTAGCCCAGCGGATTGTCTGCATGCTGTTGCTGCATCCGCTTTGTCAGCGTCAGCGCACCATCCTGGTTACCAGTCTGCAAGCGCAGCATGACCAGGCGCTGGGAAGCAAGCACATGGTCGCGCTGCACCGCGAGCGCGCGCAGCAACGTCTGTTCGGCACCAGACAGGTCATTGGCCAGACGCTGCGCTTCCGCCAGATCAACCAGCGGGCCGGGCGCCTGCTGCTGCAGTGAAACCAGCTTGGTGAAGGAGGAGATGGCCTGCTGCCGATCGCCGGTCGCCAGTTGAGTGTGCGCCAGGACTTCCAGTGCAGCGACATCGGTGGGATTGGCCGTCACCGCCGTCTGAGCAATGGTGAGCGCCTTGTTCGGCTGTTGCATGCGCAGGTGCTGCTGGATCAGGGCGATCTTGGGCCCGGTCGCAGCCGGCGCCACCGCCGCAGCCTTCTCCAGCGTGGCGAGCACTTCCGCCGCCGGCGCACCGGTCGTGCGCTGCACTTCGGCAAGGGCGACCAGGGCATCGCTGTTGCGCGGCTCCTGGGCAACCAGCTTCTCGTAACGCGCCTTCGCTTCAGCCGGTTTCTTGTCCTGCAGATCGAGCCGGACCAGGTTGGTGATTGCCGGCAGGTAGTTGGGCTGCACCGAGACCGCCTTTTCGAAGGCCTTACGGGCCTCGGCCATATCCTTCTTGGCGAGGAAGACCCCGCCCTTCAGGTTATAGGTCTGCGGATTGTTCGGCTCCTTGCGCTCCAGCTCCTTCTGCGCCTCCAGCGCCTTGTCGTACTCGCCACGCCGCATGTGGGCAAAGACCAGCGCCAGATCCGCCTGTGCGGTGCTCTGGTCCAGGCTGGAAGCAGCCTCCAGGTCGGCGAAGGCACCATCGGTATCGCCGCTGGCCATCTTGGCCACGCCCAAGCGAGCACGGTTGGTGGCGTCATTCGGCGATTTGGAGACCGCACGGCTGAGGTAGGACTCGGCGGCGTCGAAATCCCCATTGGCCAGATAGACCTGCCCGGCCAGCGCCATCAGGCTGGCATCCTCGGACGGCTGTGACTGCTGCAACAAGGGCTGCAGCGCCTCCAGCGCACGCGCGGACTCGCCCGTACCCAGGTAAGACGCGACCAGCAGCCTGCGGGCCAGCGGTTGCTGCGGCGCCCGCTCCAGCACCTTGTTCAGGTGCGGACGAGCTGCGACATAGTCGTTCAGGCGAACCAGCACACTGCCGGCAAGCAGGTGAGCAGGTAGGTAATCCGGCGTGCCCTTGAGAACCAGCTGAACCCCATTCCTGGCCTCCTGGAAACGGTCCTCGCGGAAATCGACGAAGGCCTGCAGATAGCGGGTGGAAGGATGCGCCGGCGCGACCTTCTTCATTGCCGCCAGCCTTTCCTTCGCTTCATCCAGCCGGTTCACACTGAGCAGCAGCGACACCAAGCGGAAGTGATAGGAGAGCGCGCTCGGCTTGGCGGCGACTGCCGCATCCAGTGCGGCTACCGCCTCGTCCGGGCGCCGCTCGGCCAACCAGGTTTCGGCCAGCAAGGCATGAGCCTCGGGCGCACTCGGCTCTTGCTTGGCGACCGCCTCGGCCTCAGCCCTTGCGCCGGCAATATCCCCGCTGGCCAGGCGCGTCCGCCCCAAACCAATCCGCGCCGAATAAACAGACGCATCCGCCGCCAATGCGCCTTCATAAGCGGCTTTCGCACCCGCCACATCGCCCTTGGCGATACGGGCGTCACCCACGGTTGCGAGCAGCCGCGCCTGCGCTCCGGCTTCCGGCAACTTGCGCTCGCCATAGGCCTTCAAGACCTGGTCGAAATCGCCGCTGCGCAGCATAGCCTTGGCCAGTTCGGGAGCCACTGCATCCGACGCGTAACCCAGTTCCTCGGCGCGCTTCAGTTCCTTCACCGCGGCAAAAGCATCACCCTGTTCCAGATAGACTTTACCGAGCAGAAAGCGGGCTTCCGCGAAATTGGCGTCTTCCAGCAGGGCATTCTTCAGCTGGATGCCCGCCGCGTTGTAATCCTTCTTCTCGAGGTAGGTCTTGGCGGAAGCGACCATCGTCTGCGGGTCGTCACCGCAACCCGCCAGCAGGGCCACCGAGAGGCAAGCCGCGGCGACGGCACCGCCGAGCGAGGGATGCCCGCGCAAGGCACGCCCGGAACGTTGCGAACGCATGCTCAACTCTCCTTCTTCAATCCGAAGCGATTCATGAGGTCGTAAAGCGACGGCCGGCTGATACCCAGCACCTCGGCCGCCTTGACGATGTTCCCGTTGGTGCGCGCCAGCGCACGGACCACCGCGCGCCGTTCGGCCTCATCCCGCACATGGCGCAGGTTGAGGTGCTCCAGCTCTTCTTCTGCCGAAGCCAAGCCCAGATCATCTGCAATAACGCGATTCTCATCGGCCATGATGACAGCCCGCTTCAGGCAGTTTTCCAGCTCACGCACATTGCCCGGCCAGGGGTGCGCCTCGATTGCCGCCAGCGCGTCCTCCGCCAGATGCAGCGAACCGCGGCCGTTCTCCTTGGCAAAGCGCTGGACAAAGGCATGGGCGAGCAGCATGGCGTCGCCTTCCCGCTCCCGCAACGGTGGAATATCGATAACGATTTCGGCCAGGCGGTAATACAGATCCTCTCGGAACGCCCCTGCCTGGATCTGCATCTTGAGGTCGCGGTGGGTCGCGCAAACCACGCGGACATTCACCGGGATCTCTTCCCGCCCGCCGATGCGCTCGATCACCCGTTCCTGCAGGAAGCGCAGTAGCTTGGCCTGCAGCGGCATCGGCAAATCACCGATTTCGTCGAGGAAGAGCGTGCCTTTGTTCGCCGTCTCGATCTTTCCGGGCGTCTGCTTCACCGCCCCGGTGAAGGCGCCCTTCTCGTAACCGAACAACTCGCTTTCGAGCAGCGTTTCGGGAATGGCCGCGCAGTTGATCGCGACGAAGCGTTCCTTCGCCCGCGGGGAAAGCGCATGCAGCCCGCGGGCAAGCACTTCCTTGCCGGTTCCGCTCTCGCCGAGCAGGGCAACGGTGACCGAAGCGGAGGCGACCTTCTCCACCGTCCGGCACACCTTCAGCATCATCGGATCACGCGTCAGCAGACCCGCCAACGCGCTGCCCTGCTGCACCTTCAGCCGCACGTTTTCCTGCTGAAGGTCGTAGAGCCGGAAAGCACGCTCTATCGTCAGCGTCAGCAGTTCGGGTTCGAACGGTTTGGCAAAGAAGTCATAGGCGCCCATGCCGACTGCGCGCACCGCGTTCTCGCGGTCATGCTGTCCGGTGAGAACGATCACCCGGGTATCCGGCGCCAGCGCCAGGATTTCTCCCAGCAGGCGAAAACCCTCGGTGACATCGTCTGGAGCCGGCGGCAACCCGAGGTCCATGGTCACCACGGCAGGCTCGTGCCTGCGCAGCTGAGCCAGAGCGCTTTCTCGGTCGTCGGCCACGACCGTTTCGAAAGCGTCGAACGCCCATCTCATCTGCTTCTGCAGCGCCGGATCATCCTCGATGATCAACAGCGTGCGAGGCTTATCCGACATGTTTCTCCACTCCGTCCTTCCCGGCGTCGACATGGCGCGCAGCCGGCAAATCGATGGTCACCCGAGTGCCGCGCCCCTCTTCGCTATCGAAGCGGATCGCCCCGCCCAGTTCGGTGATGTATTGCTGGGTCTCGTAGACACCGATCCCCATTCCGCTCGCCTTCGTGGTCTGAAACGGCCTCGCCAGCCGCTCCCTCAGGAAGGCCGCCGACATGCCGCAACCGCTGTCTTCGACGATGACGCACACCCGGTCCGCATGACCGGTATGTAGCCGGATCGACACCTTACCATCCTCAGGCGTAGCGTCCAGGGCATTTTGTACCAGGTGTCCAACCACCCTTTCCAGCCGCTCAGGATGGGCAATGACCTCGGCCGAACCAGTTCCCTCCCTATGCACCTCGACTGGCGGCAACAGCGCGCGCTTAACCTGTTTGACATGCTCCGCCATCGCGGCGAGGTCCACTACCCGGGCCGGATCGATGGAGCGCTTTTCCTGGAGCTGGGTCATCAGGGCACGCATGCGGGACTCCACATGCGCGACCGTCTCCAACATGTCCTCCTGGAAGGCCGGGTTGTGCTTGTGCCGCTCCGCGTTCTTCAGCATCAAGGAAAGTTGCGCAACCAGGTTCTTCAAGTCATGCACGACGAAAGCCGACATGCGGTTGAAGGACTCGAACTTCCTCGCTTCCAGCAACGCCTCCGCCGCCTGCATCCGCTCCAGGTAGCTGGCTGCCTGGCGCTGCGCCGTCTTGAGCAGATCGAGGACTTCCCAGTCGATCTCGAAACGTGCCCGCGGCGCGTTCAGAACAACGAATCCCACCAGACCGCTAGTGCTCTTCAGCGGTATCACCAGCCAGGCGTCTGCAATCGAAGACAACCAGTCCGGCAAAACCAGTCCCTGGTACTGCATCCGCCGGCTGCGATACTCCTCAAGATCGATCACCCACGCCCGTTCATCGAGGAAACGGCACAGGGGAGAGTCCGCGCTCTCGATAGCCGCCGATACCGCAAGGTTCAACCTGGAATGCATCAGGTAGCGACCATTGCCGTCCCTGAGCCAAAGCCCGCCGCCAGGGCTTTCCACCAGGTCCGACAAAGCCTTGATCACGGTCTGGCCAAGATCGAGGCCGTCGCCAGCCGAAGAGATCGCCTGGGTGAATCTCAGCCACTCATTCCGATAGTCATATCGGTAAGGAAAGAGGTGCTTATTCAGAAACACCCGCAGCCGGGCCCGCTGAGCACCAGAGAAAACGAATACCCCGAGAACGACCAGGCCAGCGAACAGCAGGGTCAGCTGCAACGCCCTGCCCCAGTCCCCTCCGAAGTAGCGAACGTAGTAACCCGCCGCCGCAATCACCAGCAGATAAACGCCCGTCCCGACCAAGGCCGTCGAGTGGAAAACCATCTCCCTCGACATGGACATCCTCAAAGTCCAGGCCGGATTGCGCGTCGCTGACAAGGCAACCAGGGGAATCAACAAGGCGTGTGCCACACCTCTGACCGCCCAGACATCAGGATCGAGACGGCTGAAGAGAAAGCCATCCGCAAAGAGGTAGAGATCGAACATGAAGCCTGCACCAAGAGCGAGGCATAAGGGCTTGAACCCCCAGCGAGACTCCGCTGGCAGTGCCCGGAACAACTGTTCGACGAAAACCAGACCGAGAATGGCCTGCGCAAGAAAGGTGGCGATGGAGAAACCTGCCACGCTTTCAGCAGGCACCAGCTCCACGACACCAACACCCAGCACCAGTACCTGGCCAGCAACGATGGCTGCAGCCGCCAGTACCGGCCACCGAGCCTTGCCAGCCCCCAGCGGACGCAGGAGCACCAGAATGAAGGCAAACCAGCTGGCACCCCGAGCGATGTCCAGCAAGCGGACCAGTTCAAACAACCATTCAGGAGAAGTGTGGGCGAAAAAGCTGCTGGCAGCCGCCCAGACGCAGGACACCACGACCGCCAGGATGAGCAGGCCACCAGGCCTCCCTCCGCGCCACGCGAAAAAGAGGTAAAGCCCGAAACAAAGATAGGTGAACGCGGAGAGCCCGTAGCCCCAAATCGCTACCTCCGCCACGTTCTCCTCCAACTGCCTAAGCTCATTCCACTACCGACGCAGGCACATTCACCACGCCGGAACTTGATTGGGAGCAGACGCCTAATGCGCCCCTTCCCCCGTAAGCACCACCCGTACCGTCTCGAAAAGCACCAGAGTATCCAGCACCAAGGTGTGATTCTTCACATAGTAGAGGTCGTACTGCAACTTCTGGATCGCATCATCGACTGACGAGCCGTACTGATAGCGCACCTGGGCCCAACCCGTCACCCCAGGCTTGACGCAGTGGCGCACCGCGTAGAAGGGAATTTCCTTCGCCAACTGATCCACGAAGTACGGACGCTCCGGCCGCGGCCCGACCAAGCTCATGTCGCCGACGAAAACATTGAAGAGCTGGGGAAGCTCATCAATGCGTAACTTCCGGATGACTCGCCCAACCCGTGTCGCCCGATCATCGTTCGATGACGCCCACCGCGGCTTGCCATCCTTCTCCGCATCGGTACGCATGCTTCGGAACTTGATCACGCGGAAAACCCGTCCGCCGAATCCGACCCGTTCCTGACGATAAAAGATCGGTGCCCCGTCTTCGATCAAGATCAGCAACGCGGTAACCAGCATGATCGGGAAGGCCAGCACGAGCAGCAGGGATGCAGCCGCCAAGTCGAAGCAACGCTTCACAATGGTCCGGCCCATCCCCTGCCTGAAGCCATCCCCATAAATCAGCCAACTTGCCCGCAACGAGTCGACACGGACCTGCCCTTGGACCCGTTCAAAAAACGAGGACAAATCGATTACTTGCACACCGGAAAGCTTGCAATCCAGCAGTTCATGCAAGGGCAGGACGCCCCCGCGTCGCTCTCTCAGCGCAACGATGATCTCGTTAACCCTGTTCTTGCGGACGACGTCCAAGAGGCGCTCCCCTCGCCCCAGGATCTTCCGATTATCGACCTCAATCGCGTCCTCACCAGTAGGAGAGAAGAAACCCACAATCTCCATACCGCTCTGTACCGGATGTGTGAGCGCACGCTGCACCGCAACCGCGTCGGTTCCCGTTCCGATGATGAGCACCCTGGGAGCGAAGAGCGAGGAAGCCCGGCGCCGGTTAACCAAGCCTCTCATGGAGAGCACGAACCCCAGGAGTATCAGCACGGAAACCTGCATCGCCTCTGAAGCTACGCCCTCCCAAGGCAGCAAACCGAAAACGCCGTAAGCAACCGGAATGCTTACAACGATGGAAAGCAACACCCGCGTCAACGCGTTTTTATGCGATTCGCTTGCCAACGGGCGATACAAGCCCATTGCAGAATTGAGCACCACCATCAACAGCGCAAACGACAGCGCCGACGGCACGATCGTATGCCACTGGACCATCTCGGTATTCAGCTGCAGGACCACAGCCACCAAGACAGCAACAAACAGCAAGAAGGCGTCAAAGAGAATTTGCTGAAGCGTGTGGGAGGGGAAGTAGTGGCTGAATACTTTCAGCATGGTTGTCCTCGTTTTGCGGCGACGCACAAGGCAGATCTCCGCCAGGAGTATCTACATGCATCAGCCATTCTTAGCCCAGAGGCCCACACCTTACTGGAATAAAAGCAACAGTTACGTTAAACCGGTCACGGTAATCACAACGCCATTGCCCAAAGCTCAACTCCGTATCTAATGGGTTGATTTTTAACAACTTAGCCTTTATGGCTAACGTGGGAGGCGGCAATGATAGCACAGGTGCATTGCCCCCCTTCCATCTCTCCGGGACTCTCTCCTAGTCACCACGCCCGGATTGATGCGCCGCAAAAACAGGCAACATAAAACCAGTATCATGAATCACGGTTCCACATGCTTAAGCGCATGCCCCATCTCCACCGTTCAAGAGGACACTTCCCATGCCCCAGAGTACCCGCGACTTCAATGAGCTCTATGGATTGCAATTCGAAGAGCTTTTCGTCGGCCAGAGCGCCGTATCTTCCCGAACAGTAACCGACGCCGATCTTCTTCTATTTTCAGGAGTCTCTGGAGACACGAATCCAGTTCATCTGGATGCGGAGTTTGCGGCGGCGAGCATGTTCGGCGAGCGCATTGCGCACGGGATGCTGTCAGCGGCGTTCATTTCCGCGGTTTTCGGCACCAAGCTC
>Ga0206117_100299_pt1 | contig 64348 bp, 47 predicted proteins | sample 3A5Ametagenome_FD_177997 | JGI IMG/M metagenome (GOLD analysis project Ga0206117, IMG submission 177997) | Enriched microbial communities from leaf-cutter ant dump, University of Wisconsin, Madison, United States - 3A5A | ecosystem: Environmental > Terrestrial > Nest > Insects nest > Nest dump... | reverse complement strand
TCCGGCGTGGGCACCTTGCTACGGAACGATCGCTGCGGATCCAGAGCGGGGACGGTGGCCCACGTCGGCTCTCGACACCTAAATTGCCTGATCACGGACAGATAAGATGCGGGGCTTGCCCCGCATGAACCTTCCCCAGGCGCTCATGCGGGGCAAGCCCCGCACCTACTCCGATGCCGGCAGGCGCGGCGCGATCAACGCCAGCGTGCGTTCCAGCGCGCCGCGGCCATTGGCGACCAGTTCGGCGCCGGCCGCGACCATCTTCCCGCGGGCTTCGGCGTCGTCCAGCAGGTGCAGCAGTTCGTCGCCGAGCCCGGCGACGTCGCCGCGGATGCACAGCGCGCCGGCCTCGCTCATGCGCCGCGAGATCTCGGCGAAATTGTGCAGGTGCGGTCCGGTGATCACCGCCGTGCCCATCGCCGCCGGCTCGAGCAGGTTGTGCCCGCCGATGGCCTGCAGGCTGCCGCCGACGAAGGCCACCTGCGCGCAGGCGAAGAACGGCATCAGTTCGCCCAGCGTATTGATCACGAATACCTGCGTGTCGGCGGCGGGCCACTGCGCGGCGCCGCGCGTGGCCACGCGCCAGCCCTGCGCGCGCGCGGACGCCTCGACCTTGCCGAACCGTTCCGGATGCCGCGGCGCCCACAGCAGCAGCGCATCGGGATGGCGTTCCAGCACGCGCGCGTGCAGGTCGATGACCGCCTGCTCCTCGCCTTCGTGCGTACTGGCGGCGATCCACGTCGTCCGTCCCGCGGGCACGTGCGCGTGGAAGGCGGCCAGCATCTGCGCCGGATCCGGCGGATGGATGTCGAACTTCAGGTTGCCCAGCGCGCGGACCTGTTCTTCCCGCGCGCCGAGCACGACGAAACGGCGCGCGTCCTCGCGCGACTGCGCGGCCACGCAGGTCACCGTGCGCAGCGCGCGCCCGACCAGCGGCCGCAGCAGGCGGTAGCCCTTCAGCGAACGGGCCGACAGCCGCGCGTTGAGGATATAGACGGGGATGCCGCGGTCGCGGCAGCCGAACAGCAGGTTCGGCCACAGCTCGGTTTCCATGATCAGCGCCAGGCTCGGGCGGAAATGGTCGAGGAAGCGGCCGGCGCTGCCCGGCACGTCGTACGGCAGGTAGACGTGGTCCACCGCCTCGCCCCACAGCGCGCGCACCCGCTGCGAGCCGGTCGGGGTGATGGTGGTGATGACCCAACGGATGTCCGGCCGCTGCCGGCGCAGCGCGTCCACCACCGGCGCGGCGGCGTTGACCTCGCCCACCGACACCGCGTGCAGCCACACGCAGGGCCGGCGGCCGCTTTCCGGATAGGAGGCATAGCGCTCGTCCCAGCGCTTGAAGTATTCGCGCACGCGGAAGCCGCGCCAGACCAGGTGATAGACGGTGATGGGCAGCAGCAGGTACAGCAGGGCCGAATACAGGCCCCGCAGCAGCAGTTCGACGGGATCCTTGCGCATGCAGCGAGGATACCTAGGAGCGGGGAACTAGTGGATAGGAACGGGAAACGAGTGAGAGCAACACCCTCCGCGCGCCCGCTTCTACTCGTTCCTCGTTCCTCTCCAGTCGTTCCTCATTAGAATCCCCCCATGTCCGACACCCCCACCACCGCCACCCGTCCGCTGCTGTGGCAGCCCCGCCACTGGCCGACGTTCGCCTGGCTGGCGCTGGCCATGCTGGGCGCGCGCCTGCCCTGGTTCCTGCAGCGCGCGATCGGCCGCGGCATCGGCTGGCTGGCGCTGCACCTGGCCGGTTCCCGCCGCCACGCGGCCGAAGTGAACATCCGCCTGTGCTTCCCCGAACAGGACGACGCCTGGCGCCGGCAACTGCTGCGCGACAGCTTCGACGCGCTGGGCGTGGGCATCTTCGAGTTCGCGCGGGCCTGGTGGGGCGGCATCGGCGCCATCCGTCCGCAGGTGGAGATCGAGGGCCTGGAGCACCTGCGGGCGCTGCAGGCCGAGGGCCGCGGCGTGCTGCTGGTATCCGGGCACTTCATGACCCTGGAAATGTGCGGGCGCCTGCTGTGCGATCACGTCCCTCTGGCCGGCATGTACCGCCGCTACCGCAACCCGGTGATGGAATGGGCGGTCAAGCGCGGCCGCCTGCGTTATGCCTGCGCGATGTTCGCCAACGAGGACATCCGCGCCACCGTGCGCCACCTGAAGAAGGGCGGTTTCCTCTGGTACGCGCCCGACCAGGACATGCGCGGCAAGGATTCGGTGTTCGTGCCGTTCTTCGGCATGCCGGCTTCCACCATCACCGCCACGCATCAGTTCGCGCGCCTGACCGGCTGCGCCGTGGTGCCCTACTTCCATCGCCGCGAGGGCGGGCGCTACCTGTTGAAGATCACCCCGCCGCTGCCGGATTTCCCCACCGAGGACGCGGTCGCCGACACCGCGCGCGTCAACGCCGCCATCGAGGACATGGTGCGCGAGGCGCCCGCCCAGTACCTGTGGATCCACCGCCGCTTCAAGCGGCAGCCCGAAGGGCGCAGCCGCTTCTACGAGCGCGGCTGAGCGCCCTCCTGCGGGCGCCCGGCCGGGTTTGCCAGCAGCGCACCGGCGAACAGCGCGGCCAGCAGCAGGGTCGCGCCGCCCCAGAACGCCGAGTAGAACGCCAGGTGGGTATTGAACGGGAACACCGTCACCGCCAGCGCCAGCGTCGCCGGGCGCGCGCGCGCGCGCGCCTCCTCGTCCGCATAGCGCCAGGCGCGCCAGGCCATGGCCGCGCCGGCCAGCCACAGCAGCAGGCCGAGAATGCCGGTTTCGGCCAGGATCTCGAGCACCAGCTGATGGGCGTGCAGCGCCGGCCCGGCGCCCCATGCCGCGTACTGCCCCGGCGCCGGATCGCACTGCGGCCAGGCGTTGCGGAATTCGCGCACGCCCACCCCGTTGAACGGGTGCGCACGCACCATGCAGGCCGCCGCCGTCCAGATCTGGCCGCGCCCGGACAGGGCCGCGTCCACGCCTTGCGCATCGCCGGCCAGCGCCAGCGTCGTGCGCGCCACGCGCTCGCGCACCTGCGTGGACAACCCCGCCAGCGCCACCGCTCCGAGCACGGCGGACAGCAGCAGCAGCGCCATGCCTTTCCTGCCGAGCAGGCGCCAGCCCGAGAACAGCACCACCAGCGCGTAGGTGATCCACGACGCGCGCGAACCGGCCAGCACGATCACCACCGCGGTCGGTACCGCCGCCAGCAGCCAGCCCCAGCGCCCCCATCGCGCGGCGGCGGCGAACAGCAGGAAAGGCGTGAGGCTGGCCAGCACCTGGCCGAATTTCAGGTTGCATGGCCCGAACACGCCGCTGAGCCGGTCCGCCAAGGCCGCTTCGCCGGCGCCGCACAGGCCATGCCCGTCGATCAGCCACTTGAGCTGGTCCATCGACCAGAACAGCGGGCTGGTGCCGGCGATCGCCTGCGCCAGCGCATCCAGCACCCACAGCGCGACGACGATGCCCAGGCCGGCGAAGGTGATGCGGCGCCGTGCGTCGCTCGCCACCGCGATGGCGACCAGCCACATGAAGGGCAGATGGCGCAGCCCGGCCGCGACCCTGCCCCACGCCCTGGCGGGATCGTCCGCGTCCAGCGCGGAGACCAGCTGCGGCAGCCAATAGGCCAGGAACAGCGTGCTGGTCAGCGCCCACGCCGGCACGCTGAGCAGGGACGCCCCGCCGGCGCGCAGGCGCAGTTGCAGCAGGCGGACCACGGTCGCCAATGCGCCCAGCCCCAGCACCGCCTCGGCGATGCCCGGTGCCGGCCACAGCGCGACGAAGGCGATCACCCAGGCCGGCGCCCATTTCCCGGGAACGGGCAGCGCAGGCCGCATGCGCGATTCAGCCGACGAGTTCGCCATAGGTATCCAGCGTCGCGCGCTGCATCGCCCGCAAGGTGTAAGGAATGCGCCGCGGCAGCGACGGCGGTTGCCGCAGCAGCTCCAGGGCCCGCGCCGCCAACGCCGCCGCGTCGCCCCGGGGCACCGCGCCGGAGGGCTGCAGTTCGGCCAGCAGTTCGCCCACGCCGCCGTGATCCCAGCCCAGCACCGGCCGGCCCACGGCCAGCGCCTCCAGCACGGTGCGGCCGAACGCCTCGGGCTTGTCCGACAGCTGCAGCACCAGGTCGCTGGCCGCGTAGGCCTGCGCGATCCGCGCGGTCGGCTCGGTGATGGCCACCGCGTCGGCGATGCCCAGCGCCATGGCCTGCTGCTCGAGTTCGCGCACGTAGGCCTCGCGCCCGGGTTCGCGCGCGCCCGGCATCCACAGCCGCGCCGGCATGCCCTGCCCGCGCAGCGCCGCCAGCAGGTGCAGCGCATGCGCATGCCCCTTGAGGCGGGTGCCGCGGCCGGGCAACAGCAGCAGCGGACTGTCGCCGGCCAGCGCCGGATGCAGCGCCTCCACCGCCAGCCGCGGGCGGCGATCGGTGGGCGCCACATGGGGAAACTGCGCCAGGTCCACGCCGCGCGGGATCACCCGCAGGCGACGCGGATCGGTGGCCGGGTAATGCGCGAGCAGGTAGTCGCGCACGGTGTTCGATACGCAGATCACCCGCTCGCCGCTGGCCATGATGCCGCTGTAGCGGCCCGGCGAATTCAGCCCATGCATGGTGGTGACCCAGTGCGGACGCCGCTCCGTGGGCAGACCGCGCAGCGCATGCCAGCCGAGCCAGGCCGGCAGCCGCGAACGCGCGTGCACGATGTCGGCGCCGGTTTCGGCGAACAACCGCCGCAGCGACACCACGTGGCGCAGGGTCAGCAGCGACTTGCGGCCGATGTCCAGCGCCAGATGCTCGGCGCCCAGATCCAGCAGCGGCTGCACCAGGCGGCCGCCGGCCGAGACCACGATGGCGCGGTGTCCGGCGTCCACCAGCGCCTGGGCGATTTCCAGCGTCGAACGCTCCACGCCGCCGGAGTGCAGCGCCGGCAGCAGCTGCACCACGGTCAGGCGGCGCATCGTGGCGTTCAGTCGACCAGCACGAATACCGCGCCGCAGTACGGGCATGCGGCTTCGCCGCTGGGCTCGTCCTCGATCGGCAGGTAGACGCGCGGGTGCGAATTCCACAGCGCCATTTCCGGCGTCGGGCAGCTCAACGGCAGGTCGGCACGGTGCACGTTGTAGCGCTTCTGCGCGTTGGCGGGCGCGGCGGCGGTATGGCTCATGGCGTCATTCACACAGGAAAACCGGGACCGGCCAATTCTAGCAGCGCCGGGCAGGAGCATGAGCCACGCCGGGCATAACCGGCCGCCATGCCCGTCGCCACTTTTTTCAATGGTCGCGGCCATGGCGCCCGCCTATGGTGGCCCGGCATCCACCGTCGCGCGCTCCGGAGCCGTCATGCCGCCCATCGTCCGCCTTGCCGCCGCCATCGCCGCGCTGTCGTTCTGTCCGTCCGCGTGGGCGGCCACCCCGCAGCCGGCGGACCTTTTGATCGCCGGCGGGCGGATCCACGACGGCAGCGGCGCTCCCGCCGTTACCGGCGACGTGGTCATCGCCGGCGACCGGATCGTCGCGGTCGGCCCCGGCGCCGGCAGGCGTTATGCGGCCACGCGCACCATCGACGCAGCCGGCAGGATCGTCGCGCCCGGCTTCATCGATCCGCATACCCATCCCTATACCTACATCCGTTCGGACGATGCGGGCGTGCGCCGCAACGCACCGTGGCAGTACCAGGGAGTGACCACCATCGCCCATGGCGTGGATGGCGGTGGTACGCCGGAAGTAGCCCGCGAAAGCGAGGAGTTCGCGCGCGCGGGCGTCGGCACCAACCTTGTTCCCTACGTGGGTTTCGGCCCGGTGCGGCGCGCCGTGCTCGGCCACGCCGCGCGCGCGCCGACGCCCGCGGAGCTGCGGCGCATGCGCGACCTGGTCGCCCGGGGCATGTGCGAGGGCGCGGTGGGCTTTTCCACCGGCCTGTTCTACGCGCCGCAGAGTTTCGCCGGCCGCGACGAGGTGGTGGCGCTGGCGCGCGAGGCGGCGATCCGCGGCGGGCTGTACGACACGCACCAGCGCGACGAATCGTCCTACGACATCGGCCTGCTCGCCTCCACCCGCGAAGCGCTGGCCATCGGCCGCGAAGCGGGGCTGCCGGTGCATATCGCGCACCTGAAGGCGCTGGGCAACGACGTGCATGGCATGGCGCCGGCACTGGTGAAGCTGGTGGAACAGGCGCGCGCGCAGGGACAGCGGGTCACCGCCGACCAGTACCCGTGGCTGGCGTCGGGCACCGGCATCACCGCCGCCCTGCTGCCGCGCTGGGCCGTGGACGGCGGCAGCAGCGCGCTGCAGGAACGGCTGCAGGACCCGGCGCAGCGCGAGCGCATCCGCGCCGGAATGCGCGGGAACCTGCAACGCCGCGGCGGCGCCGGGGCGCTGCTGCTGATCTCCGCCGACCAGGAGTGGACAGGGCGGACGCTGGCCGCGATGGCCGAGGCGTGGAAGCTCGACCCGATCGACGCGGCGCTGCGCATCATCGAACACGGCATCGGCCATCCGGGCCGAAGCGGCGGTTCGGTGGCCTCGTTCAACATGGACGAAGACGACGTGCAGCTGCTGATGCGCCAGCCGTGGATGGCCACCAGTTCCGACGGCAACGACGGCCATCCCCGGCAGTACGCCAGCTTTCCGCTGAAATACCAGCGCTACGTGCGCGAACTGGCCGTGCTGGGCACCGAGGAGTTCATCCATCGCTCCACCGCCCTGACCGCACGCATCCTGGGCCTGCAGGAACGCGGCGAACTGCGGCCGGGCTTCTTCGCCGACGTGGTGGTGTTCGACCCGGAGCGGTTCATGCCGCACGCCGATTACCTGCACCCGCGCGAACTGTCTTCCGGCATCGCCCTGCTGCTGGTCAACGGCGCCATCGCCATCGAGGACGACGTGCAGACCGACGCGCTCGCCGGCCGCGTGCTGCGGCATGCACCGCCGGCCGGCACCTGCCCCTGAGCCGGCGGGCGGCGGCGCATCGGGCGCCGCCGCGCATGCGCCCTGACCGTCCGGTGCCGTCCGTCGCCTCGCCTCCGGCGTGCCCGGGCGCGCGGATTGCGCCTGGGCGAACGCATCCATGCAATAGCCGCAAGCTATGCCCGACCGACGGAACGGAAAGTCTGCGCGCGTGCATCCGTGGCTACCATCCGGGCATGCGGATGTTTTCCGCGTCCATGCAAGGGGAAAAGCAAGATGAAACCGCAACCGGCACTTTCGATCCTGAGCCTCATGCTCGCATCGGCCATCGCCATGGACGCGGCAGCGGCGCAGGAACAGGCGCCGCCGCCTGCCGAAGCCGGCAAGGATCCGCAGCAGCCGGCAGCCACCACGCTCGACGGCGTGGTCGTGGTCGGCAGCCGCTTCGCCGGCAACAGCCAGACCGGCATGCTGCCGGTCAACACGATCTCCGAGGAAGACATACAGGCCACCGGCGCGGTGTCCGGCGAGGACCTGCTGCAGAGCCTGCCGCAGGTGGGCGACATGATGTTCGACAACACCGACACCGCGTCGAACCTCAACGCCGCGCGCGGCGACGTGGGCTCGGTCAACCTGCGCAACCTCGGCACCGGCAACACCCTGCTGCTGGTCAACGGCCGGCGCATGGTCAACCACCCGGGCACCCAGACCGAAAACTTCGTGCCGCGGCAGACCGCCAACATCAACGCCATTCCGCTGTACGGCGTGAAGCGCATGGAAACGCTGCTGGGCGGCGCCTCCGCGCTGTACGGCTCCGACGCCGTGGCCGGCGTGATGAACGTGGTGATGGACACGCATTTCCAGGGCCTGAAGATCCAGGGCCAGTACGGCGGCTCGGAAGGCACGGATTTCCGCCAGGGCAACCTCAACATCAAGGCCGGCCGCTGGTTCAACGACGGCCGCACCCGCGTCACCGTGCTCGGCGGGCACACCTACCGCAGCGTGATGGAGGCGTCCGAGCGCGACTACTCGGCCAACCAGGACCACATGGATTTCATGGCCGGCACGCCGTGGGAAGGCATGACCGCGTTCGACGACCGCACCACCTCCAGCGCATGGGGCGTGTTCCAGGCCGTCAACGGCCGCCAGGTCAAGCAGAACGGGAAGAACATCACCAACAGCAGCGGCAGCTTCCACATCGAGCCCATTCCCAACGGCTGCGCCACCCTGCTCAACGACGACGTCTGCATCCAGACCGGCGCGCAGAGCACCGCCGTGGACCGCCCGCTGCGCTTCAACGCCAACTCGCAGCGCTACCTGATGGGCGGGCTGGACCGCAACAACCTGTTCGGCACGATCGAACACGACATCGACGACAACTTCGTCGCCTTCGGCGAAGTGAGCTACTACCAGTCGACGTACGAAGGCATGCGCGAGCAGGCCGCCTCGCTCGCCGCCGCGCCGATCATCGTGCCCGCCTCCAACTACTGGAATCCGTTCGGCGCGAAGTACCTGGCCGACGGTTCGCTCAACCCCAACCGCCTGCCCGGCCTGAACGTCGCCGACGAAGGCGTGGACCTGCGCATCAGCAGCTACCGCGCTACCGAAACCACGCGCCCGTATACGGTCGACGACGACTCCTACCGCGTCATGGGTGGCGTGCGCGGCATGCTCGCCGGCTTCGACTGGGAAAGCGCCGTGCTGTACTCGCGCGCCACCACCCTGGACACCCAGCACGGTTCGATCAGCAACACCCTGTTCGCCCAGGCGCTGGCGCGCAACGACCCTGGCGCCTACAACCCGTTCGGCGGCGGCAACCTGCAGGACTGGTCGGCACCCAGCAACGCGCCCAACGACCCGGCCACCATCGCCAGCTTCCTCGTTCCGGTGAAGCGCCGCGCCACCGCCTCGCTGTTCCAGGTGGACACGCGTTTCACCCGCGAGCAGCTGTTCACCCTGCCCGCCGGCGACGTGGGCCTGTCCTTCGGCGCCGAGTGGCGGCGCGAGACGCTGGCCGACGAGCGCGACGACCGCCTGGACGGCACCCTCACCTACACCAACCCACTGACCGGGGACATCACCTCCGACGTGCTCGGCGCCAGCCCGGCCGGCAATACCAGCGGCGACCGCAACGTGGCCTCGGCCTACGTCGAATTCGCCGTGCCGCTGGTGAAGCCGGACATGGGCATCCCGCTGGTCCGTTCGCTGGACCTGCAGATCGCCGGGCGCTGGGAGCACTATTCGGACTTCGGCAACGTCTCCAACCCGAAAGTCGCGCTGGCCTGGGATGTCTTCGACGGCTTCATGCTGCGCGGCAACTGGTCCACCAGCTTCCTGGCGCCCAACATCCTGCAGATGTATTCGGACGGCACGGTGGTCAGCAACAGCCGCCTGGACTACTACCAGTGCGAGGCCGACGTGCGCGCCGGCCGCATCGCCAGCTTCAGCCAGTGCGGCAAGTCGTACAGCACCCAGGCGGTGCGCGAAGGCAACCTGGACCTGAAGCCGGAAACCTCCGAGGCGTGGTCGGCGGGCATGGTGTTCCAGCCGCGCTTCCTGCCGCGCGCGGCCGGGCAGTTCACCTTCACCATGGACTACTGGTCCATCGAACAGGAGGACATGATCGCCGTCACCGGCGAACAGACCCACCTGGCGCTGGACTACCTGCTGCGCATGCAGGGTTCGTACAACCCCAACGTGCTGCGCGATGCGCCCGACGACGCCAAGCGGGAGAACTTCGCCGGTACCGGGCTGGAGGCGGTCGGCAACGTGCTGCAGGTCCGCGACCAGTACACCAACCGCCTGCCGCGCCTCACCCGCGGCATCGATTTCGGCCTGTCCTGGCGGCTGCGCAGCGACCGTCTGGGCACCTTCAGCGCCAGCCTGGACGCCAGCCGGCTGATCGAGCAGACGCAGATGCCTTCGGATCTGGAGAGCATGGTCGAGCAGGCGCAGCAGTCCGGCCTGATCAACAACGGCTTCACCATCCGCAGCGCCGGCAACCTGCTCGGCATCAACGGCACGCCGGAATGGCGCGCGTCGTTCAACGCCAGCTGGCGCTACCGCGACTGGAGCGTGGGCACCTTCGTGCGCCGCGTGGGTGCGTTCGATTCGAGCGACGCGCAGCTGGCCGACGGCACCCTGTACCGGATCCCGGCCTGGACCACCACCAACCTGTGGCTGGAACGCCGCTTCGGCGAGTCCGGCAACCTGCTGGACAACAGCAGCGTGCGCCTGACCGTACGCAACGTCGCCGACCGCGACCCGCCGCTGTCCGCCCGCAGCCTGGGCTTCTACTCCTCGCTGCACAACGCGCTCGGCCGTGGTTACTACCTGACCTTCACCAAGTCCTTCGAGTAATCGCCCGCGGCAGGATCACGCCGCCCTGCCTGCGGCCGCCGCGGTCCCGGCGGCCGCGCGCACAGACCGACGCCGGAACCGGGGCATCCCCGGCTCCGGCGGACCGGAACGTCGATGCTGCCGGCCGCACGCCCCGCAGCTGGCCGACCGCCCGCCTCAGGACAGGATGCCCAGCAGCCCACCCACGCCGATGCCGACGACGGTACCGACGAAGAGACCTGCCAGGAACTGCAGCCGCAGCGGATCGGAGACGCCATGCCTGCCGTCGTGGTCCGAACTCTTCTTGAACATGCCTCATCTCCTGATATGAACAGCGGACGGAGGGGCGCGGCGTTACCGCGCGGTGGCGGGCCCCCTCCCCGCCTCCAACCTCCCTGTTCCCTCCGCATGGCGTTCCTCGCCGGTCGAGAAGACGCCCCCTGCCTCTCGGAGGCTCTCCGGCCTCACGTGGATTTCACCCGAGATGCCCCGGTTCCGTAACTGTCAGGATTGACAGGTTTCGCGGCTTTCCTCTGGATCGCGGGCCGGGCGCCCCGCCAGTTCGATCCAGCAGGCGAAGGTGGGATGGCCTTCGATCATCACCGGCGGCGCGGCGCGGTGGACATGGAAACCAGTCCGGCGCAGCAGCCGCTCCATCGCCAGCGGCGAGACCGTAATGAGCCGCTTCCCTCCCTGGCTTTCCACGTAGTCGGCGGCAAGCTGCAGGATGTCCACCGCCAGTGCGGACGGGCGCAGCGTGGAGATGCCGGTCCGCGTGCTTCGCAGGTCCATCACCGCGAAGCGCGACAGCTCCCAGACTTCTTCCGAGCGTGGCGGCGGCAGGCCGTTCATCAACTGCGGGAACATCTCGCCCAGCAGGTAAGGCCCCATGGTCGGCAGCAGGCGCGCGTAGCCGACGATGTCGTGCTGGTCGTCGCGCACGATCACGTGCACCGTTTCCGGCTGGTCGAACCTGTCGCGCTCGATCCCCGGCGGCGTGTCCATCTGCCAACCCAGCGTTTCGATGAAAACACGGTAGCGATACTGCCCGAGCGCCTCGTTGAGCAGCGGCGGCAGATCGCCCGCACTGGCAAGGATGAATTCCATGACGCAAACCCCGTTCCTGTGGATGGGGTTTGAGTCTTGCAATGCAGCACAGGCGCGATAACTGTCAGGATTGACAGGTCGCGCAGCGTCCAGGCGAAAGGCGGCACACCCTCCATACGCACCACATTCGAACCGGATGGAACCCTGCGTGGGCGTCAGCGAAATCCGACGGCGCCGAGCACTACCGGTTTCCATTCCAGCGTCTCGAGCAGGCGCTGAAGGCAGCGCGCCGTATGGTCCGGCCCGATGTCCCTGCCCTGTTCATCCACCAGCATGACGTTGCTGCGCGGAGTATCGCGGCATGCCGCCGATACCGGTCGGACAAGGGTATCGATATGCCAGTCCCATCCCACCGACACGGCCGGCGAGGAGGTCGTGGCCCATTCGGTGTAGCCGCTTATGGCCGAATACACCGCGCCAGCGGCACCGGCGCACGCCTCCCCATCCAGCCCCGATACCAGGTGCACGAGCCGGAGCTGGTCCAGCGCGCGGCGGGGAAGGCGGATGTAACCATCGTCGTCAGTCATTATCATGCGGCCCTTGGCAGCGCAGGCAACCGTGGCGCGCGGCGCCGGGCGGTGGGGTTTCCCCAATCTAGATGCCCTGCGCATGCGCTGGAAACTGTCAGTACTGACAGTGCCGCTGGACCGGCATCACGATCTCATCGAGGGCGGAAATGGAGGCGTGGCGGGAAGACCAACTCAATGCGCTGCTGGCGCCGGGCGGACAGGACGACCTGTTCGGCACGGTCGCCGGGCTGGTGCGTGCGCTGGGCTTCGAGCATTGCGCCTATGGCATGCGCGCGCCGCTGCCGCTGGCGCAGCCGGAGATCGTGATGCTCAACGACTACCCGGAAGCCTGGCAGAAGCGCTACATGGACAACGCCTACCTGCAGGTCGACCCGACCGTCCGCCAGGGCGCGGCCTCGCTCGATCCTTTCGCCTGGTCGAACTCCGACGATCCGCACGATGCGGCCGCCGCCTTCTGGGAGGATGCGCGCCTGCACGACATCACCTGCGGCGTCTCGCTGCCGGCGCTGGCGGCCAACAGCGTGCGCGGCATGCTGACCGTCACCCGCGGCGGCCAGAAGCTGGACGAACGGGAACTGCGCGCGAAATGGCCGCAGCTGCTGTGGCTGGGCCAGGTCGCCCATCACGGGCTGGCGCGGGAAATGCTCGCGCGCTGGCGGGCGACCTCGCGCGAGGCGATGAGCGAACGCGAGATCGAGATCCTGCGCTGGGTCGCCGAAGGCCACACCAACCGCCAGATCGCCGCCCGCCTCAACATCACCGAGCGCACGGTCAATTTCCACCTCAACAACGCCATGGCCAAGCTCGACGTCGGCAACCGCACGGCCGCCGCGGTGCGCGCTGTAGTGCTTGGCATCATCGCCTGAGACACCAGGCCGGCGGAAAACTCCAGAGACGACAAGGCCGGCATGCGCCGGCCCTGTCGCTGTTGCCGCTGTAACGAGGCTCAGGCGCCGCGTTCGGCGTCCATCTGCTTGCGGATCTGCGCATCGACCGCGGCGATGGCGGTCATGTTCAGCACGCGGCGCGAACTGGCGCTGCTGGTGAGGATGTGCACCGGCTTGGAAATGCCCATCAGGATCGGGCCGATCGCCACGCCGTCGGTGAACACGCGCACCAGGTTGTAGGCGATGTTGGCCGCCTCCAGGTTGGGCAGCACGAACAGGTTGGCGCGGCCCTTGAGCGTGCTGTTGGGCAGCAGCTTCTCGCGCAGCGCCTCGTCCCACGCGGTGTCGCCCTGCATCTCGCCATCCACGTTCAGCCGCGGATTGCGCTTGAGCAGCTGCTCGCGCACCTGGCGCATCTTCAGCGCGTCCCTGGAATCGTGGCTGCCGAAGTTGGAATGCGACAGCAGCGCCACCTTCGGCTCGATGCCGAACAGCTTCATGCGGTAGGCCGCCTGCAGCGTGGATTCGACGATCTGCTCCACGCTCGGGTCTTCCTGCACGTGGGTGTCGACGAAGAAGAACACGCCCTGCGAGTTGATCACGCCGGTCATCGCCGAGGTCGAGCTGACCCGCGGCTCCAGCGGAATCACGCTGCGCACGTAGCCGAGCTTCTTGTGGAAACGGCCGACCACGCCGCTGAGCATGGCGTCGGCCTCGCCGCGCGCCACCATCACCGCGGCGATCAGCGTCGGGCGCGAGCGCAGCAGGTTCTTGGCCGCGGCCACGGTCACGCCGCGGCGGCCGGTCTTCTCGTGGTAGTACTGCCAGTAGTCGTTGAAGCGCGGATCGTCGTTGATGTTGGTGATCTCGAAGTCCACGCCCGGCTTCATGCGCAGGCCCAGGCGCTCGATGCGCGACTCGATCACGTCCGGGCGGCCGATCAGGATCGGGAAGGCCACGCCCTCGTCGATCACGTTCTGCACCGCGCGCAGCACCACCTCTTCCTCGCCCTCGGCATAGACCACGCGCTGCTTGTCGGCGCGCGCCTGGTCGTAGACCGGCTTCATGAACAGGCTGGTGCGGTAGACGAACTGCGCCAGCTTCTGGCGGTAGGCCGCCATGTCGTCGATCGGACGCGTGGCCACGCCCGAATCCATCGCCGCCTGGGCCACGGCCGAGGACAGCTCCACCAGCAGGCGGCGGTCGAACGGGCGCGGGATCAGGTAGTCGCGGCCGAAGCTCGGCGTGTCGCCGCCGTAGGCCGCACCGAGGTCGGAGGCCTCCTTGCGGGCCAGCGCGGCGATGGCGCGCACGCAGGCCACCTTCATCGCCTCGTTGATGCCGGTGGCGCCGACGTCGAGCGCGCCGCGGAACAGGTAGGGGAAGCACAGCGCGTTGTTGACCTGGTTCGGATAATCCGAACGGCCGGTGCCGATGATCGCGTCCGGGCGGGCCGCGCGCGCCAGTTCCGGCATGATTTCCGGGGTCGGGTTGGCCAGGGCGAAGATCACCGGGTCCGGCGCCATGGTCTTGACCATCTCGGCGGTGAGGATGCCCGGGGCCGACAGGCCCAGGAAGATGTCCGCGCCCTCGACGATCTCGGCCAAAGTGCGCTTGTCGGTGTCGCGCGCGTAGCGCGCCTTCTCCGGGTCCAGGCCTTCGCGGCCGGTGTAGATCACGCCGTCGCGGTCGAAGGCCAGCACGTTCTCCGGCCTGACGCCCAGTTCCACCAGCATGTTCACGCAGGAAATGCCGGCCGCGCCCATGCCGGTGGTGGCGACCTTGACCTCGCCGATCTTCTTGCCGGTGATGTCCAGCGCGTTGAGGATGGCGGCGCCGACGATGATCGCGGTGCCGTGCTGGTCGTCATGGAACACCGGGATGTTCATGCGCTCGCGCAGCTTGCGCTCGACCACGAAGCATTCCGGCGCCTTGATGTCTTCCAGGTTGATGCCGCCGAAGGTCGGCTCCAGCGAGGCGATGATGTCGACCAGCTTGTCCGGGTCGTTCTCGTCCACCTCGATGTCGAACACGTCGATGCCGGCGAACTTCTGGAACAGCACGCCCTTGCCTTCCATCACCGGCTTGCCGGCCAGCGGGCCGATGTTGCCCAGACCCAGCACCGCGGTACCGTTGGAGATCACCGCCACCAGGTTGCCCCGCGCGGTCAGTTCGCTGGCCGCGGCCGGGTCGGCGACGATCGCTTCGCAGGCATAGGCCACACCGGGCGAGTACGCCAGCGAGAGGTCGCGCTGGGTGAGCATCGGCTTGGTGGCGGCGACCCGGATCTTCCCCGGCGGCGACATGCGGTGATAGTCGAGGGCGGCCTGCTTGAAATCTTCTTTGGACATCGACGGGACTTGCTGTGGCTGAATGCCCGATTCTAGCGACTCAGCGACGACAGGAACCGTTTCATCGGGGACTGTATTCAGGACAGCGCGCCCGATTCGTCATGTTGCTTCGCAGCAATTTGCGAAAATATTTTTCATGACGCCGGTTATCTGCTACATAGACACCTCTCCAGCGGGGAAGACGGGGACACCACGAAAGTGATCCGGCATGGATAAAAAACTATTTCACGGCGCGCCCGCCACGCTTCGGGGCAAGGGCCTGGGCGCCAGCGATGGCGCGTTGTCGACGACCAACGCCGGCCACCAGGGCTGGTCCATCCTGCGCGAGCAGGTGAGCCTGCCCGCCGCCGTGCTGCTGCGCTCGGCGCTGCTGCACAACCTGGAATGGATGCGCCGCTTCGTCGCCGCCTACGGCGTGCAGCTGGCGCCACACGGCAAGACCACGATGAGCCCGGAACTGTTCGGCCTGCAGCTCGACGCCGGCGCCTGGGGCATCACCGTGGCCACCGCGCCGCAGGCGCGCGAGGCATGGCGGGCCGGCGCGCGCCGCCTGCTGATCGCCAACCAGCTGGTCGGCCCGGCCAACATGGCCATCGTCGCCGACCTGCTGGACGCTGGCGACACCGAGGTGTTCTGCCTGGTGGACTCAGCCGACAACGCCGACGCGCTCGGCCGCTGGTTCCACGCGCGCGGGCTGCGCCTGGACGTACTGCTGGAAATCGGCATTGCCGGCGGCCGCACCGGCGTGCGCGACGACGCGCAGGCGCAGGCGGTGGTCGAGGCCGTCGCACGCTGGCCGCAGGCGCTGCGGCTGGCCGGCGTGGAAGTCTACGAAGGCGTGGCCGGCGACGAGGCCGGCGTGCGCGCGGTCCTGCGCCGCAGCGTGGAAACCTTCCAGCGCCTGCGCGACGGCCGCGCCTTCGGCCGCGTGCCGGCACTGCTGACCGGCGCCGGCTCGGCGTGGTTCGACGTGGTCGCCGAGGAATTCGCCGCGCTGTCCGGCGACGTCGCGGCGGAGATCGTGCTGCGCGCGGGCTGCTACCTCACCCACGACGTCGGCGCCTACCGCCAGGCCGCCACCCGCATCCATGCCAGCAACCCGGTCGCGCGGCAGATGGGCACCCGCCTGCAGCCGGCGCTGCGGCTGTGGGCCTACGTGCAGTCGCGGCCGGAGCCGGACAAGGCCATCATCGGGCTCGGCAAGCGCGACGCCGCGTTCGACGCCGGTTTCCCGGTGCCGGCGCTGCACTACCGCCCGGGCGATGCCGCCCCCGCCGACGCCGCCGCGCACTGGCAGGTGACGGCGATGATGGACCAGCACGCCTTCCTGCAGGTGCGCGCCGACGACGACCTGCGCGTGGGCGACATGCTGTGCTTCGACATCTCGCACCCGTGCCTGACCTTCGACAAGTGGCGCCACCTGCTGGTGGTCGACGACGACCACACCGTGGTCGACGCCGTTTCCACGCAGTTCTGACCGCCTGCCCGGACCGGTACGCATGAGCCATGGACACCTGCTGCTGATCTACGCCGTGCTGGCGATCCTCGCGTTGATCGTGCTGATCGCCCGCTACCGGCTCAATCCCTTCATCAGCGTCACCCTGGTTTCGGTGGGGCTGGCGCTGCTGGCCGGCATGCCGGCACCGGAGATCCTGCCCGCCTACGAACAGGGCGTGGGCAAGACGCTGGGCCACATCGCGCTGATCGTGGCGCTGGGCACCATGCTCGGCAAGATGATGGCCGAGTCCGGCGGCGCCGAGCGCATCGCGCGCACGCTGATCGCGCGCTTCGGCACGAAGAACGTGCACTGGGCGATGATGCTGATCGCGTTCTGCATCGGCCTGCCGATCTTCTTCGAGGTCGGCTTCGTGCTGCTGATACCGATCGCGCTCAACGTCGCGCGCCGCACCGGCGTGCCGCTGCTGCTGGTCGGTCTGCCGATGGTGGCCGGGCTGTCGGTGGTGCACGGGCTGGTGCCGCCGCACCCGGCGGCGATGCTGGCCGTGCACGCCTATGGCGCCGACGTCGGCCGCACCGTGTTCTACGCGCTGCTGGTGGGCCTGCCGACCGCGGCGCTGGCCGGGCCGCTGTTCGCCAGAGTGGTGGCGCCGCGGGTGACGCTGCCCGCGCACAACCCGATGGAGGCCGCGCTGCTGGACGAGGGCCACGGCCGCATTCCCGACGACCAGCTGCCCGGCTTCGGCATCACCATCGCCACCCTGCTGCTGCCGGTGGCGCTGATGCTGCTGGGCGGCTGGGCCGACCAGATCGCCACGCCCGGTTCGCCGCTCAACCACGGCCTGCGCTTCATCGGCCACTCGGTGGTGGCGCTGCTGCTGGCCACGCTGCTGAGCTTCGTCACCCTGGGCCTGCTGCGCGGCTTCAACCGCGAGCAGATCCTGAAGTTCTCGCAGGAATGCCTGGCGCCGACCGCCGCCATCACCCTGCTGGTCGGCGCCGGCGGCGGCCTCAACGGCATCCTCGTGCATACCGGCGTGGCCAGCCAGATCATCGACCTGTCGCGCCAGTTCGACCTCTCGCCGCTGCTGATGGGCTGGACCATGGCCGCGCTGATGCGCATCGCCACCGGCTCGGCGACGGTGGCGATGACCACCGCCTCGGGCATCGTCGCCCCCATCGCCGCCGCCCTGGGCTACCCGCACCCGGAACTGCTGGTGCTGGCCACCGGCGCCGGCTCGGTGGTGCTGTCGCACGTCAACGACGGCGGCTTCTGGCTGGTGAAGGAATACTTCAACATGTCCGTGGCCCAGACCTTCAAGACTTGGACCGTGCTGGAAACCCTCATCTCCGTCACCGCGCTCGCGCTGGTGGCGGCCCTCGCCGCCGTGCTCTGAACCGAAGATCCCATCATGTTCGACATCGTCTACGAACTGCGCCAGCGGCTGCACGAATTCAGCCCGGTCGAGGTCCGCATCGCCACCACCATCCTCGCCGACGTCGATGCCGCCGCCCAGTACGGGGTGACCGAGCTGGCCGAACGCGCCGAAGTCAGCGCCGCGGCGATCTCGCGCTTCGCCAAGACCCTGGGCTGCGAGCACGTGCGCGAACTGCGCGCGCGGCTGGCGTCGGCCAGCGCGGTCGGCAAGCGCTTCCTGGAGCAGCAGAACGCGCCGCCGGTGTCGGCGCTGTTCGCGCAGATCTGCGACGACATCCAGGCCAGCCTGCGCCACAACCTGGCCAACCTGCAGGAAGAGGTGGTGCAGCAGCTGGCCGACGCGGTCTGCCAGGCGCGGCGCATCCACGTGTTCGGCATCGGCGGCTGCTCCACCGTGTTCTCGCAGGAACTGCAGAACCGGCTGATGCGGTTCGGCCTGCCGATCACCGCCTGCAGCGACGCGGTGGTGATGAAGATGACCGCCGCCATCCTCGGCCCGCAGGACCTGGTGCTGGCGCTGTCGGTCAGCGGCATCACACCGGAAGTCACCTCCGCGGTGGAGATCGCCCGCACCTACGGCGCGCGCGTGGGCGCCATCACGCGCGCCGGCACGCCGCTGGCCGACCTGAGCGACTGGCTGCTGCCGATCAGCATCGAGGAAACCGATTTCGTGTTCAAACCTTCCGCCTCGCGCTACGCGATGATGCTGGCCATCGACGTGCTGGCCACCACCACCGCGCTCAACGGCGCCAGCGACAACCACGAGCACCTGCGCCGCATCAAGCTGGCGCTGGACCGCTACCGGGGCGGCGACTCGCGCCTGCCGCTGGGCGACTGATCGATGCACGACGTACTGATCCGCAACGCGCTGGTGCTCGACGGCAGCGACCGTCCCGGCCGCCACGGCGACGTGGCGCTGCGCGACGGCCGCATCGTCGCGGTCGGCGCGGTGCCAGGCAGCGCGCGGCAGGTGATCGACGCCGATGGCCGCGCATTGGCGCCGGGCTTCATCGACGTGCACACCCACGACGACCTGGAAGTGCTGCGCAATCCGGACATGGCCAGCAAGCTGTCGCAGGGCGTGACCACGGTGGTGGTCGGCAACTGCGGCATCAGCGCCAGCCCGGTGCGCATCCGCGGCGAGGTGCCGGACCCGATGAACCTGCTCGGCGAGGCCGGCGATTTCCGCTTCGCCGATTTCGCCAGCTACCGCCAGGCGGTGGAGGCCGCGCGGCCGGCGGTGAACGTGGCCGCGCTGGTCGGCCATACCGCGCTGCGCCAGAACCACATGGACCGGCTGGACCGCGCCGCCACTGCCGGCGAGATCGCCGCGATGCGCGCGCAGCTGCGCCAGAGCTTGGCGCAGGGCGCGCTGGGCCTGAGCAGCGGCCTGGCCTACGGCTCGGCGTTCCACGCACCGTCCAGCGAAGTGGCCGAGCTGGCGCTGGAACTGCCGCGCGGCGGGTTGTACGCCACCCACCTGCGCGACGAGTTCGGCGGCATCCTGGAGGCGATGGACGAGGCCTTCGACGCCGCGCGCGCGCCGCAGGCCGCGGTGCGCGTCTCGCACCTGAAGTGCGCGGGCATCGACAACTGGGGCCGCAGCCGCGAGGTGCTGCACCGCCTGGACGCCGCCTCGGCGGACCAGGACGTGGCCTGCGACTGCTATCCCTACGCCGCCAGCGCCTCCACCCTGGACCTGAAACAGGTCACCGACGCCTACGACATCCTGATCACCTGGTCCGAGCCGGAGCCGGCGCAGGGCGGGCGCCTGCTGGCCGACATCGCCGCCGGCTGGGGCATCCCGCTGATGGAGGCGGCGATCCGCCTGCAGCCGGCCGGCGCGGTCTACCACTGCATGGACGAAGCCGACGTGCGCCGCATCCTGGTGCACCCGCTGACCATGATCGGCTCGGACGGCCTGCCGCGCGATCCGCGCCCGCACCCGCGCCTGTGGGGCACCTTCCCGCGCGTGCTCGGCCATTACGCGCGCGACGAAGCGCTGTTCCCGCTGCACACCGCCGTGCACAAGATGACCGGCCTGCCCGCTTCGCGCTTCGCGCTCGGCGCGCGCGGCGTCATCCGCCCCGGCGGATGCGCCGACCTGGTGCTGTTCGACCCGGCGCGCGTGCGCGACACGGCCAGCTTCCACGACCCGGTGCGCGCGGCCGAGGGCATCGACGCGGTGTGGGTCAACGGGCAGCTGGCCTACGACGGCAACGCCGTGGTCGCGCGGCCGGGGCGGTTCATCGCGCCGGATTGAAGCCCCTCTCCCCTCGGGAGAGGGGTCAGGGTGAGAGTACGGGGACGAAGCCTCCGCAATAGCTGGCTGCACGAGGCTTCGCCCGTACCCTCATCCGCCCCTGCGGGGCACCTTCTCCCAATGGGAGAAGGGAAAAATTACTTTCCTTCACCACAAAGGAATCCCCATGACCGACATCAAACGTTACGGCGCCGAAGGCGGCGTCGGCCAGGGCAAACAACACATGCCGTTCTCGCGCGCGGTCGAGGCCGACGGCTGGCTGTACGTCTCCGGCCAGGTGCCGATGCGCGACGGCGAACTGGTCGGCGGCACCGTGACCGAACAGGCGCACGTGGCCATTGGCAACGTGCTGGCGATCCTCGCCGAGGCCGGCTACGGCCCCGAACACGTGGTGCGCTGCGGCGTATGGCTGGACGACGCGCGCGACTTCTACGCATTCAACACCGTGTTCAAGCACTATTTCGGCGAACACCCGCCGGCGCGCGCCTGCGTGGAGAACCGCATGGTCGTGGACTGCAAGGTGGAAGTGGACTGCGTCGCCTGGAAGCGCCCGGCGCGCTGAAACCGCGCGCCAATCCCGTGCCGGCGCAGCCCGGCACGGGCGATGCCGGCCGCCACGCATAACGGCCGGCTATGCGGCCGCGATCTTTTGCGACTGGCGCCGCGCCCCGTTCCGTGGCTAAGGTGGACCCCGCCGCTCCGCGCCACATCCGTGCTGCGGTGCGACATGCCGGCCCGCCACCACGGAGATCCGTCCTGCCTGCCCGCGTCCATGCCGGCCACGGCCATGCCTTCCCGATCCGACTGGCGGAAAATCCGCCGTCGGCCATCGAACCGTCTGCCCTCCCTCCTGCGGACGGGCCGGTTCCGGCCGCGCTGCCCGCGGCTCCTATCCGCCGCCCGCACCGTGGAACCACCTTCCCAGGGCAGCCTTTTCCCGGCGGCGCCGGCCCCGCGCCGCCCCCGCTCCAGATTCCTGCACTGGCAGGGCACGAGGTACTGATTCGATGATCCAACTTGATGCCGTACAGACGATCGCCTTCGGCGGCCTGACCCTGTTCGCCGGCTACGCGCTGTGCCGCGCGATCCCGGTGCTGCGCCGCTACAACCTGCCCGAACCGGTCGTCGGCGGCCTGCTGGTGGCGCTGCTGGTGTGGGCCGCGCATGCGCGCGACACCACCCTGTTCGAACTGGACACCAGCCTGAAGGTGCCGCTGATGGTGGCCTTCTTCACCACGCTGGGCATCAACGCCAGCCTGCGCCTGCTGCGCGTCAGCGGCCGCCAGGTGATGATCTTCCTGGTGCTGGCCAGCCTGTTCGCCGTGCTGCAGAACCTGGTCGGCATCGGCGTGGCCTGGCTCTTCGACCTGCATCCGATGTTCGGCGTGCTCGCCGGCTCGGCCACGCTCACCGGCGGGCCTGCCACCGGCATGGCCTTCGCGCCGCTGTTCGAGAAGGCCGGCCTGCAGGGCGCCGAAACCCTGGCGATCACCGCGGCGATGGCCGGCATCATCTGCGGCGGCGTGATCGGCGGACCGGCCATCACCGTGCTGATGCGGCGGTTCGGCATCAGCGGGCCGGCTGGCAACACCGCTGGCGCGGGTGCGGGCAGCGGCGAAACCGACGAAAGCGTGCACGTGCATTTCCCCAACGAGTCGGCGCGCGAGTTCGACGCGCTCAAGAGCATCGTCGTGCTGTTGATGGCGATGTGGCTGGGCGCCTGGGTCAGCCGCGGCTTCGAGGGCATCGGCCTGACCCTGCCGTCCTACATCGGCGCGATGCTGGTGGGCGCGGTGATCCGCAACATCGATGACTACACCGGGCTGATCAAACTGTCGGTGCCGACCACCGACCTGATCGGCAACATCTGCCTGGCGCTGTTCCTGGCGGTGGCGCTGATGGACCTGAAACTGTGGGAACTGGCCGGCATGGGCCTGCCGCTGGTGGTCAACCTGGTCATCCAGGTGGCGCTGGTGGCGCTGTTCGCGGTGCCGATCTACTACGTGATGGGCCGCGACTACGATGCGGCGGTGATGGGTGGCGGCTTCATCGGCTTCATGCTCGGCACCACCGCCAACGCCATGGCGGTGATGCGCCGCCTGGTGCAGCGCTACGGCATGGCGCCGCGCGCCTTCCTGGTGGCGCCGCTGGTGGGCGCGTTCTTCATCGACTTCGTCAACGCGCTGATCATCACCGGCTTCCTCAACTTCTGGCCGCACTAGGCCGGCGCCCCTGTTCCCGGCGTTCCGCGCCTGCGGCATCACGCCGTCGGAGGCGTGACCCGGGATTCCGTGGATGCGGGGCTTGCCCCGCATGGGCATTCCCGGGAACGCCTCGTGCGGGGCAAGCCCCGCACCTACGGGAATTCCCCGGCGTTAATGGCGGTGGCATCGTGCCGTCGAGGTTGATCCCGGCTATCCCGTGCGGGCCACAAGGCCAGGTAGATGCGGGCCCGCCCCGCATCGACATTCCCCGGGACACCTCGTGTGGGGCGAGCCCTGCATCTACCGGGTGTCGGATGACGGACCTGCCGACCCCGGATTGGCCGGGGGCATGCCCCCGGCGCTGTTGCCTGCGGTCACTGCGCGGCCGCACCGGCGCCGGGACGGCGCGGGTCGGCCGCGCCCTGCACGCCGTCGTCGCCGACCATCAGGGTCTGCGTGCTGCCGATGGTCTCGTCGCTTTCGATGCGATGGCCCATGCCACGCAGCAGGCGCAGCGTATCGGGGCTGAAGCCCGGCTCGATCTGCAGCATGCCGCTGCCCATGTCCTGGTGGATGCGCGGCCGGTGGGTGGCTTCGGCGATGTTCATGCCGAAATCGACCACGTCCACGATCGTCTGCATCACCGTGCCGGGAATCGTATTGCCGCCCGGGCTCCCGGTGACCAGCCACACCTTGCCGTCGCGCAGGACCAGGGTCGGCGACATGCTCGAGACCGGCCGGCGCCCGGGCTGCAGCGCGTTGGCGACCACCCGCCCCGGCTCCTTGCGCGCGGCCAGCTGCGCGCGCAGCGAGAAATTGCCGATCAGGTTGCCGAGCAGGAAGCCGGTGCCTTCGGCCATCACGCCGGCGCCGAAGTCCGAGCCCAGGGTGAAGGTGTTGCTGACCGCGTTGCCGTCGGCGTCGACCACCGAGAAATGCGTGGTCTGCGGGCTTTCGTAAGGCGCCGGATCGCCCGCGGTCAATTTGGTGGCATCGAGCGCGCGCTCCGGCGAAAACAGCTTCCAGCGCGTGTCGGCATAGCCCTTGGACACCAGCCCGCGCACCGGCGCGGCGACGAAGGCCGGGTCGCCGGCGTGGCGCGCGCGGTCGGCCCAGGCCAGCTTGATCGCCTCGGCCATGGCGTGCAGCGCGGCCGCCGAGCCGGCGCCCTGCGCGGCCAGGTCCTCGTGCTCGAGCAGGTTGAGCATTTCCAGCACGCTGGCGCCGCCGCCGCTGGACGGCGGCATGGTCACCACCTCGCGGCCGCGGTAGGTGGTGCGCAGCGGTTCGCGTTCGATGGCGCGGTAGCTGGCCAGGTCCTCGCTGGCGATCAGGCCGCCGTGGCGCTCCATCGCCGCCACCAGCCGCTGCGCGATCGGACCGCGGTAGAATGCATCGGCGCCGTCGCGCGCGATCAGCCGCAGCGACCATGCCAGGTCGGCCTGGCGCAGGCGCTCGCCCGTGCGCAGCGCGCTGCCGTCGGCATGCAGGAACACGCTGGCGCCGGCCGGGCTGCGCGCCAGCCGCTCGCGGCCCCAGTCCAGGGCAAAGGCTTCGTCGCGGCTGAGCACCACGCCCTTGTCGGCCAGTTCGATCGCCGGCTGCAGCAGGCGCGCCCACGGCAGGCGCCCGTGCTGGCGATGGGCGAGCGCGAGTCCGGCCACGGTGCCGGGCACGCCGGCGGCCTTCCAGCCGGCGGTCTCGCCGTCGATGCGGCCATCGGCGCCGATGAAGCGTTCCAGCGTGGCCGCCGCCGGCGCCATCGAGCGGTAGTCGATGGCGACGCTGCGCTTCTCGCCGGCCAGGTGCAGCAGCATGTAGCCGTCGCCGCCGATGTTGCCGGCGCGCGGCAGCAGCACCGCCAGCGCGAAAGCCGTGGCCACCGCCGCGTCCACCGCGTTGCCGCCATCGCGCAGTACCTGCGCGCCGATCTCGCTGGCGCGCTGGTTCTGGCTGACCACCATGCCGCGGTCGCCGTGCTCGGGCTTCTGGATGGCCTGGTAGTTGAGCAGTTCGCGCGCGCCGGCCGGCGGCGCCAGCGCGAGCAGCGCGCACAGCAGCAGCGCCATGCCACGGCCCGGGAGGGAAACGAGGGTTCGCAGGGTCATGCCTTTCTCCGGTTTGCGGTTCGCGGGCGCGACGGCGGCCGTCGTCGTCGGCACCGACGGCGGCGGCCACACTGGCCCACTGCGCAGCATGGCCGGCGGGTACGCGCCTGTCGCCCACATTTCATGACCCACGGTATAGCTCGCGCGCATGGCGGGCCTGCCCGTCCGCCGCGCACGGCGCTGGCGGCCTGCGGCATTCCATAGCTGCCGGTTAACACCTGCACCGCGAATGTGATCCCTGCTTCGGCATGGGCGGCGGTAATCTGCCGGCCATGCCGAAGCCCGTCCGTTCCGTCCCCTCCCCCACCGCCAGTGCGCCCCCCGCCGCGGCGCGCCGGTTCCGGGCTGCCGGCACCCTGCTGCTGTGCCTGTCGTTCGCTCTCGCCGGCTGCGGTACCGCGCCGGAGGCCCGCGCACCGGCCACCGCCGCATCCACCGCCAAGGCCTCGCAGGCCATCGTCGTCGCCGCGCATCCGCTGGCCGCGCGGGCCGGTGCCGAGGTGCTCGAACGCGGCGGCAGCGCGATGGACGCGGCCATGGCCGTGCAGCTGATGCTCGGGCTGGTGGAACCGCAGAGCTCGGGCATCGGCGGCGGTACGGTGCTGCTGGCATACGACGCGCGCAGCGGCGAGATCAGCGGCTACATCGGCCGCGAGCAGGCGCCGGCGAGCGCCGGTCCGGGCTGGTTCGACGACGCCGACGGCCAGCCGCTGGCGCGCGCCGATGCCATGCTCTCCGGCCGCGCCACCGGCGTGCCGGGCACGGTCGCCACCTTCGCCCTGGCCCTGCGCGAGCATGGCCGGCTGCCGTGGGCGCGGCTGTTCGACGGCACCATCGCCACCGCCGAGCAGGGCTTCACCATCACCCCGCGGCTGGAACGGCATATCCACGGCCGTTTCCCGCAGGCGGCGGCCGCCGACGTGCGCCGCTTCTTCGACGACGGCCACGGCGGCCTGCTGCGCGCCGGCGACACGCTGCGCAATCCAGCGTACGCGGCAACGCTGCGCACGCTGGCCGCCGGCGGCGCGGATGCGTTCTACCGCGGCGCGCTGGCGCAAGCCATCGTCGCCCGCACCGCCGAGGCGCCGCGCCCGGGCACGATGACGCTCGACGACCTGGCCGGCTACCGCGCCGAGAAGGTGGCGCCGCTGTGCCGCCCGCTGCGCGGCTACCGGCTGTGCTCGCTGCCGCCGCCGGCCAGCGGCGTCGGCCTGCTGCAGCTGATGGCGCTGCTGGACGGCACCGACATCGACCGCCGCGACGCCGCCGACCCGCAGGCGTGGCTGCTGTTCGCCGAGGCCAGCCGGCTGATGTACGCCGACCGCGACCATTACGTCGGCGATCCGCGCTTCGTCGAGGTTCCGGTCGAAGGGCTGCTGGCGCCGGACTACGTGGACGCACGCCGCGCCCTGATCGGCGCGCGCGCCGCGGCGCAGCCGCCGCGGCCCGGCGTGCCCGCCGGCGCGCCGGCCATTGCCGCCGACGCCACCGACGAACCCGGCGGCACCAGCCATTTCGTGGTGGTGGACGACGACGGCAACGCGGTTTCGGTGACCACCACCGTCGAATCGTTCTTCGGTTCCGGGCGCATGGTCGGCGGCTTTTTCCTCAACAACCAGCTCACCGATTTCGCCTGGGACCGCAAGGACGGCCGTCCCGGCATGGCCAATGCCATCGCCGGCGGCAAGCGCCCGCGCTCGTCGATGTCGCCGCTGCTGATGCTCGACGGCGGCGGCCGCCTGGCCGGCGCGCTGGGTTCGCCCGGCGGCTCGGCCATCCCCGCCTACATCGGCAAGACCCTGGCCGGCCTGTTCTACTGGCGCCTGCCGCTGGACCAGGCGGTGGCGCTACCCAACCTGGTCGCGCGCGGCGGCCGTTTCGACGGCGAGGCCGACCGGTTCCCCGCACCGGTGCGCGCGGCGCTGCGCGAGCGCGGCGTGGACATCCGCGCCGGTGCCGGCGAGGACTCCGGCCTGCACGGCGTGTTCCTGCGCGACGGGCGCTGGGAATGGGCCGCCGACCCGCGCCGCGACGGCACCGCCGTCTTCCCCGCCCAACGGAGCCGCGATGCTTCCCGTTGAACCCCATGGCGAACCCGCCAGCGCCGATCTCGTCGTGCTCGGCGCCGGCGTCGTCGGCCTCGCCACCGCCTACGCCGCCGCGCGACGCGGCCTGTCCGTGCTGTTGCTGGACCGCGCCGACGGGCCGGTGCAGGGCACCTCGTTCGCCAACGGCGCACAGCTGAGCTACGCCTACACCGACGCCATGGCCGGCCCTTCCACCTGGAAGCAGCTGCCGGCGATGCTGTTCGGCCGCAACGGCCCGTTCCGCACGCGCTGGTCGGCCGATCCGGATTTCTGGCGCTGGGGCCTGGCCTTCCTGCGCCAGGCCGGCGGCGCGCGCCTGCGCGCCAATACGCTGGCGACGCTGGAACTGGCGCTGGAATCGCGCACCGCGCTGCACGCGCTGCTGCAGCGCCATCCCATCGCCTTCGACCATGCGGTGTCGGGCAAGCTGCACGTCTACCACGATGCCGCCGCGCTGCAGGGCGCGCGCGCGATGATCGCGCTCAAGCAGCCGTTCGGCGTCGAACAGCACCTGCTCGACGCGCGCCAGGCCATTGCCGCCGAGCCGGCGCTGGCCGCCATGCCGGGTATCGCCGGCGCGGTGCATTCGCCGCAGGAGGAAGCCGGCGACCCGTTCCTGTTCGGCACCGGACTGCTGCAGGTGCTGCAGCAGCACTACGGCGCGCAGGCGCGCTTCGGCTTCGACGTCCGCCACGTGGTGCGGCAGGGCGAGGGCTGGCGCCTGCAGCCGCGCACCGGCGCGGCGGTGCAGGCGCGGCGGCTGGTGGTATGCAGCGGCATCGACGGTGCCGCGCTGCTGCGGCCGCTGGGCGTGCGCGTGCCGCTGATGGCGATCAAGGGCTATTCGTTCACCGCGCCCTGCGGCGCGCGCGCGCCCACCACGAGCATCACCGACACCTCGCGCAAGCTGGTGTTCTGCCGCCTCGGCGCGCGCATGCGCGTGGCCGGCCTGGCCGACCTCAACCACTGGGACCCGCAGCCGGACCCGGAGCGCATGGCGCAGCTGGTCGCGATGGCGCGCGCGTCGATGCCCGACGCGGTGGACTACGACAACATCGAAAGCCGCTGGGCCGGCCTGCGCCCGGTCACGCCCTGGTCCTCGCCCGAGATCCACGCCGTCGCCGATGGCCTGGTGTGCAACCTCGGCCACGGCATGCTGGGCTGGACGCTGGCGATGGGCAGCGGCGAACGCGCGGTCGCGCTGGCGACGGCGCGGTGACGCGCGCGCCGCCACCGGTCGCCGGCGACGCCCGCATCGACTAGGATCGAGCCATGCGTCTGCGCCAGATTGAAGTTTTCCACGCGGTCTACACCACCGGCTCGATAAGCGCCGCGGCCCGTTCGCTGCACGTGTCGCAGCCATCGGTCAGCAAGGTGCTGCACCACACGCAGTACCAGCTGGGCTTCGAGCTGTTCAAGCTGGTGCGCGGCCGGCTGGTCGCCACCGACGAGGCGCACGCGCTGTTCGTCGAGATCAAGGACATCTACGACCGCCTGCTGTCGCTGCAGAAGACGGTGGGCAACATCCGCGACATCGGCGGCGGCCACATCCGCCTGGCGGTGGTGCCCTCGCTCGGCCAGCACGTGGTGCCCGCGGCGATCACCGCCTACCGGCGCCAGCACCCGGAAGTGACCTTCGACGTGCAGACCCTGCACCACGGCGACCTGTTCCAGGCGCTGTACGAACGCGAGTGCGACATCGCCATCGCCTACAACCCGCCGCAGCACCCGCGCATGCAGCGCCGCGTGCTCGGGCAGGGCCAGCTGATGCTGCTGTTCGACAGCGCGCAATGGCCCGACCCGCCGGCGGCGATCCCGCTGCGCTGGCTGCAGGACCGCGACATGGTCGGCCTGGCCAGCAGCGGCCCCATCGGCGACCTGTTCACCGGCGAGCTCAAGCGCCAGGGCGTGAGCATGCGCGAGGTCGTGTCCAACCAGACCTATTCGCTGGCCGCGGCGCTGACCCGCTGCGGCGCCGGCATGAGCGTGCTGGACGAATTCACCGCCTGCGCCAACGCCGGCGGCACGCTGCTGGCGCGCCCGCTGGAACCTGAGATCGGCTTCCGCATCGAATGCGTGTACCTGGAGGACCGGCCGCCGTCCAAGGCCGCCACCGAGTTCATCCGCCAGTTCCAGCGCAGCCTGGCCGAAGCGCGCGAAGCGCCAGCCGCCCCGTAGGAGCGGCTTCAGCCGCGATGGGGCTTTTTCCATGGACTACGGTGCGTGGTCTTTCAAACCCCCAAGGAATCGGCGCCTTCATTGGTAAAGCCCCATCGCGGCTGAAGCCGCTCCTACGGTGGCCTGCGGACGAACTTCGGGTTCAACGCGCCCCAGGTGCTGTACTGGTCGGCCAGGATCACGCCGCTGAGCGTCTCGATCTCGGCCTGGGTGATCTGTTCCCCGTCCTGCCGGCCGAACAGCACCACCTCGTCGCCGGCCTGCACGCCGGGGATGTCGGTCACGTCCACCATGGTGGTATTCATGGTGACCCTGCCCAGCACCGGCGCGCGGCGGCCACGCACCAGCACGCTGCCCTTGTTGGAATAGACGCGGCGGTAACCATCGGAATAGCCGACCGGGAGATTGGCCAGCAGCGAATCGCGGCGCAGGGTGAACGTGCGGTCGTAGCTCACCGTGTCGCCGGCCGGAAACGCCTGCACCGAGGCCACGCGCGTCTTGAACGCGGCCACGTGCGCGAACGGCGGCTTGGGCGTGCCGCCGTAGCCGTACAGCGCGCCGCCCGGGCGCACCATGTCCAGGCGCGATTCGGGAACGTGCTGCAGCGCGAACGAATTGGCCGCGTGCAGTTGCACGTCGCCGCGCCGCAGCGTGGTGTGCGCGAACAGCCAGTCGGCCTGCTGCTGGAACGCACGCACGCCGGCCAGCACGTCGGCCGGGTCCTCGCCCGGGAAATGGGTCATCAGGCCGACGATCCGCAGGCCATCGAGGCCGGCCAACGCCACCGCGTCGCGCCGGCCCTGTTCCGTGGCCAGCTCCAGTCCGTTGCGGCCCATGCCGGCCGAGTTCAGCGCCAGATGCACCGGCAGCGGCCGCCGCCGGCTGGCGAGCGCCGCCATCGCCTGCGCCACCGCGAGATTGCCGGCCAGTTCCTCGATCCGGTACGGCAGCGCGGCCTCGACCTCCTCCAGCGTCGCCGCGCGCACGCGCAGCACCCGGCCCCGGTAGCCGCAGGCCCGCACCATGCGCGCTTCCTCGGTACTGGCGATGCCGACGCAGGGCACGCCCGCGGCGATCACGCGCGGCATCACCAGGTCGATGCCGGTGCCGTAAGCATCGGCCTTCATCACCGCGCACAGCTGCGCCCCGCCCGCCAGCGCGCGCACGCGCCGCAGGTTGGCGTCGAACACGTCCAGGTCGATCTCGAGCCAGGCGTTGGCCGCCGCCATGCGCCGGCGGTCCGGCGATGGAGCCAGCAGCGGCGCGCAGCGGGCGTCGAACGAGGCGGCCAGGGCCGTACCCATCGCCGCGGCGATGAAGCAGCGGCGGCCGGGGGATGCGATGCGCGTATCCGTCATGGGGCGTCCCGATGCCGCCGGTCGCCCGGCGGCGCTGCTGGCAGGATCAATCGAAGCGGTACTCGACCTGCAGGTTGAACGAACGTCCGCGCGGATCGGCCACGCGCGGCTCCCAGGCGGCGCCGGAGGCGAAGTCGACCTGGTGCGCGGTGAACGGCGGGTCGGTGTTGAGCAGGTTGCGCACCGCCAGGGTGAAGCGCGTGTTCTCCAGGCCGGTCCAGGTCAGGCTGTAGTTGTAGGTGATGTAGTCATCGACGTCCGGGTTCCAGTTGGCCGGCGTGTAGAAGCCGCCCTCCACGCTCACCGGCTCCTCATCCTTGTAGCCGGAGCGGTAGACCTGGGTCAGCAGGTGCGCCCAGTCGCCGCGCGCCCAGCCCACGCCCAGGGTGTGTTTCCACTTCAGCGGCAGGTTGTAGAAGCGCACGTACTCGCCCACCTTGTTCTCGCCGTACGGCTCGTTGGCCAGCGACTTCTCCTTGAACGTGTCGATGTAGCTGCCGTTGAGGTTGACGTGCCAGCGGCCGCCGGCCAGGTCGCCGCTGAGGTTGGCGTCCAGTTCCACGCCGCGGGTCAGGGTGCCGCCGGAGTTGATGTAGCGCTGGTCGATCGCGGTGACCTTGCCGCTGCTGTCGCGGATCCAGTTGTCCGGGAACAGCGCGTAGTTGGCGGTCAGCGTCGCCAGGTTGGGCACGCGGATGGTGTTGCTGCGCTCGATCTCCCACCAGTCCAGGCTCAGGTTGAAGGTGTCCGTTGGCGAGAACACGAAGCCGATGCTCTTCTGCTCGGACTCCTCCGGCTGCAGGTCGGTCTTGCCGCCGGTGATGATGACCGGCTGGATCAGGTCGCAGCCCGGTATCGACGAGTTGACCGAGCCGCCCGGGCAGCTGGCCGGGTCGACCAGGTCGCGGCCGAAGTAGTCCACGCGGTTGACGCCGGCGAACAGCTTGGTGAACTCGGGCACCTTGAAGCCGGTGCTGTAGGCGCCACGGAACGCCAGCGACTCGATCGGCTGCCACTTGAACGAATACTTCGGGTTGGTGGTGCCGCCGAAGGTGTCGTAGCGGTCGTGGCGCACCGCCACGGTCACGTCCAGCGTATCGACGATCGGCAGGTACATCTCCGCGTAGACCGCGTTGACGTCGCGGCGCACCCTGGGCAGTTCGCTGGTCTCGTCGAACGGCGCCTGGTAGATGGTGTTGTAGTTCAGTGGCAGGCCGTCCAGCACCTGCACGCCGCCGAACTCGAACTCCTCGCGCCGCGCCTCCACGCCGGTGGCCAGCTGCGCCTCGCTGCCCCACAGGCTGAAGCCGAGGCCGCCGCTGAAGCTGGCGTCGGCCGTGGTGACGGTGGACTTGCCGCCATACAGGTGCACGCCGCTGGCCGATGCCGCCTGCAGCGCGGCCGTCGCCGCCGCGCTCTGCTGCTGGCCCGGCATCAGGAACGGGTTGAGCAGGCCGCTGCCCAGCGCGTCCCTCAGCCCGCTGGAGAAGTAGTAGCCGCCGCGCAGGACCGATTCGGCCTCGTTGGAGGCGCGCGACACGCCCACGTCGTAGTCCCAGCTGCCGATGCTGCCCTCGATGCCGGCCAGCACGCGGTAGGAGCGGGTGGTGGTGTCGATCTGGCGCGGACCGCAGGCCATGCAGCGCCAGCGGTAGGGAATCGGGTTGCCGTAGGTCAGGTTGGCGGTGCCGAAGTAGGCGGCCAGCGCGTTGTAGACCTGGTCGTAGGTTTCCTTCGTGGTTCCGTTCAGGGGATACCAGGTGCTCGGGCCCATCACCGAGGTGGCCGAGGCGCTGGAAGTGAGCTGCAGCGGCTCGTACTCGCGCTGCGACTCCACCCGCGAGCCCATCGCCTCGGCGTAGAAACGGTGGTTCCCGCCGATGCGGAAGGTGGCGCGGCCGAGGAACTGCAGGCTGTCCTGCGGCTGCTGCAGCGCCTGCGCGGCCGGGTAGTCCCAGGCGCAGGCGTATCGGGAGCTGCCGCTGTCCCACAGCCGGTAGTCGTACGGCCCCATCGCCGGGCCGCCGTTCTCGCAGCCGGCGCCGCCGGGCAGGTTGAGGATGTTGACGTAGTTCTGCCTGCTGCCGCCGTCCGGGTCGATGAGCGAGCCGTTGATGATGCCGCCGGTGGCGTTGGTCACCGTGGCGAACGGCGTGCCGCGCGTATCCGGCGACACGCCGCGGTCGGGCTGGAAGCTGTTGGCGAAATCGCGCTGGTAGCCGCGCAGGAACTCGCTGCGCCGCCAGTTGACCGTGCCCCACACGTTCCAGCGGTCGGTGTCCAGATCGCCCACGCCGCCGAGCAGGCTGTAGTTGTAGATGTTGCCGCCGCCGTCCTGGGTCACGTCGAAGCCGGCGTTGACCGCGATGCCCTGGTAGTCGCTGCGGGTGATGAAGTTGATCACGCCGCCGATGGCGTCGGTGCCGTACATGGCCGAAGCGCCGTCGCGCAGCACTTCGACCCGGTCGATCGCCGCGAACGGAATCGAGTTCAGGTCCACCGCCTGGCCGCGCAGGCCGTGGGTGGCGACGCGGCGGCCGTTGAGCAGCACCAGCGTGGCGTCGCTGCCCTGCCCGCGCAGGTTGGCGCCGGACACGCCGGCGGTGCCGCGCAGCTCGCCCAGGTCCATGTCCACCGATGCCGACACCATGCCATCGGCGCCGTTGCCGGCGATGTTGAGGAAGGACAGCAGCTGCTCGGCCGAGGTGATGCCCTGCGCCTCGATCTCGGCCTTCTGCACGATGGTGACCGGCAGCGCGGCCTCCACGTCCACGCGCTTGATGCGCGAGCCGGTGACGTTGACCTTGTCCAGGGTGGTGGCCGCCGAGGCGGCGTCCTGCGCGGCGGCCGGCGCGGCCAGGGCCGCCAGCAACGCGGCGCAGAGGAAGTTCAAACGAAGGTCGGGCTGGCTACGCATGATGTCTCCAAGGGACGGGGGGACGGACGACCAAGCAGTACGGCGGTGGAACGGATGCGGCGCGGTCAGCGCGGCGCGGGGGGAACCTCGTCGAGGAACAGCGCGCCGATCGCGCGCGCGGTGTCGTAAGGCGTGGGATCGTTGCGGTTGCTCAGCAGCACCACGGTCAGATGCTGCTGCGGCCAGCGCACCAGGCTGTTGCGGAAGCCGATGCTCTCGCCGTTGTGCCATTGCCGGCCTTCGGCGATGCGCCAGCCGAAGCCGTACCAGGTCGCTTCCGGCTCGTCCGCCACCTGCACCTGTCGGCCCAGCGCCAGCGCGCGCGTGGTGTCGTCGAACAGGCGGCCGTCGTACCAGGCCGCGTCCCAGCGGGCCAGGTCGTCGATGCTGGAATAGATGCCGCCATCGCCCAGCACCGCGCTGTAGCTGTTCTGGTCGGTGCGCTCCCAGCCCTGCGCGGCCTGGCTGTAACCCCAGGCGCGGTGCGGCACGTCGGGGCCGCCGGCGACATAGGCCAGGCTGTCGCGCATGCCCAGCGGGGCGAAGATGCGGGTGCGCAGGAACGCCGGGAAATCCATGCCCGAGGCGCGCTCGACCACCAGCGCGAGCAGCGCGTAGCCGCTGTTGCTGTAGCGGTAGGTGGTGCCGGCCGGAAAATACAGCCGGTCCTCGCGTTCCAGCAGCGCCAGCACGCCGGCGTCGCGGATCTGCCCCTGCCAGGACGCGCCCATCAGGTCCTCGTAATCGAGCACGCCGGAGGTGTGCGCGAGCAGGTGGCGCAGGGTGATGGCGTCGGCCGCCGGCGGCAGCGAGGGCAGCCAGCGCTTGACCGGGTCGTCGATGGACAGCGCGCCGTCCTGCGCCAGCAGCAGGATGGCCGCGGCGGTGAACTGCTTGCTCACCGAGGCCAGCCGGTAATTGGTGTCCGCGCCGGCGGCGGTGCCGCTCTCCAGGTCGGCGCGCCCGTAGCCGCGCCGGACCAGCGCCCTGCCGTCCTTCAGCACCAGCAGCGAAGCGCCCGGAACATCGCCGTCGTAGGGCTGCATCAGGGCATCGATCGCGGCCTGGCGGGCGGCGTCATCGGCCGCGGCGGCCAGTGCCGGCGCCGCCAGCGACACGAGCAGCAGCGCCGTTCGCCACACCACAGGAATCGACCGCAGGCAAAGCCGGTTGCGCATGCGTCCCCCGCACGGAACAAGACAGGACTGATGGAATGCCGTCGCCGACGGGCCGGCGACCGGAATCCCGGCAAGCCTGCCTCCGCATTCCCTGCGCCTGTACCGGACTCCCCGATCCGGTCTCCCCTTCGCACCGCCCGTCGCGGCTTCACCTTGGCGCTTTCACCCCGGCAGCGTCAACGCCATCACGCGGCCTGCCTAGCACCGCGCATGCATGCACCCGGCCGGCCCGAGAGAAGTCGTGAGCCGGCGAAAAACATCCGTCGAATCCATGGCTTGGGGTGACGGAACTTCACCCATGCTCCCACGCGCCGCCGATGCTTCGCGCGCGCGGATGGCGCCATCCATAACCTTCGGCTGTGGATCACCCAACCAATGCGAGGGATGGGTGGTTGCGGCCGCAACCAACATCCCCGCGCGCGTGCTAGCCGCCGATGCGGTCCATGCGGATGCGGTTGGCGAACAGCGAGAACGCCAGGGTGCCGGCCAGCCGGTTGGCGCGCTGCAGCCACGGCGGCAGCCAGCGCGGCGGCGCCAGCGCCCCGGTCTCGAACAACGGCGCCAGCGCCTGCGCGTCGTCCAGCGTCATCTTGCCGGCGAACAGCCAGTGGCAGTAGCGCAGCTTCTCGTCGCGCAGCATCTGCCGGAAGAAGGTATGCACCGACACCAGCCCGCGCAGGTACACGGTGTCCTTGTTGAAGGCGCCGCCGCCGGAGGCCGGCACCCCGCGGAACACGCGCTGCGCGGAAGCGAAGCTTTCCTCGGCGGTCTGCCCCGCCTCGCGGAAGTAGCCGAACACCTCGATGAAGTCGGCGCCGTTGCGCGCCATCGCGATCGCCTCGATGCGCAGGCTGATGCGCTTGAGCCGCTGGATGTCGATGCTGCCGGTGATCTGCTCGGCGAACGTCGCCAGCCCTTCCTGGGTGGCGGTGATGCGCGGCGAGGACAGCGCCAGGCTCGGCAGCACCGCCTGCCGGCGGCCGTTGAGCGCGGTCAGCGAGTGCACCAGCGCCTCGTGGTGGAACAGCTGCGCGCGGTCGTAGACGCTGAAACAGGCGCCGCTGCGCAGGCGGATCTGGGTGGCGCCGGCGGCGGCCTTGGCGATCAGGTCCGGGTCCAGCACCACGCTGATCACCCGCGATTCGAAGAACCCGTCCAGGTCGTTCTGCAGCTGCAGCTGCAGCGCGACGGCCGAAACCGGCACCTGCTCCTCCGGGGCCAGCAGTTCGTGGTCCAGTTCCTGCGCGATCTGGATGAAATGCCGCGCCGCCTCGCGTGCGGTCGGGCCGTGGCCGGGCATCGGCTGCTCGGGCGTGCCGAACAGCTGCGCCGACAGCGCATCCACCTCGTGCGTGCCCAGCGCCTCCAGCAGGCGCGCGGCCAGGTCCCAGCTGGCGGCCGAATCGCGCACGTAGCGCCCCAGCGGATGCGCCGGATCGGCCGCCGCCGCGATCGCCTCCAGCTCGCGCCGCGCCACGCTGAAATCGTGCCTGGGATAATCCACCTGCGGCAGCCGCGCCGCGCCGCGGGCCACGCTGTCCAGGAACGGCGCCTGCGTCGACGCCGGCCAGCTCGCCAGGCTCAGCAGGCGGATGCCGCGCACCGCCACCACCAGCCGCGCATCGAGCGCGGCGTGATGGGCGATGGCCGGATCGGAGGGAGCAGTGAACGGATCCATGCGTACACCATAGCAACCCGCCAAGGCCGGTTGCGTCCACCGGTTCGCGGCCACTACAGTCGGCCGGTGTTTACCGGAGGAATGGATGCTTTCCCCGAACCGGCAAGGTTGCCGCTCACTGCTTTGCCTGCTGCTTCCCGTCTGCCTGGCGGTGCTCGCCGGGTGCCATTCGGTGCCCTACGCACGCGACGGCGTGCTTCCCGCGCCCGTCGACGTAGCCGACGGGTCCGCGCAGCGCGCCGCACTGAACGCCCGCACCTACGATGCGGCCATCGGCCACGCCCGGCGGCTGTTCTACCGCGATACTGCCAACTTCACACCCCTCGCACGCAGGCGGCGCGCCAGCGTGATCGCCAGGCCCGACGAAAGCAGTTTCTACAGCGCGCTGAACGAGGTACTGGGCACGCTCGATGACGCGCACAGCCATGCAATGGGGCCTGGCGAACGCGCGATCAGCGAGCAGATCATGCGCAACAGCGGCAGGGAATCCGGAAACGGCTACGGCCTCATCAAAGCAGCGTCCGGGAGAGGCGAATCCGTCCTCGCGGTTGTTCCCGGCAGTGCCGCGTCCGAGGCCGGGATATTGCCGGGCTGGCAGTTGCTGAGCATCGACGGACGGCCCCTTTGGATGCACCAGGAACGCGAGCGGCAACCGGCCCGTTTCCTGTTCATGGACCGGGAAGGCAGGCGGCACGAACATGACCTCATCCCCGTTCCTTCGCCAGCCGTGCGTATGCGGGAAAGCCGCTACCTGCCGGGCGGCCTGCTTTACCTGCATTGGAAATCCTTCGACGACAACAGCCTGCAATGGCTGCACGCCGCATTCGCAGCCGCACATGATGGGGACAAGCTGAAAGGGATGGTGATCGACCTGAGAGGGAATGCAGGCGGTCTGGCACGGGTCGGCGCGGAGGTCTACGCGATGCTGGATGGCAAAGGCGTTTTCGCCTGGCTGAAGTCCCGGCAGGGACACGATGCCGTAGGCCCGGCCTCGCCGCCATTGCGATATGGCGGCGCGCTGCTGGTACTGGTGGATGCCGCGTCGGTAAGTACCGCGGAGTTGCTTGCCGCCCGCCTGCAGGAGACCGGGCGCGCGGTGCTGATCGGTGAAACCACCGCGGGGGTCGCGGTTGCCTCGCGCGGAATCAACCTGCCCGATGGTGGCTGGCTTTCCCTCGGTATGCGGGAAATCCGCACAGGGGACGGCCAACTGCTGGAAGGCAAAGGAGTCACGCCCGATCTTCCCGCACCCTGGACTTCGGAAGCCATCAGGGAAGGCCGGGATCCCGCCATGGAAGTGGTCACGATGTTCGCCGAGGAACTGGCGAAATCACGCTCTGGCAAGGGACAAATCGAAGACGCCGGTGAAAATCCAGCGGCGGACGACAAAGGCATCTGATTTCCCCCGGGCCTGCCTCCGTTACCAGCCGCCACTGGCCGGCAATCCCGTATTCGCGCCATCTGCGCTCGCCCGACATGCCCGGCATTGGCCGGGCGGCGCCTCAGCGCCGCTTCGGTTTCCCCGCCGGCCGCCACTGCGCGCCGCGACTGCCGCTGCGGCGCTCGGTGGCCTGCTCGGCCTGGCGCTGCGCCAGCTTGGCCGCGGCCGCGGCCACTTCCTCGCGCAGCTTGAGGTAGCTGAGCAGGCGGCTTTCGTCGATCTGCCCGCGCTCGATGGCCGCGCGCACCGCGCAGCCCGGCTCGTGCTGGTGCGAGCAGTCGCGGAAGCGACACTGCGCGGTCAGCGCCTCGATGTCGGCGAAGCCGCCCTCGGCCAGGGTTTCCTCGCCAGTGGGCTTGAGTTCGCGCATGCCCGGGGTATCGATCAGGCAGGCACCGCTGGGCAGCGGCAGCAGCGCGCGGTGCGTGGTGGTGTGGCGGCCGCGCGAATCGCTGCCGCGCACCTCGCCGGTCTTCATGCGGTCCTGGCCCAGCAGCGTGTTGGTCAGCGTGGACTTGCCGGCGCCGGAAGAGCCGACCAGCACCACGGTGCGGCCCGGCCCCAGCCACGGCGCCAGCGCGGCGACGCTGGCCGGGTCCTTGCCGTTGATCGTCAGCAGCGGGATGTCCTGCGCGGACAGGTCCTCCAGCACCGCCAGCGCATCGGCGCCGTACTCGGTCTGGTCGGCCTTGGTCAGCACCACCACCGGCGCCGCGCCGCCGCTGCCGGCCAGCATCAGGTAGCGCTCGATCCGGCGCGGATTGAAGTCCGCGTCCAGCCCGCAGACGATGAACACCGTATCGATGTTGGCCGCGATCACCTGCTGGTGGTAATGCTCGCCGGCCGCGCCGCGCTTGATCGAGGTGCGCCGCGGCAGCAGCGCGACGATGCGCGCGTCCTCCAGCAGCACCCAGTCGCCGACCGCGGCGCGCTCGTGGCTGGGGAAACGCGGCCGCTGCCATTCCGGCAGCGACTCGGCCTTGAGCGCGGCATCCGGCGCGTCGGCCACCACGTAGCCGGAACGGTGCTGCTCGACCACCCGCGCCGGGCGCGCCCGCGGGTGCGCGGCGAAGGCGGCCTGCCAGGCCGGCGCCTCGGGCGGGCCGGGCCAGGGCCAGCCGATGTGGCCCAGCGCGGTGAAATCGATGGTGTCGGTCATCGGGGGATTTTAGGAGCAGGAACGAGTGGAGAGAAACGAGGAACGAGTAAGAGCAGAAGCAGAGCCGGAGCAGGAGCGATCCCCACCTGCGTGGGGATGACGGCCGTTGCCTTTACTAGTTCCTCGTTCCTCCCCCGCAGCGCAGCAATTCCGCTACCATGCGGTTTCCCGCCCATGACGGCCCCACGCATGTCAAGCCCTGTCAAACCGCTGCCCACCCGCGAACGCCTGTCCGAAGTCCGCTACGAGATCCGTGGCGAGCTGGCCCGGCGAGCCCGCGAGCTGGAGGCCCAGGGCCGCAGGCTGATCAAGCTCAACATCGGCAACCCCGGCAACTTCGGCTTCCGCGCGCCCGAGCACCTGCAGCACGCCATCGCCGACGACATGGGCCGCACCGATCCCTATACCCACCAGCAGGGCCTGCCGGTGGCGCGCGAGGCCATCGCCGCGGCCTACGCGCGGCGCGGCGCGCCCGACGCGCACGCCGACCGCGTGTTCCTCGGCAACGGCGTGTCCGAGCTGATCGACCTGTCGCTGCGCGCCCTGCTCAACCCGGGCGACGAAGTGCTGGTGCCCTCGCCCGACTACCCGCTGTGGTCGGCGGCCACCATCCTCAATGACGGCCGCCCGGTGTATTACCGCTGCGCGCCGGAGAACGGCTTCCAGCCCGACCCGGTGGAGATCGAGACGCTGGTGTCCTCGCGCACCCGCGCCATCGTGCTGATCAATCCCAACAACCCCAGCGGCGCCAGCTACCCGCGCGAACTGCTGGAGAAGATCGTCGCCGTCGCCCGCCGCCACAACCTGCTGCTGCTGGTGGACGAGATCTACGACCAGATCCTCTACGACGGCGCCACCTTCCAGCCGGTCGCGCCGCTGGCCGGCGACCATCCGTGCCTGACCTTCAGCGGCCTGAGCAAGGTGCACCGCGCCTGCGGCTGGCGCGTGGGCTGGATGCTGCTGTCCGGCGCCGCCGAACGGCTGGGCGAGTTCCGCGCCGCGCTGGACCTGCTCAGCGCGCTGCGCCTGTGCGCCAACGTGCCCGGCCAGTACGCCATCGAGGCGGCGGTCAACGGGCCGGACACCATTTCCGCGCTGTGCGCGCCGGGCGGCCGCCTGTACGAAACCCGCCGCGCGGTGATCGAGGCCTGCGCCGCCAGCGAGCACCTGCAGCTGGTCGCGCCGGCCGGTGCGCTGTACGCCTTCCCGGCGGTGGTCGGGCCAGCCGCGCAGGGCTTCGACGACCACGAGTTCGCGCTGGAGCTGATGAACGACGAGGGCGTGCTGGTCGTGCCCGGCTCCAGCTTCAACGTGCCCTACCGCCACCATTTCCGCGTGACCCTGCTGCCCGAGGCGGCGACCATGCGCGAGGTGTTCGGCCGCATCGACCGCGTGCTGGCGCGCCGCGCCGAGCAGGTGACCAAGGTGGTGCCGTTGCGGCCCCGTAACGCGGTCGGCTGAGAAAGCGAGGAACGAGTGGAGAGGAACGAGGAACCAGTGAAGGCAACAGCAACGGCTGTCAGCCCCACGACCACCGCGATCCCCGCGCAGGCGGGGATCGCTCCTGCTTCTGCTCCCGCTCTTACCCGTTCCTCGTTCCTCTCCACTCGTTCCTACCTGGCGCTAGGCGACTCCTACACCATCGGCGAAGGCGTGCCCGCCGAAGGCACCTGGCCCTTCCAGCTGGCCGCGGCGCTGCGCGCGCGCGGCATCGCGCTGGACGATCCGCAGGTGATCGCCACCACCGGCTGGACCACCGACGAACTGGCCGCCGCCATCGACGCGGCCGCGCCGCAGGGGCCGTACGCGCTGGCGAGCCTGCTGATCGGCGTCAACAACCAGTACCGCGGGCGGCCGCTGGCCGAGTACCGCCAGCAGTTCGAACAGCTGCTGCAGCGGGCCATCGCGCTGGCCGCCGAAGACCCGCGTCGGGTGCTGGTGCTGTCCATCCCCGATTGGGGCGTGACGCCCTACGCGGCCGCACACGAGCGCGATGCCGCCGTGGTCGCGCGCGAGATCGACGACTTCAACGCCGCCGCGCGCGCCTGCTGCGGCGACTACGGCGTCGCCTTCGTCGACATCACCCCGGCCAGCCGCGCGCGCGGCGCCGAGCCGGCGATGCTGGTGGACGACGGCCTGCACCCGTCCGCGGCGATGTACCGGCTGTGGATGGAACAGGCGCTGCCGGTGGCCGCGGACCTGCTGACGGACCCGCCCGCCGCGTGAGCAGGGCAGGCGGCACCGCGGCCATGCCCGCCCAGGACGCCCGGGCCATCGCCCGCGCGTTCGCCCCGCGCCATCCCTGGGGCAACCGCTGGGACTACTGCTACGTGCTGTCCAAGCTGCGCAGCGACCCGCTCTATCCGGGCGTGCTCGACGCCCTGCGCGGCAGCCACGCGCCGCTGCTGGACATGGGCTGCGGGCTGGGGCTGCTGGCGCATGCGCTGCGCCACGACGGCCAGGCCCTTTCCTACCGCGGCGTGGACAACGACGCGGCCAAGATCCGCCGTGCGGCCGGCGTCGCCAGCCGCGCCGGCCTGGCCGCCAGCCACTTCGAGGTGATGGACCTGGCCACCGCCCTGCCCGTCCACCGCGGCAGCGTGGCGATCCTCGACGTCCTCCAGTACCTGCCGGCCGAGGCGCAGGCGAACCTGCTGCGCCAGGCCGCCGCCATGCTCGACGGCGACGGCCGCCTGGTGCTGCGCATGGCGCTGGCCGACGACAGCCGCCGCGGCCGCATCTCGCGCATCGGCGACCGCGCCGCCAACTGGATCGGCTGGATGCAGTTCCGCCCGCGCCACTATCCCGACGCCGCCACCCTGCGCGGCCTGCTCGAGCAGGCCGGCCTGCGGGTCAGCCTGGCGCCGCTGTACGGCAACACCCCGTTCAACAACTGGCTGCTGGTCGCCCACCGCGCCTGAACCACGGACGCGCCGTTTGCGCGGATAATCGCGCCATTCCCCGCCGCCCGTCCCGGCCGGCGCCATGACGAGAACCCCGTGAGAAGAACCTACCGCCTCGACATCGAAGGCAAGCACCCCGACCGCCTGCTGGAAGCCAGCAAGCACGACATCCGCAAGTACATCAAGCGCGAGCGCGGCAAGGCCCTGCCAGCCGGCGCCGATTTCTGGGATTTCGACAGCAAGGCCGGCGTCGACGAGGCCAGCGCGCAGGCCGTGCCGTTCCCCGAACTGATCCGCGCGGTGGACGCGCTGGTCGCCGCCGGCAACAAGCAGTTCTACGTGGAAGTGCTGCGCAAGCCGGGCAAGCGCACGCCGCGCCCGGCCGCGAGCGCGGACGTGCCGGCGGAAAGCGACTTCGAGGATTGATCCCCCGGGCCGGGCTCTGCCCGGCCGGGTTGCTGTGTGACGCCAAGCCGGGGCGATGGCCCGCGCTACCAGAGAAACGGATCGCCGCCTCCCTGGAGCGCCGGGCAATGCCCGGCGGGCCTGCGCGGCAAAGCGCCGGCGCGAGGTTGTCCCGTCCTGCCGGTGCGATACGCCGCCCGGCTCGGGACTTTCAGGACGGCTTGGCCTGTGCGGCGGCGCGCAATCTGTCCTTCCTGCTGGGCCGGCGCCCCTTGATGCCGCCGTTGCCGTCGGTCACCGGCGCCGCCGGGGCCACCTCCCGCGGTTCGAAACCCGGCACCACTTCCGGCTCCAGCCGCAGGCCATGGCGCCGGCAGATCAGCCGCCAGTGCGCCAGCGCCTCTGCCTCGACGAAGCTCACCGCCAACCCCGCGGCGCCGGCACGGCCGGTGCGGCCGATACGGTGCAGGTAGTCGGCCGGCGAACGCGGCAGTTCATGGTTCACCACCACCGGCAGGCCGGCGATGTCGATGCCGCGCGCGGCCACGTCGGTCGCCACCAGCACCTGCAGCTCGCCGTCCTTGAACGCCTGCAGCGCGCGCACGCGGCGGCCCTGCGACAGGTCGCCGTGCAGCGCCTGCACGGCGATGCCGCCCTTGCGCAGCGCGCCGGCCAGGCGGTCGCCCTCGCGGATGCTGGCGACGAACACCAGCACCTGCCGCCATTGCGGATCGTCCAGCAGCGACAGCAGCAGTTCGACGCGGCGGCCGGCATCGACGCGCAGCGCGCGCTGTTCGATTTCCGGCTGCGCCTGCGCATCGACCCGCAGCCGTTGCGGCGCGCGCAGGCCGGCGCCGGCCAAGGCCTCGATCTGCTCCGGGAAAGTGGCCGAGAACAACGCCGTCTGCCGCTGCGCCGGCAACCCGGCGAGGATCTGCCGCAGTTCGTCGCCGAAGCCCAGTTCCAGCAGGCGGTCGGCCTCGTCCAGCACCAGCAGCTGCACCTGCCGCAGCGACAGCGCGTTGTGCGCCAGCAGGTCGAGCAGGCGGCCGGGCGTGGCCACCACCACGTCGGCGCCGCCGCGCAGCGCCATCATCTGCGGATTGATCGACACCCCGCCGACCGCGCACACCACCCGCGGCTGCCGCGGCAGTTCCCGGCCCAGCGTGGCGAACACGTCGGCCACCTGCAGCGCCAGTTCGCGCGTGGGCACCAGCACCAGCTGCCGCAGCGCGCGCGGCCTGCGCGGCGGCGCCATGAAGAAACGCTGCAACGCCGGCAGCACGTAGGCGGCGGTCTTGCCGGAACCGGTCGGCGCCAGCGCCACCACGTCCTGCCCCTTCAGCAACGCCGGCACCGCCTGCTGCTGGATCGGCGTGGGCGCGCCGTAGCCGGCCTGGCGCAGCGCGCGCTGCAGGGCCGGCAGCACGTAGGGAGACAGGCCGAGTCGGGAAAAGGGCATGTGCGGTTCCAGGGGCCGCCGGCGGGGCGGCGAGTCTAAGCGGTTTCCGGCGGCAGCCGGGCGGACAGTCCACGCGCCTGCAGCTGGCGCAGCACCGATTCGACGATGGCCGGGTTGTGGCCGTGCGCGGCGCCTTCGTGCAGCAGCACGATCGCGCCCGGCGCAAGGTCGCGGGCGATGCGCGCCACCACCACGTCGGGCTGGCAGTGCACGCCGTCGAACCCGCGCGCGCTCCAGCCCACCCGCGCCAGGCCATGCCGGCGCAGGGCGGCGGCGACGAACGGGTTGGTCATGCCGACCACCGAGCGGTACCAGCGCGGCGGTGTTCCGGCGATGGCCGCCAGCGCCTGCTGGCAGCGGCCGATCTCTTCGGCCATCCGCCGCGGCCCGAGGCGCCAGAACCATGCCTGCGGATGCGACTGGCTGTGGTTGCCGAGCCCGTGCCCGCGCCGCAGCACCTCGCGCACCAGCTCCGGCCGCGCCGCCGCGCGCTCGCCGACCATGAAGAAAGTGGCGCGGGCGTCGTACCGGTCGAGCAGGTCGAGGATCGCCAGGGTGTCGTCGGACGGGCCGTCGTCGATGGTCAGCCAGACCGCCGGACCGGGCAGGCGCGACAGCACCGGCGCGTAGAAGCCGCTGTTGGGCAGGAACACCGGCACCACGAACAGCGCGTGGCTGGCCAGCAGCAGCGGCAGCCCGGCCTTCCAGCCCAGCCATGACCAGGCCAGCGCCACCAGCGCCTGCGACAGCAGCAGCCAGCCGATCCAGCGCCAGGGATGGGTCGGCGTGCGATGCAGGGTTCCCGTGGCGGTCATGTCCCATGATGCCATGCGGCGTAGAATCGGCCCTGTCTTCGACCAACCTCACGAGTTCACGATGTCCCTGGATCCCGCCCTGCGCGAACGCATCGAATCCATCCTCGGCGCCAACCGCGTCGTCCTGTTCATGAAGGGCCAGCCGGCCATGCCGCAGTGCGGTTTCTCGGCCAAGGCGGTCGGCGCGCTGCAGGACCTGGGCGTGGATTTCGCCCACGTCAACGTGCTGGCCGACGGTGAAATCCGCGAGGGCATCAAGGCCTATGGCGACTGGCCGACCATTCCGCAGCTGTACGTGGACGGCGAACTGGTCGGCGGGAGCGACATCGTGCTGCAGATGGCCAACAGCGGCGAACTGAGCGCCCTGCTCGGCGTGGCGCCGCCGGACCGCACCCCGCCGTCCATCACCGTCACCCCGGCCGCGGTGGAAATGCTCAAGGGCGCGCTGGCCGACGCCCCGGGCGCCGCGCTGCAGCTGAGCATCGATGCGCGCTTCCAGCCGAACTTCCAGCTGGCCCCGCTCGACGCAAACGCCATCGCCGCCGAATCCAACGGCCTGCGCGTGCAGTTCGACGCGGCCAGCGCGCGCCGCGCCAACGGCATCACCATCGACTGGGTGGACGACATCCGCGGCCAGGGCCTGGCCATCGACAACCCCAATGCGCCCAAGCCCGTGCAGGAACTGGACGTGCGCGGCGCCGACGACCAGGTGCGCGCCGGCAGCCTGACCCTGGTGGACGTGCGCCCGGCCGACGAGCGCGCCATCGCCGCGGTCAACGCCCCGTTCGAAACCTTCGACGGCGACAACCGCGCCCGCCTCGAAGCGCTGCCGAAGGACACCGCGCTGGCCTTCCTGTGCCACCGCGGCGGCCGCAGCGCGCAGGCCGCAGAGCAGTTCCGCGCCCTGGGCTTCACCCGCGTCTACAACGTCACCGGCGGCATCGACGCCTGGGCCCAGGACGTGGACAGCAGCGTGCCGCGCTACTGATTGGATGGGCGTCACCGCAACAAAAAGAACGCCGGCGAAAGCCGGCGTTCTGCATATGCGCCCCCGTAGGAGCGACTTCAGTCGCGAAGGGGCTTTCCCGGTGAAGCCCCTTTCGCGACTGAAGTCGCTCCTACGAAAGACAAAAAGGCAGCATGGGACGGTGCGCCCCCTTTGTCCGTCACCCGGCGAAACCGCCCTCGGCCAGGAAATGCAGTTCCTCCGCCGTGGGAATCCGGCCCAGCACCGCGTTGCGGTGCGGGAAACGGCCGAAGCGGCGGATGATGTCGCGGTGCAGTTCGGCGAAACGCAGGTATTCCAGGTCGCCGAGCACCTCGAACATCGCCACCGAGCGCTCCTGGTCCTGCGGGTCTTCGGAATGTTCGAACGGCAGGTAGATGAAGGCGCGCAGCTGCGGCGTCAGTTCGCGGTCCAGCCCTTCCTCGATGGTGCGCATGGCGTAGTGCCGCGCCAGCCCGTCGGTGGCGAAGGAATGGGCGGTGCCGCGGAAACAGTTGCGCGGGAACTGGTCGAGCAGGATCTGCAGCGCCAGCGCGCCGTCGGCGCTGTGCAGCCATTCCTCGCAGCCGCGGCGCGCGGCGCGGTAATGCAGGTCCAGAAAGCGCCGGCGGAAATCGTCGTCGAAGGCGTCGTCGCGCGCGAACCATCGCCGCGGCCCCGCCGAACGCCAGAATTCCACCACGGACTGCACTGCTTCCATCACTCCCTTTCCCGATCGTCCGGCCGCCTGGACGGCGGCGCCGGCAAGCAGCTTACAGAAGGCGAGGAACGAGTGGAGAGGAACGAGGAACGAGAAGGCAGAGGCGATCTCCGCCTTCGCGGAGATGACGGCTTTGGCTCCTGCTCCTGCTTTTGTCCTCTCTACATTCCTCGTTTCTCCTCACTCGATCCCTGCCTCCCGCTACTTGGCAAAGCCGGGATCGACAGCTAGCGTTCAGGCACCATCAACGCCACATGGAGATTCCATGCGACATCGATTGCTGGCCGGGCTCGGGCTGGCCCTGGCCTGCGCGCATCCCGCGTCCGCCCCCGCCGCCTCGCGCTTCGTGCAGGACCCGTACCCCAGCACCTACCGTCCGGTTCCCTCGGCGCCGGTGCTGATCAGCCACGCCACCGTGCTCGACGGCACCGGACGCCGGCTGGAGGACGCCGACGTGCTGCTGGCCGACGGCCGGGTGGTCGCGGTCGGCAGCGCGCTGCAGGCGCCGGCCGACGCGGTGCGCGTGGACGGCCGCGGCAAGTGGGTCACGCCCGGCATCATCGACGTGCATTCGCACCTGGGCGTGTATCCCAGCCCCGGCGTGCAGGCGCACGGCGACGGCAACGAGATGACCGCGCCGGTGACCGCCAACGTCTGGGCCGAGCATTCGGTGTGGCCGCAGGATCCCGGTTTCGCCGCGGCGCTGGCCGGCGGCGTGACCGCGATGCAGGTGCTGCCCGGTTCGGCCAACCTGGTCGGCGGCCGCGGCGTGACGCTGAAGAACCTGCCCGCCACCACCTACCAGGCGATGAAGTTCCCCGACGCGCCGTGGGGGCTGAAGATGGCCTGCGGCGAGAACCCCAAGCGCGTATACGGCGGCAAGGGCACCGCGCCGGCCACGCGCATGGGCAATGTCGCCGGCTACCGCGCGGCCTTCATCGACGCCAGCGACTACATCGCCAAGAACACCGCCGCGCCGGTCAAGCGCAAGCGCCGCTTCGGCGGCGGCGACAACGGCGACAGCTCCGGCGACAGCGGCGGCAAGCGCGACCTCAAGCTGGATACGCTGGCCGGCGCCATCCAGGGCGACATCCGCGTGCACATCCACTGCTACCGCGCCGACGAGATGGCGACCATGCTCGACCTGGCGAAGGAATTCGGCTTCAAGGTCGCCGCCTTCCACCACGGCGTGGAGGCCTACAAGCTGGCCGACCGCCTGGCCGCCGAGGGCGTCTGCGGCGCGCTGTGGGCCGACTGGTGGGGCTTCAAGATGGAAGCCTTCGACGGCATCCAGGAGAACATCGCGCTGGTCGACCGCCCGGCCAACAGCTGCGCCATCGTGCATTCCGATTCGCCCGAAGGCATCCAGCGCCTCAACCAGGAGGCGGCCAAGGTCATCGCCAGCGCGCGCCGCGCCGGCATGGACGAGATCACCCCCCAGCACGCGATCCGCTGGCTCACCGCCAACGCCGCGCGCGCGCTGGGCATCGAGGAGAAGACCGGCACGCTGGAGCCGGGCAAGATGGCCGACGTGGTGGTGTGGAACGGCAATCCGTTCAGTTCCTACGCGCTGGCCGAGAAGGTCTATGTCGACGGCTTCCAGGCCTACGATCGCGCCGACCGCCGGCAACAGCCGCTGAGCGATTTCATGCTCGGCCAGGAGGCGCAGCCATGAGCGCATCCCTCGTGTTCCTGCGCCGCCTGGCGCTGCTGGCCGCGGCCGCCGCCCTGCCCGGCGCCGCCGGCGCCCAGGACGTGCTGGTCCGCAACGCCACCGTGCACACCGCCACCGCGCGCGGCACGCTCACCGCCAGCGACGTGCTGGTGCAGGGCGGCGTGATCCGCGCCGTCGGTCCGGCGCTGGCCGCGCCGGCCGGCGTCGAGGTGGTCGATGCCGGCGGCCGCCCGCTGACCCCGGCGCTGTTCGGCGGCATCACCGACATCGGCGTGGAGGAAGTCTCCGGCGAAGCCTCCACCGTGGACAGCGCGGTGAAGCTGGAAGAGCAGCCGCAGCGCCCCGAGTTCGACGTCACCCTGGCCTACAACCCCGACTCGGTGCTGATCCCGGTCGCGCGGGTGGAAGGCATCGGCTTCACCGCGTTGGGCGCCAACAGCGGCGGCGGCTTCATTGCCGGCCAGGGCGGTGTCGTACGCCTGGACGGCAGCGCCGACCCGATCGGCCCGCGCATGCTGTTCGTGCGCATGGGCGCGGCCGGCTCGGAACTGTCCGGCAGCTCGCGCGCGGCGCAGTGGATGCTGCTCGACCAGATGGTGGCCGAGGCCCGCGGCCGCATCGCCGTCGATTCGCCGCACGCGTTGCTGACCCCGGCCGGGCGCGCCACGCTGGCGCGTTACCTGGCCGGCACCGGCCGCATCGTGGTGCGCGTGGACCGCGCCGCCGACATCCGCCAGCTGTTGCGCTGGGCCGCACGCGAGCAGGTACGCATCGCCATCGCCGGCGGCGCCGAGGCCTGGCGCGTGGCGCCGCAGCTGGCCGCTGCCGCGGTGCCGGTGTTCGTCGATGCATTGTCCAACCTGCCTGCCAGCTTCGACCAGATCGGCGCGACGCTGGAAAACGCCGCGCGCCTGCACGCGGCCGACGTGGCGGTGGCCTTCAGCCAGGACGGCGACGCCTCGCACAACGCACGCAAGATCCGCCAGCTGGCCGGCAACGCAGTGGCCAATGGCCTGCCCTGGGACGCGGCGCTGGCCGGCCTGACCCGGGTGCCGGCGCAGGCCTTCGGCGTGGCCGACCGCATCGGCAGCATCGCCGTGGGCCAGACGGCCGACCTGGTGCTGTGGGAGGGTGACCCGCTGGACGTGGGCCACTACGCCCAGCGCATGTGGCTGGGCGGACGCGCGGTGCCGATGCGTTCGCGCCAGACCGAGCTGCGCGACCGCTACCTGGGCGGAGCGCCGGCGCTGCCGGCCTACCGCCGCTGACGTTGCGCTCCCCGCTCCCGACGCCGCCATCGGGAGCGGACCACCGCGCCGCGCGGCATTGCCCTGACTGCCTGGCGCGCGGTTTTGGGTTAGTGTGATCGCAGGCACACAACGCACCGGGGAGGTTGGATCATGCGCATCGGGATCGTCGTGGATTCGGCCTGCGACCTGCCGGCCGACTTCATCCGCGAACACAGGCTGATACTGCTGCCCATCACCGTGCGGATCGGCGAGGCCGTGCTGGCCGACCACCGCGAGGAGGACGCCACCCTCAACTTCCTCGATACCCACGTCGCCGAACGCGGCGCGGAGGCGGAAACCATCCCCTTCAGCGTCAACCAGATCCGCGACCTGTTCCTGCAGCACCTGGTCATCGACTACGACCATGTGTTCTGCCTGACCATCACTAGGACCCGCAGCCCGATCCACGACAACGCGCTGCAGGCCAGCTTCGCCATCCTCAACGAGTACCGGCCGATCCGCCAGGCCGCCGGCCACAACTCGCCGTTCGCCCTGCGCGTGGTCGACACCCAGAACCTGTTCGCCGCGCAGGCGGTGACCGCGGTGGAAGCGGTGCGGCTGCGCGAGGCCGGCGCCAGCGTGGCGCAGATGCGCGAGCGGCTGGAGGAACTGGCCGGCAACGTGCACGGCTACATGGTCACCCGCGACCTGTACTACATGCGCGCGCGCGCCCGCCACAAGGGCGACCGCAGCGTCGGCCTGCTCACCGCCGCGCTGGGCAGCGCGCTGGACATCAAGCCGGTGCTGCACGGCTACCGCGGCGAGACCGCGCCGGCGGCCAAGATCAAGGGCTTCGACAACGCGGTGAAGCGGCTGTTCGATTTCGTCGGCCAACGCGCGGCGCACGGCCTGCTGACCCCGGTGGTGTGCGTGAGCTACGGCGGCCCGCTCGACGAACTGCGCGCCCTGCCCGGCTACGCCGCCCTGCGCGAAACCTGCCAGGCGCACGGCGTGGCCCTGCTGGAAAGCGTGATGAGCCTGACCGGCATGGTCAACGTCGGCAAGGGCGCGGTGACGGTCGGCTTCGCCGACGTCCCGCACGAATTCGAAGCCTGATCCGCACCGGCGTGTACGCGGGCGCGACGCCCGCCGCGCCACACTGTCCTTCCCAAGGAGACCCCACGCATGTCCGTGCACTACTCGATCTCGCTGCCCGACCCGGCCGCCGCCCGCGGCACCGATCCGCGCCTGTCCTTCACCGCCAACGGCGCCGACGCCTTTGCCGAACAGCTGCAGCACGCCCTGCGCACGCCGGAACTGTTCGAGCGCTGGCGCGCCACTCAGGAAGAACCCGACGACGTCGACCCGAGCTGGGGCGTAACCGATCCGGAGGCGACGGTGAGCGGCCGGCAGTCGGACCTGCGCATCGACCTGGTCGCCGTCACCCGCATTCCCGGCGACGTGCTGAAGCGGCGCCTGCGCTGGCTGGCGGGCAACCACTGGGAACTGCGCGACGTGCGCTGAGCGGTGATACCCGTCCTTTTGTCCTGGAGCGGCGGCAAGGACGCCGCCTGGGCGCTGCATGTCCTGCGCCAGCGCGGCGACGTGGATGTCGTGGCGCTGCTCAGCACGCTGACCGAGGGCTACGACCGCTCTTCGATGCAGGGCGTGCGCGACACGGTGCTGCGGATGCAGGCCGACGCCGCCGGCCTGCCGCTGCTGCGCGCCTGGATCCCGCAGGCCTGCGACAACGCCGGCTACCTGCGGCGCATGGCGCAGGCGCTGGACGAGGCGCGCCGGCGGTGGCCGGGGTTGCGCACGCTGGCCTTCGGCGACCTGCTGCTGGAGGACATCCGCCAGTGGCGCCAGCAGCAGTACGCGGCGCTGGACTGGGACTGCCTGTTCCCTTTGTTCGGCCAGGACACCGCCGCGCTCGCGCGGCGGATGATCGACGCCGGGCTGCGCGCGCGGCTGTGCTGCGTGGACACCCATAGGCTGGACGCCGCCTTCGCCGGCCGCGCCTTCGACCACGCCCTGCTCGACGCGCTGCCCGCCGGCATCGACGCCTGCGGCGAGAACGGCGAGTTCCACACCTGCGTCAGCGCCGGGCCGATGTTCCGCGGCGCGCTGCGGCTGCGGCAGGGCGATACCGTGCTGCGCGAGTCGCGTTATGCCTATACCGACTTCGAACCGGCCTCCTGAGGCGCCCCTCACCTTGGCTCCTCACGCGGGAAAGGAGCCTTCGGCCGCGGCACGGAAGAATGGACCGCGGCCGGGCGAACCGTGAGGCGGACGGCTGGCGGGCGCCGGCAACACGCGCGCTGCAGGAAGACGACGATTCAACGTGCCTCGTGGAACTACCCGTCGCCAGCCGGAACTCCCTGCTCCTGCCCGGTTTCCACCCACGTCTGCACCCGGTTGCGGCCGGCGCGCTTGGCCGCGTACAGCGCGGCGTCCGCACCGGCCAGCAACGCCTCCAGCGGCTGCGGCGACGCCGGCCAGGCGCCGGCCACGCCCACGCTGATGGTCACCGCCTGCGGCAGGTCGCCGGCGGGAATCGCCTGCACCGCCAGGCGCAGGCGCTCGCCCAGTTCATGGGCCTTTTCCGGACTTGCCGCCGGCACCACCACGGCGAACTCCTCGCCGCCGTAGCGGGCCACCAGATCGGCGCCGCGCGCGGCGGTGGCCTGCAGCACCGCGGCCACCTTCTGCAGGCAGCGGTCGCCCGCCGGGTGGCCGTAGGTATCGTTGAACCGCTTGAAGTGGTCGATGTCGATCAGCAGCAGCGACAACGCGCCGCCTTGGCGGCGGGCGCGGTTCCACTCGGCCTGCAGCACCGCGTCGAACTGGCGGCGGTTGGCGACGCCGGTCAGTCCGTCCAGGCGCGCCAGCGCGTCCAGCGCCGCCTGCCGCTCCAACAACCCGACCTGCAGCAGCATGCTGCGCAGGCCGAAGCCCAGGATCGCCGCCACGAAGCCGGCCAGCGCCCAGTACCGCTGGTGGTCGACCACCAGGGTGGCGACCACCAGCAGCAGCAGCGGCAGGATCATCGGACCGCCCGCCTGCACGGCGTGGCGCAGGCGCGGGCGCGGGCGCGACGGGGCGGATTCGCGCGCGCGCAGCGCCAGCACCGCCAGCAGCAGGAAGGGCAGGTCGATCAGCAGGTCGGCGTACACGCCGAACGGGCTGTATTCGGAGACGTGGTTGATGTAGCCGGCCACCGCCAGGTAGGCCAGCGCGTATATCGCCAGCACGCGGAAGAACGCGCGCCGGTCCGGCAGGTCCGTGCTGGCCCAGCGCAACAGGGCGAACGCCGCGATGCCGACGTTCTGGATGTCGAACATCATGCGCAGGCCGGCCATGCCCGCGTCGCCGGCGTTGGCGTGGTAACGGGTGTGCAGGAAGAACAGCACGCCGAGCAGGGCCGCCAGCAGCGCGTCGATCAGGCTGATCGCCCAGCGCTCGCGGCGGGCGCGCGCCAGCACGAACACCAGCGGCACGCCGTAGGCCACGTAGAACAGCAGGCTGATCTGCGGAGTGCTGCTGGGGTCGCCCGCGTGCAGCGCATCGGCCATGTTCAACGCCATGCCACTCGCCCACAGCAGCATGGCCAGCGCGGTGGCCTGCCAGCCCAGCGCCGCACCGCGCCGTCCCTGCCACAGGCAGGCGGCGCCGGCCAGCAACGGCGCGGCGATGAGGAAGCAGAACGACAACACGGTGGCCGCTGCCGGCAGCAACGTCAGGGCCAGGCCATGGCACAACACGAACAGGACTGCCATCACTACCGGCATGCGTCCCCCTTGTCAGCGCCGATGGCCCGACGATAACAAGGCGCCGTGTGTGGAAAGCGCGACGAGGTGCGCGCTTTTCCACACTGCCCGCTCAGGCCATGGCGCGGGCGTGGTGGGCGATGTGCTCGCCGATGAAACTGGCGATGAAGTAATAGCTGTGGTCGTAGCCGGGGTGCAGCCGCAGCTGCAGCGGATGGCCGGCGGCCGCACAGGCCTCCTGCAGCAGGTGCGGGCGCAGCTGGTTGTCGAGGAACTCGTCGGCCCTGCCCTGGTCGACCAGCAGCGGCAGCCGCTCGGCCGCCCCGGCCACCAGCGCGGTGGCGTCGTACTGCCGCCACGCATCGCGGTCCTGGCCGAGATAGGCGGCGAGCGCCTTTTCGCCCCACGGCACCTGCGACGGCGCCACGATCGGCGAGAATGCCGACACGCTGCGGTAGCGCCCGGGGTTGCGCAGCGCGACCACCAGCGCGCCATGCCCGCCCATCGAATGCCCGCTGATCGCCCGCGCGTCGCTGGCCGGGAAATGCGCCTGGACCAGGGCCGGCAACTCGTCGACCACGTAGTCGTACATGCGGTAATGCGGCGCCCACGGTTGCTGAGTGGCGTTGACGTAGAAGCCGGCGCCCTTGCCCAGGTCGTAGCCTTCGGCATCGGGCACGTCATCGCCGCGCGGACTGGTGTCCGGCACGACCAGGATGACGCCGTGCTCGGCGGCGTAGCGCTGCGCGCCAGCCTTGGTGATGAAGTTCTGCTCGGTGCAGGTCAGGCCCGACAGCCAGTACAGCACCGGCAGCTTCGCCCCGCTCTCCGCCTGCGGCGGCAGGTACACGCCCAGCGTCATGTCGCAGTCCAGCGCCTGCGAGCGGTGCCGGTAGACGTCCTGCCAGCCGCCGAAGCAGGCGCGGTGTTCGATGCGTTGCATGGTTCTCTCCAGTCTCGCGGAAGCATGGCGGGAGCGCGCATCGGCGCGCTCCCGCAAACCGTCAGAAGTGCACGACGCTGCGGATCGACTTGCCCTCGTGCATCAGGTCGAAGGCTTCGTTGATCTGCTCCAGGCCCATGGTGTGGGTGACGAACGGCGCCAGTTCGATGTCGCCCTTCATCGCGTCCTCGACCATGCCCGGCAGCTGGCTGCGGCCCTTCACGCCGCCGAAGGCGGTGCCCATCCACTTGCGCCCGGTGACCAGCTGGAACGGGCGGGTGGAGATTTCCTGGCCCGCGCCGGCCACGCCGATGATCACGCTCTGCCCCCAGCCGCGGTGCGCGCATTCCAGCGCCGCGCGCATCACGTTGACGTTGCCGATGCATTCGAAGCTGTGGTCAACGCCCCAGCCGGTCATCTCCACGATCACCTGCTGGATCGGCTTGTCGTGGTCCTTGGGGTTGACGCAGTCGGTGGCGCCGAACTGGCGGGCCAGCTCGAACTTGGACGGATTGGTGTCGATGGCGATGACGCGGCCGGCCTTGGCCTGGCGCGCGCCCTGGATCACCGCCAGGCCGATGCCGCCCAGGCCGAACACGGCCACGCTGTCGCCTTCGGCCACCTTGGCGGTGTTGTGCACGGCGCCGATGCCGGTGGTGACGCCGCAGCCCAGCAGACAGACGTGTTCCGGGTTGGCGTCCGGGTTGACCTTGGCCAGCGAGACCTCAGCCACCACCGTGTACTCGGAGAAGGTCGAGCAGCCCATGTAGTGATGGATCGGCTCGCCGTTGTAGGAAAAGCGGCTGGTGCCGTCCGGCATCACGCCCTTGCCCTGCGTCGCGCGCACGGCGGTGCACAGGTTGGTCTTGCCGCTCTGGCAGAACAGGCACTGGCCGCATTCGGCGGTGTACAGCGGGATGACGTGGTCGCCCGGCTTCACCGAAGTCACGCCCTCGCCCACCTCCACCACGATGCCGGCGCCTTCATGGCCGAGCACGCACGGGAACAGGCCTTCCGGATCGTCGCCGGACAGGGTGAAGGCATCGGTGTGGCAGACGCCGGTATGGGTGATCTTCACCAGCACTTCGCCCTGCTTCGGCGGGGCGACGTCGATCTCGACGATCTGCAGCGGCTGGCCCGGGCCAAAGGCGACGGCGGCACGTGATTTCATGGGTTTCTCCTGTAGCGGTTGTTCGTGGGTGCGTGCATCCGCATGCACCGGTGTTTTCGTGCGAGCGGCTTCCGTTGCAAGAGGGCCTTCGCATTCGGTTCCCATGCCGGCAGCCATGGGGAGATCCGCGTGAAAGCCCTTTCGCGGCCGAAGCCGCTCCTACTTCAGGTAGGAGCGGATCAGGCCGGACATCTCGGCCACGCGCGCGGCGCGCTGCGCGGCCGACTGCGCCGGCTGGCCGAACTCCTCGCGCAGGTGCGCTTCCATCACTTCGGACATCAGTCCGTTGACCGCGCCGCGGATGGCCGCGATCTGCTGCAGCACCGGACCGCAGTCGGCCCCGGCCTCCAGCGCGCGCTCCAGCGCATCGCACTGCCCACGGATGCGCCGCACACGCGCCAGCACCTTCTTCTTTTCTTCGGGGGAATGCGGCATGCGCCCGTCTCTATCCTGTACTGGGGGACAGTATATTTGACGAACGCCGCGCTGTCAGCGTTCCCGGACGCATGCCCGGACAGCCGTGGTCTGTGGCTCACGTACAGAGCAGGGCCAATGCCGCCCCCAGCGCCCAGAGGGCCCGAAGGGGAGCTCCAGGCGCCAGCGGCAAGGGCCAGGATGCAGCAGCATCGATAGGGTGCATCGATCCATCGGATCCGCCGCCGGATGCGGGCGTTCGCAATGCCCGATCCACGCCAGGCCGCCGGGCGGTGCCGGCGTGGATGGGCAGTCCCTGGCTTCTCCATCCGCATTGCGGATGACTCAAAGCAGGGGGCGCACCTGGCGGGACCAGAAGGCGGCAGTGCTTTCTGGAGTTCCGCGCTTGCGATGACATCTGCATGCCTGGGTCCGCACGGCCCCGGGCGACGGCCCTGCGCCCGCCTCCCCACGGTGGACGCTTCTTTCAGAGCCAGTCCCGGCCCTGCCGCACAGCTGGCAATTCAAATTGAGATATTCGTCACATATCATGCCGCCCACCTGAAATCGGGTGATGCCATCAGGCCGCTTTTCCCGGTTAGAAAGTAAGCCGGTCGCGTTCCCAGCAAGCGTTCTCAAAATCATTAACGGATACCACGCTGATGCCTTTTACTGGCAGCAACACCTCCATTCGCGCCCGCCGCTCCCATCCGCTGCGTGGCGCCGTACTGGCCGCCGCGTTGGCATCCGTCTTCAGCCCCTGCACATTCGCGCAGGATGCCGCGCCCACCACGACGGCCGCCACCGTGCATATCGCCCGCATCGCGGTCGAAGGCGTCGGCGAGCATCCGGACAGCGGCATCAGCCGCGCGGCGATCGATGCGGTCGCCAACCAGGCTCTGCGCGATATCAGCCCCACGCTGCCTGCAGCGCTGAACTTCGAGCAGATCAAACAGATCACTGCACGCATCACCCAGACCTACCGCGAGGCCGGCTTCCTGGTTTCGGTGGCCTACGTACCGCCGCAACAGATCGACGACAGCCAGACACTGACGCTGAAGGTGATGGAAGGCCGGGTCGGGCGGGTGCTGGTGCAGGGCAGCCGGCGCTATCGCGACGACCAGCTCAGCGCCAGCAGCCTGGGCCTGATCGGCCGCCCGCTGCGCCAGGCGGAGCTGGAACGCGCCCTTCTCTACGCACGCGACCTGCCCGGGGTGTCAGTCACCTCGGTGCTGCAGCCGGGCCAGAATGAAGGCGAGACCGACATCATCCTGGTCGCCCGCGACAGTGAACGCCCCTATGAAATCACCGCCGGCCTGAGCAACCACGGCACCGACAGCACCGGCCGGTACCGCGCCGAGCTGGGCGTGAGCGCGTTCAATGCACTGGGCCTGGGCGACGTGCTCGCCGCAAGCGTCGGCTACGGGCTGGACCCGGCCGACAGCTGGCAGGCGGCGCTGTCCCTGAGCGCCCCGCTGGCAACGGTCGATGGGCTGAGCGCCATTGTCGGCGCCAGCCGCAGCGAGATCGAGCTCAACTCCGGGCCGTTCGCCGCCATCGGCATCAAGGGCCCGACCACGCTCTACTACGCGGGCAGCGACTGGAAGTTCATCCAGCGCCCGGACCTGCAGGTCCAGGCGTCGGCACGCTGGGTCCATGAGGAATCCAGGCTCGAGGGCCTGGACATCGAACTCTCGCGCCACACCTTCGACGTGGTCGAGGCCGGATTGAACCTGCGCCACACCGACCGCCGCTGGCGTGGCATGAACCTGGCGCAGCTGTCGGTGCGCAAATCCGTCAAGGATGGTTCCCCGTCCTTCAACTGGCTGTATGCCGCGCACGATTCCTACTTCTGGGTGAGCCGGTTGGCACTGGCGCGCCTGCAGGCCCTGCCCGGCAACCAGCGCCTGCTGCTGCGCGGCAATGCCCAGTTCAGCGATGACGCGCTTACCCCGGTGGAGCAGTTCAGCATCGGCGGACCGACCAGCGTGCGCGCCTATCCGCTGTCCACGGCACTGGGTGACCGTGGCGTACAGGCGACCTTCGAATACCAGGTCAGCGCGCCGGGCTTTGCCGACACGCCCTCGCCGTTCAATGGCCGTCGCTGGGGCGACCTTGTCGAGCTGAACCTGTTCTACGACTGGGGCCGCACCTCCCCGGCACCCGACAACCGCCGCATCGGCTTCCAGCCCACGACGCTGGAAGGCGCCGGTGTCGCGATCGGCCTGCGGCTGCCATGGAAGCCGGAACTGCGGCTGGAGGTGAGCGGCGCCCGGCCTACGGGCAGCTACCGCGCCGCCGATGGACACAGCACCCAGTACTGGGCACGCATCAGCACCACTTTCTAAGGACACCGGCCATGAATCGCATCTACCGTCTCGTGTTCAACCGCGCCCTGGGCCAGGTCCAGGTGGCCTCCGAGCTGGGGGCCTCTCCCGGCGCGACGAGCAGTGCCACGCGCCGCCTGCCGGCCGGCCTGCGGCTGACGCCACTGGTGCTGGGCCTGCTGGTGTCCATCGGCAGCCAGGGGCTGATGGCGCAATCGCTGCCGACCGGCGGCAACATCGTGTCCGGCAGCGGCCAGATCGGCGCGCCCGGCGGCAACCAGCTGGTCATCAACCAGGCCAGCGACAAACTGGCGATCAACTGGCAGAGCTTCAACATCGGTGCCGGGCAGAAGGTCACCTTCAACCAGCCCGGCGCGAACGCGATCGCGCTCAACCGCGTACTCGGCGTCGACGGCTCCCTGATCATGGGCCAGCTGGACGCCAATGGCCGGGTTTTCCTGGTCAATCCCAACGGCGTACTGTTCGGCGCCAGCGCCCAGGTGAACGTCGGCGGCCTGGTCGCCTCCACCCTGGGCATCAGCGACGCCGACTTCGCCGCCGGCAACTACCGCTTCACGGGCGACGGCAGCAATGCGGCGGTGATCAACCACGGCTCGCTCAACACCAGCGCAGGCGGCGCCATTGCCCTGCTCGGCGGCAGGGTCGGCAACCACGGCGTGATCGTCGCCAACCAGGGCAGCGTGGCGCTGGCCGCCGGCGATGCCATGACCCTGGACTTCGCCGGCAACGGCCTGCTCAACCTGCGGGTCGATAAGGGCATGGTCGATGCCCTGGTGGAGAACCACCAGCTGATCAAGGCCGATGGCGGCCAGGTGCTGCTCACCGCCCACGCCGGCGATGCCCTGCTCAAGACCGTGGTCAACAACACCGGGGTGATCGAAGCCCGCACGGTGGGCGAGAAGGACGGCAGGATCCTGCTGATGGGCGACTTCGACGGCGGCGTGGTGAACGTCGCCGGCACCCTCGATGCCAGCGCCCCGAACGGGGGCGATGGCGGCTTCATCGAGACCAGCGGCGCCCACGTGAAGATCGCCGACGACGTCAGGATCACCACCCTGGCGCCCAACGGCAAGACCGGCGAGTGGCTGATCGACCCGTACAACGTGACCATTTCCAACGGCACAAGCTCCGGCATGGGCGGTTTCAACGGCAACGCCAACGACAGCGTGCTCAACGTCACCACCCTCACCAATGCCCTGGCCAGCACCGGGGTGACGGTGACCACCGGCGTCGGCGGCAGCCAGGCCGGCAACATCACCGTGGACGCGCCCATCAGCTGGAGCGCCAATACGGTGCTGGCGCTCAACGCCGCCGGCAGCGTCATCATCAACAAGGACATCACCGCCACGGGCAACAACGCCGGACTGTCGCTGTCCTACAGCGGCGGCTACAGCCTGAACAAGGGCGCTCGCGTGACCCTGTCCGGCAGCAACGCCAGCCTCGTACTGGGCGGCACCGGCTACACCCTGATCCATGACATCGGCGCGTTGCAGAACATCACCAGCACGGGTTTCTACGCCCTGGGCAACGACATCGACGCCAGCGCCACCGCGGGCTGGAACGGCGGTGCCGGCTTCAACCCGCTGGACGGGGTGAGCACCAACTTCGCCGGCCTTGGCCACAGCATCGACAGGCTGACCATCAACCGCGGGCTGGAGAGCGACGTCGGGCTGTTCCGCACCGTGAGCGGCAATGTCCGTGACCTGACGCTGTCGAATGCCCGCATCACCGGCCAGATGAACGTCGGCGGCATCGCCGCGACCCTTGGCGGCACCCTCAGCAACGTCCACATGACCGGCCGCGTTTCCGGCTCCGGGGCCTTCGTCGGCGGCCTGGCCGGCACGGTCAACAACGGCATCATCCGCTACTCGTCCTCTGCCGCCGACGTGACCGGCCTGACCGTGGTAGGCGGGCTGGCGGGCAGCGCGCAGAGCATTGCCATGGCCGACTCCTATGCCACCGGCTCGGTCACCGCCACGGTCAGCAACACCAGTGCGTTTGCGGGCGGGCTGCTGGGCGAGGTGATCTCCAGCGCGACGCTGACCAACACCTACGCCAGCGGCAAGGTCACCGGCTACACCACCACGGGCGGCCTGATCGGCGGCGGCTACCTGCCCACCATCACCGTCAACACCAGCTACTGGGACATCAACAGCACCGGCCAGTCCAGCTCCCTGGGTGGCGGTACCGGCCTGACCAGCGCCGTGCGCAACCAGTCGGCCTACACCGGTTTCGACTTCACCAACATGTGGGTGATGTTCGAAGGCGATACCCGGCCGATGCTGCGCAACGAATACTCCACGACCATCTTCACCCCCCACGCCCTGCAACTGATGGGGCTGGACCTTAACGCCAATTACCGCCTGGGCACCGACCTGAGCCTGGCCAGCGCCATGGCCGCCAGCGGCGGCTACTACGGCGAGGTGTGGGGCGCGTCGGGCTTCCGCCCGGTCGGCAACAACGCACAGCAGTTCACCGGCAGCTTCAACGGACAGGGCCACAGCATCAGCGGCCTGGTCATCAACCGTGCGGCCACTGACTATGTCGGCCTGTTCGGCTACACCTCCGGCGCGACCTTGGCCAACGTCAAGCTGGTGGGCGGCAACGTCACCGGCAGAGACAACGTCGGTGCCCTGGTCGGCTACATGCTGGGCGGCACCCTCGGCAACGCGTCGGCCAGCACCACGGTCAGCGGCACCAGCACCAGCGAAGCCAACACCGGCGGGCTGGTGGGCACCAACGACGGCGGCGCCATCGCCGATGCCTCCGCCACCGGCAATGTCACCGGGGCCGGCTACCAGGTCGGTGGCCTGGTCGGCTTCAACGTCAACGGCGGCAGCATCACCCGCTCCCATGCCACCGGCAACGTCACCGGCACCAACACGACCGCCAACCTCGGCTATGTCGGCGGCCTGGTGGGCGCCAACGGCTACAGCGGCGATGGCGGCTCCATCAGCCAGTCCTACGCCACCGGCACGGTCAGGGCGTCGTCGGGGCCGGTCGGCGGCTTCGTCGGCCACAACGAAGGCAGCATCACCGACTCCTACGCCACCGGCGCGGTGATCGGCCAGGGCTCTGCGAGCAACATCGGCGGCTTCGCCGGAGTCAATTTCATCAACGGCACCATCAGCAACAGCTACTCCACCGGTTACGTCACCGGCGGCAGCCAGACAGGCGGGTTCGTCGGCTACAACAACGGCACCAATGGCGCCATCAGCAACGCCTACTGGAACACCCAGACCAGTGGCCAGTCGCTGGCCGCAGCCGGTGGCCTGGTAAACGGGATCACCGGGCGTACCACCGCCCAGCTCCAGGGTGGCTTGCCGGCCGGTTTCTCCTCGTCCATCTGGGGCACCGGCGCCAACCTCTACCCGTATTTCAGCTGGCGCTACGGCACCACGCCCATCGCCATCAGCGGCAAGGCCTTCGGCAATGCCGGTGCCGCCGCCCTGGCGGGCGCGACGCTGACCGCCGTGTCCGGCGGCGTGGCCATGGGCAGCGCCAGCAGCGGGGCGGACGGCTACTACTACATCCTCGGCGATGCCAGCAGCCTGGACGCCAATGGCGCCATCGCCTACCTGGACGGCAACCTCGACACCGGTGCCGGCTTCGGCGACGTGATCGGCACCAACGGCATCCAGGGGCTGGACGTCTACAGCTCCGCCATGCGCCTGTTCACCGGCCAGGGCAGCCTCTCGGCGACCCGCAGCCGCTACCTGGCCGCGCGCGGCAGCCATGCAGACAGCGACCTCGCCTTCCTCTCGTACGGCGACTTCGCGAACCTCACCAGCAGCGGCTACGGCCTCTACCTGGCTGCCAGCGCCGCCAGCTACAGCCTGGACACCAACCTCGGCTCCGGCGGCCTGCTCAGCCTGGACAGCGGCGGCACCTTCAGCATCAGCGGCACCCGCCAGCTGTCGGCAGGCGGCAACCTCAACGTCGCCGACCGCCTGGCCTGGGGCGACAACGCCGGGCTGACCCTCACCACCAGCAACGGCGGCAACGTCGTGCTGGGCGATGGCATCGATGCGGCCAACGGCAGCCTGGCCCTGTCCGCTGCCGGCACCGTAACCAGCAACGGGGGCGTCAACCTCGGTGTGCTGAATCTCACCAGCGGCACCTGGCGCCAGGTCGCGGCCAGCCTGCCCGGCTTCAACGTCACCGACTTCCGCCTCGGCCCCGGCGCCACTTTCGTGCGCGCGCTGGGCGGCGATGGCAGCGCCGCAACGCCGTACCGCATCACCGATGCCTACGGCCTGCAGGGCCTGGCGTCGACCAGCCTGGCGGGCAGCCGCTTCGTCCTGGCGAACGACATCAACGCCTCCAGCAGCGCGCTGTGGAACAGCGGCGCCGGCTTCCTCTCCATCGGCAGCCTGGCCACCCCCTTCAGCGGCCGGCTCGACGGACAGGGGCATCGCATCAGCGGCCTGGTCATCAACCGTCCGGGCAGTACCTACAGCGGCCTGTTCGGCTACAACGCCGGGTATGTCGGCAACCTCAACCTGGTGGGCGGCAGCGTGGCCGGCGGCAGCTACAGCGGCGCCGTGGTGGGCTACAACGCCGCCGGCGGGGTTATCGAGCGGGTCAGCAGCGACACCACCGTCACCGGCACGGGCAACGTCGGCGCCCTGGTCGGCAGCAACGCCGGAACCCTCAGCGAGTCGCTGGCCACGGGCAGCGCCGGCGGCGGCCTCAATGGTGGCGGCCTGGCCGGCAGCAACGCCAGCACCGGCGTCATCCGCGACAGCTACGCCACCGGCAGCGCCCAAGGCAGCGCCACCGCGGGCGGCCTGGTCGGGTTCAACGACGGCAGCCTGCTGCGTGTCTATGCCACCGGCACGGCCAGTTCCAGCGTCGGCGCGGTCGGCGGCCTGGTGGGCAGCAATGTCGGCACCGCCACCGGCAGCTTCTGGAACACCAGCAGCAGCGGCCTGGCCCAGGGCGTCGGCGCCGGCAACGGCACCGGCATCTCCGGGTTGACCAGCGCCCAGCTCACCGGCCTGGCGCCCTTCGTGGCGGCCGGCTGGAGCATCGACGACGCCGGTGGCACGGGCGCCACCTGGCGCATGTACGAGGGCCACAGCGCGCCGCTGCTGCGCAGCTTCATGACCACGCTCAGCGTCAATGCCGGCAATGCCAGCAAGACCTACGACGGCAGCGCCAGCAGCAGCGCCGGCGCCCTGGTATTCCCCATCGGCTACGACCCGGCCCTGGTGTCCGGCAGCGCCGTCTACACCGCCAACAGCGCCAACGCCGGCACCTACACCGGCGCCAATCTGCGTGCCAGCGGGCTCTATTCCAGCCAGTTCGGCTATGACATCGAGCTGCTTGCCGGCACCCTGACCATCGGCAAGGCCGGCCTGACCATCGCCGCCAACAACGGCAGCAAGACCTACGGCCAGGCGGGCGGTGTCAATGGCTTCAGCGCCAGCGGCCTGGTCAACGGCGACACCGTGTCTTCGGTCCAGCTGGCCTCGGCCGGCACCGCGGCCACCGCCAACGTCGGCAACTACACCATCACCGCCAGCAATGCCGCGGGCAACGGCCTGTCCAACTACGACATCACCTACGTCAACGGCACCCTGACCATCGGCAAGGCCGGGCTGACCATCACCGCCAACAACGGCAACAAGACCTACGGCCAGGCAGGCGGTACCAACGGCTTCACCGCCAGCGGCCTGGTCAACGGCGACACCGTGTCCTCGGTCCAGCTGGCCTCGGCCGGCACCGCGGCCACCGCCAACGTCGGCAACTACACCATCACCGCGAGCAATGCCGACGGCAGCGGCCTGTCCAACTACGACATCAGCTACGTCAACGGCACCCTGACCATCGGCAAGGCCGGGCTGACCATCACCGCCAACAACGGCAGCAAGGCCTATGGCCAGACCGGCGGCATCAACGGCTTCACCGCCAGCGGCCTGGTCAACGGCGACACCGTGTCCTCGGTCGAGCTGGCCTCGGCCGGCACCGCGGCCACCGCCAACGTCGGCAACTACACCATCACCGCCAGCAACGCCGACGGCAGCGGCCTGTCCAACTACGACATCACCTATGTCAACGGCACCCTGACCATCGGCAAGGCCGGGCTGACCATCACCGCCAACAACGGCAGCAAGACCTATGGCCAGACCGGCGGCATCAACGGCTTCACCGTCAGCGGCCTGGCCGACGGCGACACGGTGTCCTCGGTCGAGCTGGCCTCGGCCGGCACCGCGGCCACCGCCAACGTCGGCAACTACACCATCACCGCAAGCAATGCCGATGGCAGCGGCCTGTCCAACTACGACATCACCTACGTCAACGGCACCCTGAGCATCGGCAAGGCCGGCCTGACCATCACCGCCAACAACGCCAGCAAGAACATCGGCCAGCGCTCACCGCTCAACGGATACACGGCGGAGGGCCTGGTCAACGACGACACCATCGACGCGGTCAGGCTGTTCAGCGACGGCAGCGGCGTGAATGCCCAACCCGGCAGCTACGCCATCGTCGCCAGCGATGCGCAGGGTGCACGGCTGGGCAACTACGACATCACCTACCGCGAAGGAACGCTGGAGGTAAAGGGCCTGTCCGTCGCGCAGAACCTGCAGGTGGGCCGTGAAGTGGCCGCCAGTGTGCGCACGCCCGCAACCCGCCCGCCCACCGCTTCGTCCGCCGCCGGCTTGTACCGCCTGGCCGATGCGGCCATCGCCCCGGCCAGCGACGCCTGCACGTCCCTGGAGGAGGTCCGCTGTCCCATCCGCCAGCCGGAATGACGGCGGGCCGGTGAAGGGAAAAGGCGCGCCTGTCGACGCGCCTTTTTCTTTGGTAATTCCCCTCACTTCTGGACCAAAAGTGGGGTGATTGTGGAGATCGGAGTATCGCGCAGGAGCTTGTATAGCAGGGTTTGCAGGTCTTCGTTGCGGTGGTTGAAGCGGTAGCAAACCTCGCCC